>WNGR01003015.1_pt1 | contig 26963 bp, 25 predicted proteins | sample 5407581 | NCBI WGS metagenome assembly WNGR01 (sample SAMN13153383, study PRJNA577476) | soil metagenome | isolation source: 80 cm soil or saprolite under Garry oak tree replicate 2 | place: USA:California | collected 2016-06-15
TTCAATCAACTGGTGGACCAGGACCCGGCCACGCGCGCGTCGCTTGCCGAGCTGGCCGCGCGCTACGCGCTGGCCGGCCAGCCGGTGGTGATCGCGATCAACAACAAAGCGGAAGGGTCGGCGCCGCTAAGCTGCGTGGAACTGGCGCGGGCGATCGTCGAAGCGTATGCGCGCCTTGTTCATGAGCATGAGCAGGACGAGGATCACGCGCAAGCTCAGCCCGAGGAGCCGCTCAGTTCGCCCTGACGCGATGCGCGAACTTCTGACGAAACTTCGCGACCTTCGGCGCCACCACGAACGAGCAGTACCCCTGATTCGGATGCTGCGCGAAATAGTTCTGATGATAGGCCTCGGCAGGCCAGTAGTTGCCGTCGAGCGGCAGCACCTGGGTAACGATCTGGCCGTCGTAGATGCCTTGCTCGCCGATCTCGCGAATCGCCTGTAGCGCCGCTTCACGCTGCGCGTCGGAATTCGTAAAGATCACCGAGCGATATTGCGTGCCGACGTCGTTGCCCTGGCGATTCAGCTGCGTCGGATCGTGGATCGCGAAGAAAATATCCAGAATCTCGCGATAACTGATCTTCGCCGGATCGAAGTCGACGTTCACGACTTCCGCATGGCCGGTCACACCGTCGCACACCTGTTCATAGGTCGGATGTTGCGTCTGGCCGCCCGCATAGCCCGACTCCACCGAGTTCACGCCTTCGACGCCCAGATACACCGCTTCGAGGCACCAGAAACACCCGCCACCGAGGGTGGCGACTTCGCCTGTCTGACTCATGCTGCTCGCTCCTTGAGACTCATAGTCGGCCGATGCCGGTCCCCGCGTGGCCGCAACGCTCATGCCCATCGCGGCGTTCCAGCTTAGCGGGTTTTCCACATCCCGGCAGGGATCGCGGCCAATCCGCCGCGATTGCAGTTAAAATTGGGACAAATCGACGATTTTCACTATGACTTTCGAATCATTTGTTTCCGGCCGCACGCGCGATGGGTTCAGCCCGGGGTTCTCCCGGCTTGCGCCGAAGGCTTTCATCCGATGAAGCACGCCAGCCCGCCCAACTTCGACCAGAACGCCTTCAGGCAGGCGCTCAGTCAATTCGCCACCGGCGTCACCGTCATTACAACGCGCGCGGAGTCCGGCCAATTGATCGGCATCACGGCCAGTTCGTTCAATTCGGTTTCGCTCAATCCGCCGCTGGTGTTGTGGAGTCTTGCCACGCGCTCGGCATCGATGCCGGTGTTCCGCGCGAACAGTCATTACGTGGTCAACGTGCTGGCCGGCTCGCAGCTCGATCTCTGCAAACGCTTTGCGACCGTGAAGGGCGACCGCTTCGAAGGCGTGTCGCACGCGCAAGGCGACACCGGCATGCCGGTGCTCGACGGCGCGCTCGCCTGGTTCGAATGCCATAACCGCAGCCGCTACGAAGAAGGCGACCACGTGATTTTCGTCGGCGAGGTGGAGCGCTGCGGCGTGCACGAGAATGCCGCGAACGTGTCGCCGCTGGTCTTCCAGAACGGCCAGTTTCACGGACTCAAACCGCTCTGAAGACAACGCTATCTTTTACACGCGATACATGTAGCCATGCGCAGCATGGCCGGGCGACGCAAAGCGCAGACGAAATCCGACGACGCGCGAAGCGCCCGATAAGCGCGGATAGCACCCGCGCCCGGCGCGATCGGCGCTCGATTCAGCGGTCGTTATGCGACGCGCCATGCCCGCCGTTCTTCGTCACCAGCGACACCGGCACGCCCGAATCTTCCTTCAGCGTCTGCAGCACGATATTCGAGCGAATATCCATCACGCCCGGCGCCTTATAGAGGCGCTGCAGCACGAAATCCGAATAGTGTTTGAGGTTGTGCGCGAGCACGCGCAACAGATAATGCGTCTCGCCGGTCACGACGAACGCGCCGACCACTTCCGGCCAGTCCTGCAGCGCCTGCGCAAAACGCTCGTGCCAGTTTTCCTGGTCGTTGCGCATGGACACCTGCACGAACGCCTCCAGTTCGAAACCCAGCACTTCGCGATTCAGACACGCACGGTAATGTTCAATGACGCCCTGCTCTTCCAGGAGGCGCAGGCGTCGCAGGCACGCCGACGGCGAGAGCGAGATGCGCTCCGCGAGGTCCAGATTGCTGATGCGTCCTTCTTGCTGAAGCACCGCCAGAATACGGCAATCGGTGGCGTCGAGCGAGATCGCGTTCATATTCGGTCTCCCTTTCCCATTTGACTCAAATTATGTTCCAAGACAACGCTCAGAAGGAGATTTTTTCGCAATCACATTTCGCGGCAAGCCACCTATCATTCCCGGATAGACAGCCACCGCCGATGGAGATATGGACACACTCTGGGACATCACCCCCGCCGTCGATACCGCGACGCCCGTCTGGCCGGGCGATACGCCGGTCTGCATAGAACGCGTGTGGCGCATGGAGGCGGGCTCGCCCGTCAACGTCGCGCGGCTGACCTTGTCGCCGCATACCGGCGCCCACACCGACGCCCCGCTGCACTACGACGCCGAGGGCGCCACCATCGGCCACGTGCCGCTCGACGCCTACCTGGGCCGCTGCCGGGTGATTCATTGCATCGGCGCCGCGCCTGTTGTCACGCCACAACACCTGAGCGGCTCGCTCGACGATCTGCCGCCGCGAGTCTTACTACGCACTTACAGGAACGCGCCCACCGCGACCTGGGACAGCGCGTTCTGCGCGGTCGCGCCGGACACCATCGACCTGCTGGCCGCGAGGGGCGTGAAGCTGATCGGCATCGACACGCCGTCGCTCGATCCGCAGGAATCGAAGACGATGGACGCTCACCACCGCATCCGCGCGCATCGCATGGCGATACTCGAAGGCATCGTGCTGGATGCCGTCGCGCCCGGCGACTACGAACTGATCGCGTTGCCGCTCAAGCTGACCACGCTCGACGCGAGCCCGGTGCGCGCGGTGTTGCGCGCACTACCCGCCTCTCATTGAACTCTCCGATCTGACTGACCACACCACCATGAACCATCGTGACGAAGCACTGGCGCTCGATAGCGCCGACCCGCTCGCGACACTGCGCGACCAGTTCGCGCTGTCGCCGACGACCATCTACCTGGACGGCAATTCGCTCGGCGTGCCGCCTGCCGCCGCCGCGCAGCGCGCGCAAACCGTGATCGGTGCGGAATGGGGCGAAGGCCTGATCCGCAGCTGGAACAGCGCCGGCTGGTTCGCTCTGCCGCGACGCTTGGGCAACAAGCTCGCGCCGCTGATCGGCGCGGAGCAAAACGAGGTGGTCGTTACCGATACGATTTCGATCAACCTCTTCAAGCTGCTCTCGGCGGCATTGCGTGTGGCGAATGCGCGCGACCCGAAGCGTCGCGTGATCGTCTCCGAACGCTCCAATTTCCCGACCGATCTGTACATCGCGCAAGGCCTGATCGAACAGCTCGATCGCGGCTATGAATTGCGTCTCGTCGACGATCCGTCGGAGTTGTCCACCGCGATCGGCGACGACACGGCCATCGCGATGATCACGCACGTGAACTACCGCACCGGCTACATGCACGACATGGCCGCGGTCACGAAGCTGATCCACGACCAGGGCGCGCTCGCGCTGTGGGACCTCGCGCATTCGGCGGGCGCGGTGCCGGTCGATCTGAACGGCGTCGGCGCGGACTACGCGGTCGGCTGCACGTACAAGTATCTGAACGGCGGACCGGGTTCGCCCGCGTTCGTATGGGTGCCCAAGCGTCACCAAAACGACTTTGCTCAACCGCTGTCCGGCTGGTGGGGACATCGCGCGCCGTTCAAGATGGACCCGGCGTATCAGCCGGACGACGGCATCGGCCGCTTCTTGTGCGGCACGCAGCCGATGGTGTCGATGTCGCTGGTCGAATGCGGACTCGACGTGTTCCTGCAAACCGACATGCAGGCGATCCGCAAGAAGTCGCTCGCGCTAACCGATCTGTTCATCGAACTCGTCGAAGCGCGCTGCGGCGAGTTTCCGTTGAAGCTCGTCACGCCGCGCGCGCATCAGCAGCGCGGCTCGCATGCGAGCTTCGAGCATCCGCAGGGTTACGAGGTGATGCAGGCGCTGATCGCGCGCGGCGTGATCGGCGATTACCGCGAACCGCATGTGTTGCGCTTCGGCTTCACGCCGCTGTATACGCGCTTTGTCGACGTGTGGGATGCCGTGGAAACGCTGCGCGACGTGCTCGTGCACGAGACCTGGCGAGCACCCGAATTCGCCGCGCGCGGCGCTGTGACCTAAGGAGCGCGCGATGACCGATCACATGCAAACGCCGGATTTGCCGGAAGAAAAACCGGTGCAGGGATGTCCGTTTGGGCATGGGCAGGTTGCGACGCCTGGTGCACCCATTGGACCCGCTTCTTCCGACGAAGGCTGGCACGACGCGCAACTCGACTTCTCCGAGTCGATGAGTTACGGCGACTATCTGTCGCTGGGAACGGTGCTGGATGCGCAGCGTCCGTTATCGCCGGATCACAACGAGATGCTGTTCATCATCCAGCATCAGACGAGCGAGTTGTGGATGAAGCTCGCGTTGTATGAATTGCGCGCGGCGTTGAACGCGGTGCATCGCGATGAGTTGCCGCCCGCGTTCAAGATGCTCGCGCGCGTGTCGCGGATCATGGAGCAACTCGTGCAGGCATGGAGCGTTCTCGCGACGATGACGCCGTCCGAGTACACCGCCATGCGCCCTTACCTGGGGAGTTCATCCGGGTTTCAGTCTTATCAGTATCGGCAGATCGAGTTTTTGCTCGGGAATAAGAACGAGCAGATGCTCAAGCCGCATGCGCATCGCACGGATATTTTCGCCGAGGTGAAGGCGTCGCTGGAAGCACCTTCTTTCTATGACGAGGTGGTGAGACTGCTTTCGCGTCGCGGGTTTGCGATTGCACCTTCCCGGTTGGAGCGGGATTGGACGCAGCCCACCACTCATGATGCGTCCGTCGAAGCCGCCTGGCTCGAGGTTTATCGCAATCCTTCGCAGCATTGGGAGTTGTACGAGATGGCCGAGGAGCTGGTCGATCTCGAGGATGCGTTTCGTCAGTGGCGGTTCCGGCATGTGACCACGGTTGAGAGAATCATCGGGTTCAAGCAAGGCACGGGCGGCACGAGCGGCGCACCGTACCTGCGAAAGATGCTGGACGTGGTGCTGTTTCCCGAGCTTTGGCATGTGAGGACGATGTTGTAGTCGCGCGTTTGCCATCGCCAGGTGAAACAACCCTGCCTCACCTGGCGGTATACCCCCCATCGATCGGCAAACAAACGCCGCTGATCATCGACGCCGCGTCGCTCAACAAAAACATGATCGGCGCGGCGACCTCGGCGGACTCCGCAAACCGCTGCAAGGGAATCGCCCGCAACGCAGGCCCGCGCTTGGCGGGATCACTCCACGCCAGCACCGCCATAGGCGTCAACGTGACCGTGGGATTGACGCTATTCACGCGAATGCCGAACGGCCCCAGTTCGATGCACAACGCGCGCGTCACCGCATCGAGCGCCGCCTTGGAAGCCGAATAGCTCAAGTGATCGTCCAGCGCGACGAGCGCGGCTTGACTGGAGACGTTCACGATACTGCCGGCGCGTTTGCCGTCGATCATTCCACGCGCCACGTGCTTGGCCACCAACGCCGCACCACGCGCATTCACGCCCATCACGCGGTCGAAACTCGCGCCCGTCGTATCCACCGCCCGCTCGAGCAACGCGATTCCCGCGCAGTTCACGAGGCCATCGAATGGATCGAGCGAGCCCAATGCGTCGTCGATCGCGGCTTCGTCGCTCACGTCGAGCGTCAGCGGCTCGCAGCCCGTCTCTTCAGCGAGGCGCGCCAGTTCGTTCACGTTGCGCGCCGCGGCGACCACATTCGCGCCGGAAGCGCACAACGCTTCGACCGTCGCGCGTCCAATTCCGCTCGATGCGCCCGTGACCAGAATCGACTTGCCGGAAAAATTGAAAGTAGCGTTCATGACGATTGCAACCGATGCATGACCGGCTTCAACGCCGGATAGAGGTCCGTATAAACGCCGAAGCGCTTTTCGTAGAAAGCCATGCGCGCCGCGTCGGGCTGCGCGCGTTCGATCAGCGTCGCCCAGCCGCCCTGCGCTTCTTCGCGCGACACCAAACCGGCGCCGACGCCGGCCAACAGCGCCGCGCCCATCGCCGCTTCCACTTCCTGCTCGATCGTGTAGACGGGATAGCCGGTGATGTCCGCAATGATCTGCATCCACAGATCCGAATGCGCGGCGCCGCCCACCACGATCAACTTGTCGTCCAGCGACTGCGCGCCCTTACGTCCCGCCTCGATGTTGTGCTTCAGCGCGAACGACACGCCCTCCAACAGGGCCCGATACAGATGCGCGCGCGTATGAAAAAGGCTCAAGCCGACAAACGCGCCACTTGCCTTCGCGTCCCACACCGGACTGCGCTCGCCCATCAGATACGGCAGGAACATCACGCCATCCGAACCAGCGGCCACCTTCGCGGCGGATTCTTCGAGCAGGCGATGCGGGTCGCCATGCGGCGTCGCGCGTGCAGCCTCGATTTCCGCATGACAGAACTGTTCGCGATACCACGCCACCGACGCGCCAGCCGTTATCGCGCCGCCGAACACGTAGATGTCGTGCTGGCCGTTGAACACGTGCGGCATGCTGATCAACCCGTGCCGTGCATCGACGCTCTGGTTGATATAACCCCAGCACATGCTCGTGCCGATCATCGCGACGTGCTGGCCGGCGCGCGTGACGCCCGCGGCAAATGTGGCGACCGCCGCATCCACGCCGCCCGCGACGATCGCCGTGCCCGCTTCCAGTCCAAGCTGTTCGGTCCATTGCGATAACAAACCGCCCACCACTTCGGACGATTCCACCAGCCGCTCAGGCATCATCGTCGCGGGAATGCCGAGCATGTCGAGCGCTTCGTCCGACCAGTCGCGCTTCGCGATGTCGTAGATGCCGCCGATATTGCCCGCCGAACTATGATCGACCGCAACCTCGCCGGTCAGCATGTAGATCACGTATGCATTCGGCGGCAGGAAATAGCGCGTCTGCGCCCAGACGTCCGGCTCGTGATCGCGCAGCCACAACATCTTCGTGTAGCCGTAATAGCTGTCCACGCCGTTGCCGGTGATCGTATAGAGGCGTTCGAGATCGACGTTGTTGCGCACCCACTCGACCTGATCGGTCGCGCGCCGGTCCATCCAGATCAGGCACGGATAGAGCGGCCGCATATCGCTATCGACGGGAATGCCCGAGCCGCCATACAGGCTGCTCACGCACACCGCCTTGATCGACTTCGCCGCGACGCCCCTCTCGTTCGCCTTCGCCACGCATGCCGCGATGCATTCCACCACCGCCTTGAACCACACCGCGGGCCATTGCTCGGCCCATAGCGGCTTGGGTGTATCCGGCTGATAGCTCGACGCATGCTGCGCGACGATCGCGCCGTGCTGATCGACGAGCAGCGCCTTGGTGCTCTGCGTGCCGATATCGACGCCGATGACGTAGTTCATACTGTCTCCGTTTTATGTGCCGCTCGTTCTCCGCTCGCGTTCGCCTCGTGCTGCAAACATTCAGGCGCGCGGCTTCATCAACACCTTGATCGAATCGAGCGAGTTCGCGATTCGGATCGCCTCGTCCCATTCCTCCAACGAAAAGCCGTGCGTGACAATGCCCTTCGACGTGACGAGTCCGCGCGCCAGCAGATCGATTGCGATCGGATAACAGTATGGTCCAAGATGCGCGCCGCGCACATCCAGTTCCTTGCGATCGCCGATCACCGACCAGTCTAGCGTCGTATCCGCGCCGAACACCGAAAACTCGACGAAGCGCCCGAGCTTGCGAATCAGATCCATGCCCTGGTTGACGCCGATCGGCGCGCCGGTGGTTTCGATGTAGACGTCGCAACCGTAGCCGTCGGTCAGCGAATGGATGATCGCGAGCGCGTCGTCCGTCTTCGGATTGATCGTCACGTCGGCGCCGTACTCGCGCGCGAGTGCGAGGCGCTCCTCCACCAGATCAATCACGACGAGCTTCTTCGGCGTTTTCAGATGCGCGACTTGCGTCATCATCAGACCGAGCGGCCCGGCGCCCGCGATCACCACGACATCATCGAGTTGCAGTTCGCCGCGATTGACCGTGTGAATCGCGCAGGCGAGCGGTTCGATGATCGCCGCGTCTTCGAGCGAGATGCCGTCGGGAATCTTGTGGACGATTGCGGTCGGCGGAATGCGCATGTACTCGGCCATGCCGCCGTCCGCGACTTCGCGCTGAAAGCCGAAGATGTTGTGCACTTCGCACATCCAGTACTGGCCGGATTTGCAATAACGGCATTTGCCGCAGGGCACGATCTGCTCGGCGATCACGCGGTCGCCGAGCTTCACGCCGAAGTGGTCGGCCGCGCCTTCGCCGATTTCTTCGACGAAACCGAAGAACTCGTGCCCCGGAATCACCGGCGCTTTCACCCACGGGCTCGGGCCGCCCCAAAACATCTTCGCGCCCGAATGGCATTTGCAGTCGCTCGCGCAGATGCCGCACGCGGCGATGCGGATCACCAGTTCATGCGCGCGCGCCTTCGGCTTCGTCACCTGTTCGACGCGATAGTCTTTCGGTGCATGGCAGACGATGGCTGTCATGTTCTGCTTATCGGCTTGAGTGGATTGAGTGGATTGAGTCATTGCATGGTCCTGCTGAAAAAGTGAGTCAGTGGAAAGTTATTTTCTGCGGTCGCGGCTGATGTAGATCGCGAGCAGAATGATTCCGCCCTTGATCACATTCTGCACATATGGATTCACGCCGACCATGTTCAGGCCGTTGTTCAGTTTGCCGCCGATCGCGTACACGTAGCGGCCGAACGGCATGCGTTCGAGCAACACCCATGCGATCGCATAGATCACCACCATGATCACGACCGGCGCCTGAATGCCGAGAATCTTGCCGCTGCCGAAGAAGCTGACCCAGTCGGGCAAGCCGTCGATCGGATAACCGCCCGTGTAGATCAGCGCGAGGCCGCGCGCAATGCCCATCGTCGCGAGCGTGACGATGATCGGCGGCATGCCGGCGAACGCGACGAAGAAACCGTTGGCCGCGCCAAAGCCCAGGCCGACCGCGACGCCGATCGCCAGCGCCGCCACCGCATTCATTCCGGCCACCATCAGGCCGGCGGCAAGCGTGCCCGACAAAGCCATCACCGAACCCACGGAGAGATCGATGCCGCCAGTCAAAATCACGCAGGTCATGCCCACGGCGATGATCGCGTTGATCGACACCTGGCGCAGCACGTTCTCCAGATTCGCGCCGGAGAGAAAACTGTCGCTTGCGAACACCATCACGATGCACACCGCCAGCAAGCCGACGAAAGGGTAGAAGAGCGTCGAGCGCTTCAACGCGGTCCACGTGAAGCGCATCGGCGCGCCGGGCGTGCCCCCCTTGACGGCGGACGTTTTCGGCGAGGAAGAAGGATTAGGCGTGTTCATGGCTTGCTCCACGGGTGCCGGCTGTCGCATAGGTCATCACGGCGTTCGAGTCGATTTCTTCGCCTTCGAGCATGGCTTCTATACGGCCCTGCCGGAACACGGCAACGCGGTCGCACATGCCGACGATCTCCGGTAATTCGGACGAGATCATGATGATCGAGTAGCCGCGCGCGGTGAGTTCGCGCATCAGCAGATAGATTTCGGCTTTCGCGCCGACGTCGATGCCGCGCGTCGGTTCGTCGAAGATCAGGATGTTGGTGTGGTGATTCAGCCAACGCGCGATCACCACCTTCTGCTGGTTGCCGCCTGAGAGCGTCGCGACTTCGGTGTGCATCGTCGGCGCCTTGACGCCCACGCGCTTCATGATGTCGGCGGTCGCGCGCGCTTCGCTGCGCTGGTCGATGAAAAAACGCAGCGCGCGATACTTGCCGAGGTTGTTGATCGAGATGTTCTGCTTGATCGAGAAATCGGTGATCAGGCCTTCGGTCTTGCGGCTTTCCGGCAGAATGCCGACGCCGGCGCGCAGTGCATCGGCCGGATCGGACAGCTTCGCGGCCGTGCCGTTGATGCGAATCTCCTTCACGTAGGCCGGATCCGCGCCGATCACGGCGAGCGCGGTTTCGGTGCGCCCTGAGCCGACCAGTCCCGCGAAACCGAGAATCTCGCCTTCACGCACATTGAAGCTCAGCATCGGGCTGTCTTTGTGCAATTGCAGCTTGTCGACCTGGAGCACGGTCTTCGCATCGGCGCGCAGCGGCGGCTTCGGCGGAAAACTGTTTTCGATGCGGCGGCCCACCATCATTTCGACGAGGCGGCTCACATCGGATTGCGCCACCTCGATCATGCCGACGTACTGGCCGTCGCGCAGCACCGTAATGCGGTCGCACACTTCAAAGATCTCTTCGAGGTGATGCGAGATGAAAATCATCGCCACGCCCTGCTTTTTCAGGTCGCGCATGATCACAAACAGATGCTCCGCTTCAGCGGGCGTGAGCGTCGCGGTGGGCTCGTCGAGAATCAGAATGCGCGCTTCCAGCGACAACGCCTTGCCGATTTCGACAAACTGCTGCTGCGCCACCGAAAGCTCGCGAATCGGCACCGACAGATCGATCGCCACGCCGAGGCGCTGAAAAATCGCCGCCGCCACGCGCCGCATCTTGCCGCGTTCCAGCAGGCCCAAGCCGCTCTTCAATTCGCGGCCAAGGAACATGTTCTCCACCGCGTTCAGATACGGAATCAGGCTGAACTCCTGAAACACGATGCCGACGCCCGCCGCCACCGCATCGTGATAGTTCGTGAAGTGGCGCGCAACGCCGTCGATCGTGATCGTGCCTTCATCCGGCTGATAGATGCCGCACAGGATTTTCATCAGCGTCGACTTGCCCGCGCCGTTCTCGCCGAGCAACGCGTGAATCTCGCCACGCGCGATTTCCAGGTGGATGTCTTGCAGCGCCTTCACGCCGGGAAAATTTTTGGTGATGTGCTCGAGCTTGAGTATCGTGTCCATCGGGTCCTCCTCTACGGCTCGCCGTTGTGCCCATTCAAACGCGGCACGGCGGCGAGCCTTCGCCTTACCAGCTGAAACCCTTCGCATTGCTCTTGTCGACCATCTTCACATCGACCGGAATCGCTTTCGGCACATTGGCGCCCCACTTCTTCGCGAGCGCAACGCCAAGCGCGATGCGTACCTGGTCAGCCGGGAACTGCGCGGACGTTTCGACGAACTTCGAATTCGGCTTCTGAATCGCGGCAATCGCTTCCGGCGCGCCGTCGACGCTCGTCAGCTTGATGTCCTTACCCGACGATTCGATCGCCGAGAGCGCGCCCATCGCGCCGCCGTCGTTCACGCTGAACACGCCCTTCAAGTTAGGATGCGCCTGAATCATGTTCTCGGTGACGGAGAGCGCCGTCGCGCGTTCCTGCTTGCCGTTCTGCGTATCCACGAGCTTCACGCCAGGCGCCTTCGCGAGCGCCGCCTTGCAGCCGCGCACCCGTTCAAGAATCGGCACCACTGGAATGCCGTCGAGAATCGCCACTTCGCCGCTGCCGCCGATCGACTTCGCCAGATACTCGCAAGCCATCTGCCCGGCGTCGAAATTCTTCGAGCCGACGAACGAATCGACCGGACCGTTCGCATTCGCATCCACGGCGACCACCACCACGCCCGCCTTTTTCGCCGACGTCACCGCCGATTGAATGCCGGTCGAATCGGTCGGATTCACGAGCAGGATGTCGATCTTCTTCTGCAGCATGTCCTCCACGTCGCTGACCTGCTTGCTGACGTCGTGATGCGCGTCGGTGACGACCACCGTCGCGCCCATCGACGCGGCCGCGTCGTTCAGCGCTTTTTGCATCGTCACGAAGTACGGGTTGTTCATCTCCTGAAACGTCATGCCGATTTTTAGCGGCGCGGCCTGCGCCGCCGGCGCGGCGATGAACGACAGGCCGAACGCGAGCGTCGCCAGCGCGGCCGTGCCGCGCGCGAGGGTCTTCAACGATGCCTGCTTCGAATTGGATTGCGTCATGGTTGTCTCCGTTATTAAAAATGAGCACGTCCCTCACGCTGTCGAAAGACAGCGCGATACGTGTTTGCAACGCGGGTGAAATGAAACGCTTCGGCTCGAGGCCTTGCGTACTACGTGGGTGGATAAGCCGTGGCGACGGTGCGTGGAAAACCCGGCGCGAGCACGATCGCGGGCGCATCGTCGATGCCCGCGCCGCGCGCGGCGGCTTCTTCGGAAGCGTCGCGGCTCGCGTCGTTCAGTTGCTGATAGCGGCGGAATTTCGAAGGCGCCATGCCCTTCACCGCGAGGAACTGCCGGTTGAAATTGGACAGATTGTTAAAACCCGCCTTGAAGCAGATATCGGTGACGCTCAGGTCTTCGTCAGTAAGCAGTTGGCACGCGAGGTTGATGCGCATCCGGTTCACGTACTGCACGAACGGCAAGCCCGTATGACGGCGGAAGTAACGCGAAAAAGCGCTCACGCTCTGCCCTGCGAGCTGCGCCAGGTCGGACTCGCGCAATTCACCCGAGAGGTTCTTGCCGATATACGAGAGCACGTGATTGATGCGGGTCGATGCGAAGCCTGTGGGGTCGGCCTGATACGCGGGGCTCGCGAGCGTCTCGCGGTCTTCGGCGTTCATCAGGATTTCGAGCATCGACATAAAGAGCACGAGACGGCGCAGCCCGCGTGCCGCCAGCAGCTCGAGAAACAGCGGCTGGATCGTCGCACTCGTCTTTGCGCCGAACGACACGCCGCGGCGCGAGTCGGCCAGCAGCGTTTCGACCTGACGCCACTCAGGAAAACTGTCGACGCAGCTCGACACGAACTCCTGCCCGAATTGCACGACCAGATTGCGTTGCGCGATGCTCTCGCCTTCCGGCACTTCGCTCACCCAGTTGTGCGGCAGGTTCGGCCCCATCAACACCAGGTTGCCGGGCGCAAAACTGCTGATATGGTCGCCCACGAACATCTTGCCGGTGGTCGCGACGATCAGATGAATCTCGTACTCCGGGTGAAAGTGCCAGCGCACCGTGCGATACGGATAGCCGTGCGACCACACTTTGAAAGATTCGTCGCGGCGTACGGCCACGATCTCGAGATCGGGTTGCACTGTCTGCCTCCATGAAGCGGCTTCGTGATCGCGCCGCGGGTCTTCGTCTTGTATAGCGAAAAGTAGCCTTCTAACGCGCTCGCCACCACTAAAAATGAAACCGCGGACCGATACTTTTTTGCATTCGGGTTAGTCCCGACGCGGTCCAGGTCAAATTTGATGCAATGCAATACGCGTGACAAAGCGCTTCCCATCATGCGACGGCGCATCGTCAAGCATGCCGAAACGCCCCGCCACGCCGCGCTGCGCCACGAAAACCCTGTGACGCCGCCTTGACTTTCGTTTCGGCGGGTACGATCATTCGCTCACACTCAGAGCAAATGCTCCATCCCAAGAAAAAACGCACGCGCAAGCCGTGCGAATCAAGACATTCAGGAGACGCACATGAACAGCGGGCAAGGCAGCGGCGCGGCCGCACACGTGATCCTGCACATCGGCGCGGGATCGTTTCATCGCGCGCATCAGGCGTGGTATCTGCATCGCTTGAATGAAGCGAAGGCGGCCGGCGAGCCGCATTGGTCGCTGACGGTAGGCAATATTCGCAGCGACATGAATGCGGTGCTCGAAGCGCTCGCCGCGCAAGACGGCGTCTATACGCTCGAAACCGTCACGCCGCAGGGCGAGCGAGCGTACGAAACGATTCGTTCGATCGAACGCGTGGTGCCGTGGACCGAGAGCCTCGACGCGCTGATCGAAGCGGGCGCCGATCCGGCCTGCAAGATCATTTCGTTTACCGTCACCGAAGGCGGCTATTACCTCGACGAAAACGACAAGCTCGACACCGCCAATCCCGATCTCGCCGCCGACCTCAAGGGCGGCCACACCACGATCTACGGCGCGCTCGCGGCGATTCTCGAAGCGCGCATGAAGCGTGACGCCGGCCCGGTCACGCTGCAGACCTGCGACAACCTGCGCAGCAACGGCGAGCGCTTTCATGCCGGCATGAGCGAGTTTTTCGAACGGCGCGGCGCGAACGAACTGGCGCAATGGTTCGACGACAACACCGTCTCTCCGAGCTCAATGGTCGACCGCATCACGCCGCGCCCCACGCCGGACGTGCGCGAACGCGTCAAGGCCGCGACCGGCGTCGACGACGCCTGCCCGGTGATGGGCGAAGCGTTTATTCAATGGGTGATCGAAGACCGTTTCATCGCGGGTCGTCCGGCCTGGGAAAAGGTCGGCGCGGAACTCGTGGACTCGGTGCTGCCGTACGAGGAAGCGAAGATCCGCGTTCTCAACGCGACGCATAGCTGTATTGCGTGGGCGGGCACGCTGGCCGGGCTGAACTACATTCACGAAGGCACGCTCGACGCTGACATCCAGAAGTTCGCGTTCGATTACGTCACCGAAGATGTGATTCCGTGCCTCACGCCGAGCCCGCTCGATCTCGAACGTTATCGCGACGTGGTGCTCGAGCGCTTCGGCAATCCGTATATCCAGGACACGAATCAGCGTGTTGCGGCCGACGGCTTTTCGAAGCTGCCCGGCTTTATCGCACCGACGCTGGCTGAATGTTTCGAGCGCGGCGTCACGCCCGCGGCGACGGCGATGCTGCCCGCGCTGTTCTTCCGCTTTCTCGACCGCTGGCAGGCCGGCAAGCTGCCCTATGCGTATCAGGACGGCGTAATGGACGAGCGCGTCGCGCGCGGCTTCTTCGCGGCCCCCGATCCGTTGCAGGCGTTCGCCGCCGACCGGCTGCTGTGGGGCAGCATGGCGCAGACGCCGGAACTGGAATCGGCGCTGGCGGGCGCGTTGGCGCGCGTCGACGTGTGGCTGTCCAGACGCGGCGCGGCTTGAACATCCCGGCACTCAGGCATAACGCGCATGGCACCGTGCGCGATGTGCGGCTAAAGTAGCGCATCCCTAACGACGAAGGTTCCGCGCCCATGTATCTCGGCATCGACCTCGGCACGTCCGAAGTGAAAGTTCTGCTGCTCGCCTCCGATGGACGCGTGATCGGCACCACAGGCTCCCCCTTTACCGTTTCGCGCCCGCATCAGCGCTGGTCCGAGCAGAATCCCGAGGACTGGTGGGCCGGCACGCGCACCGCGCTCGCCGCCTTGCGCGCCAAACATCCCGACGAGTTCGCACAGATTCGCGGCATCGGCCTGTCGGGCCAGATGCACGGCGCCGTGCTGCTGGATGCGCAAGACCGCGTGCTGCGGCCCGCGATCCTGTGGAACGATATGCGCAGCGACAAGGAATGCGCGGAGCTGACCGAACGAGCGCCGCAGTTGCACGGCGTGGCCGGCAATCTCGCGATGCCGGGCTTCACCGCGCCGAAACTGCTGTGGGTCGCGCGCCACGAGCCCGACATCTTCGCGCAAACCGCCTGCGTGCTGCTGCCGAAGGACTACCTGCGTCTGCAACTGACCGGCGGCAAGGTGTCCGATCCATCGGATGCGGCCGGCACGCTGTGGCTCGACGTCGCCAAACGCGACTGGTCCGATTCGCTGCTCGCCGCCTGCAACATGACGCGCGCGCAGATGCCGAAGCTCGCCGAAGGCAGCGAGCCGTCCGGCACGCTGCTCCCCGCGGTGGCGCGCGAGTTCGGTCTGAGCGACGGCGTGATCGTCGCGGCCGGCGGCGGCGACAACGCCACGAGCGCGATCGGCATCGGCGCGACACAACCGGGCGACGGCTTCGTGTCGCTCGGCACCTCAGGCGTGCTATGCGTGGTCGGCGACAGTTTCCGGCCGAATCCGTCCTCGGCGGTGCACGCGTTCTGTCACGCGATCCCCGACCGCTGGCATCAGATGAGCGTGGTGCTGTCCGCGGCAAGCTGCTTGCGCTGGGTCTGCAAGCTCACTTCGACCGACGAGCCCACCCTGCTCTCCGAAATCGAAGCGCTCGCGCCGGACGCGTTGAACACCGCGCCGCTCTTCCTGCCTTACCTGTCCGGTGAACGCACGCCGCACAACGACCCGTATGCGCAAGGCGTGTTCTTCGGCATGACGCACGCGACCGATCGCGCGTTGCTCGGCTACGCGGTGCTCGAAGGCGTGACGCTCGCGCTCACCGACGGCCTCGACGCGCTGCGTGCGGCGGGCACCGAGGCAAAGGCGCTCTCGCTGCTCGGCGGCGGCGCACGCAGCGATTACTGGGCGCAACTGCTCGCCGATGCGCTCGACACCGCCACGCGCAAGCACGGCGGCGGCGAAACCGGCGCGGCGCTCGGCGCGGCTCGCCTCGGCTGGCTGGCCGCGGGCGGCGACCCGGCCAAGGTGCTCGCCAAACCGCCGATCGAAAAGGAATTCACGCCGAACCCGCGCCGCCACGCCGAGCTGCGCGCGCGGCTCGACGCGTATCGCGCGCTTTACCGCCACGTGCGGCCGCTGTTCGACCCCGCGCGTCAGCCGCTCGCGTAAGCGGCCACCGCAGCCGGTTCCCGTTAAAACGCGAGGACCGGCTGCTATCATCGGCGCACTTCAAGCAGAACCGTCACCGTGCCCAAGTCCACAGAAAAATTAGATCTTGCTACCCGCGCCGCGTGGCTCTACTACGTCGCCGGCAATACCCAGAACGAGATCGCCGAGAAGCTGCAGGTGTCGCGCCCGGTCGCGCAACGGCTGGTCGCCTTCGCGGTGGAAAAGAATCTGATTCGCGTGCGCGTCGATCATCAACTGGCCGATTGCCTCGCGCTCGCCGATCAATTGTCGACGCGCTACGGCCTCTCCATGTGCGAGGTGGTGCCGATCGACAGCGATTCGTCCGAGGAAGTGGACCGCAAGCTCGCGGTGGCCGGCGCGCAGGTGATGGAGCGCTATCTCGACCAGGAAAAACCAATGGTGGTCGCGGTGAGCAGCGGCCGGACGCTGAAGGCCGCGGTCGATCAGATCGCGCAGCTTGACCGTCCGCAGCATAGGTTGGTGTCGATGGTCGGGGCGATCGCCTCGGACGGCTCCTCGAACCGCTATGACGTCGCGCTGCACATTTCGGAGAAGACCGGCGGCAAGCATTTTCTGCTGCCCGCGCCGTTGCTCGCCGATAGCGAAGCCGAGCGCGCGCAGTGGTGCAATCACCGGCTGTATCGCATCGTCGAATCGCTGTCGGCTCAAGCGGATGTCGCGTTCGTCGGCATCGGCGATATCGGGCCGAAATGTCCTCTGCACGTGGACGGCTTCATCACGTCGGCGGAAGTGAAGGAGTTGGTGCGCAACGGCGCGGTGGCCGAAATGCTCGGCCTCACGATCGATGCAACCGGCGCGCACGTCGAATCGCCGACCGGCCGGCGCGTGACGAGCATCGCGCTCGACTCGCCGCCGCGGCGTCCGACCATCGGCTTTGCCGGCGGCGCGCGCAAGCGCGAAGCGGTGATCGCGGTGCTCAGGGGCGGCTGGCTGTCGGGACTCGTCACCGACGAGTTGTGCGCGCGGGCGGCGCTCGAAGCCTGAGCGTCATTGGCAAAGCGTGGCAAGAAAGCGGCGCGAACGCCGCTTTCCCCAATCGTCACGCAGCCAGCACTTCCACGATCTTGCGCTGGAATGCCTTGCCTTCGCTGTCGAACAGATGGCAGTGTTCGGGCGTCGCGCCGAGCTTCTGCGTCGCGCCTTTCGACTGGCGCTCGAGCGGCGGAATGCGCGCGATCAGGCCGTCCGGCGCGACGCTCGATTCCGCGTACAGATAGGCGGCGTCGCCGAGCGATTCGACCGCCATCGTGCGCGCCGACACGCCGTCTTCGGTCGTGCCGACGTGCAGATGCTCGGGACGGATGCCGACCGTCACCTTGTCGCCCTGCTTGACCGACGCCGGTTCCACCGCGACGCGCTGCGTCTCGCCGGTTTCATACAGCACCGTCACGCCGTCGTGCGTGACCGACTGCACGATGCCTTCCATGAAATTCATCTTCGGCGAGCCGATGAAACCCGCAACGAAGCGGTTGGCCGGCGCGTGATACAGCATCGTCGGGCTGCCGACCTGCTCCAGATTTCCCGCCGACAGCACGACGATCTTGTCGGCCAACGTCATGGCTTCCACCTGATCGTGCGTCACGTAGATCATCGTGGTCTTCAGTTCGTCGTGCAGACGCGCGAATTCGAGGCGCATCTTCACGCGCAAGGCGGCGTCGAGGTTCGACAGCGGTTCGTCGAACAGGAACACTTTCGGCTTGCGTGTAATCGCGCGGCCGATCGCCACGCGCTGGCGCTGGCCGCCGGAAAGCTGCTTGGGCTTGCGATCGAGCAGATGATCGATGTGCAGGATCTTCGCCGCGTTGCGCACGGCCGCGTCGATTTCCGGCTTCTTTGTGCCGGCGAGCTTCAGGCCGAACGCCATGTTGTCGTACAGCGTCATGTGCGGATACAGCGCGTACGACTGGAACACCATCGCGATGCCGCGCTTGGCGGGCGGCACCTCGTTCATGCGCGTGCCGTCGATGGTGAGGTCGCCGCCGCTGATGTCCTCGAGGCCGGCGATCATTCGCATCAGCGTCGATTTACCGCAACCGCTCGGGCCCACGAACACGACGAACTCGCCGTCCGCGATGTCGAGGTCGATGTCGCGCATCACCTCGTTGTCGTCGTAGGCCTTTCTGATGTTGCGCAGAGTTACGCTTGCCATGATGTGTCTCCGTGTAATGCTGTGTGTTGCTATCGTTGCTATCCGTTGCTGCAACCGTTCGGGTCGCGTTCGTGACTTCGGCAACGGCGTTGATTCGCTTCTCCATGCCACGCCGATGAACCGTGCTTACGGCGCCGCCGCCGTCGCGCTCAGCGTCCATTGCGCGACCAGCTCCGGCAACTGCTGCATGTCGTCGAATACGTGACGCGCACCCGCTGCATGCAGCTTGCCGATCTGCGCGTCGCTCGCATGGCCGCCACCGATGAAGCCGAACACCGCCATGCCCGCCGCGCTCGCCGCCGTCACGCCCGTGACGCTGTCTTCCACCACGAGGCACGCGGACGGCGCGAGGCCAAGACCTCGCGCCGCCGCGAGATACACATCGGGCGCGGGCTTCGGATTCGGCACCGCATCGGCGCAAAAGAGACGATCGCCGAAGAACCTCACGAGGCCGGTGCGCGCCAATACGGCTTCCACGTAGGGGCGGAAACTGTTGCTCGCGCACCCTTTGGTGAGCGGCACCTGAGCGAGCGCCGCCTCGATGCCATCGACTGCGCTCGCCTGCATCGCCGCCGCTTCCACCGTGCGGCGAATCGCGTCGATGTCCTCGACGGTGAGGCTTTTACCGAGCTGCGTCGCCGTGCCTTGCAACACCTTCTCGATGCGCAAGCCGAGCAGCGGCAGCACCACCGGCTCGACGTCGGTCCCCGGCCAGCGGGCTTCGAGTTCGCGCACCAGCATGTGCGCCGCCACGGCTTCGCTGTCGATCAGTACGCCGTCGCAATCGCAGATCAGCGCGAGCCGGGGCGTACCGTTTGCTGCCGTGTCGCCTGCCGTCATTTGACCGCCCCGAACGTAAGGCCGCGCACCAGTTGCTTCTGCGACAACCAGCCGACGATCAGAATCGGCGCGACCGCGAGCAGCGAGGCGGCGGACAGCTTGGCCCAGAACAAGCCTTCAGGACTCGAATACGACGCGATGAACACGGTCAGCGGCGCGGCGCTCGAACTCGACAGGTTGATGCTCCAGAACGCTTCGTTCCACGACAGGATCACGAGCAGCAGCGCGGTGGACGCGAGTCCGGGCAGCGACATCGGCATCAGCAGATAGACGATTTCCTGCCACGTCGCGGCGCCGTCGATTCTTCCGGCTTCGAGAATGTCGCGCGGAATTTCGGCGAAGTACGTGAACGACATCCACACCGCGATCGGCAGATTGATCAGCGTGTAGACGATCACGAGACCGGACACCGTATCGAGCAAACCGCTGTTCTTCCACAGCAGATAGATCGGCACCAGCACGACGACCGACGGCATCATCTTCGTCGACAGCATCCACAGCAGCACTTTCTGCGTGCGGCGCGTCGGAAAGAACGCCATCGCGTAGGCGGCCGGCACGGCGAGAATCAGGCACAGCACCGTGACGCCCGCCGAGATCAGGATCGAATTCCACGCGAACGAAAAGTAATTGCTGCGCGCGAACACCTCGCGGAAGCTGTCGAGCGTCGGGATAAAGAATAGCGACGACGAATACGCCTGCTGCTCGGTCTTGAATGCGGTGATCGTCATCCAGAAGATCGGGAAAAACAGCAGCAGCGCGACCAGCCAGGCGATCACGCCGGGAATGCCGCGGCGAATCGCGGCGAACGGCGACTTGGCCGGCACGGTCATCGCGGGCGCCGCGCTCGACGCCGGGGTAGAGGCAACTTGGCTCATTTTTCGTACTCCCCTTTCAGGTTCTTCGCGAGCATCCGCACGAGGAAGAACGACACGATATTGGCCAGCACGACGGCGAGAATGCCGCCCGCCGATGCAAGACCGACGTCGAACTGTTGCAGGCCGAGCGAATAGATCAGGTACGACAGATTGGTGGTCGCGGTGCCCGGACCGCCGCCCGTGGTCGTATAGATTTCAGCGAAGATCGACAGCAGGAAAATCGTCTCCATCATCACCACCACGGCGATGGCCCGTCTCAGATGCGGCAGCGTGATGTAGAAGAACATCGAGAACGGACCCGCGCCGTCGATGCGCGCCGCTTCCTTCTGCTCCTGATCGAGCGACTGGATCGCGGTGAAGAGAATCAGGAACGCGAACGGCAGCCACTGCCACGCGACGATCATGATCACGGCCGTCAACGGATACTCGGCGAACCAGTCGATCGGCTGCAAGCCGAGCGCGCGCATGCCGTCCGCGATCAGGCCATACACCGGATGCAGGATCATGTTCTTCCAGATCAGCGCGCTGACCGTCGGCATCACGAAGAACGGCGCGATCGCGAGCAGCCGCGCCACGCCCTGGCCGTAGAACTTGCGGTCGAACAGGATCGCCATCAGCACGCCGCCGACCACCGTGATCACCAGCACCGCGATGATCAACTCGAGCGTGTGTCCGATCGAGGGGCCGAACGACGGGTCGCTGGCGAGATACTTGTAGTTGTCGAAGCCGGCAAAACCCTTGAGGTCCGGGTTCAACAGGTTGTAGCGCGAGAACGAAAACCAGATCGTCATCGCAAGCGGAATCGCCATCCACAGCACCAGCACCGCGACCGAGGGCGAGACTAGCCAGCGGGCGGAATTGGCTTTGCGGACTTCGCGTTCTTTTTCCGTCTGGGGATGGGCATGCATGAGAGGCAGGCGCAGAGGACGCATGATTGACCACCTGTTCGGTAATGCGCGGGCCGTCTGCCTCGGCGGCCTGAACCGCCTGGCTGCCGCGACCTGAAGCGATGTCGCGGCGCGTGCGCGGCAAGGACGGCCCGCTGTGCTGCGTGAGCCGGCTGACGGGCGTCAGCCGGCGCGTGCCACGTGAGTCGCGTGGCGAGTTTCCGCTTTACTTCTGGTAACCGGCCTGCTTCACCGCGCGATCCGCGGTGGCTTGACCGGCTGCCAGCGCCTGATCGACCGTCATCTGACCGGCAATCGCGCCGGAGATGCTCTGACCGACCACGGTGCCGAACGACTGGAACTCAGGAATCCCGACGAACTGCACACCGGTGTACGGCACCGGCTTGAGCGTCGGATGGTCCGGATCCGCCGTTTCGATCGCCTTCAGCACGAAGTCGCCGAACGGCGCGGCCTGCTTGTACTCGGGGCGCGCATACGTGGATTGGCGCGTTCCCGGCGGCACCGAGGCCCAGCCTTCATCCTTCGCGACCAGTTCGATGTACTGCTTCGACGTGGCCCACGTGATGAACTTCTTCGCCGCGTCAGGCTGCTTCGACGACTTCGGAATCGCCAGCGCCCACGCCCACAGCCAATGCGAACCCTTCGGCGTGACGGCGACCGGCGCGGCGGCGAAGCCGACCTTGTCCGCGATCTGCGATTGCTGCTTGTTATAGAGCATGCCGGCGGCAACCGTCGCATCGATCCACATCGCGCATTTGCCCGACGACATCAGCGTGAGGTTTTCGTTGAAGCCGTTCGAGCTCGCTCCCGGCGGGCCGTTTTTCTTCAGCAGGTCGACGTAGAAATTGATCGCCTTCTTCCATTCCGGCGAGGTCAGTTGCGCGTTCCACTTTTCGTCGAACCAGCGGCCGCCGAAGGTGTTCACCACCGTCGTGCCGTACGCCATGTTCTCGCCCCAGCCCGCCTTGCCGCGCAGGCAGATGCCGTAGATGCCGTTGGCCTTGTCGGTGAGCTTGTCGGCGAATTGCGAGATCTGCTCGTAGGTCGGCTGATCGGGCATCTTCAGGCCCTTTGCCGCGAACAGATCCTTGCGGTAATACGTCATCGAGCTTTCGACGTAGAACGGTAGCGCGTACAGCTGACCGCCGTTGGAAAGACCGTCGCGGGCCGTCTTCACGACGTCGTTCAGATCGTACTCGGCGGGCAGGTTCGTGAGCGGCGCGAGCCAGCCGCGCTTGCCCCATTGCGGCGTTTCATACGCGCCGATCGTCATCACGTCGAACTGGCCGCTGCCGGTCGTGATGTCGGTGGTGGCGCGCTGACGCAGCACGTTTTCCTCGAGAATCACCCAGTTCAGCTTGATGTCCGGATTGGCCTTCTCGAACGCGGGCGAGAGCTTCTTCAGCTCGATCATGTCCGGATTGTTCAGCGTCGCGATCGTCACCGTGGCCGCCGACGCATGTAGCGCAAAGCATGCGATAGCGCCGGCGCTGGCCGCTTTTAGCGCGGATTTGAGGGCTGGTTTCATGTGTTGTCTCCTTTCTCGTACGTTATGTGGTGCTGCGTTTGTTCTACGAAAAGCGGTGATGAAGGGTCATGCTTCAGCTCATCCAGTTGCCGCCGTCGACGTTCAGCGTTTGCGCGGTGATGTAGTCCGCATCTGCCGAGGCGAGAAACAGCGCTGCGCCGGTCAGATCGTCCGGCACACCCATGCGGCCGAGCGGCACCGCTTCGCCGACGAGGCGCTTCTTCTCGCCGAGCGGCCGGTTTTCATAACGGGCGAAGAGTGCGTCGACTTCATTCCACATCGGCGTATCGACGACGCCCGGCGCGATGCCGTTCACATTGATCTTGTGCGGCGCGAGCGCCAATGCCGCGGATTGCGTGTAGCTCAACACGGCGGCTTTGGTCGCGCAGTAGTGCGAGACAAGCGCCTCGCCGCGCCGCCCGGCTTGCGACGACATATTGATGATCTTGCCGCCGCGGCCCTGCTCGACCATCTTGCGCGCGACGGCTTGCATCAGGAAGAACATGCCCTTCACGTTGACCGCGAAGAGGCGGTCGAACACGTCCCAGGATTCATCGAGGATCGGGCGCATATCGAAGAGCGCCGCGTTGTTGAACAGAATATCGACCTGGCCGAAGCGCTCCAGCGTGCTCGCCACGATGCGGTCGATATCCTCGCTGCGCGTGACGTCGGCTCTGACCGTCACTACGCGATCGCCGTAGGCGGTGCGCAGCGTGTCGCCGAAACTGCCCGCCGGCTTCACGTCGACCAGCACGCAGCGCGCGCCTTCGTCCAGATATCGCCGGGCCACGGCTTCACCGATTCCGCTTGCCGCGCCCGTCAGGATGGCCACCTTGTCTTGCAATCGTGCCGACACTGCTTGTCTCCGGTTCGTTTCGCTTCTTGAGGCGCGGTGAGCGAACGCTCATTGCGCGAACAATTGCTCTGTTTGTGATCGAATGATCGGATACGGACCGGGTCATGTCAAGGCGCGCCGTCAGATTTCGATGGTGCAGCGCGGCAGGACGGAACGGTGCCTTACTGCTGCAATGAAGGCGGTCGCCATGCTTTGCGTCCGAGTCACTGACAAGAATGAGAGATACGTTATATCATTGCGACCTCGCACCGCTTCGCAACCTTCCGGTTCGTTGCCGCTAGGATGCCACTTCGTCAGGAGGTCCGCGCTGATATGGCTACATCGATTGCAGAACACCACGCCGTGCGGCTCGCGCATGCCGAGGCGCACGCCGCCTTGCACGGGCTCGCGCTCACGCCGCTGCGTCGTCAGGTGTATGCGGCGATCGTCGCGAGCGAACGGCCGGTCGGCGCCTACGAGCTGCTGGCCGCGCTCGAGCCGCAACGCGGCCGGATGCCGCCCACCACCGTCTACCGCGCGCTCGACTTTCTGCTCGCGCACGGCTTCGTCCATCGGATCGAATCGAAGAACGCCTACGTTGCCTGCTGCGAAGTCGGCGTGCCGCATCGCAGCCAGTTCCTCATGTGCGACCGATGCGGCGCGACCGTCGAAATTCCCGGCGACGACCTCGCGGAACAACTGTCGCATAGCGCGCCGGCACGCGGTTTTGAAGTGCATCGCCAGGTCGTCGAATTGAGCGGCCTGTGCGCGCTGTGCGCCGGCATGAACCCGGCATGACGCCCGCATGAAGCACGCAGGCATACAAGCCGAAGCGTGCCGCTCCTAAAGTTTGTGATCCCTTCACCTCTCACGCAGCAGGAAACAACGATGAAGAAAATCGGCTCGATGTTATTCGGAGCGCGCCGCGCACTGAAGCTGTCGAAGTACGTGGCCACGGCCGCTGCCGTCTGTGCGTTCAGCCACAACGCGTTTGCCGCGGATGCGAAAATCCCGGTAGTCGCCGCCGAGAACTTTTACGGCGACGTGGTGCGGCAACTGGGCGGCGATCGCGTCGACGTGACGAGCATCCTGAGCAATCCGGATCAGGACCCGCATCTGTTCGAAGCCAGCCCGAAGACGGCGCGTGCGCTGCAGCATGCGAGCCTTGTGGTCTACAACGGCGCCGACTACGATCCGTGGATGGCAAAATTGCTGGCCGCATCGAAGAACACGAAGCGCACGGCGATCGTCGCCGCCGATCTGGTCGGCAAGAAGAGCGGCGACAATCCGCACCTCTGGTACGACCCGGCGACCATGCCGAAAGTGGCGCGCGCGGTGAGCGAGGCGCTCGTCGCGGCTGACCCGGCGCACAAGTCGGCGTACGATGCGAACCTCGCGAAGTTTCTCGATTCGCTGAAGCCGATCGACGCGAAAGTCGCCGAACTGCACGGCCGCTACGCGGGCGTGCCGGTGACGGCGACCGAGCCGGTGTTCGGCTATATGTCGGACGCGCTGGGCCTCACGATGCGCAACTTGCGCTTCCAGATGGCGACGATGAACGACACCGAAGCAAGCGCGGCCGATATCGCCGCGTTCGAACGCGATCTGCGCGAAAAGCGCGTGCGCGTTCTGATCTATAACAGCCAGGCTACCGAGGCCCTGACCCAACGCATGTTGAAGCTCGCGCAGCAATCGAAGGTGCCGGCCATGAGCGTCACCGAAACCGAAACGGCCGGCAACACCTATCAGACGTGGATGCTGACGCAGCTCGATGCGCTAGGCACGGCGCTCGCCGCAGGCGATGCGGGCGGCTCGAAGGCGGCGGCGGCTTCAAGTGTCAAAGGAAAAACTCAATGAATCCGACTGGCCGCGGCACGCCAGCTAATCCATCGACGAGCGCGGCCACCCCCGCGCCCGTGCTCGAACTCGACCACGTCACGCTCGAACTCGGCGACCGCGTGATTTTGCGCGACACCGGCTTCGTGGTGAACCAGGGCGAATTCATCGGCGTGCTCGGGCCGAACGGCGCGGGCAAGACGACGCTGATGCGCGCCGTGCTCGGCCTCGTGCCGGCGGCGAACGGCGCGATTCGCGTGCTCGGGCAGCCGGTCGAGCGCGGCAACGCGTCGATCGGCTATATGCCGCAGACGCGCAGCGCGCTCGCCGGGCGCCGCGTGCGCGGCCGCGATTTCGTCGCGATGGCGGCCGACGGCCACCGCTGGGGCTTGCCGCATGCGGACAGCGCGACCCGCGCGGACGTGGAGCGCGTGCTCGATCTGGTGGGCGGCCGCAAGCTGGCCGAGCGGCCGTTGTCGGAACTGTCGGGCGGCGAGCGTCAGCGCCTGCTGCTCGCGCAATGCCTGCTAGGCAACCCCAAGCTGCTGCTGCTCGATGAACCGCTGATCAGCCTCGACCCGCATCATCAGAAGAGCGTGGTCGAACTGGTGCGGCGCGTGCAGCAGGAACTCGGCATCGCCGTGCTGTTTTCGGCGCATGAACTGAATCCGCTCCTGAACGCGCTCGATCGCGTGCTGTATCTCGGCAGCGGCGTGGCGGCGCTCGGCACCGTCGATGAAGTGATCACGAAGCCGGTGCTCTCGCGCCTGTACGGTTCGCCGATCGACGTAATGCGCGTGAACGGCCGCATTTTCGTGATGTCGGGCGACGTCGAAGTCGAAAAGCACGACCACGAGCACGAACACGACGAGAACGGCGGCCATGCGCATCCGCATGGGCATTCGCACGGCCACTCAGACCAGCACGACTCACGCGACGGACACACGCACGATGTTTGAATACGATTTCATGGTGAACGCGTTCGCGGCGTCGGGGATCGTCGCGGTGCTGGCGGGCGTGGTCGGCTATTTTCTGGTGCTGCGCGGACAGACCTTCGCGGGCCATGCGCTCTCGCACGTCGGCTTCACCGGCGCGACCGGCGCCGTGCTGATCGGCATTTCGCCGATCTGGGGGATGATCGGCTTCACGCTCGCGGCGGGCGTCGGCATGGGCGCGCTCGGCGAGCGCCTCGCCGGACGCGACGTGGCGATCGGCGTGATCCTCTCGCTGTCGCTCGGCTTCGGCTTGCTGTTTCTGCACTTCTTCACCGCGTACGCGACCCAGGTGACCGCGCTGCTATTCGGCAACGTGCTCGGCGTGAATGCGTCGACGCTCGGCGTGCTGGCGGCGTTGGGCGTCGTCAGTCTGCTCGCGCTCGCGGCGCTCATGCGGCCGCTGCTGTTCGCTTCGTTGCAACCGGAACTGGCCGAGCCCAAGGGCGTGTCGTTGCGCCTCGTGTCGGTGCTGTTTCTGGCGATTGCCGCGCTCGC
>WNGR01003266.1_pt1 | contig 26916 bp, 30 predicted proteins | sample 5407581 | NCBI WGS metagenome assembly WNGR01 (sample SAMN13153383, study PRJNA577476) | soil metagenome | isolation source: 80 cm soil or saprolite under Garry oak tree replicate 2 | place: USA:California | collected 2016-06-15
TGGAGCAGATCCTCGGCCCGCTCGCGGAGTGGAGCAGGACGTGGGCCGAGCTTGAACACCGGCTGCTGAACCTGGGCCGCAGTCCCGGAGCCGGGAAGTAACCCCAGCGGTTCGTCACCCGGTAGCCCGCTGCCGGCCGGCGTGACCCGGCCTGGCAGCACCTGGCCGCCACAGGCCTGCTCCGGAAGCGCTCTGAGTGAACATATGCGCTACGCGGTCAGGTGAGTACGTTCGCGAGGAAGTATTGGAGCCCGCCGCAGGGATGTGTATCCAGCGGGCTGGCGGGTGCCGGCTTGCGCCGGACAGAGGGGAATGCGGATGCCTGCATGACGATGAGGTGATTGTCATGGCGTTCCGCCGGGCCTGTCAGCCGGTGTCAGCAGCTCGACGAAACAGCCGCTGCCGGGCAGCCAGCCGCGGCAGAACCAGGACCGCTGCTGCAGGTAACTGCGCCATCCCGCAGGAAGCCGGAGACCCGCGGCGGCGAGCTCCTGGCCGGTCACCGGGCCGCGGTAGCGGGCTTCCTCGATGACCGGGCCGCTGATGCGGGCATTGAGCTGCGCTAGCTCTGCCGCCGGGATCCGGTACTCTCCGCCCGCCTGCCACGCAGGGCCGCGGGCGAGGAAGTCGCGGCGGACCTCGAACCGGGTGACGCACCCGGTGCCGCACCACGGTACGCGGCCGCGCCCGCGGCCTGCCCACGCGGGATACCGGGACTCGCGCGAATGCGGGGACACCACCGCGCGTCACCTGAACGGCCGCGCAGACGCCAGCACGCCACCATGCATGACACCGCCACGACCGGCCGCCCGGCAGCTCTGGTTGAAGGCCCTCGTTACCGGATCAACTTCTCGGCGGCATGGGAGGATGAAGGGCCGCGGTACAAACGGAATGCGTTACATGACTAGCGGCTTCGAATCTCCTGAATAATCCAGGTGTTACCATCTGGATCCTGAAAGCTCGTATGTCTCGCCCACGGCGTTTCTTGAATCTTCTCCGTAGTCACTCCCCGGCTTGCCAAGTCCGCAACCGTGGAATCCAGGCTACTGGCGCGCAGAATCAGTCCTTTCATCAGGCCGGCTTTCATCGTGTCGTCTTCAAGAACCAGGGTGATCGCTGTCTGCCCGCCAAGCGGACGCACTTCTAGCCAGCGCAGATGAGTTCCCTCGGCAAGCTGGTATCCCTCGTCGGAGAGCAGGTCCCAGCCGAGACCGTGGACGTAGAAATCCTTGGCCTGATCCTGATTCCTGACTGGAACACTTACGATTTGCAGGACTCAATGGGCATCGGCGTCCTCTCGTTCCGCTCTCCGCGCGATGACAGCAAGGCCGACTGCCCGCCCTGGTGAGGACCTTATCAAGCTACGCCATTTGAAGCTGGCCGGGCTGAGCCGTGCTCACCGACGTGACCGCGCATCGGCATGTGCGGTAAACCGGCCACCAGGCCAGCGAGCTCGACCAGGCACCCCTGGCTGGCGTAGCCTCGGCCGCGTCCGGGTGGACCACGCTCCTGCGCGGGCGGTCCCGTCGTCACCCGTGGCAGGTCGTGTCGGCTTACTGGTGTGGCGGGCTGCTTCTGGCAAGCAAGGGAAGCGGTAGGCGATGATGGGGCGTGCGCGATCGCTGTGTCTCACCGGTCCTTTCTGCCATCGAGCGCGAGGTGGCGGAGACGTTGCTGAGCGATGCCTGGGGTGAGCCTGTCGGGATATGCGCAGCAGAAGCGGTGTGGAAGAGGAGCCACGTCGTGCGCCTGGGCACATGCGACGGCCGTTCGGTGATCTTGAAGCGCCCGCGCCGGGATCGGCAGGGAGGGGAACCTGACCGGGAGGCGTTCGGCATCGAGTTGGCCAGCCTGGAGTACCTGGCAGGTATGCCGATCCCCGTTGCCCCTAGCCTGCTGGGGGCCGACGTGACGGCAGGCGTCCTGCTCATGGAAGAACTGCCCGCGGGCCGGTCTATGGCTGAGTCCTTGCTGCTCGGCGACCGGGCTACCGCCACCGCCGACATGGTTGCTTACGCCACCGCGCTGGGGTCGGTCCACGCCTGGAGCATCGGCCGGACCGCCGGATTTGCCCGCGCCCGGGCACGGTACGGCCCGGCTGCCGGTTCCCGCCCGTGGTGGCTGGAAAGGATCGAGCATGGACGCGGCCAGTTCCTTCAGGTCGCCTCGGTTCTCGGGGTGACCGCGCAGGGGGTTGACGCCGAGATCGACGGGCTTGTCCGCATGCTGGGCGGTCAGGTACCTCAGCTTCGTCCACGGAGACCTGTGCCCCGATAACGTACGTCTGGCCGATGGCCGTATCCGCTTCTTCGATTTCGAAGGATCGAGCCTGGGGTCGGCCGCCCTGGACGCCGCTTACCTGCTGGCCCCGTTTCCCAGCTGCTGGTGCTTCGCGGACATGCCCGCTGATATCACGGACCTGGCCATGGGGGCGTACCGCGGTGCGCTGCAGGCGGGCGGAGTTGAGGCGGGGCAGGACTTCGATGCCGGGTTGACCGCTGCCCTGGCCGGCTGGGTCGTAGCCCGCGGCGCCATGATCCAAGGAGCACTGGAGCGCGACAGGCAGTGGGGGACGACAACGATGCGGCCGCGTCTGGTGTCATGGACTGAGCGCTTCGCCGCTGCCGCTGCCGCTGCCGCTACCGCTACCCGCACCTTCCCCCGGCTGCGGATCCTCGCCGAAGGACTGAATGACCGGTTCCGCTCCCGGTGGCCAGAGGCGGTCATCCCGGCCTACCCGGCCCTGGCCGATCCCGGGTCGACCCTCGTCACACGGCCGGAGTGGTGGGAACCAGGCATCTGACCCGCGCTGCAACTTGAGCACTGCCACCAGCGGTTTACGCAAAACAATGATCGTTCGCGCACGGATTACATGCCCAGGCAGATCCGCCAGCAGTCCACCCATAACGGCGGGAGCGTGTGCACCGCCTTGTGCGGGGGGAGTTCTCGGCGTTCGGCAGCCGGGCTGTTATAGCGCGATCAGCCTGAGGCAGCACCGAGCCGGGCCACGAGACCCCGGCGCCGGTCTGGTATGAAGCGGCCATGTGGGTTCTCATGAGCACTGCCGAGCGCGAGGAGTTCCTGACCGGCGTGCATGTCGGCGTACTGAGCGCGGCAGTGGGCAAGACGGGCCGGACGCTCGCCGTCCCGGTCTGGTACAGCTACCAGCCGGGTGGCCTGCTGACCGTGCTGACTGGCCGCCGGTCGCGCAAGGCCGGGGCGATCCGCGCGGCCGGCCGGTTCGGCGTCTGCGTCCAGGACGATAGCCCGCCGTACCGCTATGTCAGCGTCGAGGGGCCGGTGGTCAGCGAGGAGGAACTCGATCCCGTAGAGCGGCTCGCGATGGCCCGCCGCTACCTAGGCCCGGCGGGCGGTAGCCGTTACGTCACCGACAACCCCGACCCTGGCCGCGAGAACGTGGCGTTCCGGATGCGTCCGGAACACTGGCTCAGCCAAGATCAGGGCAAGGGACACCCCGCCGGGTAGTGCTGCCCGTGGGCGGGATGCCGCGGGATGAGCCGCTGGCCACTGCCAAGCAATGAAAGGGTGCCCACCCAGGCACCTTCGTGATCAGCCTGGGCCTTCGGCAAGATCGCCGGAGCCTGCGCCGGGTGTCACCGGAACGGCCGATGAGTCGGGCGCTGGTCGCGCGTCTATGTGGCATCAGGGGCTACGCGCCGAACCTGAACCTGCCGCCTTGACGGGAGGCTGGTCCGATGGGTGAGAGGTGGAGATAACAGATGACAGCTAAATCCGGGAGCGTGACGTTCGAGACGACCGTTGCCGTAACCGGCAGCAACACCGGAATCGTGGTGCCCGAGGAGGTCATCGGGCAGCTCGCGGCGGGCAGGCGCCCGCCCGTGCTGGTCAACGTGAACGGTTATGAGCACCGCAATACGGTCGGCGTGATGGGCGGCAGGCACATGATCAGCATCAGCGCCGCTGTCCGCGGCGCCACGGGCCTGAAGGGCGGAGACCCGGTCCGCGTGACGCTGACCGTCGCGGACACTCCCCGTGAGGTGCATGTCCCGGCCGACTTCGCCGCCGCGCTAGCGGCCGACGAGCGGGCCGGAGCATTCTTCGGGAAGCTCTCGAACAGCATGCAGCGGTACCACGTCGGCACCATCAACGCCGCGAAGAGCGCCGGCACCCGCCAGCGGCGCATCGACAAGGCCATCGCCCTGTTCCTCGACGGCAAGCAGAGATGAGAACACATGCCACGCCGAGTGCGGTAGCCCGCGCCGACACAGCGGGCGGGTCCCATTGACCCCATGGCCGTACAGATCGGCGGCAGTGTGCGCGATTCTCCCGGTGGGGGCTGATTACGCAGCGTGGCGAGGAGCGTCCGATCTCCCGGGATGCTGGACGCCGGAAGCACTATCCCCATCCTCCCTGCCGATTAGGCGCGAATTCTTGGCGTTATTAATGCAGGCAGTGGGGCTGGTCAGCCTCTCGGCAGCGTGCGGGGGAACCCGAAGCGGGCGAGGAGCCCCAGGTCTTCGAAGCGGGTAAGCGCGTGGATCTGGTTCCCCGCTCGGCCGCAGGCGCATGTTCATGGCCGGGCTGGCGCTGTTCACCGCGGCCTCGCTCGCCTGCGCGCTGGCCACCAGCGGCACGTTCCTGATCATCATGCGCGGCGTCCAGGGCCTGGGCGCCGCCGTGGTGCTGCCCTCGGGGCCAGCTTCTACGGCTACATCTTCATCGGCACCCTGTACATGCAGCCGTTAACGACGGCCACGCTCACCACCGGCGAGCGCCGGATCGCTGCCATCACTGCCGCGAGCTGGCCGATAAACGCCTCCGCGGCATCCCGGTCCAGATTGAGGAAGGCCGTCACGTCCATGCCGCGCCGGCAACCCGCGTACCCCTAAACTCCGCTGCGGAGGCACCGCTAGGCAGCGCATATCATGCGGCGACTTCAAGGGAATCGATGCACAGCCCGTCATCGGCCTGGTTACCGGCATGTTCGCAAGCGACACGACAGACATTCTCGCATTCCAGCGGGTAGCGGGGAACGCCCACGAGCTAGACGCGCTGAACGCGGAACTCCGCAAGATACAGGCTCGCCTTTCCGCCACCGAAGATGATGACGAGCTAGACGCGCTGGTCGCAGAGCGCAAGGCGGTCAAGGCGCGCATAGAGGGATTCGTGATCGTGCCCGACAGCTTCGACTACGCGCCGACGGGGCAGAAAGTATTCCAGATGTGGAATGACGGAGATGACACCGTCAAGCGCGGCATGGTCCGCGCGGTTAAAGAGTCCTGGGGAATGATCCTCGCGAACCACGAGGGACAGTGGGGAATCGCCATCGGAACGGCAGGCACAAAGGGCCTGGGAGACACGAACGGGATCGTAGACCTTGGCAACGGCTTGTGCTTCCGACGTTAGCGCGCGGAACGGCCGGGATGTCGGACGGTCTGGAAGGGCTCCAGCAGCGCTGCCAGGCGTGGCCGGCAGTGATCATCCCGGGCGCGACAGGCCGGGTGGTCCCCCTCAATTCTGGCAGGCGACATCGATCGACGGACTGTCTGCGTGCGGGGACCGGTTGGGAGCGTTGATCGGCGCGGCTATCCTGCGGGCGTCGGTGGCGGCAGCCCGGGAGAGGGGTCGGCTGATGGTGGACCTGGTTGGCACGTGGCGGCTGAAGTCCGCGTACTTCGTCGCGCAGCGCAGCGGCGATCGTATCGATCTCCTGGGTCCCGAACCGTTCGGGTATGCGGTGTTCGAGTCGACCGGCCGGGTGATCTCGCTGCTCACGTCCGGTGCCGGCGGCCGCGCCGCACTGGCCGCCGATCCGGCGGCACTGCACCGATCGATGGTCTCGTACACCGGCCGTTGGTCGATCGACGGGGACAAGTTCGTCACGCAGGTCGACGGTGCGTGGGATCCGAGCTGGGTGGGCACCGAACAGGTTCGATATTGGCAGTTCGACGGGCGCACGCTCTCGGTCCGCACGATGCCGCTGGAGCATCCGGCGTTTCCCGGGGAGCCGGTCATCGGGTACGTGGACTGGGAGAAGGAAGCGTGAGCCGGGAGCGGCGGGGGGTCGATCCGGCCAGGGCTATTGCGTAGTCGGTTGAAGGGTGGTTGAGCTGGGCGCTCGGGCGGGTTTGGGTCTGTGTAGGACGGGTGCGACCCATCGGTGATCATGGAGTTGCGAAGCCACATGATCCCGGGGAAGAACCGCACCCGCCAATGTCATCATCACCCACCGAAATCCTGCTGCCCAACCGACCCGCCGACGTACCCCGACCAGCCGCGGTCACCGAGGGTGAACATCGCAGTCTGTTCGTGGCTCTCGCTGCGGTGCCCGATCCGCGTGACCCGCGCGGCAGGCGCTACTCCTTGGTGAGCATGCTCGCAGTAGCCGTGTGCGCGGTGCTGGCCGGGGCGTGCACGTTCGCCGCGGTCACCGATTGGGTGCGGGATCTGGACCGGTCGGCGTGGGGCGGGCTCGGGTTCACCGATCGGGTCCCCGAGCCACGACGGTGTGGCGGCTGTTGATCCGTATCGATGCCGATATCTTGTCGGCGGTGCTGACCCGGTGGCTGCGCGCCCGGGCAGCGCCGGTGGTGGTGGCTGGGCGGCGGTGGCGGCTGGTGATCGCCATTGACGGGAAGGTCGAGCGGGGTGCCCGGCTACCCGACGGGCGGCGGGTCCACCTGCTGTCGGCCTACGACACGACGGCCGGAGTCGTCCTCGCCCAGGTGCAGATCGCGGCGAAGTCCAATGAGATCCCGGCGTTCACGCCGCTGCTGGACCGGGTGGTCGCCCAGCTGGGATCCCTGAAAGGGGTGCTGGTCGTCGCGGATGCATTGCACGCCCAGACCGACCACGCCGAGCAGGCCGCCGCCCGCGGCGGGGCACCTGCTGATCCCGGTCAAGGGCAATCAACCGACCTTGTTCGCCCAGCTCAAGGCCCTTCCCTGGGCGCAGGTACCGGTCGGGGACCGCCGCCGTGAGACCGGCCACGGACGCAAGGAGACCCGTACCGTCAAAGCGGTCACCGTGGCCACCCCGAACGGACTGGGTTTCCCACACGCCCGGCAAGCGGTCCGGATCACCCGGACCCGCACGATCAAAGGCAAGACCACCCGGGAAATGGCGTACATGACCGTGTCCCTGCCCGCCGAACACGCCCAACCCACCGACCTCGGCACCTGGGCCAGGTCTGAATGGCACATCGAAAATCGCGTCCACTACGTCCGTTCTCCAGGGGCGGGTCTGGCCGTTGGATCCTGTGGTGCTGACGCGACACGGGTGTCGTTTGGCTGCTGATCTCCTCGGGTGTGGTGCTCGTGGCTGGTAGATGTTCACACGGGAAGCACGAGATCGGGGGATCACGGGGTGCGAGCGTTCATGGTGAGGCTGCCGTCCGGGGTGAGGTACTGGACGGTGCTGGATGAGGAGCTGGCTGTCGTGCCGGTCGCGGATTCGTTCTTGCGGCAGGTGCGGTTCGGCCGGGACGGCGCGGAATCGACGACGAAGGCGTATGCGGGAGGCGTCGCGCTGTTCCTGCGGTGGTGCGCCCGGTCGGGCCGAAGCTGGGAGGCCGGTGCCGCGCAGCTCGGCCTGTTCATGACCTGGCTGGCGCACGCGGGACGGGAGGTCTCGGGTGCCGAAGCGCCGGCCGGAGCGGCCGTCCTGGCCGGCCCGGGGATTCCGGCGGTCCGCTCGGCGCGGCGGATCAACGCGGTGCTGGCCGCTGTCCGGGGCATGATCGTGCACGCGGTCGCGGAAGGCGGAGCTCCCGGGCACCTGGTCCAGGTTCTGTATGAGGTCGCTGATGACCGGGATCTTCCGGTGGCGGCTCGCGGGGAGGGCAGCGGGGCGGGCTGGCGGATGCGTGCCCGGCACCGGCTGCACGAACCGGACACGCGGGTGGACCGGGCCGGTGACGGCGATGTCGTCGCCGTGCTGGGCGCGTGCGGTTCGGCGCGCGACAGGCTGATCGTGCTGCTGATGGTCCGGGCCGGGCTGCGCCGCGGCGAGGTGCTCGGGCTGCGCCGCAGCGATGTCCACCTGCTGGCCGATTCCCGGCAGCTGGGCTGCGGGATCGCCCGCCCGCACCTGCACGTGGTGCGGCGGGAGAACAACGTGAACGGGTCGATCGCCAAGTCCCGCCGCCAGCGGGCCGTGCCGCTGGATTTCCTGACGGTCCAGGCATTCGACACCTACGAGTTCGAGCGGATGACCGTCCCGGCCGCGGCTTCGGGTGATTTCGTGTTCGTGAACTTGTTCCGCGGAACGCTGGGCGCGCCGATGCGGCTGGACGCGGTCAACGACCTGGTCGGCGCCGCGGCCCGGCGGGCGGGCATCGACCCGGCACCCCGGCCGCATCAGCTCCGGCACGCTTTTGCCTCGAACGTCCTTGATGCGGGCGGGACCCTGGAGGAAACCCAGGACCTGCTCGGTCATGCCAGCATCGCCTCTACACAGGTCTACACGCATCCGGACCCGGCGCGGCTGAGGACCGCCGTCGATGCGGTGCCCAGCCCGCGTGACCTGGCAGGAGCGAAGGCATGACCGCGGCGATGAGGATGCACGCGGTCCCGGCTCAGCGGCCGGGAGAACTGCTCGCCGAAGCAGTCCTGTTCGCTGGCCGGGTGCCGCTGGATGAACGGTCAGCGGTGCTAGCCAGCCGGATCGACCCGGCGTTCCTGGCCGAGGCCGGCTGGGATGCCGGGACCTGGGTGCTGACGTTGCCGGCGGAGCACCCGCTGCTGGGCCGGACGTTCTGCCGCGCCCCGGGCTGCCAGACCACCTGCGCCGCCGCGACCCGCGTATGCCTGGACTGCCGGCGCCGGCTCACCGCCGCCGGGCTCGATCTGGAGGACGTCGCGCTGCTGCCGCCGCCGCAAGGCAAGCGCTGGCTCGGCACCGGCGACGGGACATGCCGGGTTTCCGGGTGCCCGCGCCCGTGGGTGACGTCCGGTCAGCCGCTGTGCCCCGAGCACCTGAGCCAGCGGGAACAGCTCGGCGTCAGCATCGCCGATTTCACTGCCCGGGCTGACGTCGCCGCGCTGCCATCTCATGGCACCTGCTCGGTGGCATCGTGCCCGCGTCAGCTCCCCGGCCACGGCACCGCCTACTGCGACGCGCACCTGCAGCGGCTGCGCGTCTTGCGCCGAGCCGGCCAGAGCCCGGGCGACGAGACGGCGTGGCGGGCCACCGAGCCGCCCGTCCCGCGCGCCGGGCAGGTCAGCCTCGCCGGGCTGGCCCCGTCCGCCGCCGTCGAGATGCTGTTCGGGCTGCAGCAGCGCACCCGGCAGGGCGTCAAGACCTATTGCACGATCCTGCGGCCAGTCGCCAACGACGCCCGCACCCAGCAGGTGTCATCCCTGGCGGAACTTGATATCCCGGCCAGCCGCGGGCAGGGCTATGCCAGCGTCGTGAGCACAATGATCACGCACGCACGCCGCGGCGCCTCCGGCCCGGACACCGAGATCGCCAAGGACACCTGGGACATGGCGCTGTTCGGGCACCGCGGCAACCTGTCGTTCACCGCGATCACCCAGCCGTGGCTGCGCGAGACCGCCAAGATCTGGGCGCTTGCCGATCTTCCCCGCCGCCGCGGCCGCAGCGGCGGGGACAAGACCCGGCACTACCTCTCGAGCGTGGCCCTGCTGTCGGCCAGCCTGCGGCAGCGCGCCGACCACGGCGAGGACCCGGCGGCGCTCGGACGCACGGACGTCGAGGTGTTCCTCAACCGCCTGGGCTACCTGCATGCCGGCGGAGAGATCAGCGAGCTCACCCGGGTGCTGGCCTGCCGCGAGGTCCGCAACCTGCTGACCACGACACGGCAGCTGGGCGCCACCAGGCCCGGCGGTCCCGCCGCCGGGCTCAGCGACCAGTTCGCCCTGCACCGCGACGACATGCCTGACGAGCCCGACCACGGCGAGCCCGGCCGGGACCTGCCGCCGGAGATCCTGCGGCAGGTCTGCGGCCACCTGGAGACGCTCGCCTCACCTCAGATCCGCACGGCGATCGAGATCCTCATCGACACCGGCCGCCGCCCCGATGATGTCGTCGAGCTGCCGCTGGACTGCCTGGCCAGCGAACCCGGCGGTGCACCCGTCCTGGTCTACGACAACCACAAGGCCCACCGGCTCGGCCGGCGGCTGCCCATCCCCGCGGCCACCGCTGCGCTGATCCGCGCCCAGCAGCAGCGTGTCCGCGACCGGTTCCCCGGCACGCCGGCCAGCGAGCTGAAACTGCTGCCCACCAGCTGGGCCAACCGGGACGGCCGCCGCCCGCTGAGCGTCTCGGCGCTGTCGACGGCGCACCGTGAGTGGCTCACCTCGCTGCCGCCGCTGCTGCTGGACGGCGACGGTGAATTCGACAAGGACCGCGCTGTCCCGTACTCCTACCGGCACACCTACGCCCAAAGGCACGCTGACGCGGGCGTTCCCATCGACGTTCTCGCCGAGCTGCTCGATCATCGCAATCTCAACGTCACCCGCGGCTATTACCGGGTCGGCGAGGAACGCCGCCGCGGCGCCGTCGACAAGGTCACCGCCATGCAGTTCGACCGGCACGGCAACCGGATCTGGCGTGACGCCCGCGCGCTGCTGGATGACGAGCACGCCCGCTACGCGGTCGGCTCCGTCGCCGTTCCTTACGGCACCTGCACCGAGCCGTCCAACGTCGCTGCTGGCGGGAACGACTGCCCGGTCCGGTTCCGCTGCGCCGGCTGCGACCACTTCCGCACCGACGTGTCCTACCTCCCCGACCTGACCGCCTACCTCGACGACCTGCTCCGCACCCGCGAACGGCTCGCCGCCGCCACCGGCATCGACACATGGGCACGCGACCAGGCGGCACCCGCCGATCAGGAGTTCACCGTCATCCGGCAGCTCATCAGCCGCATCAAAGGCGACATCGCCGGCCTGAGCCCGGACGACCGTGCCCGCATCGACGAGGCCGTCGCCGTCGTCCGCAAGCACCGCGCGGTCAGCATCGGCATGCCCAGCCTCCGCCCGGCCGCACAGCCCCCTACTTCACAAGCGAAAGGCCAGGCATCATGACCAGCCGCCAGCCAGCAGCAGGCACCGTCGCCGGCGCGCGCACCGAGACGATGCGCAAAGGCCGCCAGGCCGACTCCGCCCGGCGCCGGCAGCGCGTCCTGACCGCCCTCGACCGCGCCGCCGCCAGCGGGACCGAGATCAGTGCATCGGGCATCGCCCGTGCCGCCGGCGTCGACCGGACCTTCCTCTACCGGCACCGCGACCTGCTGGAGAAGATCCACGCGGCCGAAACCACCCCGCCCCCCGGCGGCGAGACCGCAGGACCGGCCGTCACCCGCGCATCCCTGCAGGCCGACCTGCTCGCCGCCCACGAACGCGCCATCCGGCTCAGCACCCGCGTCCGCCAGCTCGAACAGCGGCTGTCCGATGCGCTCGGCGAACAAGCGTGGCGCGAATCCGGGCTCGGCGCGCCCGCCGACATCGACGCGCTCCACCAGAAAATCACCCACCTCGAACAGCAAGCCGCCGACCTGCGGCTGCAACTCGAAGAACGCGGCGACGAACTCGCAGCCGCCCGCGCCGCGAACCGCGAGCTGATGACCCGGCTCAACCAGTCAGCCGCAACACGATGACGCGACACGCCGCACGGTCGTTGCACCACACCTGTTGCATCAGGTAACTTCATCACTACCAGCCGCTGACCTGCGGAAACGCGGAGATCAAGCTCAGCTGACCGGGCTCCGCCCCTGGAGAACGTCCGGGACGTCACCCTACGTGAGGACGCCCACCAAGCCCGGACCGGCAACGGACCCGCCGTGTTCGCCACGCTCCGTAACACCTCGATCGGATACCACCGCAGCAACGGCGAATCCAACATCGCCCGAGCCACCAGACGCGCCGACCACCGCCCACACGACCTCATCAACACCGTGACCAGGAACAACCCGACAACGCAATAGCCCTGGCACCGGCGATGCAACATCAGTGCAACCGCAGTGCAGAATCGTCCGTTCGTCCACGTCCGGCAGGCGCGAGGCACGTGGACGTGGAACGGACAAGACGATCGCCAGCGGCAGCACCGGGCGAACCACGCCGACGCCCGCTCCGGCTACGGGTTGTGATCGTCTCTGCGTTTGTCTCTCCATCTGTCTCAGCGCGTTAACGTGCAGACACGCGCGAGGGAGAGACAGAGACAATTGCGAGAGACAATTACTCATCGTGATCAACGTCGGGATTGCCGAAGCACGGGGCTGTCCTGCCGGCTGATCCCTAGTCTGGTTTCAGGCTTGCTAGGGGATCCGGCCAGCCGACCTATCCGCTACGCCCTAGCGGCGTCCGGGCGTAGCAGGCTCACGGGATTTTGTAGTTGCCGTCTTTGTCCTTCGGCAGTTCGTCAGCCTCTTTGTTCACGGTTTTCTCGTCGCCCTTGGCTGCCGCTTTGCCCAGCTTCGCGGCTTTGTCCACGATCGGGTCTTTGCCGTTTTTCTTCGCCACTCTGGTTACGCCATTCCGGGTTTAAAGCGAGGTACCGGCCAAGGTCCCGTTCCTCGTGGGCCGGGTGCTCGAACAGGTGCCCGTCAAGCCATGCGCTATCCGTGGTAGAGAAACGGCAAGAGCACACCCGGAGCGGAGCGCTTGCGCGCTCGGCTAGCTCCGTGTCAATGGCGCTCAGGTGCGCTTCGATCGGTACGCGCATAGCCGAGCCAGGTCGGGCGAGCGCGAGGCTTGCCGCTAGCTCCCGCCTGGTGCGGTTAAGCTCGCTGGCCGTCAGGCCAGAGACATCGTGGTCACGCACGTGACGCTGCCCTCTTGCGCTGTTCCTGCTCGGCTAGTACCTCGTCTAGCCGACGCTTGAGATCAGCTTGCACGGGGGCATCCGTAGAGATGCCCTTGATAGCATGCTCAAGCTGACGGCGCAGGTCCTTAAGCTCGTACGTGGTGAGCGCGTGTATAGGGTGTTTCGGCTGTTCGACGGCCGCTGGGTCGGTCGGCATCGGTGGCTAGTCCTTACGTCTGGCGTCCGGGGGGACCACGCATCCAGCTAGGCCGAGACGGGGGGTAGCCCGGATACGTGATCCCTGGTAGCAACCCTGGCAGCTACGGACCAGCGTCGAAAAGCCTTCGGAGCGCCACATCCCAGCGATGTAGAATCTAGCGATCACGTATAGAACCCGAGGTAGGGACATGGACGCCGACCCATATTCAAGCCCATTGGCATACTTCAGAGCAGAGCTAAAACGCTTGCGTGAACGCTCCGACATGACGCAAGGTGAGGTTGCCGAGCGGACCAATTATGCGCTTTCGACGGTCTCGGCTTACGAAACGGGAAGGCTTATTCCGTCGGCTGACTTTGCCGAACGGGCAGACGAGGTATTCGGCACCGACGATACAGATGAGACAACAGGCGAGAAGAACGGCGACCTTACGCGACTTCAGAGGCTAGTAGAACGGGTGTCGGTAAGGCCATGGTTCCGCGATCGGGTAGAGGTAGAGCGGAAAGCCGTAGAGATAAAACAGTACGACTCCTATCAGGTAATCGGACTGCTCCAAACGGAAGCCTATGCACGCGCGGTCATTAGCGCTGGACGGCCAAGGATGTCAGAGGAGGAAATAGAGCGAGCCGTTGCCGTGAGGATGACTCGGCAACAGATACTTGAGAGAGACGACGATTTGCCGGCCGATCAGGATAATACTCCTCGCCTTTGGGCCATCGTGGACGAAGGGGCACTACTCCGCGTTGTGGGTAGTCCCGAGATAATGCGAGAGCAGCGTGATTATCTCCTCAATATGGCCCAGCGCCCCAACGTCACTATCCAAGTCATACCCTTTAGCGAAGGCGCCACATGCGCTTACGGGCGAGCTTTCACGATCCTGACTTCAAACAACGGCTCATCGGTTGTCTATCTAGAAGATCTAATCGATGCTCACTATGTCCGTACCCGTGACGAGGTAGCGCAGTTTGCGCTAAAATTCGATCACCTGCGGTCAAACGCTCTTACCGACCACAAATCCCTGCGACTCATAAAGGGCTGATACCCATGAAAAGCAACTGGCGGAAATCAAGCTACTCGGGAGACCAGGGCGACTGCCTTGAGGCTGCCAGTAACGGTAGCCGCGTGCAAGTGCGCGATACAAAGGACCGTACCGGCCCGACGCTCCGGTTTACCCCGGACGCATGGCGAAGGTTCGCTAAGCAGCTTAAAAGCTTAGCCAGAAACACACCTTAGCGACCCTCCCGGAATCGGGGGGGTCGCTTTGCTTTGCCTAAAGTTCGTCAGGAGCGATCCTAAGGCGACCAAGAGGCTCCGGCAGGTGATGATGAGCACCCCCGGAACCTTCGGGCACACGCCAAAGCCGATCGCGGCCGATCCCCGGTGCCGTCGTGTGGGGAGTGCAGGTGCAACCTCATGCGCGCGTGTCTGCACGTAACGGGCCGCTAGCACGCGTTGCACCTGCACTCACGGCTACGTTGCGTGATCGTGAATGCGAACGTGAACGGGCCTCGCGCCTACACGTATAGGGCACATACGCGCCGTTCACGTTCACGTCCACAAACCCCGTCACGGGCCACGGCGGGTAGCGGGCACCAGTCGGCTACCCGCCCCGCTCCGGCCGACCCGAGGGGGGGTGAGACCCGGCCGCCGTGACCCGAAGCGACCCCCCGGGGCGTGACGGACAGCGACCGGGAGTTGGTCTCATCGCCTCGCGCGCGTGCCTACGCGCGTAGGGCCACACCCACGGGTGAGACGAGACAACGAGACAACCACCCACCGTGATCGTCCGCTCGTCCGTCCGCGCCCCTCGCGCCTGCGCGCATAGGGAAACACACGCGGACGGACGAGCGGACGGACGATCACCCGCCGCAACCGGGAGAGGGGGTGATGCCGCGCCCTGTGACTGTCCACCCGGTCACGGGGGGCTTTCGTCTGCTGCTGGCCAGCGGTGCCAGGAGACGCCTAGGACGCTCTGAGAGCGTGTCTCTGGCTGCTCCGTGCTCTGCGGAGCGCTCAGGGACGCTCTGAGCGCTTCCGCTCCCGTGTTCGCTTCAGGCAGCCTGACCGGCCCGATGCGCGTGCGAACAACCCGCCTTGCAACGGTCATTGTCCACGTAGGCCACCTTGGCGCCCGGGGCGGCGCGGCAGGCCACGTCATGGGTGTTCAGCGCGGTGGGCAGCCCTGCGCCCACATCGATGAACTGCTTGATGCCACGGCCGGCCACATAGGCCACGGCCCTCCCCAGGAACTGCCAGCTTTCACCGCGCCAGGCCTGGTGGACCGGGAATCCCCGCTCGAATCCGGTGACGCGGTCGACCTCCCCGGTGATCAGCACCGACCGGTCGTACAGGAACGACGGCTGTCGTTGCTCGATGACGCCGAAGCCGGCGTCTTCCAGCGCCCGGCGGCTGGTGGTGGGCAGCTCGAACGGCTCGCCGCCAGGAATGGCCAGGCGCCGCCGCGCCCAGAACTCAGGGTGGATCAGCACCGGCAGGTTCGCCCGGCCGATCAGGCCGATCAGGCCGGACAGCCCGGTGGTGTGGTCGAAGTGGCCGTGGCTGCAGACGATCGCCTCGATACCGGCCGGATCCTGACCCAGGCGGCGCAGGTTGTCGACGCAGCCGGCGGGCGTGACCCCGGTGTCGAACAGCAGCCGCCGCACCCGGCTGCCCTTGCGGATCTCCACCAGCGCGGAGAACCCGTGCTGTCCCAGCGGCGCGTCGGCCGCCTTACCCCCGCGCAGCGTCGGGGCCTCCAGCATCGGTGCCTGCCGGACCATCCCGGCCAGCGACAGCCGCTTCGCCGGCCCCTCGTCCGGCAGCAGCATGTCAATGGCGTTGTCGCAGACCGTCAGCACCGACAGCTCATCGACCGGCTCAAGCGGAAGTACCTCGCCCTTCCACTCCAGGCTCGCCGGCAACGCTTCCGCTGGCGTGATTTCGGCGCGGCTACGGGTGTCACACATCGGCTGCTCCTCACTGACCGCAACGACAGATGGTTGCCGCCGGGCTGCCGTGATCATCGGCACACCCTTCGTCCTCATACTGGTCCTGCGTTCCGCCTTCGCGCACGACATCCAGCGCCTTGCCTAGCACAGCGACGGCGTCGATCGAGATGAGCAGGCCGCGTGGCAGCGCAACGTTGGCGGGCGCTGACCGGGCTGGCGGTGGATCGGGCATGAACCGCGCGTAGATCGCGTTTACGGCCGCGAAGTCATTGACGTTGGCGTAAAAGATCGTCGTCTTGACCAGAGTCGACAAGGATGCGCCGGCCGCGGCCAGGATGGCAGCCAGGTTGCGCAGCGCCAGTTCGGTCTGCGCCTCGATGCCGTCACCAGGTGAGCCGGTAGCCGGATCGATGCCGGCGGTGCCCGAGCAGAACACGAACCCGTTGGCGACGATGGCCTGGCTGTAGGGTCCGAGCGCCGGCGGCGCGGTGCCGGTGGAGATCGCCTTCCGCATCAGTGGCTCTGCCTGGCCTCCGCTAGCTCAGCCCGGCGGGCGGCCTCCAGCTGGGACTGCCTGTGCGCCGGCGCGGTGTAGATGTGATGGCTGATCATTAAGTTGCTCCTTCGAGGATGCCCGGACCGCCGACGTTGCGGTTGACCCGCTGCCTTCGCGGCTACTACGGGCGGGCTTCGTAGACGATGTTGAAGGGCGTCTCCGCTACCCGGCGGAACGTTGTGTACCCGGCATCGGCGGTGAGCCGCCGTATCGACTCCTCGCCCGCCTGAGCGCCGAGGGAGTAACCGCCGTCCTGGGACAGCGCGTTCGGGACGCATAGGAAAGTGGAGAAGGAGTAGTAGACCCGCCCGACCGGGTTGAGGTTGTCGGTCACGTTGCGGCCGGCGTAGGGCTCGACCACCATCCACGTGCCGTCCGGCGCCAGCATCTGCCTGATGTGCCGGGCCGCGCCGACCGGGTCGCCCATGTCGTGCAGGCAGTCGAAGCTGGTGACCAGGTCGTACGGGCCGCCGGTGAAGGTCTGCGCCGACGCGACATCGAATGTCGCCTGGTCACTGAGACCCGCTTCCGCGATCTGCTTGCGCGCCCTGACGATCGACTCCTCGTGGTAATCGGAGCCGGTGAAGCTGGAGTTCGGGTACGCGCGGGCCATGAGCGCGGTCGACGCGCCGTGGCCACAGCCGATGTCGGCCACGCGTGCTCCCGAGCGGAGCTTGGCCTCGACTCCCTCCAGGGCCGGCAGCCAGCTCGCCACGAGGTTGGCGGCGTACCCGGGCCGGAAGAAACGCTCGCAACCGGAGAACACTTCCTCGTAGTGCTCGTGCCAGCCGACGCCTGCGCCGGTACGGAACGCCTCGGCGACCTTGTGCTCCGAGCGCAGTGCGCCGAGCGCAAGCTCGAATGCACCGGGCGCGAAGACGGCCCCGTCCGGATCGGTCAGGGCGAAGGCCTGCTCCGGTGTCAGGGAGTAGGCCTTGGTTTCCGGGTCGTACTGCACATAGCCTCCGGCCGCCTGGCCGCGGAGCCACTCATCGACGTAGCGGGTGGCGGTGCCGGTGCGCTCGGCGAGCTCATGAGGCAGCATCGGCTGCTCGGCGAGCGTGCGGTAGAGGCCGAGACGATCGCCGACGAGCACATTGCCCGCGGCCATCGTCGCGCCGAGGTCTCCCACGAATTTGTGCAGGAAATCCATCAGCTTGTCCTGGTCGATTGTCATCGTTCCTCCGTCGATCGGCCTGGCCGGTGCCCGGTCAGGCCTGGATGTATTCGGGCCTGATCCCAGAGGTACGCCACCGGGCCGCCGCGCAGCATCGGCGGTCGCTACTGACCTCGGCGCGTTCGGCTACCGGTCTTTGGCGTCGAGGACACCTAGCTCAGCCGCGCGGGCCGCGGCGTCGCGCCTGCTGGCGGCGCCGAGCTTGCCGAGCACGGCGGCGACGTGACTGTCGACCGTGCGCACGGAAACCACGAGCTGGCTGGCGATCTGCGCGTTGGTGTAGCCCTTGCCGAGCAGGCGCAGCACGTCGATCTGGCGGGCGGTCAGGCCGGCCGGATTGACCTTCGTGCCGCCCGTCGGCCCGCGCGGGATGCGGGTCACGCCGAGCGCCCGCAGCCGCCCGCGAACCTTGGTGGCGAGTGGCCTGGCGCCAAGCTCATCAAGCATTCCGAGCGCGGTCAGCAGGTGCGGCGGATCCGGGCTCTCGGCCAGCGCCATGGCGTGCTCATACGGGCATCCGGCCGCCTCCCAGGCCGCGGCGGCCTCGCGCCACCGGCCCGCCGCCAGCACCGCATAGGGGTGGTCGCCGTCCGGCTGAACGCGCTGCCCTGCCTTGGTCAGCCAGAAACCGAGCTCGGCCCCATTGACCGTGTCGCCGAGCCGTTCGGCCTTGTCGTAGACCGGGGCGGCGATGCCGCGCACGCCCGCGTGGTCGCCGCGAAGCCAGGCTGCCTCGGCACGCGCGGCCGCGACGGGGCCGGTCCGCTGCAGTTCGTTGATCAGTACCGCCAGTTCCCAGGCCTGGCCGAGCACGCCGGCCGCCTCCGGCTGCCCGCGCCGGACCATGACCCGGCCCAGGACCGTCAGAGCGGTGCACCTCGTCGGGATGAACGCGTCCACGCCGCGTTCGGCTGTGTGAACGGCCTCCTCCCACGAGCCCCGGCCGAACTCAAGCCGGGCCCGCTCAACCTCCATGTAGGACAGGAATCCGAGGAACTCGGTTTCCTCGGCGAGTTGCGTGCTCGCCGTCAGGTAACGCTCCGCCTCATCAAGGCGGAACCAGTCGAGCAGGTTCCACGCGATGCAGACATAGGCGCGGCAGGCATCCTCGACATCGCCCGCATCCAGCGCGACCCGGAGCGCCTCGTCTATCGTCCGCTGGCCGGCCGGGTCGCCGAGAAGCCACTGGGACACGCCAATATTGGTCAGCGCGTGCGAAATTATCGCCGGATCGCCCGCCTCGCGGGCCAGCGCGGCGGCGCGCTCGCCGCAGGCAATGCTCTCCCGGGCCCGGTGAGCCAGCATGTGCAGCTGCGACTGGTTGCTCAGGGCCAGCGCGAACAGGCGGGGGTCCCCGGCCTCCTCCAGCACCGCGGCCGCTTCGCGGCCGGCTTCCTCAGCATCCCTGCGATTACCCGTCGACCACAGCATCCGAGACAGCCACCGCAGGCTCAAGCCGAGCACGCACAGGTCGCCCAGCCCGCGGGTCAGCTCGACGGCTTGCCGCTGGGCACCGGCCGCCCTATGCGCCGCGCCGACCGTGTAGCACTCGATCGCATACTGCTCGAGCAGCCCGGCTCGCTCCTGCGCGGCGAACCGGTCAGCGTGCTCAAGCACCAGGCCGAAATGCGCGACCGCCTCACGATGCGCACCCGCGCGGGCCGCGTCCCGTGCGGCCGCCGGACCGTACCGCACGATGGCATCCACGTCACCGGCCTGCGCCGCGTGATGGACGATCTGCGCCACGTCCGACCCGTCCCGGTCGACCAGGGCGGCGAGCACGCGCTGGTTCAGCAGCATCAGCCGCGCCGATGGCAGCGAACCGGCGATGGCCCGCCGGGTGAGTTCGTGGCGGAAGGAGATCCTGCGCGCGGACACGCTGAGCAAGCCGCCTTGCTCGGCGGCCGCAAGCGCCGCCATCCGGCCCGGGCCGCTGTCCGGCACGAGCGCATCGACCAGCCAGCGGTCAAGCGCGGACGGGACGACGGCCAGTTGCTCGAGCGCATCCTGGACGGCCGGGGGCAGGCGCCTGACCCGGGCCAGGACGGCATCCACGACCGTGCGCGGCACTCGTTCTCCGTGCGCCGAAGCAAGCAGTTCGTGGACGAAGAACGGATTCCCTGAGGTGAGCGCGAACAGGTCATCGGCGTTAACCGGGCCGCCCGTGCTGAGCTGCCGCACCGCTTCCTGCGACAGCCGGCGCAGTGGCAGGTGCCGAACGTGGTCGCTGCGAGACGCCTGGCCGAGCAAGCCATGCAGCGCGTGTTCCCGGTCCAGCTCGTCGTCGCGGTAGGTAAGTACCAGGACGGCAGGCAGCTCGGCAATCCGCCGGATGAGGTAACGCAGCGCGTCGAGCGTCGCGTCGTCGGCCCAGTGAATGTCCTCGATAACCAGGACCGTCGGATGCTCGGGCCAGCTCAGCTCGGCGCGCAGGGCGGCGAGCACCCGGTCGCGATCGCTGCCATCCAGCACGGCGCCGCTGAGCTCCGCACCTACGCTGCCCACGAGGTCGCGGAACGGGCCGAGGGTCCGCGGGGTCACCAGATCATCGCAATAACCCGCGATCATTCGGCCCTCGACGGGCAGGTGGGCGCGCAGCGCCTCAACCAGGCTCGACTTGCCGATCCCGGCCTCGCCCATGAGCAGCACGACAGACCCGGCCCCGCCGGCCGCCGCGCGCACAGCGCCGGCGAGCAGCGACAGTTCCGCCTCGCGCTCCAGGACCTCCCGCCGCACACCCTGAGTGTAGAAGCCTGCCAGCGCGCCGCTGCGTTGCTCATGGGCGCGGGGGCCGTATGACATGCCGGGGCGGTCGAGCTGAACGTGGCGACCTGGCCCGGCCCGGAGGCCAGCTATCTACCGGGTGCCCGGAACAGCATCCGCAGCCATGCCGGACTTAGCAGCCGCCGTGTTCGCGTCTGCCTGTCCGCGTTGTGAATGCACATGCCGGTGTCGTCCAGAAGGCAGTCGCCCGGGCAGTCTCCCCAGCAGTGCCGGCAATGGCGGACGACGGTCATGCACGGATCCTTCAGGACGCGGTGATGGTACGTTACCCATCTTCGGCGACCCGCCGCCGCCGAGTCACGAGTGGGGCACGGACAACCTGCAAAACGGGACGACAGGGGCACCCAAGGCCCGGCGGCAGGGCACCCGGGGCGCTCCTTGAGTTCCCGCTGCCGTTGCCCGAGAGGAAAATTATTTCCGCTGGGGAAACGGCGGGCAGAAGGGCACGTTGCCTCCGGACGCCGAGACGCGGAAGCGCGGACGTCGCTGACCTCGTGGGCCCGCTTACGCGAAGCAGCCGGCGCGTGGGTGGTGGACCTGTGGGGCGGCCGGGCGGATGCGACCGGTACCCGGCTGTGGCAGGCGGACAGCCTGGTGCAGCCCTATTCGGTCGTCAAGCCGTTCGCGGCTATGGCCATCTCGTGGGCGAGCTGGTCCGCCGGGTCGACGGGCGGGGGCTTGGGCGTTTTCTTCGTGACGAGGTGTGCGGCCCGCTGGGCCTGGATTTCTTCGTCGGGCTCACCGCAGCGGAGCAGGCCCGTGTCGTGGACCTGACCGGCTTGCCGGAGTACTGCCGGGGCCAGCAGGCAGCCGGGATGCCGCCGCTGTACTGGCGGGCGGTGACCAACCCGCCGGGCGCGTTCGATCCCGGGGTGGTCAACGGCGCCGCGTGGCGGGCCGCCGAGGTGCCCGCCGTCAACGGGCACGGCACGGCCCCGCGGTGCCGCCGGGCTGTACGCGGCGCTGCTCCAGGGCAAGCTGGTCTCGGCGGCGCTGCTCGGCGAGGCGGCGGCGGCGCAGTGCTCGGGGATGGACGCGGTCTTCGGCCAGGACGCCGCCTGGGGGCTGGGGTTCGGCGTGGACGCCAACGGCTTCGGCATGGGCGGATCGGGTGGCAGCTACGCCGGGGCCAGCACGGTCGGCCGCTACGCCTTCGCCTTCGTGACCGCGACGATGGGCAGCCACGCCCGGGCCACCGCGGTGGAGAACGCGTTCCGCGGCTGCATCGGAGTGCCGCCCCTCGACGATTAACGGGCTGCTCCGCAGCGGAAGCGGAGCCGGCACCAGCGGCCGGTGAACCGCACCATCAGGGTTCACGCTGCGCCTCGCGTTCGTGCTCGCGGGCGAGGCGGGCGAGGCGGGCGAGGATATCGGCCTTGCGCTGGCGCTCTTCGGCGGCCAGGTCCGGCATTCGCGCCGGGTACCGCTCCCAGTCGACAGGGCGGTTGACCTCCGGATGGCTGAGGACAGCGGCATCGACGCGGACTGGCGCGCCGGACAGCACGGCGAGATTGAGCGCGTCACTCGGACGGGCATCGACCTCGACGACCCCGCCCGGCGCCTCGACCACCACCACGGCATAGAAGACGCCTTCGACCAGGCGGGTGATCCGTACCTCGGTCAGTCGTGACCCGGCGGCGGTGAGCAAGTTGGCGGCGAGCTGGTACGTCATCGGCCGGGGCATCTCGACGGCGTCGAGGCTGCACGCCAGGGCAATGGCCTCGGCTGACCAGGTGTACATCGGAAGCTGGCGGGTCCCGTTTCGTTCCTGCAGCACGACGACGTGCGGCCGGCGAAGGGGGTCGTCTGGCCCGTCGGGCCGGCAGACGTCGATCACCTCTGCCTCCACCCAGGCGGGCTCTGCTGCAGCCGACATTGCCGGTACCTCCTTCTCGTGTTCGATGCACGACGCAAGCTGCGGGGCCAGCGCGCCGCGAGCCTGGTGCAGCCGGGACTTGACAGCCCCGACGGTAATCCCGAGTTCCAGCGCGGACTCGGCATGGGTCAGGCCCTGCCAGTAGAAGGCGAGCACCGCCGCCCGCTGGCCCGCTGCCAGCGTCGCGACCGCCTCTCGGACCCGCCGGGCCACTTCAGCGGCTTCTGCCTGCTCTGCTGGCCCGGGCTCAACATCGGGATACTCCTCGGGCAGCGGCTTGGCTGACACCTCCCGGAGCAAGCGACGAGCCACGTTCAGCGCGATCCCCGCATACCACGCGCCGAACTGGCGGGGGGAGCGCAGGCGTCCCAGGCTGACCAGGGCCGCGACAGTGGCCTCCTGGGTGACGTCGGCGACCAGATCATCGGTACCGAGCAGCCGCCGGGCCAGCGCCACGATCATGCTCCGATGCCGGTCAGCCAGGCAGGCGAAAGCCTCCATGTTCCCTGCGCGGGCGGTGGCGACCAGCTCGGCGTCGCTCAGGGCATCGAAATCAGCCACGCCCCATAGTGCCAGTACTGGCCTCCAGGGTTAGCTTCGCCTGGCTCGTGCGCCTCAGGGGGGCCCTTCGACGTCGTCGTAGACGCGGACCGCGGCGAGCAGCCCGTCCGGGGCGCGCTCGTAGACTCCGATTCCGGCCTGCGGCGGCAGGTCGTGGCGGCCCCAGCGGACGCAGTTGTATTCCAGGGCGCACCGCACGCCGTCGTCGGTCACGGCGCAGTGCTGCAGGCCGATGCCGCCGCCCGCGCTGAAGCACATGGTGAAGTACGACCGGAGCTCAGCCAGGCCGCGGTGGGCGTAGTGCGGGCCGATGGGCTCGCGGAAGTACCCGTCCGGCGCGAAGGTCCGCACGATCGTGTCGGTGTCACCGGCGTCCAGCGCGGCCTGGTAGCGGCCGACGACGTCACCGGGGCAGGCGGCCGCGGGCTCGAGTACGGGGGGCCGCAGATGGCGCCGTCCGTCGACCGGCCATTGGCTGCAGTAGGTGCGGAACACCACCGACCGGTCGTCGGGGGATTCGGCGACGACCGCCAGCGGCCACGCCGTTTCCTGCCCGTCGCTGTCGGCCAGGTGCGCCAGCAGTTCTACCACGGCCCGCCCGCCGGCCACGGTGGACGCCACGGTCTGGATACGGGTGTGGCGCTTGGCCAGCCAGGATTGATTCCCGCTGACGAACTGCCGTAGCTGCTTGTGGCCGCGGATCTCCCCGGCACGGGGGTCGTGGATCACCACCTCGCCAGGCCACACGGTCTCAAGGACGTGCGTGTCGCCCTGGTTCAGCGCGGTGAAGTACTGCCCGACCGGATCAGCCTGACCTGCCGCACGAGTCTGCCTGCGGGCCAGTTCCACGGCACTGGCGAACTCCGGGAACCACGGCATCTCAAAACCCCTTGCTCCGCTGCCTGCCAGACGACCTCAGCAGGCTCCCGTCCATTGTCCTCCGGCTCGCGTGCGCCGGCCCCGCTAGTTCAGGGATGAGAACCGAACGGTCCGGGCCGGCTGCGGTCATGACAGCCGCCTCGACTACCTGCTGGACGGCGCCGGGCGCGACGGAGTGGACGTCCGCTGCGCGAACCGCTCACGCTCGCCCGCTGGCCGTCTGAGAGGCTAGGACCATGCGCAGCGTGTACGCGGCCGCGGGCGGCTATGAGGGGCTGCTCCGCCTGGCCGGGGCCTGGCACTCCCGGGTCATGGCCGATGAGATAGTCAGCCACGCGTTCAGCCACGGCTTCCACCCGGAGCACACCGAGCGGCTCGCCGCCTACTGGGCCGAAGCCCTCGGCGGCCCGGCCCTCTACTCCGGGCGCTGCGGATCCGGCGGCTACGGGGACGAGACCTCGGTCGTGCGGATACACAGCGGTAACGGCCCGCACGAGGAGATGGACCGCCGGGCGATCGCCTGTTTCGACCAGGCGATGCACGACGCCGGCCTGGACGAGGCCGGCCCGCTCCGGCAGGTCCTGCACGACTACTTCGCCTGGGCCACCACCACGACGATGGCGCGCTACCACGACAGCGCCGACGACGTTCCCGAGGGCATGAGCATCCCGCACTGGTCCTGGGACGGGCTGCAGCGCTGAGCCGGGGCACCCGGTGAAACCCGCTCAGTTCAGCCGCTGCAGTTATCCGTGGCTGACCAGCCACATCACGGTGACGGTGGCAGGGGCGCCGGGCAGCAGGGAGCTGACCAGCTGGAACTGCAGGCCCCCGCCGGGCTGGCCGAAGCCGGCCGCGATCGGGCCGGTCTCGGCCGTGAAGCGCTTCAGTACCCGGTAGAGGTGGTAGTTGCAGGTGTAGGCCGGGTCGAAGTCATCGAGGCTCTGCGGCGGCAGCGCCCGGTCGGCATAGGGCGTGTCCTCAGGGGCCAGGAAGCCGCCGTACTCGCTGCCGAAGCGATCGACCTCCTGACCGGGCACCAGGGTGAACGGGAATTCCACCGGGACGCCGTCCAGGATCAGGAACCCGTTGTCGGGCGGATAGCGCCAGCCGCCCTGGCCGCCGTTGGCGGCCGGGTCCCAGTAGGTGGCCAGGAACTGGCCGGCGCTCAGCCCGGCCAGCCGCCGGTACCCATGAACCATGAACGCGACCGGGCCCTCGGCCGGCAGGGTCTGCGGGCCGAGCCGGGAATCGGCGTCGAGAAACTCAGGTGAGCACTGGGTGGCGGCCGGATCAGCCGCCGCGACGGCGGGCATGGCCGTCAGGCCGTTTCCCGCGGCTACCGCCAGCACCGTCGCCAAGGCCGCCAGCGCGTGCTTTACCCTCATCGCGCTCCTCCTTTAGTAAGCACAGGCCGCTTAGCCAGCACAGATTCTGGCGGCCACCCTGTCACATTTCCCGTGCCCGCGACAGTGGCAGTTACCTGGCAATTCAGGTGATATTCTTTTTTATCGCCTGCCATTCTGCGGGGCATTCCGGAATCGCTTCAGATAATGCGCGGCACCGGACGCCGGCCGCGTCGCTTGAGTATGCCGCGGGGGAAGGTTCTACACGGTCCTCGGCCGGGCCGAGCCCGCACTGCACCACGCGCGCCGGGTGCTGGATATCTGCCAGGAGAATGGCATCGGGGACTGGGACCTCGCCTTCGCCTACGAGGCGCTCGCCCGCGCCCACGCGATCGCCGGGGACGCCGTCCAGGCCAGGGCGTACACCGACCAGGCGCTGGCCGCCGCCGAGGACATCGCCGAAGACGGGGAACGCGACCTGGTGCTGGCCGACCTGGAAACCATTCCCGGTCAGCCTCGCTACTGGTAGCTACCGGGCGGCCACTCCTCCCCGTACCATCGGATAATGCCCCTCTCCAATTCTTCCGCTTTGCCCGCCATCGGCAGCGACCCGGCCCCCGGCCCGCTGCGCCTGGTCCAGTCGCTCGCCGGCACGCTCAACGCCGACCCCGACGCGGATCTCCTGCGCACCCGCGAGGAGGCCGCCGCCTGGCTCCACTCGGCGGGCTTGCTGCCCGCCGAGGCCGGCCTGACCAACTCAGAACACGCTGCCCTGCTCCGCCTGCGCGCGTCGATCAGGGACAGCCTGGCCGCGCACACCGCCGGCCGGGCGGACGCCGCCGCCGCGGCCCGGCTGACCAGGGCGCTGGCCGACGGCCGCATCGTCGTCACCGTCGATCCCGCCAGCGCCGTCCAGCTGGCCAGCGCCGCCCGCGCCAGCTATCCCAACCTGGTGGCCGTGGTCGCCATCGCCATCGCCGGATCCGCCGCCGCGGGCACGTGGCCCCGCCTCAAGTCCTGCCCCGCCCCGCAGTGCGGCCAGGCCTTCTACGACGATTCCGCCTCATCCGCCGTCGGCCGCTGCTCCCGGCACGCGGCCGGGCGCGGCCCGGCCAGGTGAGTCACCGGGCCACGATCCGGCTCAGCCCGCCGCCGCGCAGGTTGGTTGGCCCGTGGCCCCTTAGTCCTGGCCCTGGCCCCTTAGCCCCGCACCTCACGCCCCGGGCGCCTCACGCCGCTCATCCGTTCCGCGGCGGACGTTCGGCCAAGAGGCGCGATCAGGGCCTGGCGCGCACGCCGCCGGCCATTGCAGCGCCGTGCCAGCCCGACCCGCAGGCCGCCGAGATCGCCGTCACCATCGCCGACGACTGGCAAGGCCGCGGGCTGGGCGCCGAGCTGCTGGCCCGGCTGTCCGACCGTGCCCGCCAGGAAGGCATCTGCCGTTTCACCGCCCTGGTCGCCGCCGACAACGCGGCGATGGCCGGGCTGCTGGGCAGCCGAGGCGCCGTCCAGGTCGGCGGCGGCCGCGGCACGGTGGATTACCAGCTGGCGCTGGCGCCCGCGGAGTACAGCCTCGACTGGTGGTTCGACTGCGTCGATGACGGCAGCGTCCTGGCCTGGCGGTGACGGCAGGCCGCCGGGAACTGCGCCCTGCCGCCGCTACCCGGCCGGCGGGGCGCTCGCGGCGGTCAGGGGGAGCTGGCCGCTCAGGGTGGTTCCGTGCCCGGGCTGGGACCGGATGTCGAGGGTGCCGCCGAGCGCGGCCAGCCGGTCGGCCATGCCCTGCAGGCCCGACCCGTACCGCGCCTTCGCGGTGTCGAACCCCGCGCCG
>WNGR01001912.1_pt1 | contig 26915 bp, 22 predicted proteins | sample 5407581 | NCBI WGS metagenome assembly WNGR01 (sample SAMN13153383, study PRJNA577476) | soil metagenome | isolation source: 80 cm soil or saprolite under Garry oak tree replicate 2 | place: USA:California | collected 2016-06-15
GCTTCGATCTTTCGGCAACGGAGCGAAAGACAAGCCCGCGGTCGGAGATGACTGGCGGCAAGACGACAGCGATCTGCGCGACGCTGTGAAGCAATGGCGCGAGGTGTTCGAGCACAATCCGGTCATGTACTTCATGATCGATCCGGCCGGAACGGTGCTCAACGTGAATACATTCGGCGCCGCACAACTGGGCTACACCGCGGCCGAGCTGACCGGCCAATCCGTGCTGAACGTTTTCTTCGAAGAAGATCGCGACTTGGTCCGCCGATGCGTCGCGTTGTGCCTGGAAACCGTGGACCAGTCGCACACCTGGGAGATTCGCAAGATCCGGAAGGACGGCTCGGTCCTCTGGGTCCGTGAAAACGCCAAGGCCATGCTGCGCCGCGACGGCATGCCGATCGTGCTGGTCGCTTGCGAGAACATCACCCAGCGCAAGCAGGCGGAGGATGCACTGCGGCAGAGCGAGACCTACCTCGCCCAGGCGCAGGAATTGAGCCGCACCGGCAGCTTCGGCTTGAACCTCGCGACCCGCGAGATCGTCTGGTCAAGGGAAACCTTTCGCATCTTCCAATGTGACCCGGCGGTGAAACCGACCCTGGACTTCGTATTTCAGCGCATCCACCCGGAGGACCGCGATAGGGTCAGCAAGACCCTTGATCGGGCCTCGCGCGATGCGGAGGATTTCGACCACGAATATCGCCTGTTGATGCCGGATGGATCGATCAAATATCTCCATTCCGTGGCGCGCGCGGTGAGACATGCATCAGGGCGCGTCGAGTTTGCCGGGGCTGTCACTGACGTCACGATCGCAAAGGAGGCGGAACAGAGGTTGCGTCGCAGCGAGGCCTATTTGGCCGAAGCCCAACGCCTCAGCCATACGAGCAGCTGGGCCTGGGACGTGCGTCGTCAGGAGTTCGCTTACCGATCGACTGAACTCTACCGCCTGTTCGGATTTGATCCGGACCAGATCGATCTACCGGCCCAGGCTTTCCAGCAACGGATCCTTCCCGAGGACTTTCGACGAATTGTCGACGTGGAACGTCAGGCGGTCCAGCAAGGGGAGCCCTTCGAAATTAATTTTCGGATTGCGTGTCCGGACGGTTCGATCAGACGTGTCCATACGGAAGGACATCCCGTCACAGGCAGCGACGGCGAGGTGATGGAAATTATCGGCACGCACGTCGACGTCACCGAGCAGTTCGTGGCAAAAGAAGCGCTGCAAAAGGCATTTGACGAGCTCAAGGAATCCGAGCAGCGGTTCCGCGACTATGCCGAAACCGCATCGGACTGGTTTTGGGAGACCGGGCCGGATCACCGTATCACCCAAATATCGGAACACGCCGATACGGCCATTGCTGCGCCGACGGGCTTGATTGGCCTGACCCGGTGGGGCATTCCGCCCGATGCCGAGCTCGAGCCCGAGAAGTGGGAGCAGCATCGCGCGGCGCTCGATGCCCACCTTCCGTTTCGCGATCTGGTTTATCGCAGCAGGGATCGCAACGGATCTCCAATTTACGTGCGCACCAGCGGCAAGCCCGTCCATGACGCGAACGGTCATTTTCGCGGCTATCGTGGCGTCAGCAGCGACGTGACGGCGGCGATCCGCACCGAGCAGGCCGAGGAAGCGCTGCGCAAGGCGCAAGCCGAGCTTGCCCATGTCACGCGCGTCACGATGCTCGGCGAACTCACCGCCTCGATAGCCCACGAAATCACCCAGCCTCTTGCCGCCGTGATCTCCAATTCGGACGCCTGCATCGGCTGGCTCGACCGCGAACCGGCCGATCTGAACGCCGCGCGCCGTTCCGTGGAATGGATTATCGAGGACGCCAATCGGGCCAGCGAGGTGATCCGCAGGATCAGGGCGCTTGCGAAGAAGACCGAGATCGAGATGGTTCCACTCGACATCAACCAGGTCGTCAGGGACGCGTTGGCCCTGGTTCGGCGCGAGCTTGCCACCCATGCTGTGTCGGTGCGCATGGAATTGACGTCAGATCTGCCCAGGATTTGCGGCGATCGGATCCAGCTCCAGCAGGTGCTGATCAACCTGGTCATGAACGGCATCGAAGCCATGGAGGCCAATGTCAACCGTCCGCGCGAGCTGGCGATCCGCTCCAGTCAGGTCGGCGAGGACGGCGATGGCCGCCTGCTCATCACCGTGACGGATCGCGGTGTCGGCCTTGGCAGGGACGGGATGGAACGCATCTTCACCCCCTTTTTCACCACAAAATCGGGCGGCCTGGGAATGGGACTGTCGATCTGCCGATCGATCATCGAGGCTCACGCGGGCCGGCTGTCGGCCTTTCCCAGTGAGGGGAGCGGTGCGACATTCCAGATTGCCCTGCCCTTGCCGCACGGGGACACGTCGTGACCGACCACGCCAAACCGACGCAGGCGCCGACAAGCGCCGACAATCCGATCGTCATGATCGTCGATGACGATCCGTCAATGCGCCGTGCGCTCACCAATCTCTTTCAATCGGTCGGCCTCAAGGTCGAGGCCTTCGGCTCAGCCGCGGAGATCATGGAAGCCGAACCGCCGGCGGTTCCCAGCTGCCTTGTGCTCGACATCCGCCTGCCGGGCTCGAGCGGCTTCGACCTCCAGGCGGACCTCGCGAAGGCCAACATTCACACGCCCATTATCTTCATCACCGGTCATGGCGATATTCCCATGACCGTCAGAGCCATGAAGAGCGGCGCCATCGATTTTCTGACCAAGCCGGTGCGCGACCAGGACATGCTGGATGCGGTGCAGGCTGCGATCGAACGGGATCGCAAGCGGCGCGATGCCGAAAAGTCGATGTCAGGCGTGCGGTCGCGCTTCGAAGGCCTGACAGCGCGTCAGCGCGCCGTTCTTACGCTGGTCGCGTCGGGCCTGATGAACAAGCAAGTCGCCGCCGAGCTTGGATTGGCTGAGATTACCGTCAAGATCTATCGCGGGCAGATCATGCGGAAAATGGGCGCGAAGTCATTCGCTGATCTTGTCAGAATGACCGAGACGCTCGGAATTCGACCCACAAGGGGAAACCTACAAACCTAAGTATGCTTTCCAATCTCGCTCCGGGGGGCCACTTTCCGATGGGCGGCTGCGCTGCGGCTGACGGCTCCCCGATCAGGAACGATCATCTTGTCAGTCCCCTCGGTCATTTCCGTCATTGACGATGATCCATCCGTCCGCCTCGCGACGAACAATCTCCTGACGTCACGGGGATACACAGTCTACATCTTTGGCTCAGCTCACGAATTTCTCCAATCGGCAGAACTGCACACGACGTCCTGCGTGATTGCGGACGTGCAGATGTCGGCCATGAGCGGTGTTGATCTCTTGATGCATATGCGCGGCCTCGGGCATCGCACGCCGTTCATCTTCATGACGGCCTTTCCCGACGATGCCGTGCGCCAGCGCGCGCTGAAGGCTGGCGCCATCTGCTTTCTCGCGAAGCCGTTTGCCACGCCGGCTCTGCTTCAATGTCTGGAGACGGCCCTGTCGGGGCCCGGTGAAGCCAAGACGTGATACGACCGCGCCGAGCCGGCCTCACGGCGAGGAAACTCGTCGTGAGGCCGCAAACGAAAGCGCAAGGCGCTTCAATCCACTTTGATGTTGGCGGCCTTGATGATCGGCCACCATTTCGCGATCTCGGCCTTCTGGCGGGTGCCGAGAGCGTCGGAGGTGAGCTGATCCTGCGGGGGCATCTCCAGGCCCTGGCTTTCGAGCTGCTTCTTGACGGCGGGATCGTTTAGCGCTTCCACGGCCGCGGCATTGAGCTTGGCCACGATCTCCTTCGGTGTACCCTTCGGCACCCACAGGCCCGACCACAGCGTCATGTTGAAGCCCTTCAGCCCCGCCTCTTCCGCGGTCGGAATCTCCGGCGCCGACGACAGGCGCTTGTCGTCGCTGATCGCATGGGCGCGGATGGTGCCGGCGCGAACCTGGTTGATGGAGTTGGATGTCTGGTCGACGATGACGTCGATCTGGCCGGCGATGAGATCGTTCAGCGCGGGCGCGGTGCCGCGATACGGCACGTATTGCAGCTTGATGCCGGTGACACTCTCGAAATAGACGCCGGCGATGTGGCTGCCGGAGCCCGCACCTGCGGTGCCGGCCGTCGCCGGCGACGGCCGCGACTTGAGCCAGGCGATCAGCTCCTTCAACGAGGTTGCAGGCACCGCGTTCTTGCTGACGACGATCATCGGGTTGCTCGGCAGCAGCACCACCGGCTCCAGATCGGCAACGAGATCGTAATTGAGCTTGTAAACGGCGCCGTTGGCGACGTGCGTGCCGAGATGGCCGAAGGAAATCGTGTAGCCGTCCGGCGGCGAATGCACCGCGCGGCCGACACCGATCGAGCCGCCGGCGCCGGTGACGTTCTCGATCACCAGGGGCTGGCCGAGCGTCACGCGCATGCTCTCAGCAAGGACCCGCGCCATTGCATCCGACGGGCCGCCGGCCGCAAAGGGAACAATGATGGTGATGGGATGTAAGGGATAATCATCGGCGCGCGCGACGCCCGTGAGCGCGACAATGCCGATTAGCCCGGCCCAGGCGGCCTTCTTCATTGTTCTCTCCCCGGCGATTCTTTTTTCACCTCTCCCCGCGTGCGGGGAGAGGTCGGAATTCGCGCGCAGCGCGGATTTCGGGTGAGGGGGATTCTCCGCGAGCCTCGCTGCCACTGTGCTCGCGGAAGCAGCCCCTCACCCCAACCATCTCCCCGTAAGAACGGGGCGAGGGAGAACTTCTAGAACTGCGAGAAGTCGATCGGCTTGTGGCGATCCAGCGTGCGCGTGACCGGCGGCAGCGGGTACTTCAGGCCGGTCGCGCAGTTGAACAGCATCACGCGGTCGGTCTTGCTGACGCGGCCGTCGGCGAGGCTGTCCTTGTAGGCGGCGTAGGTCGCGGCACCCTCGGGGCACAGCAACAGTCCCTCCTCGCGCGCGACCTCGTTCAGTGCCGACGAGATCTTGTCGTCGTCGACCGCAATGGCAAAGCCCTTGCTCTCGCGCACGGCACGCAGGATCAGGAAATCACCGATCGCCTGCGGCACGCGAATGCCGGAGGCGATGGTGTGGGCGTCCTCCCAGCGCGTCGCATGCTCGGTGCCGGCCTCATAGGCCCGCACCATCGGCGCGCAACCGGACGCCTGCACTGCGACCATGCGCGGGCGCCTCGCACCGATGAAGCCGATCTTCTCGAGCTCGTCAAAAGCCTTCCACATGCCGATCAGGCCGGTGCCGCCGCCGGTCGGATAGAAGATCACGTCGGGCACGTCCCAGCCGAGTTGCTCGGCGAGCTCCAGCCCCATCGTCTTCTTGCCTTCGATGCGGTACGGCTCCTTCAGCGTGGACGTATCGAACCAGCCGACTTTTGCCTTGCCCTCGCCGACGATCTTGCCGCAATCGTCGATATAGCCGTTGACGCGGTAGACGGTCGCGCCCTGAAGCTCGATCTCGCTGACATTCACCTCGGGCGTATCGGCCGGGCAGAAGATCGTGGTCTTGATGCCGCACGACGTCGCATAGGCCGCGAGCGCCGCGCCCGCATTGCCGTTGGTCGGCATCGCCATGTGCTTGATGCCGAGCGCCTTGCCCATCGACACCGCCATCACCAACCCGCGCGCCTTGAACGAGCCGGTCGGGAGCCGCCCCTCGTCCTTCACGATGATCTCGCCGCCGCCGAGCTTTGCGCCGAGCTTCGGCAGCCGGATCAAGGGCGTCGTAACCTCGCCGAGCGAGACGATGTCCTTGCATTTGCGCACCGGCAGCAGCTCGCGGTAACGCCACATGTCGGCCGGGCGTTGCGCCAGCGCATCCTTCGTCAGCGCTTTCTTCACGCCAGCGAGGTCATAGCGCACCAGCAGCGGCTTGCCGGCCTTGGAGAGGTTGTGGACCTCATCGGCCGCGTAATGATCGCCTTCCATCGCGCACTCGAGATGGGTGACGAAGGTCGGGCGTTCGATGGTGAGGTTGTCGTTGTCGTGCATGGGTTTGGCCCTCTTGTTGTTCTGATCCGTTCGGTATTAGACCGTCACCCTGAGGTGTGAGCCGTGCGGCGCACCGCGCCGCACGGAGAGCCTCGAAGGACGACGGCCCGGCTGCATCTCGGCCGTTCATCCTTCGAGGCTCGCTCTGCGGTTGCCTTGCACCGCAGAACTCGCACCTCAGGATGACGGATCTGACGGGCGCCGTCGTGCAACCGTCAGATATTCAAGACCCGTCCGTAAGCATCCAGCACGGCTTCTTTCATCATCTCCGACAACGTCGGATGCGGGAACACCGTGTGCATCAGCTCTTCTTCCGTGGTCTCCAGGTTCATGGCGACGACATAGCCCTGGATCAGCTCGGTGACCTCCGCGCCGACCATGTGGGCGCCGAGAAGCTGGCCGGTCTTCTTGTCGAAGATCACCTTGACGAGGCCCTGGTCTTCGCCGAGCGCGATCGCCTTGCCGTTGCCGACGAAGGGGAAGCGACCGACGCGAATCTCGCGGCCGTTCTCCTTGGCCTTGGCTTCCGTCAAACCAACCGAGGCGACCTGCGGGTTGCAATAGGTACAGCCCGGGATCAGGAGCTTGTCCATGGGGTGTGGATGCAGGCCCTTGATCGCTTCGACGCAGACCACGCCTTCATGTTCAGCCTTGTGGGCCAGCATCGGCGGACCTGCGACGTCGCCGATGGCGTAGATGCCGGGGATGTTGGTCTTGCCATAGCCGTCGATCACGATACAGCCGCGATCGGTTTTGACGCCGAGCTTTTCGAGGCCGAGATTTTCGATGTTGCCGACGACGCCGACGGCCGAGATTACGCGCTCGAACTCGGTCGTGACCGGCTTGCCCTTGCCGTCGTCGATGGTGGCGACGACGCTGTCGGCCTTCTTCTCGAGTTTTGTCACCTTGGTCGATGACATGATCTTAAGGCCCTGCTTCTCAAGGCGCTTGCGCGCAAGGCCGGCGATCTCGGCGTCCTCGACGGGCAGGATCTGCGGCAGCACCTCGACCACGGTCACGTCGGAACCCATGGTGTGGAAGAAGGAGGCGAACTCGATGCCGATCGCGCCGGAGCCGACGACCAGCAGCGACTTCGGCATCCGCTCCGGCACCATCGCCTCAAAGTAGGTCCAGATCAGCTTCTTGTCGGGCTCGAGCCCCGGCAGCACGCGCGGCCGCGCGCCGGTCGCGACAATGATGTGCTTGGCCTGGTAGCTCCCTTCACCCAACGTGCCCTTCGGTCCCTCGACGTCGGATTTCTTCACCGTGACCTTGCCGGGCGCGTCGATCGAGGCAGCGCCCCAGATCACGCTGACCTTGTTCTTCTTCATCAGGAAGCCGACGCCGTCGTTCAGCCGTTTCGAGACGCCGCGCGAGCGCTGCACCACGGCCTTCGGATCGAACGAGACGTTGTCGGCCGACAGGCCGTAATCCTTGGCGTGCTGCATGTAGTGATAGATCTCGGCCGAGCGCAGCAGCGCCTTGGTCGGGATGCAGCCCCAGTTCAGGCAGATGCCGCCGAGATAGGATTTTTCGACGATCGCCACCTTGAAGCCGAGCTGCGCAGCCCGGATCGCGGTGACATAGCCGCCGGGACCGGAGCCGATAATGATGACGTCGAAGGATGTGTCGGCCATGCTTTGCGCTCGTTCCCGTTCAACCGGCCTCAATGTTCGAGACCGTCATTGCGAGGAGCTCTTGCGACGAAGCAATCCAGTCTGCCGGTCACGTCCTGGATTGCTTCGCTTCGCTCGCAATGACGACGCGAATTCTCTCGTCACACCATCATCATGACGGGATTTTCGATCAGCTGCTTGAAGGCGCCGATCAGCTCGGCGCCGAGCGCGCCGTCGATGGCGCGGTGATCGCAGGAGAGCGTCACGCTCATCATGTGCGCGATCTCGATCTTGCCGCCGCGCACGACCGGCCGCTCCTCGCTGGTGCCGACCGCAAGGATAGTCGCGTGCGGCGGGTTGATCACGGCGGTGAAGTGGCTGATGCCGAACATGCCGAGGTTGGAGACCGCGGTGGTGCCGCCCTGGTACTCTTCCGGCTTCAGCTTGCGCGAACGGGCCCTCGCGGCAAAATCCTTCATCTCGTTGGAGATGGTGGACAGCGTCTTGGTCTCGGCCTTGCGGATGATCGGCGTGATCAGGCCGCCGGGCATCGCCACGGCAACACCGACGTCGGAATGGTGGTGCTTGACCATGCCGGATTCGGTCCAGCTCACATTGCAGTTCGGGATCTTCTGGAGCGCGACCGCCATCGCCTTGATGACGAAGTCGTTGACCGAGATCTTGTAGAGCGGCTTCTTCTCCTTGTCCTTCGGCGCGGCTGCATTGATCTCCTCGCGCGCGGCGAGCAGCTTGCCAATGTCGCAGTCGATGGTCAGGTAGAAGTGCGGAACGTTCTGGATCGACGCGGTCAAACGTTGGGCAATCGTGCGGCGCATGCCGTCATGCGGGACGACCTCGTAGGAGCCGGGCTCGAACAGCGACAGGATCTGCTTGTCCGACATGGTCGGCGCGACCGAAGGCGCGGCGGACGGGCTTGCGGCCGGTGCCTTGAGGCCCTTGCCGGACTTGGCCTGCTCGACGTCGCGCGCGACCACGCGGCCGTGCGGGCCGCTGCCGGTGACCATCGCAACATCGATGCCGGCGTCCTTGGCGAGACGGCGTGCCAGCGGCGATGAGAAGACGCGGCCGCCATGGCCGTTGCCTTGCGCAGCCGGTGCGGCAGCCTGCGGTGCCGCAGCAGCAGCAGGCGGCGGTGCAGCCTTGGGCGCGGCTGGCGCGGGAGCCGGCGCCTCAGCAGCTTTCGGCGGCGCGGCCGAGGCGCTGGGCTTCGCGGCACCAGCTGCCTTCACGTCCTCGCCTTCGCCGGCGAGCACCGCGATCACGTCGTTGACCGGAACGTCCTGCGTGCCCTCGGGCACCAGGATCCTGGCGATCGTGCCTTCGTCGATGGCCTCGACCTCCATGGTCGCCTTGTCGGTCTCGATCTCGGCGATGACATCGCCGGATTTAACCTTGTCGCCTTCCTTCTTCAGCCACTTGGCGAGGTTGCCCTTCTCCATAGTCGGCGAGAGAGCGGGCATCAGGATGTTGATGGGCATGCTGACCTCACGAAGAACTTCTCAAAATGCCGCCTCCACGATCGAAGACGAACAGACCAGGTTTAGTTGCCGATGTCGCCCTGCCACAGCCGCTCATTGGCCGGGACAGAACGCCAATTCTTCATCATGGTGATGGAGCGGTCGTCGGCAAGGTCGATCCAGGGGATGCCGAACTTGTCGAGAATGTCCTTGGAGCCCGGGAAGGTGACGGATTCCCCAATCACTACCAGCGAGACCTTGAACAAAGCGAGCGCGCCGGCACACATCGAGCATGGCGACAGCGTGGTGTACATGATTGTGTCGTGGAACGAGATAACGCCGGCCTCGCGCAGGCAACTCATCTCGCCGTGCAGGATGACGTTGTTCTCCTGCACGCGGTTGTTGTGGCCACGGGCGATGATCTTGTTGTCGCGCGTCAGCACGGCGCCGATCGGCAGGCCGCCCTGCGCGATCGAGGCCTCCGCCTCGCGCATCGCCTCCAGCATGAAATCGAAGTGATGGGATTCGATCGCCACGGTCAGTGCCCCTTCGCGCGCGGTGTCGTCGTGCCGGTATCGGTCGGCCGCTCGATCTCCGCCTGGAACATCTCGAGGATCCGGCTCATGGCGTCCTCCTCGGTATATTCGCTCTCGCGCGCATAGGCGCGCGCGGCATGGCGAGCGAGATCGACCAGCAGCAGGCCCCACATGTCGGGCTCTTCGAAGGCGCGCTGGAACGCCATCGACAGCCCGCCGTCCAGCACGAATACGCGCAGGATCTCGACCGCATCATCGCGGGCGAGGACGTCGGGTGGCAATGGCTGCTCTTTCGGGCCCGCCATGGTCTACCTGTAGCAGACGGCTTTGGCGGCCTCGACCACTTCGGCCACTGACGGCAGCGCGAGCTTCTCCAGGTTCGCGGCATAGGGCATCGGCACGTCCTTGCCGGTGACGCGCGCGACTGGCGCATCCAGATAGTCGAAGGCGTTTTCCATGATGCGCGTGGCGATCTCGGCGCCGACGCCGCTCTGGGCCCAGCCCTCTTCCACCGTGACGGCGCGTCCGGTCTTCTTGACCGAATTGATGATGGTCTCGGTGTCCATCGGCCGCAGCGTGCGCAGATCGATCACCTCGGCCTCGATGCCGTCCTTCGCAAGCTCGTCGGCGGCCTTCAGCGCATAGGACATGCCGTTCGACCAGGAGATGATCGTGACATGGCTGCCGGAGCGTACGATGCGCGCCTTGCCGATCGGGATCACGAAGTCGTCGAGCTTCGGCACTTCGCCGGTATGGCCGTAGAGCATCTCGTTCTCGAGGAAGATCACCGGATTGGGATCGCGGATCGCAGCCTTGAGCAGGCCCTTGTAGTCGGCGGCCGAGAACGGCGCGACGACCTTGAGACCCGGGATGTTCGAGTACCAGGACGCGTAATCCTGGCTGTGCTGGGCGGCGACGCGGGCGGCGGCGCCGTTCGGGCCGCGGAACACGATCGAGCAGCCCATCTGGCCGCCGGACATGTAGAGCGTCTTGGCCGCGGAGTTGATGATTTGGTCGATCGCCTGCATAGCGAAATTGAAGGTCATGAACTCGACGATCGGCTTCAGGCCTGTCATCGCGGCGCCGACACCGATGCCGGCAAAGCCGTGCTCGGTGATCGGCGTGTCGATCACGCGCTTGGCGCCGAACTCCTGGAGCAGGCCCTGGGTGACCTTGTAGGCGCCCTGATATTCGGCGACCTCTTCGCCCATCACGAAGACGTCCGCATCGCGGCGCATTTCTTCGGCCATGGCGTCGCGCAGGGCTTCGCGAATGGTCTGCGTCACCATCTCGGTGCCAGCGGGCACTTCCGGATCGGGCTCGGCGACGGCCTGCGGCGCGGAAGGCGCAGCCTTCGGAGCAGGCGCTTCTGCCTTGGCAGCAGGGGCTGCGGACTCCGCGGCCTTCTCCTGCTTCGCGGGCGCAGGCGCCTTGGCGAGATCGGCGGCGCTCTCGCCATCGGCAAGGATGGTCGCGATCGGCGTGTTGACCGCGACGTCGGCGGTGCCCTCGGGGATCAGGATCTTGCCGAGCGTTCCCTCATCGGTCGCCTCGACCTCCATGGTGGCCTTGTCGGTCTCGATCTCGGCGATGACATCGCCGGACTTGATCGTCTCACCCTCTTTTTTCAGCCACTTGGCAAGGTTGCCCTTCTCCATCGTGGGCGACAACGCGGGCATCAGCACTTGAATTGGCATATCGACTCCAAAAGGAAGCTTGCGCGCGTTCAGCGGTAAACGTCGGTCCAGAGCTCGGCGGCATCCGGCTCGGGATCATGCTGGGCAAAGTCGGCGGAGGCATTGACGACGTCGCGCACCTCGGCATCGATCGCCTTCAGATCCTGCTCGCTGACCTTGGCCGCGAGCAGGCGATTACGCACCTGCTCGATCGGGTCCTGGTCGTGGCGGACCTTCTCGACCTCCTCGCGCGTACGGTATTTTGCAGGGTCGGACATCGAGTGGCCGCGATAGCGGTAGGTCTGCATTTCCAGAATCATCGGTCCCTTGCCGGCGCGGCACCAGGCGGCGGCCTCGTCGCCGGCGGCCTTCACGGCGCGGACGTCCATGCCGTCGACCTGCATGCCGGGGATGTTGAAGGACGCGCCGCGCTTGGAGAAGTCCTGCTGCGCCGAGGCGCGCGAGACCGAAGTGCCCATGGCGTAGCGGTTATTCTCGATGACGTAGATCACCGGCAGCTTCCAGAGCTCCGCCATGTTGAAGCTCTCATAGACCTGGCCCTGGTTGGCCGCACCGTCGCCGAAATAGGTGACGCTGACATTGCCGTTACTGCGATAATTGTTGGCAAACGCGAGACCGGTGCCGAGCGAGACCTGCGCGCCGACGATGCCGTGGCCGCCGTAAAAGTGCTTCTCCTTGCTGAACATGTGCATGGAGCCGCCCTTGCCCTTGGAATAGCCGCCGCGGCGGCCCGTGAGCTCGGCCATGACGCCTTTGGCTTCCATTCCGGTGGCCAGCATATGGCCGTGATCGCGGTAGCCGGTGATGACCTGATCGCCCTGCTTCAGGGCCATCTGCATGCCGACCACCACGGCCTCCTGGCCGATATAGAGGTGGCAGAAGCCGCCGATCGCGCCCATGCCGTAGAGCTGGCCGGCCTTTTCCTCGAATCGCCGGATCAGGAGCATGTCGCGGAGCGCCTTCAACTCCTGCTCTTTGGTGAATTCCGGGGGAGAACCGCCGTTGGTCTTGTCCTGTGGAGCGCTTGCGGCGGCTTTCTTGAGTGCGGCCATGGGAATTCCGGGTCAGAGAAATCTAAGCCCTCTCTAACCTAACTCAATCGCGCGCGAAAGCGCTGCGGCGGCATGGCACGACTTTCATTATGCCGCACTGCAACGTGGTCGAAATTTTGCAAAACCTTTGGCGCCGATCAGGCAACATTAGCTCCGCCGCGAAACCGGGCTCACCAGCCCAGCTCTCGCAGATAGGCTGTGCGGGCACCAACGCCGGAATGGGTGAAGTCGGTGAAGACCCCATCGACGCCGAGACGGAAGAATTTTAGATATTCCAGGCTTGGATCGCCGTGATAGTCGGCCGCCAGATATTTCTTCTCGTTCCGGAACGTGAAGATGTGCACGAACAGGCCGAGCTTGTGCGCATCGGTAATGAGGCTGGTCGGCTCCTGCGTCGAAGCCTCCGGCGTCGATCCCTTGTAGGGCGAGCCGTCGGAATTGCTGTCCTTCCATGGCGCAATCTTGAGCGGAACGATGTAAGCCTTCCACGGCCCGATACCGTCGGCATAGGTCTTGATCTCCGCAAGCCCCTCAGGGGTCAGCATCGCATCGTACTGGCGCGCGTCGCCCGCAACCGTCCAGTCGAACGGACGGGAATTGGTGACGTTGTTGAGGAGGACCTTGCCGGTCCTGAAGTCGATGCCGTTGCCGTCGACGAGCTGGACCTGCCGCGTCTCCAGGCCATGGCTGCGCATATATTTCAGGCTGCCGGGCTCGAAGCTCTGAACGAGGATGGGCGCGTCCTTCGTGTTGAGGCCATTATCCCTGATGATCTTGATCAGGGCATCCTCGAGCGGATGGCTGCCGGGCGCGCCGCAGCCATTGGCGATCGCCTGGGCATTGTTCCAGGTCGGATTCTTGGTTTCGGGATAGACGAGGATGGAATGCCCCGTCTCCTTGCTCTTGGCCTTGGCGATGTCGATGACGTCCTGGAAGCTGATGACCGGGAACTTGCCATTAAAAACCTTCGGCCTTTCGTTGGCCGCATCATAAGTAGTGCCGGCGATCCAGCTCTTCAGCTCGGCCATGGTGAAATCAGTGATCGACCAGTCGTTGGTGTGGTCTTCGCCGTCGACGATCAATGACTTCAGCACCGATTTGGAGTCGGCCGGATCGGTGAGATCCGTGGGGTATTCAGCAGGGCCGCTGGTCGGAGATTGGTCCCACTTCACATTGACGCGCACACCGGGCACCGTGCGCTTACGCGCCGCCACGGCCGCATTGGCCTTCGCGACTTCGGCAACATTGGTGTTGTCGCCCAGCCAGGGGTTGTGACGCGCCACCAGGACGCAATCTTTGGTGAGGTGCAGGTCCTCTTCGAGCGCGTCAGTCCCCAGCGCCGCGGCGAGGTCATACGACGCCTCGGTCTCCTCGGGCACCAGCCCCGGCACGCCGCGATGTCCGAGGATCAGCGGCGCTTTTCCGTCAACGGTCAGGAAGTGCTTGGCGCCGGCCGGCGCCGGCCCGGTCTGTGCGAAGGCCATCGACGGCGGGAGGAACGCCATAGCCACCGCACCAAGCAGCATCGCTCCAACACGCATCTTCCGTCGCGAACGACTGTCGTTCATGGCCTCGCCTCCGTCTTTGCCTGGCATCGCTTCGAATGCCACAAGGGCCGAACTGAATAATGTCGGCGCCTTCTTGTCTCAATTTTCTGACAGACGGATGACGGTGGGCCGGACGAACAACGGCCCGGAACGGGCGGCGCAGAATAGCACCGCCCTCTCCTGCCCGATCAGAAGAAGCCGAGCTTCTTCGGGCTGTAGCTGACCAGCAGGTTCTTGGTCTGCTGGTAGTGATCGAGCATCATCTTATGGGTCTCGCGCCCGACGCCCGACTGCTTGTAGCCGCCGAACGCCGCATGCGCAGGATAGGCATGGTAGCAATTGGTCCAGACCCGGCCGGCCTGGATGGCGCGGCCGAAGCGGTAGCAGCGGTTGGCATCGCGGCTCCAGACGCCGGCCCCGAGGCCATAGAGCGTGTCGTTGGCGATCGCGAGCGCCTCGTCGTCGGTCTTGAAGGTTGTGACCGAGACGACGGGTCCAAAAATCTCCTCCTGGAAGATCCGCATCTTGTTGTGGCCCTCGAACACCGTCGGCTGGACATAGAAGCCGCCGGCGAGATCGCCCGCGAGCTCGGCACGTCCGCCGCCGGCCAGCACCTTCGCGCCCTCCTGCTTGCCGATGTCGATGTAGGACAGGATCTTCGCCAACTGCTCGCCGGAAGCCTGCGCGCCGATCATGGTATCGGCCTCGCGCGGATCGCCCTGCTTGATCGCGGCGACGCGCTTCAGCGCCCGCTCCATGAAGCGGTCATAGATGTCCTCGTGGACCAGCGCCCGGCTCGGGCAGGTGCAGACCTCACCCTGGTTCAGCGCGAACATGACAAAGCCTTCGATCGCCTTGTCGAAGAAGTCGTCGTCTTCCGCGGTAACATCGTTGAAGAAGATGTTTGGCGACTTGCCACCGAGCTCGAGTGTGACGGGAATGAGGTTCTGGCTGGCATATTGCATGATCAGCCGGCCCGTCGTGGTCTCGCCTGTGAAGGCGATCTTTGCAATCCGCGGGCTCGAGGCGAGCGGCTTGCCTGCCTCCAGGCCAAACCCGTTGACGATGTTGAGGACACCGGGCGGCAGCAGGTCGGCGACGATCTCGGCCCAGACCATGATCGAGGCCGGCGTCTGCTCGGCGGGCTTGAGCACCACGCAATTGCCGGCGGCGAGCGCGGGCGCGAGCTTCCAGCAGGCCATCAGCAGCGGGAAATTCCAGGGAATGATCTGGCCGACCACACCGAGCGGCTCGTGGAAATGATAGGCGACGGTGTCGTGATCGATCTCGCCGATCGAACCTTCCTGGGCGCGGACGACGCCGGCGAAATAACGGAAGTGATCGATTGCCAGCGGGAGGTCGGCGGCGCGCGTCTCGCGGATCGGTTTGCCGTTGTCCCAGGTCTCGGCGATCGCGAGGCGCTCGAGATTTTCCTCCATGCGATCGGCGATCCGGTTCAGGATCGCAGCGCGCTCGGCGACACTGGTGCGCGCCCACGCGTCCTTGGCGGCGTGCGCCGCGTCGAGGGCTGCTTCGATGTCCTGATGGTCGGAGCGCGCGATCTTGCAGACGATCTGGCCGTTCACCGGCGAGGCATTGTCGAAATACCGGCCTGAGGTCGGCGCGACAAACTTGCCGCCGATGAAATTGTCATAGCGTGCGGCGAAGGGAACTTTGGTGACGCCGAGGAATTCAACCTTGTTCATTGATCACTCCCGATGTTGCTGTTTGCGCAATCCGTCGTGTGGTCACGACTTGCGCCAACGATGTCGCGGGAGGTGATGTCTGTCAGCCCGGGTGGGCGCGATGGCCGGGCCGACCTGTCGCAGTTCTGCGACAGGTGATATGAGCCACCGAGGCATTCTGACCTCATCTGAGGAGCCGCCCTCGCGCGCGTCTCGAAGGGATGGCCGCGGGCGACAGCGGGGGCCTCTTATAGTTCGAGACGACCGCTTCGCGGTCTCCTCACCATGAGGGGTCTACCAGCCCTCAGTGCTTCAACCCAAACCGCTTCAGCTTCCTGTGCAGCGTGGCGCGGCTGACGCCGAGGGCCTTGGCGGCGGCCGAAACATTGCCGCCTGCGCGGAGCAGCGCCCGCTGCAACACCGCGCGCTGACCGCCGGCAAGGTGGTCGTGCGCGGTATCGCCGCCGAGAAGATCGGCCGCGGGCACCGGCTGCAACGCCCGGCCGGGCGCGATCCCAAGTCCCATCCGGGCGGAGCGGGTCGCGCCTATCACGAGATCATCCGCATCGACCGCGACGAGGCCGCCGCACTGGCCGTCCGCGGCTTGGGTCAGCACGATGCGGGCATGGGCGAAGGCCTTGCGAAACAGGTCGGCCTCGATGCGCCTGGCCGCCTCACCCGCCGCGAGCGCGATCAGGTTGGAGAAGGTGTCGGTGCGATCGGCCCGGCAGGAGGAAACGTCGAGCACACCTGCAAGCGCCGCCTCGTGGTCGTAGATCGGAACGGCGGTGCAGCTCAGAAGCGTGTTGCGGGTGAAGAAATGCTGGTCGCGATCGATCGTCAGCGGACGCTGTTCGACCAGGCAGGTGCCGATGCCGTTGGTGCCCTCGTGCTCCTCGCTCCAGAGCGCGCCGGTCCACAGGCCCCATGACTGGAAGGTGGCGTCGTCAGCCTGGGTGCCGCGACGATCGACGGGCACGCCGTCATCATCGGCGAGCAGCACGCAGCAGCCGGCGGCACCGACCGCCTGATAGAGCCGGTCCATTGCGCCTTGCGCCGCGGCGAGCAGCGGCGCGATGCGCTCGCGCGCCTGCCGCAGCTCGGCCTCGCTCAGCCGCAGCGGCAAGTTGCGGCCGGAAGGATCGAGATGATGCAATCGGGACGAACGGCGCCATGAGGCCACAAGCGCGGAGCGAGCCGCCTGGCCAGATACAATGGCGGCCTCGACGCGAGCCGCGTGATGCTGGGGGGCTTGCCCATTCATCACTGTTTCCTCCGGGTGGCAATCTAGAACGTGCCGGCGCGGCCCGATTGATCTCCGTCAATCTTGGGGTGCGCGTGCAGAAGGCATGAACCCCTCACCATGCTGCCGTCAAGGCAGCAGTCCGGGTGCGGCTCTGCAACTTTCGGAACAATGGGGGCGACGGTGTCGAGCTTCGACCGCAGCTTTCGGTACGAGTTTCGAAAGGTGCGGAAAGCGCTAGTTCGGTGGGGTCATCCGCACGAGATCATGCGGGTTGGCATAGTCGAGCTGAAACCGCGCCCGCTCGTCCAGCATGTCGGGATCGATCTTCTCGGAGCGCAGCAGCGACACGCGCTGCTCATTCCTGGCGCGCTCGCGCTTGAGCTGCGCCAACTCGCTCGTCAGCGCGACGATCTCCTGGTCGAGTTCCTGGCGGGCGTTGAGACCGTATTTGCCGGTATAGGCGTTGACGCCGAAATAGCCGACGATGGCCGCCGCCATCGCATAGAGGGCGAGACCAGTCAGGATCGATTTCAGGCGCGCGCGGGAGACCATTTTGGCAAGATGGGGCAGCTTGGTTAAGGGGGTGCTAATTTCCCCTGCCCGCGCCTTGTTCCGATGTCACCCCCAATCGCCATGCCCGGCCTTGTGCCGGGCATCCACGTTCTTCGTCAGGTCAGCAAAAGACGTGGATGGCCGGGACAAGCCCGGCCATGACGGAGACTTGGGAATCGCGCCTCAGCCGTGGTGCTTCGCCACGTGCGCGGCAAACGCGTCGATATAGGCCTGGAGCACGGTCTTCAGGGAGTCCTTGACCAGATTACCATCGGCGTCGAAGGCATCGCCGACCGCGTTCAGGTAGATCTCCGGCTGCTGCATGATCGGGCCGGTGATGCCCGGCAGGATGTTCTGGAGCGTCTTGGCGGCGCTGACGCCACCGAGCGGGCCCGGCGAGTTGGAGATGATGCCAACCGGCTTGCCGTTGAACGAACTCTTGCCATAGGGCCGCGAGCCGACATCGATGGCGTTCTTCAGCACGCCCGGGATGGCGCGATTGTATTCCGGCGTGACGAACAGCACGCCGTCCGACTTCTGGAGCTTTTCGCGGAAGGCCAGCCAGTCGGCGGGCGGCGCGCCCTCGAGATCCTGGTTGAAGAACGAGATGCCCCCCAGTGTGATGACCTCGAGCTTCACAGAAGCCGGCGCGAGCTTGGCGAGCGCATTGGCGATCTTCAGCGAAAAACTGTCCTTGCGCAGACTGCCGACGATCGTGACGATGTTGTAGGCCATGAATTGTCCTCGAAATCTTGAGCGGGAGTGCCGGGGCGGCACTTAAGCGATCCCGATCGATGGATGCAAGTGCATGAACCGGTCCGATTTGGAAACGCAGAGTTTCGCGAAAAGAGATCGTCGCCCAAAACAATCGGGCCGCCAAGTGGCGGCCCGATCTTCAGCGTATTTGCGTCATCTCGATCAGATCGTCGGACTCCAGGCCGACGGGATCAGGCGATATTTGGCGCCGTCCTTCTCGACATGGCCGACCGATGGGAAGGTGAAGTGGAAGCCGATCACGGTTGCCTTCTCAGCCGCCGCCATGTCGTAGAACTTGTGGCGCGTCTGCTGCGCCAGCGGACCGTCGGTGTCGAACGCAACGTACCAGTCCGGATTGCGCAGGAAGAATTCCGGAATGTTGGTGACGTCGGACTGGATCAGGACCTTGGAATCCCCTGATGCGACCGCGAACGAGGTGTGGCCGGGGGTGTGGCCGGGCGTCGCGATCGAGGTGATACCGGGCGCGACCTCCTTGCCCCACTCGTACTTCGTCACCTTGGCCTCGAGACCGGCAAACGTCTTCTTCACGTTGGCGAAGTAGTTCTTCATCATTGCGTTGGACTCGGCCTTGGCGGCGTTGTCCTCGCTGGTCCAGAACTCCCAGTCCTTGACCGGCACCATGATCTCCGCGTTCGGGAAGGCGAGCGCGCCGTCGGCCAGACGAATGCCGTTGGTGTGGTCGGGATGCAGATGCGAGAGCAGCACAATGTCGATCGTCTTGGGATCGACGCCAGCGGCCTGAAGGTTTTGCAGCGTGCGGCCGACCGCGCCTTTGCTCGGCTCGAGATTGGCGACGCCGTTGCCGGCATCGATCAGGACGAGCTTGGAGCCGGTGTTGATGAGCTGCGGGTTGAACGGCACCGTGACCATGCCCTTCGGCATGTAGGCGGCCTCGCCCGCGGCCAGCGCCTCGTCCTTCGGCACGTTGACGACGAACTTGTCCGGCATCGGGAAAGTGCGCGCACCGTCATTGATCGAAGTGCACTCGTAGGACCCGACCTTGTAGCGATAGAAGCCCGGCGCCTGCGCGCCGCTTTGCGGCACCGAGGCATTGGTTGCAATTGGTCGCAGTCCGGTCACGGCAGCTGCGCCGACAGCGGCGGCGCCTGCGAGCAGGTGACGGCGTTTGAGATCGGTCATGGAGATGTCCCGTTCTGAGCGCTTCGCGGTTTTTTCCGCTTTTAACGCGGCGGAATAATCTCCCGCTTCGCTCAGAAGGCAAGACCTTCTTTGGATAACCTCCGGTCGCAGATCACGAAGATTTATTCGGAGCGATGAGGAATTTTTCGCCAGTGGCACGTTTGGCGTACACCGCGATATTGGCCGGATCGAGCGCCTCGGGAAGCGACACCACTTTGGTGTAGTGGCTTGCGAAGGTCGTCTTCAACTCGTCGACCACGCGCTGGCGAAGTTTCGCGCCGTCCGCCTGCCCGATCTTCATCAGGAACGGAAACAGCAGCCAGCCGCCGACGCCCCAGGCCATGCCGAAGCCGCGCGGCAGTTCGATCGGACGGATATCGAGTCCGCCGTAGACATAGACCTGCTTGTGCACGTTGGAGCCGTAGCGGCTGTATTCCTTCGCGGTCTTGTTGATCGCGACTTCCATGCAGTTGAGGATATCGCCAGCAAGCTTGCCGCCGCCGATGGCGTCGAAGGCGATGGTGGCGCCGGTCTCGACCAGCGCGTTGGTGAGATCGCCGAGGAAGCTCGGCGCGGAGGAGTCGACGACATGCTTGGCGCCGATCTTGTGCAGGATGTCGGCCTGCTCCTTGCTGCGCACGATGTTGACGAGCGGGATGCCGTCCTTGATGCAGATCTTGTTCAGCATCTGCCCGAGATTGGAGGCGGCCGCGGTGTGCACCAGCGCCTTGTGACCCTCGCGCCGCATGGTTTCGGTCATGCCGAGCGCGGTGAGCGGATTGACGAAGCAGGACGCGCCTTCCGCAGGCGTCGTGCCAGCCGACAGCGGCAGACACTCGCGCACCTTGAGAGTGCGGTACTGGGCATACATCGCGCCGCCGATCATGGCGACGGTTTTGCCCATCAGCGCCTTCGCGGCATCCGACGAGCCGGTCTTGATGACGACGCCCGCGCCTTCGTTACCGACCGGCATGGATTCGTCGAGCCGGCCCGCCATCGCCCGCATCGCGCCTTCCGGCACCTTCGCAGTAATAACAGGGGCGTCCTTGCCACCCGAAGCCTTCGCTGTGCTCATATCGGCTGCGCCGATCAGGAGCCCGAGGTCGGACGGGTTGATCGGCGCCGCCTCGACACGGACGACGACCTCGTCCGGGCCGGGTTCGGGGGTCGGCACGTCGACGAGCGAGATTTCCAGCTCACCGCTCTTCCTGATCAGCGAACGCAGTTGCAGACCGTTCTTGCCGTCGCTCATGTCGATCCTCCCGTGTTTGGTGACAGCGCCGGCTTATGCCAGCGCCTTCAGTGCCGTCTTGCCGCCGTAGAGTGCCTGCTTGCCGAGCTGCTGCTCGATGCGCAGCAGCTGGTTGTATTTGGCGGTGCGGTCGGAACGCGCAAGGGAGCCGGTCTTGATCTGTCCGCAATTGGTGGCGACCGCGAGGTCGGCGATGGTGGAATCCTCGGTCTCGCCGGAGCGGTGCGACATCACGGAGGTGTAGCCCGACTTGTGCGCCATCTCGACGGCAGCGAGCGTCTCGGTCAGCGTGCCGATCTGGTTGACCTTGATCAGGATCGAGTTGGCCCGGCCGGCCTTGATGCCCTCCGCCAGGCGCTTGACATTGGTGACGAAGAGATCGTCGCCGACGAGCTGGCACTTCTTGCCGATGAGATCGGTGAGCTCCTTCCAGCCGTCCATGTCGTCTTCCGACATGCCGTCCTCGATGGTGACGATTGGATAGCGGCCGACGAGGTCGGCGAGATATTTGGCCTGCTCGGAGATCGAACGGGTCTTCCCTTCGCCTTCGTAGACGTATTTGCCGTCCTTGAAGAACTCGGTCGAGGCGCAGTCGAGCCCGATCACGATATCGGAGCCCGCCTTGTAGCCGGCCTTGCCGATCGCGTTCATGACAAACTCGAGCGCCGCATCGGCCGACGGCAGGTTCGGAGCAAAGCCGCCTTCGTCGCCGACATTGGTGTTGTGGCCGGCCTTCTTCAGCTCGGACTTCAGCGTGTGGAACACCTCCGCGCCGTAGCGCAGGCCTTCGGCGAAGGACGACGCGCCGACCGGCAGGATCATGAACTCCTGGAAGTCGATCGGGTTGTCGGCATGCACGCCGCCATTGATGATGTTCATCATCGGCACCGGCAGTAGCCGCGCCGAGGTGCCGCCGACATAACGATAGAGCGGCATGTCGAGCGAGTTCGCGGCCGCCTTGGCGCAGGCGAGCGAGACGCCGAGGATGGCGTTGGCCCCTAGCCGGCTCTTGTTCGCGGTCCCATCGAGGTCGATCATGATCTGGTCGATCTGGACCTGCTGCTCGGCATCGATGCCGCTCAGGGCCTCGAAGATCTCGCCATTGACGGCGCCGACCGCCTTGGTGACGCCCTTGCCGAGATAGCGGGCCTTGTCGCCGTCGCGCAGTTCCACGGCCTCATGGGCGCCGGTGGAGGCGCCGGACGGCACCGCCGCGCGGCCAAGCGCGCCGTCTTCCAGCACGACGTCGACCTCGACGGTGGGATTGCCGCGGCTATCCAGGATTTCGCGTCCGATGATGTCGACAATGGCTGTCATGATGTTGCACTTCCGTTCGTTGGAGCTGATCGGTTCGCCGGGGTCTTACACGGAGCGCAAGCAAATGTGAACGCTTGGACGGCCCGCTTCGACTGACGCGCGAAGTACCTGGGACTAAGCTTGGTGGCGCTTGATCCGCGCGTCCAACCTCAATCTGAGACAGTCGAGGTAACGCCATGAATCGCCGCCAGTTTCTTGCCTCGAGCGCCGCCCTCCTCGCCGCCCGCCCAAGTTTTGCGCAGGAAGGCCCGTTCCGGACAAAATATTTCCCGATCAGCCCGGGTATCGGCCTGCACGACCTCGCGCCCGCCGCCGATGGCACGGTCTGGTTCACGGCGCAGGGCAAGGGCCTGCTGGGCAGGCTCGATCCCAAGGATGGCAGCTTCAAGACGGTCAGCCTCGGCCAGGGCGCGGCCCCGCACGGCGTGACGATCGGCCCCGATGGGGCGCCCTGGATCACCGAGGGCGGCCAGAACGCCATCGCGCGGATCGATCCGGCGGACCTCAAGGTCACGCTGTTCCGCCTGCCCGAAAAATTCGCCTACGCCAATCTCAACACCGGCGTGTTCGACAAGACCGGCACTTACTGGTTCACCGGCCAGTCCGGCTATTACGGCCGGCTCGCGCCAAAATCCGGCGAGATGAATGTATTCAAGGCGCCCAAAGGCGTCGGCCCCTACGGCATCGCGGTCACACCCAAGGGCGACGTCTGGTACGCCTCGCTCGCCGGCAGCTATATCGCGAAGATCGACCCCGCGACCGGCAACGCCAATGTCGTCGAGCCGCCGACGCCGGGCCAGGGCTCGCGGCGGGTCTGGTCGGATTCGAAGAGCCGGATCTGGATCAGCGAGTGGAACAGCGGCCATGTCTCGATGCACGATCCCGCCGACGGCTCCTGGAAGACCTGGAAGCTGCCCGGCGAGCGGCCGCGCGCCTATGCGGTCTATGTCGATGACAAGGACAAGGTCTGGCTCACAGACTTCTCCGCCAACGCCATCGTGCGGTTCGACCCTGCCACGGAAAAATTCATCAGCTTTCCGAGCGACCGCGCCAACGCCAATGTCCGCCAGCTCGACGGCCGGCCGGGCGAGCTCTGGGGCTGCGAGTCCGGCAACGACAGGGTGGTCATGATCCAGACGATCGCCTAAAGAAGCGTCCCCAAAAGGACGCGCTCGGCCGCGCGGTCGAATGGCCGCACACCCCGGAAGAAGCCCAGCTCGACCGCGTGCCCAATCCGCAGAAGGGCACGGACTATCTGGTCCGCTTCACCGTGCCGGAATTCACCTCGCTCTGCCCGGTCACGGGACAGCCGGATTTCGCGCACCTGATGATCGACTACGCGCCGGGCCCGTGGCTCCTGGAGTCGAAGTCGCTAAAACTCTACATCGCGAGCTTCCGCAATCACGGCGCCTTCCATGAGGATTGCACCGTGATGATCGGCAAGCGCATTGCCGCCGAGATCAAGCCGAAATTCCTGCGCATCGGCGGCTACTGGTATCCGCGCGGCGGCATCCCGATCGACGTGTTCTGGCAGACCGGCCGCGTGCCGAAGGGCCTCTGGGTGCCCGAGCAAGGCGTGGCGCCCTATCGCGGGCGGGGATAATCTTTGGCCGTTGCGGCCAGATCAATGCCCGCTCAGTACCAGCGTCTGGATCGGCAACAGCAGGGCCTGGATACGCAACAGCATGGCGTGCACGAGCCCGGTCGCATCGACGATATGCAACCCGAAGCTCTTGAACGAACCGAGCTTCCCCGACGAGATCAGTTCGTGATTGCTGGTGTAGGCGTTGGCGACACAGCTGCTGCCAGGCGTCACGCCCTCCAGCCCGCCGTCATAGATCGGCTCCATGAAAACGAGAATGGTGCCGGGTCGCACGACCTGCTGCGCCTCGATCAGTTGTTCGCCGCCCCTGAACTGGCCCGCTGCGATGTAGTCCTGCACACTGGTGATCACCATCGGAATGATCGTCCACGGCTTGGATATGCAGGTGGCTTCCGCCACCATTCCGACCTTCATGACCTGAGCCTCGATCTGCCCAAATCCTGCCATCAGAGCACGCCGTCCCGCCCCTTCCGGAATTAGAACACCGGCTGAACGTATCATTGGATTGACGATATCGCCCGGCTTCAAGCCGAACTGCTCGACCCGCCCGTCGACACCGGCCCGAATGAACGTCTTGTCCAGATCGACCTGCGCTTCAGCCAATGCCGCCTCAGCGCTGGCCCTCTCCGCCGGAAGCAGAGCGCTCAGCCGGGTCGTCGCGGATTGCTTCGCAGCGGTTGCAGCGTCGAGAGCGCCCTGGCGACCCGCAACGGCCACACCGAGCTTTTCGATGTCGCGTTGAGGAACGATTCCAGGGTTGCGCTTTTGCAATTCGGTTTTGGTATCGAGTTCGTCCTGCTCGACTTCGGCGATCTTACGCTTGGCTGTCAGGAGCGATGCCTCCTGCTTGGCGCTATCGAGCCGGAACAGCACGTCACCTTGTTTGACGGACGCGCTGACATCGACATGAACCTCCGCGACCCGGCCGGTGACTTCGGACACGATCGGAACGGTCCGGTAGAACAGCGTCGCCGACGAGGTCGATGGATGGTAATAAAAGATCATCGTGATCAGCGAGACCGTCAGCATCAGGCAAGCGATGATGCCAAATCGAAGTTCGAACCAGACCGAATAAAGCGTGATTTCGTGCCCGATGCGCTTTCCCTGCCGATAGCGGCGATAGAGATAGTCCGGGAATATCGTCAGGAGGGAGCAGAGAAGCAGCTCAAGCATGGCTGGCCACCTCGCTCTTGGCGCTCCCGACCTTGGCGTCGCCGGCTACAGAAGGTTGCGCGGCGTCGGCACCATTCGGCGGCTCGGTCGGATCTTGCTCCGGCGCGACGCCGGCCATCTTCTCGACTGATCCAGCAATTTTGCGCAGCGGCGTGCTGAAGTCCGGCAGATCGATCATGGCGAGGAACAGGCCGATCACCCAGAACAGGTGGTTGTGCGTGAACAGCGCCAGCAGCCCCAGCACGGCCACGATTTCAAACTGGAATTTCTGCGACTTGTGCGCCATCCGCTCCGGCAAAGTGTGCAGGTGCAAATAGAAATTCCCGACCGCGAGAACGGCCACGACGAGAACAATGCCGACGACAACCATCAGCACATCGGTGTCGCCAGGCGCCGTAATGAAGGAAGGCAAATGATGGGGCGCAGCGGGATGAAGCGGTTCACTCACGCGACTCTCCCCGAAATTGTGTTGGGAGCTGACCGCTCCAAATTCATCCTTTCACATTGCGGGAGCTTGGCAAGCGCAAAGCCCGCAACTGCCCCTAATACGCGCTGAGCAGGTCGACCTTCGCATTTGCGAGCACCAGCCGCCGCGCCAATATTGCGGCGAGGTTGCGCATGATCTTGAGCGAGGTCTCGGGATGCAGCCGGCGGTAGTCGGCAAAGCTGTCGAGCGGCAGTTCGAGGCAGGTCACCGGCGTATCAGCGAACACATCCGCGCTTCGGCCCTGCCCCAGGATCGCCATCTCACCGAACTCCATGCCGGGTCCAAGCGAGGCCAGCCGAACGCCGCTCGGCAGCTTCACGCTGACCATGCCGCTTTGGAGGAAGAACAGCGAGTTGGCGGGCTCGCCGGCCGCGATGATGTGCTGGCCGGCGGTGTAGTGGCGTGTCGTCGACAGCTTGACGATGGCGGCGATCTCGCCGGCATCGAGCTCGGCCAGCAGCGCCTGCTCGCCGAGATGCGCGCTCTCCTTCACGTCGGTGAAGCCGCCGAAGCGGTAGATCACCTGGTCCTCGGCCCATTCGATGGCGTCGTCGAGCAGCGCGAAGCGGCGCAGCCGGCGCGGATCGGCCGTCCGCGCGGAGATCGCCGCCCACACCGCGGACGTTTCCTCGAAGCCTGACAGGATCGTGGTGACGCCGGCATTGCCGAGTGCGATTAATATTTCACCCAACAGCTCCGCACCGGCCGCGGTGATGTCGGGGACGCGGCGGAAGTCGATGATCAGCAAAGGCGCATTCGGCGGCTCGCTGCTGAGCCTTCGCGAGACGTAATCGATGGTGCCGAAATTGAGCGCGCCGACGAGCTCAAGAATGCGGATGTCACTGTGGCGCTCATCGAGAATCTGCTGCTCGTGCGGCTGGCGGCTGCGGCGCGACGAGATGCCGTAGATGTCGTAGTCCGCCATGATGCTGGTGCGGACGTCGGCATTGCGGTTGAGCATGTGCAGGTCGAACCGCGCCGACAGCGCCTCGCAGACCTTCAGGCCGCGCACGCTGTTGAAGTGATTGTCGAGCAGCGGCGAGAAGGTGCCGAGCCCTAATTGCGAGGGCAGCGCCGCGACGATGCCGCCACCCACGCCGCTCTTGGCGGGGATGCCGACGCGATAGGTCCACTCGCCGGCATAGTCGTACATGCCCGAACTCGTCATCACCGACAATGTTCGCGCGACGATGTGCGGCGTGATCACCTGCGTGCCCGTCACCGGATTGATGCCGCGGTTGGCAAGCGTTGCCGCCATCACCGCGAGATCGCGCGCAGTCACCAGGATCGCGCATTGGCGGAAATAGACATCCAGCACGGCATCCACGTCATCCGGCAGCACCGCATAGTTCCTGAGCAGCCAGGCGATAGCGCGGTTGCGGTTGCCGGTCGCAGTCTCCGAGGCATGCACGGCATCATCGACATCGAGCTCACGGCCGGCGAACTGGCTGAGCTTGGAGCGGACGCGCTCGAAGGCGCCCGTCCCGTCCACCTCGTAGATCAGGCCGGAGCAGGCGATCGCGCCGGCATTGACCATGGGGTTGAAGGGACGGTTGTCGTTGGTGAGCCGGATCGAGTTGAAAGCCTCGCCACTCGGCTCGACGCCGATTGTGGCCGCGACGCGTTCCTCGCCCACCGTCTCCAGTGCCAGCGCGAAGACGAAGGCTTTTGAGACCGACTGGATCGTGAACGGCACGGCGCTGTCGCCGACCTCGTAGACATGGCCGTCGATGGTGACGAGCGCAACACCGAAATGATCGGGGTTGGCGCGCTTCAGCTCGGG
>WNGR01001597.1_pt1 | contig 26904 bp, 24 predicted proteins | sample 5407581 | NCBI WGS metagenome assembly WNGR01 (sample SAMN13153383, study PRJNA577476) | soil metagenome | isolation source: 80 cm soil or saprolite under Garry oak tree replicate 2 | place: USA:California | collected 2016-06-15
GCTTTCCCCTTTGTCTTTCGACGCCAGGTAGATTGGATGACCCAGGAATACTTCTCCTCATTCCTCCTGGCTGTGCCAGGGATCCTGTGATGCGTGACATGGCGCACAATCCCAAACGGGCTTCCCAGGCCATTTAGCCCATGACATTGTGTTGTGAATAACCTCCTCTTTTTCTTGTTTCAAACCCAAACGGGCTTCCCAGGCCATTTAGCCGTCGCCCGCATGGGGCTTATGGCTGGCACTTGGACCGTTTCAAACCCAAACGGGCTTCCCAGGCCATTTAGCCTATTCATCTGGCTTGCGGCCGGACTGGAAGGACGTCGTTTCAAACCCAAACGGGCTTCCCAGGCCATTTAGCCCTACATCATTGCTTTTGTCGTATAAAAGGTCTCATAGGTTTCAAACCCAAACGGGCTTCCCAGGCCATTTAGCCAGTGAAAGTATATCAGTTCCCAATTGAACTAATACTGTTTCAAACCCAAACGGGCTTCCCAGGCCATTTAGCCGTAAAACGTCTGGAGCTGGATAAGTGGGGCACGGTGAGTTTCAAACCCAAACGGGCTTCCCAGGCCATTTAGCCAGTTTCACAGAACCTTAAAAAGAAACGGAGATGTAGTTTCAAACCCAAACGGGCTTCCCAGGCCATTTAGCCTACGCATATTTGCCGCCACGGCCAAAAAATTCTGCGGGTTTCAAACCCAAACGGGCTTCCCAGGCCATTTAGCCTGCTGCACTCGTAGTATAGCACAAGAAGCGGATTTATGCAATAGTTTCCGAGAGGCTCCAAAAAAGTACCTTTTTTGGGATAAATACAGAAGAGTTTATTTGGGCTTTTTGGCCCTCAAGCCGCTTGTGGAGTCTTCCGAGAGGCTACGCTCAGACACTCCATCACTACCGCCTCTCGGAAATTGATGAGCTATCACAAGACGACATAAAAACCAAAATTTGCCCCTCTGCTATACTAAACATAAGACAGAGTCCGCTATCCAAAATCTAGGGGCGACTCTGGTGACTGTCCGCTGTACACTTCTATCGTTCTACCAGCGGCCTCTTTCTATGCCATTGTCAGCCCATCCAACAATTCGTCGCTCATTTCTATCAAAAAATACACCTGGTTAATAAGGCCAGCTAATGCCGGTTGTTAAAAAGCACATTTCATAACCAGTTTGTGCATCTCCCAGAGAGAAAAGAGTACAGGTACCAGGATCAACGGGGTTCAAGAGTTCGTTCTTCTTCATAAGACACATTTGTGCAATCATCTCTAATCTTCTTTTGAAGTTAATAATTTTACACTTGCACCCTCTCCCTCGGCTCATGCGCCACAGCCGCATCAGCAGGCCCCGGCTCCAACCTAGTCCGATACGCCTCCCCCGTCTCCATCGCCCGCCTCATCTCATCATAGATCTCCAAAATCACCCGCTTCGTCCGGTATTCCCCATACTGTTTCTCTTCCTTTTGCTTCCAGATACGGAATGTCTCCATTATATAGTCGACATCGTCGCGCTCGATACCATACAAGTGAAAGTAAGCCGCATCCAGTTCGCAGCATAGCAGGAAACGATGCTCTTCGTTCCAACGGAACGGCGGCCCGGTGTAGCCGCAATTCTTCGCGAACGCTTCGAGATCCCAGGCTGTGTAGGTGAGTTCGAGGGCGCGAGGGAGTATCCAGTCGCCTAGCGTGCCTTTGGTATCCCATTGGCAGGTTCTTGTGTAGGTTTCTGGCGGCAGAATGGGGAGTTGCTTGAGAATGAATAGGTGTAACTAACTCGGAGTACTAGAGGCTTGCACAGCAGCGAGCAAGCGAGTAAAGTAGAGGCATGAGCAAAGACGAAGAACTGGAACAGCTCCGACAAGAGAATGCCGTCCTGCGAGACCAGGTGGCGCAGTTGAGCGAACGCATCCACGTGCTGGAAGCCCGCGCAACGAGGTTGCGTAACCAGGATGGGTAGGGGGGGAAATCGTCGAGAAATTGGCAAAAGACATATAAACTGTGTCTCCTTGATAAGGGAAAGACCAACATTGTTTCTTTTCCCGAGAAAGAAGACACAGAAAAAGTATGACACAGCCGAGAGTCCATATCCAAATTGCCCCACCATCTGTTCCCTCCACACCATCGTGGCTAGGAGAAGTCGCCGTTCTAGCTCATGTGTTCAACCGATTTGGCCTGCAGAAAGCCATCCAGGAGCGGGTGCGATTTGCTTGCGCTCGTATGGGAGACTACGAGGTGATTGATTTTGTCGTGCTGCTCATCGGCTACGCCGTGAGCGGGGAACGAACCCTTCAGGCTTTTTATCAACGACTCCTTCCGTAGGCTCGCGTCTTTCATGGCGCTGTTTGGGAGAGCGAACCTCCCTCATCCCGCGACGCTTTCCCGTTTTCTTGCGGCTCTTGATCAAGGGCCTGTGGAAGCACTGCGGACGCTCTTTCGAGGCGCGATCTGGTGGCACGATCGGTGTTCGCCTCCCCACCTGGTGGGGTGTGGGACCGCCTGGGAGCTCATTGGACGGTAGTGGACGTCGACGGAACAAAACAGGCAGCCAGGCAACGGGCGCTTCCAGCGACACCAGACCGCGCCTTTGCCTCATCGTCGCTTTGATCTGGTCAGTGCTCCTGGGTACCTGGGACGCAAGCGGGGAGAAGTCGCGCGCACGAGAACAACGATCCTCCAAGCTCACACGCACCAGTGGCTGGGCACATTCGGAAACGCAGGTAATGGCGATTACCGGGGAGAATTGCGGCGTGCGCGAGCGGTGATCGAGAGCTATGCCACCTCGCTCTCTCTTCCCCTCTCCCACGTCTTGACGCGTCTGGACGGCTTGTATGGCAATGCCGCCCCTCTTGCCGATCTCCTGGCTCCTGGGGGACCTGGGGTCGTGGTGCGCGGGAAGGACTATCACCTGCTGGATCTGCCAACTGTCCAGAAACGTTTACACCACCCACCCGATCAAGAGACGATCCATCCTGAATCAGGGGTCAGTCGTGCGCTCTTCGATTGCCTGCATATTCCCCTCACGCCCACAGGACCCATCGTCCGCATGCTTCTGGCCACGCATCCTGCCAGTGCCTCCCCACCTTCCATCGGCACACTGCGCCACGGGATCGTCTCTGAGCAGTTCTTCAGCACCGTCGCGCCAAACGCCTTCACTCCCGCTGATGTGCTTGATCTCGCGCTTCCCATCGAGGGTCCTTTGAGACGGTGCTCTCCGACGAAGATCAGGAGCAAGACCCGGACCGCTGGGTTTCTCATACGCCCTGTGGGCAAGAGTTCTGGCAAATCCTCAACCAATGGATTTGGAACCTTCGACTGGAGCTCGGGCAGCGCCTGTCACCTTCCAGTATGCGTTTGACCGATTTGACCTATTCTCAGATGGTTGAGCTGGCTCAAGATGATGCTCCGGCTCAAGATGAGGAGCCAGTGTCGTATGGGCCTCCTCAATGGGCCCGTCGCTCCTTTACCAAAGGATTTGCCGGATCAGACTTTTCTCTCCAGCCTGACGGAACGCTCCGCTGTCCAGCAAATCACCCACTTTACCCTCAGGAGCGTCGACCGGAGCGCAATGGCTCTTTGCGGGTGCTCTCTGCCGCACGTATCGGCCATTGCCGCTCCTGTCCGCTCCGTGAGCAGTGTCAAGAATCCGCTACGACCATCAAAGCACGACGGGTTAGCGCTGTTTTCTGGCCACTCTCTTCCACCGCCTCAGCACCTGATGAGCCAACCCCCAGTGAGCCAACCCCTCCTCACCCAGTGCTTTGGGGAGATTGGGAGCGCTGTCAGATCCGGCGACGCTGGTTCCATCTGTTGCGCACGCAAACCGTTCTGCTCACCTTTGGCCCGCTTCAGCATGTGACGGGAGAGGATATTCACCTACCCGATGTGCAAACCAGGGCACAACGGGCCCATTGGCGGCTCAGTTGGAAGCACCGTCTCGCTCGCAATGCTCGCTCACCTACCGCTCCACCACTTGTGCGTCACCATCCACGGTCTCCCTGCCACCTTTGCCCAGTCCTTTGGCTTTGATGTGGTGATGGCTGCATAAGCTCTCGGAAATGCCGCTTGCTTCTTCGTATCTCGGGAACATTCTGCTTGCGACATCTTCCATATCCACCAACGTCTATTCATCTCTCTTTTCCTCTTCACTTTTTCGTTCTTCCACTTCACGGAAATGTGGTCCGTCTTTTTATTGTCTGCTTGCTTTCATCTCGTTGCGTATCTCGTGGGATTCCGACGCTTCATGCCAAATCTTCTTTCCTGATAATAAACACTATTTCGAACATGTTGAGGCTTCAAGAAGAAGCTTCCTTTCAAAGTACTCAGAGAGTATATATAATGGATGGTGCTAGTTTTTAAGGGTACCGCCCCGAATTTAACGTAGCTGGACGCTCAGGGGCCCCACTCTCATCAAGTGACCAGTGAAGCTCTCACGCAGAGTGCAAAAGGGGTCATGTTGAATCCACAAAGGCAGACCAGGAAATGGAGCGCCTGATCCAACTGTATAAAGGCATACGTTATTACACCTGATCAATCGGTAACAGATCGGTAATGGCTTACACCTCGGAACGAGTCGAAATTGAATAGAGCTCCCACGCAATGCCATCAGGATCATAGAAGCTAATGTACTTGCTATGGGTCTCTGGGTCTTCCTCAACCCCATTGTTACGTACCCCTGCCGCGTCTAAATCTCGCTTCAGGTCTTCTAGGATGCTTGGGTTTTCTACAGCTAGAGCGAGATGATCCAGACCAACTCGAAACGGATTGAAGCGATCGTAGCTTGAAGAGTACGAATCGGTCTCATACAGTGCGACGAGCATTCCAGATACGTTGACTAATATCCCTCCATCTGTTTCCCTTACCAATTGGCATCCGAGTGTATCCACATAGAAGTGTTTCGCCCGCGCTAGATTGGTGACTCTGAGACCAAGATGACTCAAGCCGTTGGCGTTCAACTTCATTACAGATTCCTTTCATTTATAGTGACGGTTATACCAAATACGCAAGCACATTATAACACAACCGGTTCAGCCGCTTCCTGTCACGGCACGCCTTTACTTGAAAAAATTACAACCTTGTGGTAGAATTTATCGGGAAGTGAAGTGTTGTGCCCATCGATCACATCAAGGCCCTGACTTGTATCGATCAGAAGGAGGTACATATGCCTTTGCCTTTTCGTACCCATAAGCAGCGACCTGCCTTTCAACAACTCGTTCATACCCCCAAAGCGTCCCCGCGATTTATCCCGATCCCTGTTCCTCAGCCTGTCAATTGCACGTTGCCGCTCACAGCTATTCTTGGGAGCGATCATGTTGGCGCCATCCAGGCAACCGGGAAGATCGTCTTTCATGCTGTCGGGGACACGGGCGGAGTCAACGGGACTGATGTTCAGGATGCCGTCGCCGAGGCCATGGAAGCCCAAATCACCTCTGCTTCTGCCGATAGCATCCCAGCCTTCTTCTATCACCTCGGAGATGTGATCTATTACAACGGACAGAGTTCTTTATATGAGTCGCAGTTCTATGAGCCGTACAAGTATTATCCACCCGTCATTTTTGCCATCCCTGGCAATCACGATGGCGATACCTATGTCCGTCCACGTGATCTGCCTGATACAGAACCATCGCTGTACGGGTTCTTCCAGAATTTTTGTGCGCCGCAACGGACTCCGATTAGTACGTACCGCGATGCCTTGACGCAGCCCTATGTGTATTGGACCTTAGAAGCCCCGTTTGTGACCATCATTGGGTTGTATGGCAATGTCGATGGGACCCTGGATGGACCGGGAACGGTGACACAGCAGCAATGGCTCGCCTCACAGTTGAAGAATGCCAATCCCTCCACCTGTATCATCGTAGCTGTTCATCAACCTCCCTATTCGTTCGATAGGACGCATGGTGGGTATCCAGCAATAAGTGAGGTGCTTGATCAAGCGGCTACTATAGCTGGCGTATGGCCACATGCCGTCTTTTCGGGACATGTGCATGACTACCAACGATTTACTCGCACAGTACTCGTGGGAGGCCAGCAACGCGCCATCCCCTATCTGGTAGCTGGAGCCGGTGGGTATGCCAATGTCCCCAGGTTGCTGCATAGACTGCAACGGGATGCTGCTCAGAACCCAGTTCCCTGCCCTTCCCCAACGTCCGATCCGACAGTCGAGCTACGTGGCTACAATGAGATTGACCCAGGATTTCTCCGGGTGACTGTGACCAGCACGCAACTCACAGCAGAATATTTTACAGTGCCATTCACCGGATCGGTTCCACCTGCCCCATTTGACGCAGTGACACTCAATTATCAGACTGGTACCGTCACAAATGAAACGAATCCGGGTACCAGTGGCGCAGCTCCCTGATGCCGCTGTAGGATGTCAACTCGCAGTCATACTGCCGCCAGGGCTTCTCAAACTATGGAGGATCCTCTGACAATGCACACGACCTCATCTTCGGCACGGTCAGCAGTTGCCGGAGGTCGGGCACTGCGCACGTCGCGCCCGCGTGGCCTCGGGCCGGGCGCTCTCTAGCTCGGCAGGTGGAACGGGATGGTCGTGACGACGATCTTGGGCAGGGGTCGGAGCGCACGCCGTAGTCGCGGCGCGGTCTGATTGTGTAGGATGCGGTGCCACCAGTGCCGGACGACGATCTCCGGAAGGATCACCGTCAACGTCAGGTCGGGGCGTTGCCGATGCAACAACTCGATGTAGTTGACCATCGGCGCGACGATCGCGCGGTAGGGGGAGACGACGACCTCGAGCGGCAGATGGTCACCCCAGAGGCGCCAGTAGTCGCGAAAGCGTTCGGCCTCCTCCTCGGTAGGGCTCAGGTGCAGCGCGAGCACGGGCTGTTGGAACGAGGCCGCGTACGCCAGCGCACGCATGCCGGCGCGGTCCAGCGAGGCGACCGGCACGATCATGAGGTGGTGGATCTCCTCGGGCGTTTCCTCGGCCTCGTTCTCGGCCCGGGCCTCGGTCTCGCGCCCCTTCGCTCCCGCAGCGTCCCGTGCCGCGCCCTCCGCGGCGCTCGGCGCGAGCGTGTGTCGTGGAACCTCAATCGCACCTGCCTGCAGCGCGAGCGCCTTACTGGCCAGGTCGTAGTGATGCCGAATACGCATCGCGACCAGCATGAACAGCCCGACCGTGAGCACGGCCACCCAGGCGCCTGCGGTGAACTTCGTGATCCCGGCGGTGATGAAGACGATCGCCGAGAGGACGCCACCTGTGGCATTGAAGAAGAGGCTCCGGCGCCAGTGAGCGTCACGCAGGCGCCACCAGTGAACCACCATCCCGGCCTGCGACATCGTGAAGGCCAGGAAGACGCCGACGGCGAACAACGGGATCAGGGGTCGGTCATGCCGCCGAACGCGACGTAGATCACCGTCGCTGCGACCGAGAGCAGGATGATCCCGTTGCTGAAGGCGAGGCGATCTCCCATGCGCAGAAAGAGCCGCGGTGCGTACTGGTCGTGTGCCAGTAGGAACAGCACGCGCGGGAAGTCGTTGTAGGCGGTGTTCGCCGCGAGCAGCAGGATCGCCGCCGTCGCCGCCTGCGTGAAGGCGTACAGGAATCCCGAGCCGAAACTGCGATGGGCGAGCTGCGAGAGAACGGTCTCGTTCGCATTTGGCACCACGCCGTCGAGATGGACCAGCGCGATCGTGCCCGCGAACAGCGCGATCAGCAGGCTGACCATCCACGTCAACGTCGTGCGGGCATTGCGCCACTCGACGGGCTGGAACGCCGGCACTGCGTTGGAGATCGCCTCGATGCCAGTCATGGCCGTCGACCCCGAGGCAAAGGCGCGCAGCACCAGGAGCACGCTGACCCCCTCCATCGCGGTGAGTGGTGGCGTCGGAGTCGGGTGGAACCCGCGGCCGGCGGCAGCGTAGAGACCGACGGCGACGAGCGCGAAGATTGCGAAGATGAACGCGTAGGTCGGTGCGGCGAACAGGGCGCCGGTCTGGCGCACGCCGCGCAGGTTACCGGCGAGCAGCACGGCGATCACGCCCACCCCGATCGGGACGGTGGCGGGGGCGAGTGACGGGATCGCCGAGGTGATCGCAGCGACCCCCGAGACGGCAACCGTCAGGATGTAATCGGTCAGCAGGCCGGCGGCGGCGACCAGCCCCGGCACGCGGCCGAGGTTGTCGCTGGCGACGATGTACGACCCACCACCGTGGGGGTAGGCGCGGATCGTCTGGCGATACGATACGCCGACGGCCAGCATCAAGAACGCGATCGTCGCGGCGATCGGCAGCCCGTAGCTCAGCCCGCCACTGCCGCCGAGGACGAGGATCGCAAGCATGGCCTCGGGCCCGTAGGCGATCGACGAGAGCGCGTCGGCGGAGAGCACCGGCAGCGCCACGAGCTTGCGCATCCGCTCGTGTGCGATCGCGGTGCTCTTGAGCGGGGCGCCGAGCAAGACGCGCCTCAGGTGGTAGCCGACGCGACCGAGCAGCGATGGCGGCACCTCAGCCGCGCTTGTCGCCTCAACCGCAGGGAGCTGTCCGTTGCGCATGGAAACGCGCACGAAGCGCCCGAAACGCGTCGGCTGGATTTCCGTAGCATCGGGATAGCTGCCAAGACTGGGGTCCACGGGCAGCGCGTCTCGCCACACCTCAGGGTCGCCGCAAACCTGGCCCCACGCGCGCCCGATGCGACGCAGGACACTGAGTTGGCGCTCGTCGAGCGTCGGTAGCAGCGCCGAGGGGCTCGGCGCGCTGGGGTCCTGCTCGCGGTGACGTTGGTCCTGCTCCCCGCGCTTCTTTTTGTCTCTCTTTGTCATGCTTTCTGTGCGTAAGAACCCGATCAGCTCTACTCTAGAGTAGCATAGGAGTTCCGACACTGTCAATTCAATGTAAACAGGTGTCAGGGCTTCTCAAAAGTTGAGCAGGGTTCTTAGGGACAGCCGTCCCTAAGCGGGGTGTGGGGAACGCTGTCTGGGAGACAGTGTGTAGGGCCCCCACTTTCTCTCTTCCCTCCCGCCGGAGGCGGGAAAAAGAACTTTTGAGAAGCCCTGTGATGTCTGAAGATTGCTCTTGACAAACAGAAAAATTTTCGGTATTATTTTTAAAACAAGTTCCGATAAAAAACCTGAACATTTCAGAAAATATATCAGCCTGTACCCAGGCGCACTACGATTAAAGAGGTTGTAACGAAAGTTGAGATTTCTATCAGGGTCTTTGGCATTCTCTCGTACTGCTTATCAGAAGTGGGACACAACCAGTGGATTCACACTTCTTAAAGAAGGCACTGTTGTTTCACTTTCCATAAGCAAAACTCACTTTGCCTGACACCCTGTCTATCCCCACCATCTTTGTATCTTGAATAATCGACCTGATCGGATACCAGGAGAGGCATGAGCGAGTGGAACAGGCGATCAAAGAAAGCGCATTGATACGCAGCCGAGTGAGGAATACTTTACGGAAAAAGAGGAGTGTCATCATTGACTTACTCGTGCCGAATCTGCTCATTTGTACACGATTGAAATTGTGTAGGGCATTGGGGACGTGCTGGAATATCTCGTCTCGAGATGTATGTTTTCTCAATTTCTTGCTTCTCTTGACAAGTGGGCAATCTTCAGGAATACTACTGTATATCCTGGTAGAAGAGGCGGGTCACTTTCAGAAAATGAATGAAACTTCATCCAAGCGTAGTACTATTGCAGAGATTGCAGCAAAAGCCGGGGTTTCTATCCCCACTGTTTCACGTGTCTTGAATAATCGACCTGAAGTGGCACCTAGAACGCGTGAGCGGGTGGAACAGGTCATCAAAGAAAGCGGATTTATACGGAGTCGAGTGAGGAATGCCTTGAAAGAAAGTAGCGGCATCGTTGACATGCTGGTGCCGGGTCTGACGAATCTCTACTCTGTTGAAATCGTGCGCGGCGTTGAGGAGGTGCTGGAACGTACGGAGTTACGATTAGCCCTTTCACTCACGCATGATTCTCTACAGTTTGAGCAGCGATGGCTCGCCAAAGTGATCGATGGAGCGACCGATGGAGCTATCCTTGTTCTCGCACATAGCCAGTCAAATCGCCTGGACATGCTGATTCGCAATAAGATTCCATTTGTCGTTGTTGATCACCGTGGAGAATTGGGGCCCGATGTTCCTTCCGTAGGGGCAACAAACTGGCTTGGGGGGTGTATGGCCACAGAGTATTTACTTTCACTTGGACACCGACGCATCGCGATTATCAGTGGGGATGCGGCACAGCCTTGTAGCCGAGATCGCATTGCAGGCTATCGTGCAGCTCTGGAAGATGCCGGTATCCCCGTTGATTCGGCACTCATACGTCCCGGTAGGTTTGCGCAACAGACAGGATACGAGCAAACCATCGCACTGCTAGACTTATCGGAGCCTCCAACTGCCATATTTGCGGGAAGTGATGTACAGGCAATGGGCGTCTATGCAGCACTACGCGCCCGCGGTCTCAGTGTACCCGATTCTATGAGTGTTGTGGGCTTCGATGATGTGCCAATCGCATCCATCATCGCTCCTGCACTGACGACGGTGCGTCAACCTCTTGTGGAGATGGGACGGGTCGCTACGACGATGTTATTGCGCCTGATCGCGGAAGAGCCTCTTGATAGTAAGCGCGTCGAGTTGACGACAACCCTGATAGTTCGTGAATCATGCATGCCTTTGTAGGTCACGAATACAAAGAGGTAATATCTTGTCTCTCAAGCACTCGGGTTGCACTTATCCTCATGGAAAGGAGGGAGAAAAGCATTAATCTATGCTCACGAGTCAACTGCAATGGATGCAATTCACTCGTGTAAGGACTATTTAAGAAGGGCATGATCATACCGTTGAATAGACGTCATGTCGTAAGCTCATCCTGATGAGAAGACGAAAACGTTTAGCAGGCAGAGATGCCAGGAAGGCAGAGAGATGCAAACAAAAGTATCACGCCGCACGTTTCTCCAGGTAGCAGGTGGAACTGTCTTGACGACAACGTTCACAGGTTGCTTTGGGGTTGGTAGCAGTCAGACCACAACGGGAAGTGGTGGCTCTACCGTCACCATCTGGGATATCCGAACGGGCTCTGAGCAGAAAGTGGTGCAGACCGCTGTTGATAATTTTAACTCCACACACTCGAATGTGCAGGCGACTATCAACTACTTTCAGAACGATCCCTACAAGCAAAAGTTGCAAGTCGCGATGGGGGCACATAACCCGCCAAATATTTTCTTTGGTTGGGGGGGTGGCGTCCTCAAATCCTATATTAACGCGAACGATGTGTATGACATGACCTCCGACCTCAACGCGGACTCCTCCTGGAAAAACCGCTTTCTGCCAGCAGTCATGTCAGCCGTTACCTTCAACGGCAAGATCTATGGCGTGCCAAACAGTGGTATGCAACCGGTATTATTCTTCTACAACAAGGACATCTTCAACCAGTACCACCTGACTCCCCCGCAAACCTGGAACGCCTTGCTCCAGGCCGTCAACACGCTCAAACAACATAACCTCATTCCCATTGCACTCGCCGGTGGCAGCAAATGGCCGTACCTGATGTACGAAGAGTATCTCGTCGATCGTTATGGTGGGCCCTCGGTATTTAATGCTGTGACCGCGAATCAGTCGAATGCCTGGTCGCAAGATGCTTTTATCAAGGCAAACACCGCTATTCAGCAATTAGTAACTATGGGCGCATTTGGCTCATCGTTTGGCTCGGTAATCGCTGATACGAACCAGGATGCGGCCCTGGTGTACACAGGAAGAGCCGCAATGATGTTACAGGGGATCTGGAATTTCCCCGTTTTCCAGACGAATAGCCCTCAGTTCGTTCAAGGCGGCAAGCTTGGCTGGTTCCCCTTCCCTGCTGTCGAGGGAGGCACGGGAGATCCGACAAACATCGCCGGCAATCCATGCAATTACTACTCCATTTCCCAGGCAGCCAAATCTCCGCAAAACTGCATCACCTTTCTCAAGAGTGCTAACTTGAGTGACAACGAGATCAAGCAATTTATTGCCGTGGGTGATGTGCCACCAGTTCAAGGGATTGAGTCGCAGTTAACAAGCGCACAAAACGGCGAGTGGTTGCAATACAATTACCAGTTGGTTCAGAAGGCACCCCATTATCAGTTGTCCTGGGACCAGGCACTGCTGCCGCAGCCTGCTCAGGCACTGCTGACCAATCTTGATCAGTTGTTCTTGAAACAGATTACACCACCACAGTTCTCGAGCAACATGAATAAGACCATTGGCGCATCGTAGGCAGGTAGACACCGAGCTTTTCACACGCCAGGAGGCTCTACTCCACTCTCCTGTCGTATATTAGCTTGCTACAGCGGCAAAGGTCCGAGAAATCTCTTGAGAGTAGACGAAGATGGTGAGTTCTAGAGAGGCGTTGCTTTCTGCACGCTCGATTGCAGCGGAGCCTGCGAAACTCACCTTTCCCTGGGCTTGCACCAGATAGGAGATTGTCATGAGCGCATCGATAAAGACAGCAACAGGAACACAACGGGCAAACTGGGTAGCAGTGCTTTGGGTAACGCCGGCGCTGGTTTTCTATGCTCTCTTCGCACTGGTTCCCATGGTCATCGCGGTCTACCTGAGTTTTACACAATGGAACGGCCTTTCGCCGGAAGTCTGGGTTGGATGGAAAAACTGGATAGCGCTCTTTTCTGACTCCGTTACCGGCCATGCGCTTATCCTCACCTTTGAGTTAATGATTCTGAGCTGGATTATTCAAACCCCGATCAGCCTGCTCCTCGGCGTCTTTATGGCCGGGTTTCAGCGTTACCGCTCAGTACTGAGCGTCTTCTACTTTATACCGCTCCTTTTCTCTACGGTTGCCATTGGTCTCACCTGGGAGTCTATTCTCGATCCGAACTTCGGCTTGCTTAATACCTTGCTGAGGACCATTGGCCTGCCTGGACTGGCAAGAGGATGGTTCGGTGATCCTAAGCTGGCGTTCTACGTCATCGTTGCCCTCATTTCCTGGCAGTTCATCCCTTTTCACGCACTGCTCTACCTGGGTGGTGCACGCCAGATTCCCAGGGAAATGTACGAGGCGGCGAACATCGATGGGGCTGGATCTCTACAAAAGTTCTTCTCGATCACCGTGCCTCAGCTCAAATATACCATTATCACTTCCACCATCCTGATACTCACCGGCTCTCTCACCTACTTTGATCTCATCTGGGTGACAACCGGTGGTGGGCCGGGCTATGCCACACGTATATTGCCACTCCAGATGTATATCACCGCCTTCCAGAGCGAATTGGTAGGCTACGGTAGTGTGCTGGCTGTCCTGCTGGCAGTTGTTGGTATCGTACTCTCGTTCATTCTCCTTCGTTTTAGCGGCTTTGCCAAGATGTCAAGCCAGCGCGAAGGCTTGTAAAGCAATCTTGACGACACAACAAGAAGGTGAGGAAAACCCATGCATGTAAGCACAAAGCCTATAGAGGCTGCCTCCCAGCAGCAACCTGGAAAGCACACACTTCATTGGAGGTGGTTCGGAGAGCTTCTTCCAGCCCTTTTTGGCATTATCTGGCTGGTGATCGCCTTCTATCCGATCCTCTTTATGCTCATGACCAGTTTGCGTCCGTTAACGGACTTTTTCACGGACGTTCCCTGGCTGCCTCCTACCCATCCAACCATGGCAAACTACGCGAACGTTTTGGAATCCAATTTTGGCATCTACTTTGTCAATACCGTCTTCGTCACCGTCATAAGCGTCCTGCTGATCCTTGTGGTAGCTCTTTTGGCCGCGTATGCCATTTCGCGCATCCGTAACCGCTTCACTCTGGGAATATTCAGCTTGTTTCTCCTCGGGCTGGCGATTCCTTTGCAGGCCACGATCATCCCGATCTATGCCATGATTACTGCGATGCATCTTTACGATACGCTGTTCGCTCTGATCCTGCCATATGTGGCCTTTGGTATTCCTCTGTCCGTTCTTGTGCTAGTCACGTACATCAGGGATATCCCGAACGAATTGCACGAGTCTATGTACTTGGATGGTGCCGGGCATTTTCGGATCTTACTCAGCCTGGTGCTTCCCTTATCACGGCCTGCTTTGATCACGGTGATCATTTATGAAACAATCCAGGTCTGGAACGGTTTCCTGTTTCCACTGGTGTTGACGCAGAGTCCAAGTGTTCGGGTCCTTCCCCTGGCCCTGTGGAGCTTCCAGGGAGAATTTACCACCAACGTACCGGCCATACTGTCGGCTGTCTTCCTTTCAGCCACACCCATCATCCTGCTTTACATCTTTGGCAGACGCCAGTTACTCGCTGGCTTGATGGCGGGCTTTAGTAAGTAACCTACGATTTTGGACACGAAGGGAAGGGGCAAGCTAAAACACTAGAGGGAGTCGCTCATGTCAGCAAATGTTTTGACCACAAAGGAAGCATCGATTGTCGACAGCAAAGGCCAGAAGGTCTTGTTGCGCGGCTTTGGACTGGGTGGATGGATGAACATGGAGAATTTCATCACCGGCTATCCTGCCAACGAGGAAGGCCAGCGACAGGCCATCCGCCAGGTGCTGGGCAATGACAAATATGAATTCTTCTTCGATCGCTTCCTGCAATATTTCTTCGAACGTGACGATGCTCAATTCATTGCGTCCCTTGGCCTCAACCTGCTGAGGCTTCCCATCAACTATCGCCATTTCGAGTCGGATATGGAGCCGTTTGTCATCAAGGAAGAGGGCTTTAAGCACCTGGACCGGGTGATCGACCTATGTGCCGAACAGCACATATACACCATCATCGACCTGCATGCCTTGCCTGGCTATCAAAATCAGGCCTGGCATAGCGACAATCCAACCCACAAAGCCTTGTTCTGGCAACATAAGCATTTCCAGGATCGGGTAGTGCACCTCTGGGAAGTCATCGCAAATCATTACAAGGAGCATCCCTGGGTGGCAGGATACAACCCCATCAATGAGCCGGGTGATCCCAGTGAGGAGATGATAGTACCCTTCTATCGGCGGCTCTACCAGGCCATCCGCGCTGTCGATCCCGATCACATCCTCTTTCTGGAAGGCAATCGCTACTCGACAGAATTCCACATGTTTACGGAAACGTGGCCTCATGTCATTTACACCGTGCATGACTATGCCCTCCCTGGCTTCATCGATGGGGGCCCCTATCCCGGCATTTCTCGGGGAGCGTATGTTGATGAGTCTATCCTGGAGGAGACGTTTTTGCGACGCACGGCCTACATGCGGCAGACGGGGACACCGATCTGGGTAGGCGAGTTCGGGCCGGTCTACGTGGGAGATCCTACCGCTGATGCCATGCGCTACCAGGTCTTGCGCGACCAATTGGAGATCTACGACCGCTATCAAGCGAACTGGGCCATCTGGACGTACAAGGACATCGGCTTGCAGGGGGTGGTCTATACGGCACCCGACTCGCCCTGGAGAAAGCTCCTGCAACCATTGCTGGAGAAAAAGGCTCGACTGGGCGTCGATTCATGGGGCAGCGTCGATACCCACATTCGCCCGCTCATGCAGCCGCTGGAGGAGACCTTCGCCAAAGAGTTTCCCGACTACCATCCCTTCCCTTTTGGTGCTCAATGGATGATTAACCAATTAGTGCGACACATCTTGCTTGCAGAGCCATTGCTGCAGGAGTTCGCAGCACTCTTCCAAGGAATGGATGAGCAGGACATCGATACCTTGATGCAGTCCTTCCAGTTCAAGCACTGTCTACAACGCTCTGAATTAGCCAGGATATTATCGATCTTCCACTAGTTTTTTGACGGGAAAGACCACATCTCTTCATAAGGCCCGTAGAGGACCATTACAGCAAGCGATGTTTTCCTTCTGACCAACAACGGTGTCCTGCCCCTGTCTCCCTCAGTGAAGCGCATCGCGGTCATTGGACCCGGTGCGAATGACGAACGGCTCCTGCAAGGCGATTACCACTACCCTGCTCACCTGGAGATCATCTACGCAGCCCCTCGGAACTTCGAGGTCGCAGGAATGAACATTCCACAGGCGAGTGGGAACTACGCACCCGGTGCGTATTTCACTCCGCATGTCACCCCTCTTGCAGGTCTGCGCTCTGCTCTTGGCGATGACGTAGAGGTAGAATACGCCAAAGGCTGTGAGGTGTTGGGCGACGACCGCTCTAGTTTTGCAGAGGCAGTGCAGGTGGCACACGACGCCGATGTGGCGGTAGTCGTGGTCGCCGGACGCAGCGGCCTCTTGCGACCGGCCACTTCCGGGGAGGGGAACGATGCGACCTCCCTCGACCTCACCGGCGTGCAGCAGGAACTGGTCGAGGCCATTGCCGAAACGGGAACCCCGCTCGTGGTGATAGTGGTTAGTGGGCGTATCCATACGCTTGCTTCCATCGCGCAGAGAGCTAACGCGTTGCTACAGGTATTTCCGCCAGGAGAAGAAGGAGGCAACGGTCTGGCCGACGTGCTGACCGGGAAGGTGAATCCCAGCGGCCGCCTGCCAGTGAGCATCCCGCGCTCGGTCGGCCAGGTCCCAAACTACGTTGGGTTGCGTGCCGGAGGTGAATCTGCCATGTTATTCGGCGATTATATCGATTCGCCGACGCTGCCGCTGTTCGCCTTTGGACATGGGTTGAGCTACACCACGTTTGCCTACCGTGACCTTACCGTGCAGGCGACGAGTACTGCTGAACCGATCGAGGTCTCCATCCAGGTGCGTAACAGCGGAGAGAGAACAGGTGACGAGGTGGTGCAACTCTACTACCGTGACCTCGTTGCTTCTGTCGCCCGTCCCCAGCGCATGCTGCTCGGTTTTGCCCGCATCTCCCTCGTGCCTGGACAGGTGTGCAGGCTCACGTTCACGGTGCATCCGTCCCGGCTCGCCTTTTACGATCCAAACATGCGGTTCATCACCGAGCCAGGAGCGTTCACCTTCAGCATCGGGGCCTCATCGGCTGACATCCAGGCTGAGAAGACCGTGACACTCGACGGCGAGGTTGTTGAGTACCAGCAGCGGGAGGTCGTGGATACGAAGGTGGTAGTTGAATAATCATCCCGTTCTGGGTTAGCCTTTGAGGAATTTTTTTAAGAGCATTTACCAGAATGAGCTGTGAGAAAAAGGAGAAGGTCATGACGACATCAATATCACAGAATTCAGCACGTGAGTGGGCCAGCGACGAATATGCCCCCAGGAAAGAGGATAAATTTAGCTTTGGGCTCTGGACGGTTGGCAACCGGGGACGCGACCCCTTCGGCGAGTTCGTGCGCCCGCCGCTTGATCCGGTCTACATCGTAAAAAAGCTCTCCGAATTGGGGACCTGGGGCGTCAATTTGCACGATAACGACCTTGTTCCCTTCGATGCAACGCCCGCTGAGCGGGATCGCATTGTGGGCGGGTTCAAGCAGGCGCTTTCGGATTATGGCATGCTCGTGCCAATGGCCACGACCAACCTCTTCACCCACCCCGTGTTCAAGGATGGAGCTTTCACCTCGAACGATCCGGCGGTACGCGCCTTCGCTCTGCAAAAGACCATGTGGGCGATTGACCTGGGTGCCGAACTTGGTGCAACGACCTATGTGTTCTGGGGGGGACGTGAAGGCACCGAGACGGATGCCGGCAAGGATCCCGTGGTAGCTGTCAAGCGCATGCGCGAGGCGATCAACTTCCTGTGCCAGTACGTCTTGGACAAGGGGTACCAGATGCGCTTTGCTCTGGAGCCGAAACCGAATGAGCCGCGCTCTGATCTCTATCTCCCCACTATTGGGAACATGCTTGGCTTCATTTACACGCTGGACCATCCAGAGATGGTGGGTCTCAATCCCGAGGCGGCACACGAGCTCATGGCAGGGCTCAATTTTGTGCATGGTGTGGCACAGGCACTGGAGGCAGGCAAGCTGTTTCATATTGACCTCAATGATCAGAAAGGGCCGCGCTATGACCAGGATTTCCGCTTCGGCAGCGAGAATCTCAAGTCCATGTTCTTCCTGGTCAAATTGCTGGAGGAGAACGGCTACACCGGACCGCGTCACTTCGACGCGCATGCTCACCGCACTGAGGACGAGCAGGGCGTGTGGGATTTCGCTCTCGGCTGCATGCGGACCTACAACATCTTCAAGGCAAAGGCGAAGCGCTTCACTGCTGACCCGGAAATTCAGGCTCTCTTGAAGGAGATCCACGGTGGCGATCAGACCTACCATGGGCTGCTCAATGGATATACCTCTGAGACAGCTCGCCAATTAAAAGAGGCCACCTTTGATCTTGAAACACGAGCAAAGCGCGGCTTCCAGTATGAGAAGCTCGATCAACTCACGATTGAGCTTCTCCTGGGTGCCCGCTAGCCGACTCGTAGGATCGGTGTCAGAGCGGGCCCAGCCTGTGAAGCGCTACAACAGGAGAGCCGAGCAAACTGGCAGAGGTGAAATTTTGACAAATCCGTTTGTTTTCTCAAGGTGAGAAAAGGAATGCAGCTTCGTCGGCTTTTGAAGCTGCTCACCTTTCGCACGAATGGTCATTTATGAGTCTGCTGATTGTGGGAGTACTGGCTTGATATCTACTACCGGTGTTCCATCAATCGCTTCGATCGGTCCCACTTTTAATCTCTTTCCATCGATGGAGAGAACCGTCACCCGGTGTAAACCAAGTGGATTTGGTCGATCGGGAGACCGTGTCGCAAAGACACCTGTCAAGGGCATATTCTTATCCCCGCGGGGATGCACTTTCAAGATGTCGCGCTGAGCTTTGTGCAACCAGGTAATCACGATGATTTCATCGTCCACCTCGATACCCTCAAGCCCCTCTGCAACGGTCGCGTTCACTTCGAGCCAGGCGTCGGGCGCGCCTTCGCGGCCTTGATTGGGGGCTTCCCCACGCTGCTTGAGAGGCGAATGAAGAAAGCCAATTGGAGAAAGGGAATATTCAGTCTCTAGCATCATGCTCCCTCTTTCATTGCAGATTGTACGAGAAAAACGGGGTGGGCCAACACCTCGCGCTCAAATTCCTCAAGCGAAGAGTTCGCGGTGACGTTCAGGTAAGGGAGGACGAAGAGAGAGCGGTACCCGCGAAAGATCGCAGGGGGAATGCCGGGGGGGCCAGAACGCACAGCTTCCCGAAAGATGGGTGCCGCGGACTCTGGCTCCAGTTCGATGGCATGAATCTTTTCGGTGCGTCGGCTATGGGTAATGGTGGCCTCTCCTCCCGCCGCACGGAGGTTGCGCACCCAGTTCACTTCCCCGTAAGGGGTGATGAGGTAGCGTTTCCCTTCTTGGACAAAAATCGCGATCGGGGTCTCGATCGGCTTGCCACTTTTCCGTCCGCGAACCGTGAGCAGTGCAAAACTCCATACATTTACGCCCAGGCGCAACAAAGATGAGGTCATGGCGTTGCTGATGCGCACGAAGGCAGTGACTCGATAGGGCTTTGCCATCAGATCTGTTCTCCTTTTTTGGTGAGACTGCGCACGCAACTCTGCAACTTGCGCGAGGCCACTCAACTCTCCGCCTGGTCACCGCGTGCGGATGCGTCTCCCCGCGCCGCCCGGTGCCGCGAAGCTGCGGCCCGAGCCCGCCAGCTGCGATGAACAGCTAAAGCTCATATGAGAGCGTGTACGCAACGTTCTTGTTCCCCTTTTCCCACTTCCAGCCGCCTTCTCCTTTCAGCCCGACCAGGTCTCCTGTAGCAGAGCCGTCAACCACCTTCCACGTTCCGCCAAATGTGTTTGTGTTCTGATTTGGCACCCCATAATCTTCAACCACAAAACTCCCTTCTCGATCACCGATACGCCCTGTGATGCACACGTGTCCGGTAAAAGGGGCTGATCCATCGCTGAGGTAGACAATGCTGTTGCGATGGATGCCTTTCCCCTCAATCCCGCCTTCAAACGTCGATTCTTTCTCAGCTAATGTGAGCTTTGGACCATCTTCTACCTTGCTGTATTCCTGCTCATTATAGTGCGTGGTTTTGTATGTTCCGCTAATCGTTTCCTTCATGCTGGATTTCCCTCCTTGTGTTGCCAGTCGCCTGTACATTTTTAGAGTAAGCTGAACCGGGATGCTGAACATCCAGGTTTCGATCTTGACGGGGCCGCCCACTTGCGTTCCACGGGAGCCGGTCTCCTTGTCACATCGGGTGGGTTTCGCTCGTCACTACTATGACGAAACGAGACGAAGGAATGTGACCGATGGACGAACACGAATGGTTGGCGGAGCGATTCGAGGCCAACCGGACCCACCTGCGGGCGGTGGCCTACCGGATGCTTGGCTCGCTCTCCGAGGCGGACGACGCCGTGCAGGAGTCCTGGCTCCGCCTCAGCCGCTCCGACACGAGCGCCGTCGAGAACCTGGGTGGATGGCTGACGACCGTCGTCGCGCGGGTGTGCCTTGACATGCTGCTGTCTCATCTCCTTGAAAAGTGCCACCGCTTGCTCGACCAATGAGCGGGCCGAGATCACATTGCCGTCATTGAGCGCAAGCAGTCCTGAGAGGCAGTAGGCGATACTCTCCTGTCCCGACAGCTACCTCGGCGGCCCCTGCCGAATCCTCGCGCGCATCGCCTCAAGGGGCCAGTCGGTCCAGCTTCCCCAGCGTTGGGGCAGGATCTTTTCCACCCACCAGGTGACTCCCACCTGCTGGTACGCGGCCACAACCTCGCGATCGTGGGCTGCGTCCGTGCCTGCGGTGATACCTGAGTGGACGACCTCGAACGGGGTAGTGTATGCGGGCTGGGATGCGACAGAGCGGACGATTTCATGCATCTGCGCCGGGGTGAGCATCGCGGTGAGGGGCAGGTCGCCCCCGATGGGGATGACGCCATCCCAGCGGGCTGCGCGACGCAAAGGCGCTTTGGCGGGCCACATGCCCGCCACCCAGATGGGGATGCGCGGAGACTGGAGCGGGCGCGGCAGGAACTGTGCTTCCTTGATCTGATAAGCAATCCCTTCGTGGCGGTACGGCTCGCCCCTCCAGAGCCCCGTGAGCACCTCAAGGCCCTCGTCCAGCAGCGCCGCCAGCGTTTTGGCGTCCGAGGCTTCGCCCAGCGCCTCGAAGTCGAAATAGCCGCCCCCCGAGCCTACCCCCAAGATCAGCCGTCCCGCGGACAGGTGATCCAGCGACACAGTTTCTCGCGCGACCATCCACGGGCGGCGACGTGGCAGGGGCGTGACGAGCGTCCCCAGGCGAATCGTGCGCGTGCGCAGCACGATCACGGCCAGCGCAACCCACGGGTCGACCATGGGATCGACGGTCGGCGTCAGGGTCGACTTCGACACCTGATCCCAGAGAAAGAAGCCGTCCCAGCCCGCCTCTTCCGCCTCATACGCCAGGTCGGCCAGCACCCGTGCATCTCCATAGGGTCCAAAATTGGGGACGTAGACTCCATACCGCATAGCTCACTCCTCAATTGCGACAGTGATGACCGCCTCTGCCCGCTCCTGAGTGCAGAACGCAGCCTTTGTATTGTATCATGTGTGCGCCTCTGCCCGCGCTCGTCAGTTCAATCGCTCTGCTTCCCAATTGGGGCGCAAGGTGCCGCGGGTTGCCCGTACGTCCTAGCACCACGTTGCCGCGAGGTTGCGTTGCGCTCCCATAATAGTTGCTAAAAACATAGACAAATATTGCATTGCCTACCTTCCTCGCCTTGACCTACGCCTGTTAACGAATAAACTAGGCGGGCGGGTGGACTACGACCACCCGTTTTGTTTCTTCCACTGCTCATGTCGCCTCATGAGCAAGGCTTTGATCTCTTTCCTATCCTTGCATGTCTGCAACTCGGTATCACCCCAGCGATGCTGCACATTGAGAGCAGCGTTCAGGTCAGCATGCATCTGAAGATGACAGACCTGACAGCAAAACGTTTGCTGGTCTGGTCTATTCTTCTCATCGGTATAATGACATCCACTGCACTCCTGCGAAGAATAGGCACTCTTGACCGATGTGGCAGAGACACCCTGCTTGGCTGCTTTCCAGGCAATTTGTTCGGGAATATGGGCCAGGTTAGAAGCACGCATATACGCATTCATGGCACGCGCCTTGTGTTTCATGGTTGCTACTGAAAGCCGCTCATACGCAAATTGTGCATCAGGGTGCTCCGTAAAGCAGTGGTTGACTGCTCGGTTGATCTCTTGACGTATATGCCTGATCAGTCGTTGCCCACCCCTGCTCCTCGTTGAGGGCAGTTTCTGCACGCCCTTCTTCTTCAGACACGCCCGTAACTTCGCCTTGCGTCTTCGCTTCTCTCGATCCCGTTTCTGCCGTTCGCGGAGCTTGCCATGAAAGGTGCCATAGTGTTTCCCTGTGCTCGTGGTCACGAAATTGGCAATGCCCACATCAATGCCAACCACCGGGGCCAATGGTTCGGTCTGGAGTGGGACCAGCTCATCATACGAAAGTGTCAACCACCAGCCATCCTCACGCTTGTTCAGTTGCACACTGCTATTCATCGTCTTGCCTTCCAATGCCTGCTGATGATAGGGTGCCAGTTTGACCGGAACCAACAAGAGCTTGCGAAATGCAAGCGTGCTGATCTTCAGCCAGTAGTCAAAGGTGGAGTCTTGAGAGGCTTCCAGTTTGATCACATTCGCGTTGGCCTGAATACAGGTCTGGTGCAGCGTAGGAACGTCCCACTCTTTCCAGATCGGTTCTTTGGCCTCTGGGTCTAGCTTCCCTTCTGCCCGTTGCTCTTGGTACTCCAGCAGGTCATAGAGATAATCCTGGTGGGCTTGCTCTTTGTTGGTGCGCCAGGATTGGGCAATGCCTGCCGCTTGTTGAATAGCCACGCGATGCCAGCGTTCGGAGAGCGGTGTGGCAAAGACAGGATCGCGAAATTTATTGGGGGCTTCATCGAGACAAAAGAAGGTCACGTATTGTTGACAGAGCGTCAAATAGAGCGATGCCAAGGTATCGAGAGCCGTAAGCTTGCCGGAATTGGCCTCAAGCAAGCGAATATGCGTGACCGCTTTGGTGATGCGTCGCAGCTCCCCTGGTGTTGGTCGTTTCTGACGCTGCTTCATCATTGCCCCTCCCTATACTTTCTCCTGAGTGCGTGACAGGTAACGCACTATCGAGGGTTATATCAAAAACGCGTGGAAGAGTCAAGGCTTTTCCTGGAGAGAGGGTTCCTGTATCGCCGAGAGAGAGTTCCCCAAAATAGAGTGTTTTCTTGTTGCTTCAAGACGTTGTTCTCCCAAGAGGATAGTTTTGGGGGTGAAATCGCGCAATAAAACGCTATAAAAATCTATAAAACGCTCTATTTTCACTCACTAGTTTTAATACCTTCACCAGCCATAGCGATCATCTTGCATGGTTGCCTGGTGGAGCACGTTTTGTCTCTATATCAGGACAGGATTAAAGCTCCTCTAGAACGAACGTGGTACCACTCGTGAATATGGGAGGTCGCTTGCCTCCCCCTTTTGGGAGAGACACTCTCCCATTCTGCTCCTTTCTACAATTCCCTCTTTCGGGAGATGTGCTTTCCTCTGTTTCAGGTTTACACTACCATTGCGAACAGGAAATACAAGCCAATGAAAAGAAGTTACATCAAATTCATCTAACAATTCAGAACTGGAGGTTCACATGAACGCGACACATGAAATTTACACACACACAACAAAGAAAGCGCAACCATCTCTCCCGAAACTATGGTTCCGGCTGTCAGAAACGGGTGGCAATGCCGTACAACTAGCGGGCCTGGTACTTGGGGCTGGACTCCTCTACCTGTCTGCACACCTTGCTATTGCTGACGTAGTGCGTATCGTACTAATGCTTCTGGGCTGGCTCGTAATCTACATTTGCTGTCATGCCATCGCTCATTGGGTAGTCGGGCGTCTGGTGGGAATCCGCTTCCGTGGCTATGGAGTTCGAGGCACCGATCATCCCGAGAACTACCCTCCCGGCTTGCGCCAGTTGATGAGCGTGATCCCCTTCTTCAGCGCATTGACACAGAAGCCCAGCATGCAGCAGGCGAGTGCAGTGGCAAAGGCCCTGATGTTTAGCGCGGGAGAAACATCGACGAACCTCTGCTCCCTGCTAGCCGCTGGCTACGCATGGCTCAGTGGAATACCAGGAGGGTTCACCTTATTCGTAGTCACCATCTGCTGGGATCTCGGTTCGACCATCACCGTTGCCATCATCCCTCGCGGCGACTACGCCAAAGCCATTCGCGTCCTACGCAATGCATCCCGTGCGTAATCGCACACGTTTACCGAGCAGCACCCCATGAGGTGCTGCTCCTGATTCCTCCTTCGTCGATAGACTACCGAGCGACCTCCGTCGCGAGAGTCAGCCCTTTCGCCATCAGGCGTTCGCTCAGCTCCCACAGCCGACGGCCCTCCTCCTCTCAGGACTTTGTTGGCGAATGACACATAGGATGGATTTAGACTTGATGGCCACCAAAAACAGGTCCGTTTTGGGGCAGTTTGGCCTCCATTTGAGGCAAATTTCTGCCCGATTCAACAATGCAGGATGTAGTGTCGTGAAGTGCATTGTGTGTAGAGAGATGATCAGAAAGGGTTTCCCCAAAGAGGAAGGCAGACTAGGAAAAAAGAGGCAACAAGGAGGGCAAATGTGAACGAGCAGCCGAGGAGATCGTCCTCCTTTCTACCGATCACGGCAAAGAGAAGTAAAGCGTGATAAGATAGGAGGTGTCGGTGCCAACCGTATGCATCGTCCTATAAAGCAACAAGACAATAAATATACCTGGAGGTTATAAATGAATGAGAACTCACCGAATCCCAACCTGAATGAGAACTCACCGAATCCCAACCTGAACGAAACTGACCTGCTAGAACTCGCACTGCGTCTGGCTACATATCCTGGCGACTCACGTACTCAAAACGCACAACTCCTCCCCGGCCAACTTCCCGACCAGCTTCCAGTAGATATTCCATTTCCGGAAGGCAGTCGCGTACTCGGCAGCCTGATACGCAACCCCGAAAGCATCACCATTCTCCTCGATACGCATCTCCCCCCAGAACACGTCCTCACCTTCTACAGACAACGCATGCAGGCTGCAGGCTGGCAAACAACCGATATTTACCGACCGCATCGAGGGGGCTTCATGTCCTCAGGGTCTCGAAGTCGCGGTGGAAATGAGACCTTCTATCAGGGTCTCCGCGACCCCGCACTCACGGTCAACGCCTTAGGAAGTTCTTCCGCCTGGGGTGACGACGACAATCGGAACCGCAGTGGCCCCGCACTCACCGTCAACGCTTTTCCAGGCAGGGGCAACGTCACAGATGTCCGGCTAAATCTGGAGATGAACAGCCCATTCCCACCAGGTCCACCGCCACACAGGGGAGGATACCCTTCACGTAATATCTTCAGCTTCCTGCCAGCATTAGAGGCTCCCGAAGGGGCAAATCAAACAGGAGGGGGAGGTGGTAGTAGCCGTAACACCGCTCACGCTGATGCTACCCTTGAAACGAATACTGACCTCTCGACGCTGGCCGCTCATTACAAAACACAACTAGAGCAGGCAGGATGTGTGCTCACCGAGGAAGGTCAAAATGGGCCGCTTGCCTGGAATACCTGGACATTGAAAGAAGACGACGAACAATGGCATGGCTTCTTCATTATCCTGAAAGTTCTCGATCAAGAGTACTACCTCAATATGAGGATGAAGAGTGACAATGGAGGCAAGGCAACAACTGAAAGGTAGTTCTCCTAACCCGTATGAAAGGCTGTACGAGCTGACCTCGCCATAAGAAACTAAAGCAAGTAGCCACACTGACGAGAGCAACTTTTGATGATCTCCTTTTTGTGTCGCAAGCGTTCTTTGGCTTGAATGAGCTTGCGATGCGACTGATCGAGATCGCAACAACAGACATTGCCCAACTCCACCCGCTTGAGGTAATTCCAAATGCCCTCATCGGGGTTGAGATCAGGCGCATAGCCGGGCAGTTGCTCCAGATGCAACCGTTTGGCCGCCCCGCGCTTGAGAAAGTCCTTAATCTCGTGAGCGCGGTGAATGGGCGAACCATCCCAAATGAGCACAATCTTGCCGGAGATCTTGCGTAAAAGCACGCGCAAGAACCCCACCACTGCTTCGGCATCATAGGCAGTGGGACGCACTTGCAGAAACAATCGTCCATCCAGGGTAATACCGCTGATCGCCGAGAGGTGATCACGCGTGAGTTTGACTCGCAGCACTGGCGTCTGCCCGCGTGGAGCCCAAGGTGCGCACCGCCATCGGTAACAGATAAAAGCCCGCTTCGTCTACCCAGAGGATGGTCGCTTTCTCTTGATTGGAACCCGACATAAACTTCAATCCTCCCAGTCATTTCTTCCTCCTGTTGGAACGTAGCCACTACCTCTTGCACTTCCACTGACTGCTGAACAGCCTCCAGACCAATCTCGATGGTCACCATCGGACTCGCCGCGACCCGCACCGCCGCGCCCTGACCCACGCCAAAATCGTGACGATTGATCGTCGCCTTCGCGGTCAAGTCTGTGCGGGTATCCATCAGCGAGCGATGACCATGGTATACGACATCGAAGGTGATGGATCTGGTCACACCATGCAGGGTCAGGTTCCCCGTCACCTGGTAGTTTTGACCGCCAACATGCTCGACGTGCGTGCTCGTAAAGGTGATGGTAGAATAGTTCTTCACGTCAAAGAAGGCGGCGGAACGCAGATGGGCATCCCGCAGCTTGTTATGGGTATCGATGCTGGCTGCTTCCACCTGAGCATCGACCCAGGAGTTGGCAGGATTCTGCTCGTCAATATGAAGTCGACCACGAAACGCATTGAAGCGTCCTCTCGTTGTGCTGACCGACATGACTCGGATGGCAAACGACACGTGTGAATGGGTGGAATCAATTTCCCAGGTCATGGTAATCCTCCTGAGGTATCTGACTACTCACCGCTAAGCGGCGAGAAGTCCTGAATATTTACATCTATACACAGAAAGAGGTGCGATTTCGGCCAAATTTTGGCTGTGCCTCTCAAGCATATCCTGGCAACGTCTCAAGCTCGTGAGCCAATCGATAGCAAGCATACTCTGTATCG
>WNGR01002547.1_pt1 | contig 26902 bp, 24 predicted proteins | sample 5407581 | NCBI WGS metagenome assembly WNGR01 (sample SAMN13153383, study PRJNA577476) | soil metagenome | isolation source: 80 cm soil or saprolite under Garry oak tree replicate 2 | place: USA:California | collected 2016-06-15
GTGTCGCCATCGATGCGCTGGATGACGGCTTTGATCACCGGACTCTTCGCTGGGGGCGGATCGACACGGAACTCCCAGGCGGATTCGCCCTTGGGGCTGCTGGTGACGATCTGCCAGTCTCCATGGATGTCGGGCGCGTTCGGCGCGGCGGAAGGATCGGCGAGCGCAGCGACCGGGCTAAGGCTGACGGGAATTGGCGATGCCTTTCCGGTGCCGCCGTAGGTGCCGGTGAGTTTGCCGCCGGTGAGAGTGGCGTCCAGCTTGCGCGCGAAGTAGTCGTAGGACGCGACCAGGTGCGCGCCGTCGAAGGTAACGCTGGAGGCGGCCGACTCGTCAGGATGCTGCGCGGGGCCGTTGAGAAAGGCGACCTTCAGTCCCGCGCCATTGCCCGAGATGCGCACAGTGACAGGGACTTGGCTGTCGCCGTGGACGGTGGCGGCGCCCTGCCAGATGCCGTCGATCGCGGCGGCGCCTGGGGTCGGGGACGACTGCGCGAGGGCGCTGACAGACAGCACGAGAAGTCCGGCGAGATGCTTCATAGGATGCTCCAATCGATTGTCGGTGGGGATGCGGGCTGCGTCCGGCTAAAACGGAAAAGCTACCAGGCAAGACGCGCGACTGTGAGGGCCAGCGAAGAGCGGCAACAGCAACACAGTTGAAGAGAGGTCTTCACACCATGACTCTAGCCCGAGGCGCAACGCGAGGTCAAGCGCGGGACGGTGGTCGATCAGTTTGAAGTCCGGGGCAAACAAAGTTACCTATAACCCCGCAATTGCGGGATGTTCACACGTCCGGAGTCGGGGCGAAAGGAAGAATCGATAGTGATTTGTGTGGTGGTGTGATTTCGGATCGACCACAATGGAGTATGGGGAGTTCCCTTAGACAAAAGGAAGGTTCACAGGCCGAGTAGTTATGAGAAGGATATCTTGGGTGATTATTGTCGTCGGCGTCAGTTGCTTCGCCCTGAAGCTTTCTACGCATGTGATGCCGGAGTTTCTCTGCGTGTTACTGGCCCTCGCTCTCTTCGTAGCTCTGGCGATGCTGTTTGTGGTGGCCCTGCTGGTAGGGTTCATCCGATGGCGGGAAACTTCACGCTCATGGTTTGTACCGGCTCTGGTTTGCCTTGTGTTTATTCTTTGCAGTTGGTACTTTGCATCGCCGATAGGGCAGCGAATATCCAACTGGAGATTTGGAAAACACTTTGCCGAATATTCCAGGGTCGTAGACGGTTTTCGAGGCGGATACATTTCATGTCGGACGACATGCAACGCCGAATTTGAGACGGTTGAGTCGACAAAGATTCCGGGTCTTATAGGCCTTCCAAAGGGCCTGCGAGAGATTCGAGGTGAACGTTGCGATGACGGAGGCTTTGCGTTATTGTTTTGGCTCGATACTGACGTCCCTTTGCTTCACGAGGGATACATATTCAAGGGTTATAGAGAGAAGAGCAATTGCAACACCGGCCCTATGAACCCGGAAAAGCGATGGGAAATCCGGCATATTACAGGGCAGTGGTATCACTTCTCAGATCAACCTGGGTTGTAGGACAACTGTTCGCGCAGTATCCCCTCCGGAAACGTCGCGTGATGATTATCAAGTTAGCTCAGGCACAGTTGAAGAGCGCCGAAGGCGCGACCACATACCAGCCCAGCCCGAAGGGCTGGGTAGAGGATACGGAATGATCGGAGCGCTGAAGGCGCGACACATTCTTTCCAAAGATGTGTATGTTTCGGGCCTTCAGCCCTTTCAGGTCCTTTTTGCCAGTTACCTGGGCCTTCGGCCCAGGCTGGTATATGACGGGCCTTCGGCCCTTTTCTGGCCCTGCCTGAGCAAGCTTGATAATCATCCGTCGCCTTTTCGAAAACTTCAGTCAGTCACTTCAGATTGACCCACTACCAACGGGACCTGCCACTCAATCGCCTCTACCGCATCGGCGCGTACTCGCAGCGCTAGCACGCGCCGCTTGGCCGCACCGCGGTCCCTGTCTCCTGTGTTGGCGAGGTCTGCGGGTTCGGAATCGGATATGGCGTGGTACTGGCCAGGCTGGTGAGACATCCCGTAATCGTCTGCTGAATCGCCGGCGACGGAGACGGCAGAGCGGGCATCGACTGATCCGGCTTGCTGAAGTTGAACGCGCCGGTCAGGTCGCCGACTGTTGCGCGCCGCCACGCGCTCAGGTTGGGAACTTCGGCGCCGAAGCGCGTCTCCAGAAACCGCAGCACGGACGTGTGGTCGAACAGCTCAGAGGAGACGAACCCTCCCCGGCTGAACGGAGAGATCACCAGCATGGGCACGCGAAATCCTAGGCCGATCGGCCCCGTTATCGCCGGAGAGCCGACCACCGTGGGGTCCGGAACCGCCGGCGCTGTAACGTATTCGCCCGCGGTGCCCGGAGGCGCAGTCACCGGAGCAACGTGGTCGAAGAAGCCGCCATTCTCGTCGTACGTGACGAATAGCGCCGTCTTCGCCCACTGCACCGGATTCGCGCTCAACGCGGTGATCATCGACGACAACGTGATCTCGCCGAACAGGGACGGCGCGGGAGGATGATCAGAGTCGACGATCGAGGCGATGACCCAGGACACCTGCGGCAGGTTTCCCGATAGCGCGTCCGCCAGAAAATCAGTGGGGAACTGAGGCAGGAATGCATTCTGATAGAGCGGCGAAGAGGGGTTCTGGAAGTTCTTGAAGTACGAGAGAACGTTGTCGGAGAAGATGCTGTTGAGGATGTTCTGGTCGGGAGACGTGTACACCTTCCACGAAATTCCGCGCGCCTGAAGCTGCTCCGGCATGGTCGTATACGTCAGCTTGCCAAAGAAGGCGGACCGGTTGGTCACCAGCGTCTGCAGCACGGGACCGCCGTTCTGGCCGGCCGGGTCAATGGATGCCGCCATCGTATACAGGCGGTTCGGATCAGTCGGGCCCATCACCGGGCAGAAGTAGTTGTCGCACAGGGTAAAGCCGTCCGCCACGGCATAGTAGAAGGGAATGTCCGCCCGCGTGTAGTAGCCCATGCACAGGACGGCGTCGTTGGCGTTGATCGGCAGGCGCGCCGTGACGAAGCCATCCATCGCGCCGTTGTTCCAGCTCTGATGTTGCGGGACCCAGTCGTGGCTGATGTCGTGGGTGCAAGCCGCGTTCGTCTTCGACGTATCCAGATGGAACGGCATGAGGACGCCGGCGGGAGGACTCGCAGTATTCGCCGGGTCAGGCTGCCGGAAGGCCGCGGAGGTATCGGAAAAGCCGCGCACGCCCCGGTAGCTGCCGAAGTAATGGTCGAACGAGCGATTTTCCTGAATGAAGATGACGACGTGGTCGATGCCGGTGAGCTTGGCGCAGCCGGTCGAGCCCTGAATCGCAGAAACGGCGGAACTGACCGCGCCGCATCCGGGCAGAAGCGTGGCTGCACCCGCGGCAGCGCCAATCTTCAATACGTCGCGTCGGGTAAGGCGTCTGGCCGGCATGAAAGGCCTCTTCCCTAGTCTGAAGTCTGATAGTTCGATGCGGTTCGACGGCTCTGAATGGACCCAGCGGCGAACCCAAATGTTAGCGGCGGCCGGCACACCCAGTGCCGGTCGCCACCCTGCCCCGCGCAAATGTGTTGACAAGCCGACGTAGGTAATTCACTGTATTTACATCCACATGCAACACCGTTGTAGCAATCGATTGACTTATCGCGCGAACCCGTATTTAACTCTTCGGAAGCTTCGCCGGTAGAGACAAAGATAAGAGTCGAACCAGATCCTGAGTTCGACGTGCGCTTTCATTCAACCGAAAGCCGCAAAGTTGCACGTTTTTGAGGAGGCATCATGAAGAAATCAGGCTATTTCCTTCGCATCGCACTCTGCCTCACCATGCTCTTCGGGTTGGCAGCCTTTGCCACAGCCCAGGAGACAACAGGCAGCATCAGCGGCACCATCACCGACTCGTCAGCCGCCGCCATCAAGGGCGCGAGCGTCATCCTGACCAACACCGACCGCGGACAGGACGTGCGCGTCCTTACGACCAACTCCTCCGGCTTCTACACCGGAACGTCGCTTCCACTCGGCACCTACACGGTGAAGGTGAGCCAAAGCGGCTTCAAGACCGAAATCGTGACCAGTCTCGTCCTGCACGCCAACGACGCCCTCACTGTGAACCGCACGCTGTCAGTCGGAAACGTCGCCGAAACCGTCACGGTCACCGCGGACCAGGTCCAGTTGAATCTGGAAAACGGCATGAGCCAGGGCCTGATCGACGGCACCCAGGTCCGCGAACTCGTCCTCAACAACCGCAACTACGAGCAGCTCCTCCTCCTTCAGCCCGGAGTCTCTTACGGCGGCGCCAGCGACCAGCTCTACATCGGCAACTCGCTTCCCTCCGGTACGTCCAATACCGTCGCCTTCTCCATCAACGGCTCCCGTCCTACCTCTAATAACTGGACCATCGACGGCGCGGACAACGTCGACCGCGGCGCGAACCTCACGCTGCTCGCCTATCCCTCAGTCGACGCGATTGCGGAGTTCAAGACACTGCGCGGCAACTACCTGGCTGAGTTTGGCCGCAACGCTTCCGGACAGATCAACGTCGTCACCCGCTCCGGCAGGCTCGGCTTACGAGTTCTTCCGCAATGACATCTTCAACGCCAACGCCTGGGCCAACAAGCTGGCGACCGTAGTATCACGTCCGAAGTTACGCTATAACGACTTCGGTTACACCATCGGCGGCCCGGTCAGGATTCCCCACATCTATAACGGCACGGACAAGACCTTCTTCTTCTGGTCGCAGGAGTTCCGGCGCGCCATCACCTACGTTTCTGTGGCGCCGCTGCTGCCTACCGACTATGAGCGGGCCGGCGATTTCACCAACGCCTACTATATTGACCCAGTGTCGAAGGCGACCGTTCGCGGACCCGTTTCGGTCTGCACGGCTTACACGCAGACCACGACGACTGCCTCGTGCACCGCCTGGGGAACAAAGGTCACGAATATCTCGCCTACAGCCGCTGCTTATATCAAGGATATCTACAGCAAGTTACCCCTGCCGCCCAGCGCAGCGGACGTCGCAGCCGGTCTCGACCCCCACTCATACACATACAACCAGCGGAACGTCTTCAACGATACCCAGGAGCTGGTCCGCATCGACCATACCGTGAGTCGCAAACTCAGCGTCTTCTATCGTTATCTGCACGACAGTCTCCCATCGCAGGAGCCCGGCGGACTGTTCAATGGCAGCACCCTGCCCGGCGTTTCAAATTCCAATACAACGGCGCCGGGCACACAGCATCTCGGCCACGCCACCTACACGTTTACGCCCACGCTGCTGGTGGACGCAGGCTACGCGTACAGCTACGGTGCGGTCATCAGCCAGCCGGCCGGAAGCTCCGCCAGTGTCAACGCAACGGACATCAAGCCCACCCTGCCCTTTTCCACGGCGACCACTGCCTTCTCAACATCTGCGGGCGTCGTGCCCAGCATCTCGAGCACCGGCATTTCGGCGATTTCCAACGTCGGCGTCTATAACGATCTCGATCACAACAACAACTTCTACGGGGACGTGACCAAGACCCTGGGCCAGCATACCTTCAAAGCTGGCGTCACCTATAACCGCTATCGCAAGCAGGAAAATGCGCAAGGCGCGCAACAAGGCCGTTTCACCTTCTCCAGCACCGGCTTCCTTCCTACAACCGCCCAGTTGGTTGCGGGCAGCAATATCCCGACGACTGCGGATGCGTCATTTGCCAACTTCCTTCTCGGCAATGCCAACGGCGGGTTCACGCAGAGTTCTGCTGCCCTGACACCGCACATTCAGCAGAACCTGTTTGAGGCCTATATACAGGACGACTGGAAGGTCCAGCGGCGCCTGACCCTCAACCTGGGCGTGCGCTACTCGTACTTTGCCCAGCCGATCGACACCGGTGGCATTCTCAGCAACTTCGACCCCGACACGTTCGTTGCAGCCAACGCCCAAACGGTGGCTTCCAACGGCGTCCTCTGTATTCCTTCTGTCGCCACCTGCCAGAACGCCAATGGCCTGAACCGCGGCGCGCCGAATCCGATCGCGGATCCGCTGAACGGCATCATCCTGGGCACTCCCGCAAGCTATGGCCATGCGTCCCCGTTCGGCTCGCAGGTTGCCACCAATCAGAAGTTGAATTTCGCACCGCGCCTGGGATTCGCCTATGACGTGTTTGGCGATTCGAAGACTGCGCTGCGCGGCGGTTATGGAACTGCCTTCGACCAGTCGCAGGTCAACATCTACGAGACTCCCGGCTTCAACAATGCGCCCTTCGTCAATCAGCCTACGTTGAGTTTCGCGCCTCTGGACTGCCCAGGCCAGCTTCCGGGTTGTACCACGCCTGGAGCCACGGCGGCGATCTCTTCGGCGCTGCCCAATGTATATGGCTTCACCAACCACTACAAGACGCCGTACACCATGCAGTTTTCGCTGGACATTCAACAGCAGATCACATCGACGTTCATGCTGGATGTCGGCTACTTCGGCGCCATGGGCCGGCACCTTCAGGGTGTCTCACCAAGGGCATTAGTCAATATGCGGTCTGCCCACTAACCGGCAGTACTCCAGGTTTCGCCTCCGATACCTGCGAGCAGCAGCTCAACCAGATTCGCCCGTATCCAGGCTACAAGAATGTCGATATCGTCGAGACGATCTTCAGCTCGAACTACAACGGCTTGCAGGTCAAGACGACCAAACGCTTCGCCGGCAAGAGCTATATCGACGCAAACTACACTTGGAGCCGCGCTCTCACGAACGCCATCAACGACTACAGCACCGGTCCGCAAAACGTCTACAACATCAATGCGGATTACGGCCGCGCTGTGTATGACCGCACGAACATCCTGACCATCGACGGCGTGTACGAATTGCCGTTCTATCGCGACCAGAAGGGCTTCGTCGGCCGGATGGTCGGCGGATGGGAGATGACCGGCCTCTACGTCGTCGACAGCGGCTTGCCGCTCACCGTCACGCTGGGTTCGGGCGGCGGCGTCATCTGCTACGTCTGCGCCACCAGCGGTGTCTCCGCGGGCGCGTCCCAGACCAGCATCCTGGGCCTGGCCGACGGCGGTCGGATCAATGACTCCGCAGGTCTGGGAATCATGAATGGCCCCGACCCTTCCTCGCTCCGTCCCAACATGGTTCTTAACCCAAATAACGGCTATGGCCAGAAGATCCACACCCGCCAGAACTGGTTCTATCGTCCGGCGTTTGTTGCGCCTACGGCCTCCGAGGTCTCGGTCGGGAACGAGAAGCGTGGCGCCATCGAAGGTCCTGGATTCAACCGGCTCGATGTCGGCCTGTTCCGCAACTTCCGTTTGTTCGAAGGTGCGAACTTCCAGCTCCGCGGCGAGGCCTTCAACACGCTCAACCACACCAACCTGCTATCACCGTCCGTCGCGGGCGCTTCCCTCGCCTTCGGAACCATCACCACCGCACGCGATAACCGCATCATGCAGGTCGCAGGCAAGATCACCTTCTAACCAACTTGTTCCACTGAAACCGCTTTCTTTCTCTCACACGGCGTCCGCTTCGGCGGGCGCCGTTTTTCGTATCCGGGACTCGCGTTCGGAATCGCTTGGCCAGACGCGAACCGCATCCATCCGCCTCAACTGGCCTATACTTTCCACCGTTGGCGTGCGCGCGCTGCGCAGCATGAATCTGCGCGCCCATTCGACGCATCGAAGGAAGTGATATGGCATTTAAATGGGATAAGTTGACCGTCAAATCGCAGGAGGCCCTGCAGGCCGCCGCGTCCTCAGCCGCCGAAAACGGCAATCCTGAGGTCCTGCCCATGCACCTGCTCGTGGCCCTGCTCGAAGACCGCGAGGGTGTCGTGCTCCCCGTGCTCGAAGGCGCGGGCGTCCGCGTGCAGGAACTTCTCTCCGGCGCCAACGCCGCGATTTCCAAGCTGCCCAAAGTCTCCGGCGGTACGCAGCCGGGCATGTCGAACGCGCTGACCAAGGTGCTCGACCGCGCCAGCAAAGAGGCCGAGGACTTCAAGGACGAGTACGTCTCCACCGAGCACCTGCTGCTCGCGCTGACGGAGGCGAAAGGCGATCCGGTCCGCGATGCCCTCGCCGCCATGGGCGCGAACCACGACGCCGTGCTCAAGGCGCTCTCGGCCGTGCGCGGCTCGCAGCGCGTCACCGACCAGAACCCCGAGGCCAAGTTCCAGGCACTCGAAAAATACGGCAAGGACCTCACGGATCTGGCCCGCAAAGGCAAGCTCGATCCAGTCATCGGCCGCGACGAGGAGATTCGCCGCGTCGTGCAGGTCCTGTCGCGCCGCACGAAAAATAATCCGGTCCTCATCGGCGAGCCGGGCGTTGGCAAGACGGCCATCGTCGAAGGTCTCGCCCGCCGCATCATCCACGGCGATGTGCCCGAAATTCTCAAGGACAAGCGCGTCATCGCGCTCGATCTCGCCAGCATGATCGCAGGCGCGAAGTATCGCGGCGAGTTCGAAGACCGCCTCAAGGCGCTGCTGAAAGAGATCGAAGACTCCGACGGCGAAATCATATTGTTCATCGATGAGTTACATACTCTGGTCGGCGCAGGCGCGGCCGAAGGAGCGATGGACGCCAGCAACATGCTGAAGCCCGCGCTCGCCCGCGGCGGCCTGCGTGCCATCGGCGCGACCACGCTGAACGAGTACCGCAAGTACATCGAGAAGGACGCCGCGCTCGAACGCCGCTTCCAGATCGTCTACGTCGGCGAGCCCAACGTCGAGGACACCATCAACATCCTGCGCGGCCTGCGCGAGCGCTACGAGTCGCACCACAAGGTCCGCATCAAGGACTCGGCCATCGTCGCCGCGGCCACGCTCTCGCATCGATACATCTCCGACCGCTTCCTGCCCGACAAGGCCATCGACCTGGTCGACGAAGCCGCCGCAGCGCTCGCCAACCAGATAGGCTCCGTCCCAACCGAGATCGACGACCTCGAGCGCCAGGCCACCTCGCTCGAAATCGAGCAGGCCGCTCTGAAGCGCGAGAAAGACGCAACCTCCCGCGAGCGGCTTGAAGCGGTCCAGAAGGAACTCGCCGAAGTCCGCGAAAAGGCCGCAAGCCTGCGCGCCCGCTGGCAGCAGGAACGCGGCGCAATCGGCAAGATCGCGGAACTCAAGACACGCCTCGAAGCACTGCGTTTCGAAGCGGAAGAGCAGACGCGCAATGGCAATCTCCAGCGCGCCGCCGAACTGCAGTACGGCGAAATCCCCAAGGCCGAAGCCGAGCTGCGCAAGCTCACCGAGATTGATTCCGACGCAACAACCGACGGCAACGCGCCCGTCCGCATGCTGAAGGAAGAGGTCGACGAGGAGGACATTGCCGCTGTCGTCTCCAAGTGGACCGGCATTCCCGTCGCTAAGATGCTCGAAGGCGAGATGCAAAAGCTGGTGCAGATGGAGGACCGTCTGCGCCAGCGCGTCGTCGGCCAGGATGCCGCGCTCACCGTCGTCGCCAACGCGATTCGCCGCAGCCGCGCCGGCCTCTCCGACCCCAAGCGCCCCATCGGCAGCTTCATTTTTCTCGGTCCCACCGGCGTCGGCAAGACCGAAACCGCGCGCGCCCTCGCCGAATTTCTCTTCGACGACGAAGCCGCGATGGTGCGCATAGACATGTCCGAGTACATGGAGAAGCACGCCGTCGCGCGTCTGATCGGCGCGCCTCCCGGCTACATCGGCTACGACGAGGGAGGCCAGCTCACCGAGGCCGTGCGCCGCCGTCCGTATGCCGTCATCCTCTTCGACGAGATCGAAAAGGCGCACTCGGATGTCTTCAACGTGCTGCTGCAAGTTCTCGACGACGGCCGCCTCACCGACTCCAAGGGCCGCACCGTCGACTTCAAGAACACGGTGCTCATCATGACGTCGAACCTCGGCGCGCAACAGCTTTCGACCGCATGGGCGCAGGGCGAAGACGGCTTCGCCGAAGCTACCGAACGCGTCATGGGCGTGCTGCGCGAGCACTTCCGCCCCGAGTTCCTCAACCGCATCGACGACGTGGTGGTCTTCCACCCGCTCGGCGAAGAGCAGCTCGAACACATCATCGACCTGCGCCTGGCCGATCTCGAAAAGCTGCTGGCCGATCGCAAGATCACCATTGATCTCACGTCCGCTGCGCGCAAGGCGATCTTCAAAGCCGGCTACGACCGCGCCTACGGAGCCCGCCCGCTCAAGCGCGCCATCCAGCGCCTGGTGCAGGACCCGCTCGCGGTGAAGATCCTCGACGGCACCGTGCGCCACGGCGACCACGTCATCGTCGACGCCGGCAAGACTGGCCTCACGTTCGCCGTACGTGCGGAGCAATCAACCGGCACAAACACCCAGCCGGTTCACGCCTGATAAAGCAGCGCCGTTTTGCGTATTCTTATGGCACTCGGAAAGACGCAGGCGCCGAGAGAAGCTGAATGGGAGAACATGGACAAGACCCTCATTCCCGGTCTCATCTCTTCGGTCGTTGCCATTAGCGCTGCTGCCATCGCAGTGTGGGGCCAGCTTCGCGTCAAGCGAGTCGAAGCCCGGTTGGAATTGCAAAAGGCCGAGGCCGGTCGCCGAGCCGAGACCGAGCAAACCGCACGTCGATTTCGCGAGCCCCTCGGACGCTCTGCCTATGAACTGCAGAGTCGGATTTATAACATCGTCATCGGCAACTTCTTCAAGGTGTATCTGGAGGGCGGGGACGATCGTGCACGATACTACGCGATCAACCACACGCTCTTTGTAATCGCTCAATACTTTGCCTGGACGGAACTCATTCGCCGCGAAATTCAGTTCATCGATCTGGGCGCCGACCAGGAAACGCGCGAACTGGCTCAGCTCCAGCACAAAATATATGCAAGCTGGCAAACTGACAGATACTTTCCGCTTCTACGCGTGTTTGGCGGCGAGCAACACGCCATCGGCGAACGGATGATTTGGGAAGGGCCGCGCGGTCCGCAGTGCATGGGGTTTGCCACTTTCCTCGACTACCTGATGGGCAACCCGGATCCACTGATTTGCGCCTTGAAGTCCGACGTCGAGGCGCTTGGCGCCCACCTGGAAGACGCGCTTCCGCGGTTGACGGAACTCCAGCATTCTCTCGTTGACCTCGTAATGTTCCTCGATCCTGAAGCAATACGCTTTCCGAAAAAGAACCGCACAAAGATCGACTCTTAGAGCGTTTTCACCATTGCTATAGAGAGAGAAACATTGTCATTCTGAGCGGAGCGAAGAATCCCCGCATGTTCGGCCATATGGCTGTCACTTGACCGAAAAGCCTATTTCTTCTACTCTTGAGAAGATATATATTGGTCACGTTAAGCGGAGAAGGTAGCAGGCTCAAGCAATAGGAGATTTACATGCCGCGTGAATCACTCGGAGAGCTGGAGCAACTGGCACTGTTGGCTACGATTCGACTTGGATCGGAGGCTTACGGAACGACGATCAGGGAGGAAATCGAAGAGCAAACAGGTAGATCGATAGCCATCGGGTCACTGTATAAGGCGTTGGATCGGCTTGGTGAGAAGGGGTTTGTTGAGTCTGAGATAGGAGACTCGACGCCCGAGCGCGGGGGCCGCGCCAAACGTTTTTTCTCCGTCACTATTTCGGGCAAGAGTGCCCTTTCGCAATCCCTCGAGACCATCCAGAAGATGTCAGCAGGAATGGGATTGACACCGGAGGCCCTGTGAAAAGGAGATACGCTCGCTGGATTACTGGTTTTGTTCGGGCTGTAGCGATCATCTGCCATGCTAAGACGCGGGCCGTCGTTTTTTGCTCCGCGCACTTAGCTATCATTAGTTTCCGCGGGGTTGAGAATTACAGTAATGGCTCGCGTTCTCGCCTCAGGTTGCTGCGAATGACGGGCTATTCGATTCCGCGCAGGGCGAAAGTCATTATCGCGGACGCTCAAACGTTTGAAGCCGTCACAGGCAGAAGCGCGCTTCGGCATCCCATACATCGACGTAGGGTCATCGGATTGGTCTGCGAACTGTTGCAGTTCCTGACCATCCAAGCTGTACCACTCTATTTGTCTGGCATCGCAAACCTGCTCCAGGACCGCGTCGGCGACGTGGCCCTCGCAATCAGCTTGAAACAAAATGCAAACGACCGTCGCCGCATTGATTCACTTCGCACCGTCCTTCGTGATGCGGACTCGCCAATTTTCATCTGCCAGCTCGTCACTTGGCTCTTCACCCCGTCGCGCCATATTGACGTGGTACTAGGAGACCTAATCGAAGGCTATAACAGTCATGTGATAAAGTACGGCCGCGAAAGCGCACGGAAGTGGTGTCAACGCCAGACCGCGCGCGAGGCTTGGTCTCGCATCGGCTCTCTATTTGGGATCGTGGGTGGTTTCCGCCAACTTATCCATTCGCTCTTGAATCATCTGAGGTGACACTAAATCCAAAACAGCGGATGCCTCTTCACGCAGCGGTCTTCGCTGTCAGCTCAATGCCCAGCGCCTTCATCACCGCAAGCGTCGTCTTCAGCGTCGGATTCCCCTTGTTACTGAACGACCGATAGAGCTGCTCGCGCGACAACCCCGTCTGCTCGGCAATCTCGGCCATCCCCTTCGCGCGCGCGACCACGCCTAGCGCATGCGAGATGTAGGCGGCATCGTTGGTCGCGAATGCCTCCGCCATGAAGATCGCAATCGCTTCGTCTGACCCGAGGTCTTCCGCGGGATCGTAGATGGTGAACTTTTCAGCCACCTTTTTCGCTCCATTCTTTTGCAAGCCGCTTCGCTGTCTCGATGTCATTTGCTTGTGTCCTCTTGTCTCCGCCGCACAGCAAGAGAATGATCGTGTCCCCGTGCCTCTTGTAGTAAATCCGGTAGCCTGGGCCATAATCGATGCGCAATTCGCTAATCCCGGCTCCAACCGGCCGTACATCGCCCGCATTCCCAAATGCCAGACGATCAAGTCGAGATGTAACCAGCGCCCGTATCCGCTGATCCTTGAGACGATTGCGCCATCTTCGAAACGTTTCGCTCTGCCTGAATTCGATCATCTCAATTCTGTAGTTTATAAACTACCACATTTCCTGTCTTCCCGCCGGCTACCCAAGATTGACAAAGTTTGTTATCACCCTAAACATGGGCTGTAGGAGGTCCAGCCCATGAACGTCTCTCTCACGCCCGAGCTCGAAAAGTTCGTCGCCGTCAAAGTCGACTCCGGCCGCTATACCTCCACCAGCGAAGTCGTGCGCGAAGCCCTGCGCCTGCTCGAAGAGCACGACCGATCCCGTACCGCTCAGATCGCCGCCTTCAACAAGGAACTCGGCCACCGCCTGTTGTCGCTCGATCGCGGGGAGCGCGTCGAGCCCGCCGCAGCGCGTCGCCGCATCCAAAGAAAATCACAAGCCCGAAGGAAGATGACTACGTGATCGGTCGTCCGGTTAGTTGAAGTAGTCCGCGTTCTTCTTTGCGAACTCCGCTTTCTCCGCCGGCAGATCGTCCACCGGAAAGATCGCGCCCGACGGGCAGATGCTGATGCAGTTGCCGCAGTCGATGCACTCGTCCGGGTTGATGAAGAGTTGCGACACCGCGTCCGTGCCGGGCTCGTCCTTCGCCGGGTGGATCGCGTAGGTGGAGCACTCGGTCGCGCAAAGGAAATCTTTCACGCACGCATCGGTAATTACGTAAGCCATCGGTTTGCTCGTCTCTCAAACAGCCGGGGTGTTGATCTCGCGAGACCGCGGTCAGTATGAACCCGCGCGTACGCCCCGCTCCCATCCTGGGAACCCATGGTCAAAGCCTAGCCGCCGCCAAGGCCGCTCCGCAGTGACCACACGCACAGCGCTTTGGGAGCGCTATGGATCGAGCGCCTTCACCGCATCGGCGCCCAGTCTCTCCGCCAATTGCGCGCGATACAAACTTGCCGGCAGCACCGGATGACCCGGCGATTCGATATTTCCCTGCGGCAGCGGCGGCCCCGCATCTCGAGGATGCACGCCGATGATCTTCATCGCGGCCATCGTCTCCGTGCCGGTATTGCCGATCGACCAGTTCGCCGCGCCCGGCGGATTCTGGATCAGGAAAGTCGCCGCAGAGCTGTTCCACACCACGCCCCAGCCCATGGTCCAGCCGTGGCCGCTGCCCATTTGCCCGCGATTCATCAGGTCGATGCCGCCTCCGGGAACATGCGTGTTGTCGACCAGCAGCCCGGTCGCCCAGCGCTGATGCGGCTGCACATGCCCGTTGCCGCGGAAGGTCGAATCGAGCACCACATTCGGCCCCTGGTTGCGCGCGCCGGTAATCACATACATCTCGTCGTCGCCAGTCGAGTAGCACCGCAGCAACAGGATCTGGCCGCCACGCAGCGCGAAGTCGGCAGGCTTCGCCGAACTGGTGATGGTCGTCGTGTGGCGGAACGCGACGTTCTGCACCGTGATGCGTGAGGTGTCTGCCGCCGCGTCGATGCCCTCGGTGGTGTCGTCGACCAGCAGGTCGCGCACCCATCCATCGCGAAGGCTGCGCAGATTCATTGCATGAAACAGCGGATCGGAAAATCCGACGCTGCGTGCCGGTGCAACGATGTGCAGCGACTCGACGCCGTCCTGCTCAATCCTGCCAGCCACACTCACCTTCGCAACTTCGGCGCCCTCGGGCCGCAGGTACGCGCGATCATACGAATCGGTCAGCGGCACATCCAGAGTCAGCACATTGCCCTGACGGCCGGCGACTGTGCGCATGGCAACAATGGAGTTGCCCACCCATGTCTCCGGCTTGCCGTCGCGCACCATCCCGTCCATGCCCATAAAGTGAACCCACTGCGGCGTGGTGAAGCGCGTGATGCGAATGCTGTCTCCGGGCGCAAATTGCGACGCGTTATCCAGCGTGATCGACTGCGCGCCCGACGGCACATAAGGCTGCGCGATGTGCGCCGGAGTCCCAATGACCTTCACCAGCTGATCGCCGGCGATCTCGATCGCGACGTGCGGCTCGCCGGTCATCTTCAGCGTCGTCCCATTGGCCAGCGGACCGCTTCCGCGCAACACAACACCAGAGGCGGCGATCTTCAGCGGATCGCTGCATTGGAAGATTCCGGGCGCAAGAAAAATTGTCCCGCGCGAACCGTCTTTCTGCACAGGCAGAGCCGAGACCTCGTCGATGGCCTGCTGAATCGCGGCTGTATCATCGCCGCCGGACAGCGCAACCTTGCGTTTGACAGGGATGGTCGGTGGCACAACCCCGCCACCCATATATCCGGCATAGGAGAAGTCGACGATGCGGTCTCCACGCGGCAGTGTGCGGTAGACCAGCTTGCCCGACGCATCCAGCGCGACCCATGGCGCCTGCCGTGGCGCGGCGCGGGCCGGTAGAGTAACAGCAAGCAAGAGGATTGAGACGAACTGCTTCGCGCGCATATTCGCTGACCGCCTCGAAGATTCGATTCTAGCCCGGCGCCTGTTACCTGGGCCACCAACTCACGGCAGCCCAAACGCAAACACATCGTCGCCCGCCGTGACCGCGAAGTACTGCCTTCCCGCGACGCCATACGACATCGGCGACGAGTGCACCAGCTGCTTCACGTCGAACACCCACAGCTTCTTCCCGGTATGCGCGTCGTCGACCTCGAACCCCGAGGAGTCATTGCCGAACGCCACCAGCCCGCCTGCCGTCGACATCACGCCCGCGGCTGCCTGCCCGCCGCCCGTCAGTTGGTCGCGCCACGCAAAGTCCAGCGTGTTCAGGTCGAACGCATTCAGGTAGCCCGCGTCGGGAGTGTTGCCGGGCGGACGCGCCGCACCGGTCGAATAGAACGCCTGCCCTTCCTCGAACTTCTCCGTCTTCGCCCGGAAGAGACTGCACTTCTCCAGCGACCGGAAATAAAACATCTTCGTCGCCGGGTTATAGCTCGGCGAGTACCAGTTGGTCGCGCCGCTGTAGCCCGGGCAAACCGTCACGCCCTTCTCGTCGGGGATCAGCCCATTCGAAATCGGCCGCCCCTTTTCGTCGATGCCCTTCGCCCAGTTCTGGCTCACGCTGAACTGTTTCGACGCGAGATACGTCCCATCGGTCCGGTCCAGAATGTAGAGGAAGCCGTTGCGATTCGCCGTCACCACCAGCTTGCGCGGCCGTCCCTTGAAGTTCGCGTCCACCAGCACCGGAGTCTGCACCGCATCGTAGTCGTACAAGTCGTGCGGGTTGTACTGGAAGTGCCATTTCAACTTGCCCGTATCCGGATCGAGCGCCAGCAGCGAGCTCGTGTAGAGGTCGTCCCCCGGCCGCACGCTGCCATCGAAGTCCGGCCCCGGATTGCCCGTTCCCCAGTAGATCGTGTTCAACTCCGCATCGTAGGTGCCCGGCATCCACGTCGTTCCGCCGCCATGCAAATACATATCGCCCGGCCAGCTCTCCGACCCCTTTTCGCCCGGCGCGGGAATCGTCCAGAAGCGCCACGCCTCTTTGCCCGTCTTCGTATCGAAGGCCGCCACAAAACCGCGCACTCCGTCATCGCCGCCCGAAGTCCCCACCAGCACCTTGTCCTTCACAATCAGCGGAGCGCTGGTCGCGCCATAGTTCTTGTTGCCGGTCGCATACGCCACGTCCCAGATGTCCGCGCCGGTGCGCGCATCCAGGCACAGCAGGTGAGCGTTGTCGGTCTCCATGTAGACGCGCGAGCCCAGCACCGCAACCCCGCGATTGATGTGTCCGGAAGCGTCGTCGATCAGCCCCTCTGTAACCACGCGTGCATGATGCCACAACTCTTTGCCGGTCCTGGCATCGAGCGCCCACGCGTCATTCGATCGCGTCACGAACATCACTCCGGCCACCACCACCGGAGTCACTTCCAGCCCTCCCGCGCCGGCGGAATGGAAGCGCCACTTCAGCGTCAACTGCGCGGCGTTCTCCGGCGTCACGTCAGTCATCGCGCTGTACCGCCGCCCGCTATAGTCGCCGTTGTACGACACCCAGTTCTCGCGAACCTCCTTCTGATTCAGATCGCTCTGCTTCACATCGACCGTCACGGCGCCTGGCGCCGCAGTCATCGCAGCCTCACTGCGATGGGTGGGATCGCCTGGCGAAGCCTTGGGAGCGCCGGAAGGAGCCGAAGCCGCGGGTGCCCCGGAATGAACCGAAGCCGTCGGTGCAGACCCTGAACCACCGGGTGCCGACCCCGAGCCGCTGGGTGCCCCATTCATCGCAGTGTTATCGCGATGAGTGGGATTGGAGCCTGAGCCGCTAGGTGCCCCATTCATCGCAGTGTTATCGCGATGAGTGGGATCCGAACCTGAACCAGCCTTCGCGCCCTGCAGTGTCCGCACATACCGCACCAGCGCTGCAATCCGCTCGTCTCCAAGCGCCTTCACTCCCGGCATGCCCTTACCCGGCACGCCATCCCGTACAATGCGGATCAGCTCCTCATCCGGCCGTGCAATCGTCTTGGGCTGCGTGGCAATCGCGGGCCCCTTCGCGCTCCCCGAGCCATCCGTGCCATGGCACCCCGCGCAGGTGATCGCAAATTCACGGCCGCCATCGAGCGCTCCACCAATCTGGGCAAGCCCGCGCATCCCCGCGCACACCAGCAGGGAGACACTCACGATCCTCGCAATTTGCGAAAAACTCATTACTCCCAATCTAGCTGCAGCCCCTTTCGCCTGTCACCCCGCCGCAGCATTTCTTTTTCACAGACCGTCGTCTTCACAGACTGTCGCCCTTGGGCATCTCCTAAAAGCTTGCCATGGCTGAGCGCAAAAGCTTGTCATTCTGAGGTCAAAGGCTTGTCATTCTGACTCTGAGCGCAGCGAATGGGGAAGAATCCCCGCATTCTGCCCGGAGCGCCACCAATCCATAGGTAACTTCCGGCCATTCGAGTTTGCCTCTACTTTTGACTCGTCAGCCAGGCATTCTTCGTGCTATTTTTGGTCACTCCCCAGAGTTTCCCCGACCAGGAACCCAGGCCCCCGAAACCTTAGTCTGCCTTCACCTCAGAATCTCCTCCCCAGTACCACGAAACATCGGGCCACGGAATCGCCATAAAGTCTGCGAGCAGGAGGAGTCCAATGAGTTCAATCGTCACCACACCCCTTCAGGGAGCCGCGCCGGCAAAGCCAGCATGGCTTCGGCCAAAATATGCCCTCTTCGCGTGCATCGCCCTGATGTACGCCTATGTCCTCTGGCATAACGAGAGCTTCCTCATCAACTCCAAGGACCCGGAATGGCAGCATATCGGGCCATTCAAATGGATCCTCCTGCCCCACGGCCTCGCCGCCGCTTGCGCGCTGTTCCTCGGGCCGCTCCAGTTCTCCGACCGTCTTCGCAAGCGTTTTGCCAAAGCTCATCGCGTAATGGGCCGCTTCTATGTAGCCGGCGTGCTGCTCGGCGCGCCCATGGGCATCTACGTCCAGCACTGGGAGGAGCGGATGGGCGCCACGAGCTCCTTCACCATGGCTGCGGCCGCCGACGCCGTGGTCTGGATCTTCGCGACCGCCATGGCGATGATGTTCATCCTGCAGGGCAAGGTCCAACTCCACCGCCAGTGGATGACTCGCAGCTTTGCCTGCGCCATCATTTTTCTTGAAGTGCGGCTGATCTCCGGCCTCACCCACTGGGAGCAGTACATCGAAACCATCGTCTGGTGCTGCGTCGTAGCAGCATTCCCCCTGGCCGACCTGACCCTGCAAATCCAGGAGTGGCTCCGCACCCGCAACGCGTCGGCCAGAAAACCCCAGCCCGCAACCTAAACCACACAAAGCCAGGGTGCTTACGGCCGCCACAGGAAGAAACCCAAAGAGTAAAGTGCTTGCCGTGCGGAGGTGTTCTACAATCTGCCCATGATCCTCGAAGAAGAACTGATGAATGCGCTTGCCTACGGAACGGTGGACAATGAGCCTGGCTCCGTTGCAAAACTTCAGCAGGTATCGGATTTTTTCAAAACTTCACGCTGGCCAGCCGAGTATGCGAAGACCACGCATCGCCTCCATCCGGGAGACGCCCGCGATCTGTCTTGGATTGCGGACAAGAGTGTTCACCTCATCGTTACGTCGCCACCGTATTGGACGCTGAAAGAGTATCTGCCCCATGAGCGGCAAATGGGTGCAATTGAAGACTACGAACAGTTTCTAAGGGAACTCGACAGGGTATGGGTGGAGTGTGCCCGCGTCCTCGTGCCCGGCGGACGGGTTTGCTGTGTTGTCGGAGATGTCTGCATCCCGCGGAAACGCGGCGGTCGCCACCATGTCATGCCGCTGCACGCCGATATCATGACCCGTGCCCGTAAGATTGGCCTCGACTGCCTGACGCCGATACTTTGGTCGAAGATCAGTAACGGAGCTACGGAGGCAGAAGGAAACGGAGCCGGCTTCTACGGCAAACCCTATCAGCCGGGAGCGATCGTCAAGAACGATTTCGAATACATCCTCTTCCTTCGTAAAGGTGGCTCGTACCGTTCGCCGTCGCCCATGCAAAGAGCGCTCTCCGTTCTGACCAAGCGCGAGATGCAGCAGTGGCTCAAAACTTCGTGGTCGGACATAAAAGGCGAGTCGACTCGTAACGGTCATCCCGCTCCATACCCGGCGGAACTTGCCGAGCGATTGATCCGCCTGTTCTCCTTCGTCGGGGACACTGTTCTGGACCCCTTCGCCGGCACCGCGACAACAAGCATCGCCGCCATGAACTCTGGCAGAAACAGCATCGCGAATGAAGTGGAACCGAAGTACCTCGCCCTGGCCAAGGAACGCATGTGCAAGGCGCAGGTTGAGCGGCCCCTTTTCGCGCCGTTCGATGTCGACATCGTGATCGCTGACGGCAAGAGATGAACCCCTCCGACTACTCTCTTCTCGCCGAATTCCGCAAGCTCTTCGAAGGCCGCCCGTACCTCCACCGCAATTCATCGCAGGGCGATAAGGCGGTTCGATATCTCTATGAAGATCTGCGAAAGCTGAACAAGTCTCACGTTCTTAGCCAACGAATTGACGCTAAGAGCCGCGTCGTCAACACTACAAACAAGGCAGTTGGAATAAAGAGCCGCCGTGGCGATGGAGCATTTGGAGAACTGGTCCCAGTTGCGGTGGCCCTCACCGACTCCGGGTTCCTTGTTGCAAGAGGACCATTGACTGCGATCGAGATCGGCGCTGAAACCAAGATCCTCGCAAAGGCAATGATCAAGCAGATCGATCGCGTGATCAGCGATCTAAGACGCCAGGTCGAGGAATTTCAAAAGAACGCCAACCCTATTTGCATCGCTGTCGTTGGCGTCAATCATGCCGCAGGCTATACCTCCTTCGAGGGCACACGCAACTTTCCCACCGATGGAACCGCGAGATTCAGGCATCCTTCGCAAGAGGCGCTCGAAGCCATTCGCCGACTTGAGACGTTGGCCAGGCCAGCCTTCGACGAGTTCCTGATCCTGAGATTCGTAGCCACAAACGTTGAGCCGTTTCCCTTCCGATGGATCGACGAACAGGAGACATTGCTTCAATACTCCGCGCTCCTCACACGGGTATCCAAACTCTACGATCAACGCTTCGGCTCATCCGCATAGTCCCCCAGGTTCCCGAGCTTGGAGGCGGGTGAACTCAATCGCCGCAATTTAAGCTTCCTCAGAGTAACATTTACGTTACCATTACCTGAATGACCCTCACACGGAGCTTCAGAGAAACCATCAAGGAACAGCTCACCGACCCCGGCTTCCGCCGTGAGTTCCTTCGCGAAGCAGTCGCCAACATGGTCGCCGGAGACCTGGACACTGCCAAGTCGGTCCTGCGCGAGTACATCAACGGGACCATCGGCTTCATTGCGCTCGGCGAAGCTCTCTCCAAGTCGCCCAAGAGCCTCATGCGCATGCTCAGCCCGGACGGCAACCCGCAGGCGCGCAACCTCTTCGACATGGTCGCCTATCTCCAGAAGATCGAAGGCACCGTCCTGGAAGTCCGCGCCACGGCCGCCTGACCCCCAAAAAAGATGTCAAGCCCCGCCGCTCACACGGATAAATATTTCATCGAAATAACTCACGCCACCCAATTGTCAACTTGCTGACCACTGACCACGGTCTCCCTCAGGCTCGCCGCAATTCTTCTGAAGGGAAGGTTGTCCCCAGTGCGGGCCTTTTCGCTCCCGCGGCGACCAATAACTCCCCGATTTTTTGCCGAAGACCGTTGGGCTGGTTTCTGATTGTCGCGTCCGCGAGGCTATCCCAATGGCTGGGAGTGTTCGTGACGCAAACCACCGGGACGCGCGAACCCGATGCTCGAATCATGAAGGTGAGGCTCTCGCGGCTTTCGGCGGGGATGGAATCGCCGATGAGGATCAAATCGAAATCTCCACCCTGGAAATCGTCGATCGCCTCTCGTACCGACCCTGCCTGCGTAATGAAAAATCCGGCTGACCGCCAGTCTCTTCTTTGCGACTCGAATACCCATGAATCCATGCCGATGGCGAGGACGACTGTGATGGACATATAGCCCCTCCGTGTACGGAAATTCAAACCTCTCCGCTTCGATCCAAGCGGGCCTCTCCGCTGATGAAATTGCGAGAGAGCGGTTCTTCCTCTGGGAAGTCGTGTCAGAACTTCAGTTGCTGCCTTGCGGAAACCGATTCGATCCGAGCGTTGAATTTGAATTCGCTTCTTTACGAGCGATAAACCGGCTACACGCCTTAACCTGGGCTAGAATCCAGCACGTTCCTCATTTGAACTATTCCGCGTCACATTTCAGGCTCGTCAGTGTTTTTCAACATAGTCCTTTGTCGATAAATTCGGCAAGTTAAATTTTGCCCTCCGGTTACATTTAGTCCCGGACCGGTAAACGTCCGAACCCCGCGTGCATCTGGCACTACAATCGCTGCGAAATGCTCTACTCTATATCTATGTACGAAGACTTCACCGTGACCGACCGCTGGACGGGCGAGCCTCTCCACGTCACCTGGCGCGGGACCATCGTCGCCATCGCGACGCGCCACGCCGACGCCACCGACATCCGCTTCGACGTCAGCGGCAAGCCGGTCTGGATCGCGCTGCCCAACGTCGCCTGGGTCGAGCAGAAGCGCCGCACCGGCAAGGTCATCACCGACTACCTCGCCGCGCAGCTCGCCGGACGCTACCTGAAGCAGGCCGTCGAGTCCGGCTATGACAACGGCCGCGAAATGTACACCATGACCGTCGACGAAGTTCTCGACCACGCCAACGCCGTCGTCAAGGAGGCCGGCGGAACCATGGCGCTGCCCAGTCTGCCTGTGATCAACGAAGACGAGCTGCCCGAAAAAGAACTCCAGATCGCTCTCCCGGGCGAGCCGCCCACTTCCGGCATCGAGCCTCGCACTCTGATGATTCCCTGAAAAACAGTTGTTAGTTGTTAGTTGTCAGTGAATAGATCCCCCGGCAACTGGCAACTGGCAACTGAGAACTGAGAACTGAGAACTGAGAACTATGGTCTCTCGCCGCCGATTTCTCGTCTACCTCCCCGCGCTGGCCACCCTCCCGCGCGTCGCGGCCGAAGCTCAATCCTTCACCCAGCCCTTCCACCGGAAGCCGGTTGCGCCGCCGCCGCCGACCTTCGTCTACTTCGGGACCGACACTGCGAAAGGCGTCGCCAAAGGCGTCTATCTTTCCCGCTTCGATCCCGCCACAGGCCACCTCACGCCGCCGGAACTCGTGGCCGAGACGCTGCGCCCGTCGTTCCTCGCCGTCTCGTCGCCGATGGCTGGACATCGCCGCATCTACGCCGTCAACGCGGTCGCCGACGCTTCCGCCACCGTTACCAGCTACCTGATGGATACGTCCACTGGAGCGCTCAAGGAGATCAACCAGGTTACCTCCGCGGGCGCCGGCCCCTGTTACGTTTCGCTCGACGCCACCGGCGAATCCGCCTTCGTCGCCAATTACGTCGGATCGACGATCGCAACCTACCGCGTCCATCCCGACGGAAGTCTCTCCCAGCCCGTCGTCCGGCTCGACTACAAGGACCCTAAATTCGGTAAGCGCGGTCCTGTCACCGCGCGCCAGGATGTTCCGCACCCGCACTCTGTCCACCTGTCGCCGGATAACCGCTTCCTGCTGGTCAACGATCTCGGCTCTGACGATATCTCCGTCTTTCCCGTCGACGCCGCCACCGCGCGCCTCGGTACGCCCGCGCTGTTTTCCAGCGGCCGGCCCGGCATCGGCCCGCGCCACATTGCGTTCCACCCCAATGGCCGCTGGGTCTACTCGATCAACGAGATCGACTCCACCATCGACCGCTTCCTCTGGACCACCACCAGCTCGCGCACCGATCCGCAGGGACTGCTGGTCAACACCGGCGTTCATATCAAGACCATCGCTCCCGATTTTCCCGCCGCGAAGAATACGGCCGCCGAACTCGCGGTGTCGTCCGACGGGAACTATCTCTACGCGTCCAACCGCGGCGAGGACTCACTCGTGGTCTTCTCGATCGCCGCGGCCGACGGCGCGCTGAAGCTCGTCCAGCGCATCTCGTGTGGCGGCAAGACTCCGCGGCACTTCACGCTCGACCCTACTGGCCGCTGGCTGCTCTGCGGGAACCAGGATTCCGCATCGGTGACGGTCTTCCGCCGCGACATGGGGACGGGACGCATTGGCGGCCCCATTCAGACGCTGCCGCTCGACTCGCCGATGTTCACGCTGTTCGCCTAGTGCAGTTATCAGTGCTCAGTTGTCAGTTGGGCACGCATTCACTGAGAACTGAGAACTGACAACTGAGAACTGTTTCCGCGACCCTGCTGGATTCAGGCGCCAGCCTTTTCGAGCCGCACCATCAGCAGGCTCCCCGGCATTCCCAGCGCATGCATGGCAGCGTTGAGCGCCGAGGACGCCCGTTTCAGTCCGGACGGGAAGTAGTAGTCCACTTCGTTCGGGCGGTAGAGATTGATGTACGACCTCGAAGCGAACTCCGCTGCAACCGAGTCGAAGTCGCTTGGCCGGTTTACGCGGTAGTGAACTGGATAGTTCAGGTATCGATCCTGCCCGCGCTCGCCGAGCACCAGCTTGAGATATGCCGGCTTGATGCGCAGCCGCTCGGTCAGCCGCGACACCGAGGCGAACCAGTGCCGCGAATCCACGGTGACGGTCCAGAACACTCCGCCCGGGCGCAGGATGGAAAAGATCCTGTCGAAGAAGACTCTCGGATCCTGCAGGTGTTCGAGCACCATGTAGGAGAACGCTACGTCGACACTCTCGGAACGGAGCGGAGCTTCTTCCAGCACGCATCGGTGCACCGCGGAGTAGATGGGAGGAGGAGCGACTTCGGTATCGGGCTCTATGCCGATACAGGTTCGGCAGTGGTCCGCGAGCGACCGCGAAAGCTCCGTGCTGCCTTCGATTCCATTTCCGCAGCCGATGTCCACCGCGGTACATCGGGGATGCTCGATTATGTCGGAAAGAACCGCATCGTGGAAGAGTCGTGCTCGCCATTCGCCGGTTCTGTAGCGTTCCTGCAGTTGGATTGACTTCTCAGAAACTGGGCCCAATACGTCTCCTCATACGCCTCCTTTCGGCGCCATCGTTAAGTCATAGGATGCATCCACTGGTGGGGGTTGGTTTGCCACCGCGCATCGATTTGGGCCTCGCAAATTTATTTCTTGTCGAGGCAACGAATGCGGTGGATCGTGCGTCTGCGAGCAAAATGCGAATCACAGAGTGCACAGAGGAAAGGAGAGAACACAGAGAAAAACAAAGGCCAGGACAACAGAATGGGGGAGCGGGCAATTCAACTCTTTGTGCTCTCTCTGTTTCTCTGTGTACTCTGTGATTCGCTCTTATGGGACCGGCTCAATATTGCGCGACTTCAGATCGGTTGGATTACCAGCAATCTCATTCGGCTGCGGGCGCACCGACTCCATCGCCCAGGCAGTCGCGCCGAAGATCGCGTTGTGGAAGACGGTGTTCGTGTCCGAGCCTTCGCCGAAAAATACGCCCGCAAAGTGACTGCCGCTGATGATGTTGTCGAACACAATGTCGCCGCGGCTGGGAGTAAAGTCGAGGTCCGGATTCGGGGCATCGGCCGCTGCAGAACCAAGTTCGATGCCGAAGAAGTGACCCTTCGGGTTCGCGCCCAGGTTGTTGTTGGTGATCGCGTTGAGTCCGACAAGGTTGTACCAGGCGGTCCTGACCATCTTTACGCCGCCGCCGAAGTTGCCATCGATCTCATTCAGCACGATCGCGTTGTAGGCCGCGTTGTCGAGAGATACGGCTGGAAGTTTTGCCGGGGAGGTCCGATCCGGCAGACGCCCCAGGCCGAACACAAATTCCCGCTTGAACTGGAGATCGCTTCCCCACCGTCGTCCATTTCCATGCAGGACGTTGAAGGCCACCACGTTGGCAACCGAGCCGTTGTCCAGGCAAAGCCCTTCCTTGGAGTTTCCTTCAATCCGGTTGCCCGCGATGACGTTGCGCACGGACCCATCGGAGTAGATGCCAGAGGTGCGGCCGCCGGCAATGTGGTTATAGGCGATGATGTTGTCGTGCGGCGGGGTCAGGCGATCGGCGATGCGCTGCGGGGGAACACCATGGTCCCGGGGCAAGATGAGCCTGGCGGGACTGATGGTTGGGTCCGCATTGCGGTTGGCGAGCACCACGCTTGCATCAAAATTGGAATAGCCGCGATTCGAGGACATCTCGTTCTCAGCCACGGTCGCGTGGAGCGTATTGCCGTGGAGGATGATGGCCGCTTCGCCCAGTCTGCGAAACGTGTTGTGCCAGACGGTCACGTCTTCGGAGCCGGTGACGAGGACTCCGCCGCCTGCCAGGCCGTCCAGCGCCATGTCCATCAGCAGGATGTTGCGGCTGGCCGCCACCAGAACGCCCCAACTGCCTTGCTCCAACACTCCGCCGGAAACTGAAACGTCCTGCGCGTTCTCGATGCGAATGAGGTAGGCGGGGTTTGCAGGTACGAAGAACCGGGTGTGTCCGAGATCGAGAGCGACTCGCCGGCCATGGACTTCGATCGGCTTGTCCATCCAAAGCGCAGCAGCAGTCACCTTGATGGACTTATCTCCCGGCTGCGCCAGCAGGGCGTTGAGTTCGGACGCTCGCGTTCCGTGGAAGAGGATCGGAATCATGGGCGAAGATGTTTCGACCGTTGCCTGTGCGCGCTCGAAGGTTTTCTCCGCATCGGACCACGCCTCGGAGGTCGAACGAGAGTTCAGGCCCAGCCTGCGGGCCACGACCAACATCTGAAGTTTTCCGGCTGAGTTCCACAGAGCATCTCCGGCGCCATCCTTTACTGGCGGGAGCCGGAAGTCGGCGAAGATGTCGCGCGCCAGAACGTTCCGGGTTGGCTTCCCGCTGGGCGGCGCACTGGTTGGGGGCTTTGGCTGGAAGAGGAGAGCCGCCAAGGCAAGGGGGCTCGGTAGTTCAAAGTCTTCGATGCGCCCGGGAAGGCAGGCGGGCGTATCTGCTCTCGATGAGAACGCCGTCATTCCCCAACGTCGTCATTCTGACTCACCCCCCACGTCGTCATTCTGACTCACCCCCCACGTCGTCATTCTGACTCGCAGAGTCAGAATCTCTGTATTTGCCTTTTCATCTTCCTCTTTGCCGGGATTTGCTGTGCGGATAAAAAAAGTCAGCGTGGCCGCGTTTCAATCGCCAGGCCCATCCGTCTCATGTTTATCCTCTATTCTCAAGCAGAGGCTCGTCCGAATGGCTTTCCCCGGAATTCTCCTTCTGCCCGCCGCCGTGTTGCTGGCCCTGGCGCCGGCCGTCTTCGCGCAATCGGCCGCTGCGCCGCCCGCGCCTGCCTTCGACGTCGCCTCCATCCGCCAGAACATCACTTCCACAGACGGTCACCACCACATATACAACGACCATTCCGAGAGCCACTTCCGCACCGTCAACGTCTCGCTCGAGGATCTGGTTCAGTACGCCTACGGCCTGCCCAAGACGCAGATCCTCGGCGGCACCGCCTGGTTCGACTCCACCACGTTCGACATCGACGCCAAGTCGGACGCAGCCGCCGACGCCCAGCTCA
>WNGR01003954.1_pt1 | contig 26898 bp, 18 predicted proteins | sample 5407581 | NCBI WGS metagenome assembly WNGR01 (sample SAMN13153383, study PRJNA577476) | soil metagenome | isolation source: 80 cm soil or saprolite under Garry oak tree replicate 2 | place: USA:California | collected 2016-06-15
TGGATTTCTTTATGCAGGTGTTGTTGGCATAGTTGCTTCGCTGTGGCCAGTAGACGATCGTGCCACTTATCTCCTAATGACTCGCTTTGCCAACTTCTATTTAGATCCGGTAAGGAAATGGTCCCCAGCAAAATGTATGTCGGAGGCACAGCGCTGGTTACGCGAAGAGGCCACAAATAGTGTATTGAGGGGATACGACCCAGCTGCTCCTAGCTCACTGAAGATCGATGCTTCCTCAACAGACGTACTCGCACAATCGCTACCTGTTCCTACTTCCGAGCAGATCACAAGCTATCGGCGTAGTCTACGTCTTAATTATGAGAGAGCTCTATTGAGGATACAGGATGAAGCGGAATGGAGTGATCCTCAGGCATTGCCGTACGCTAATCCTGTGTACTGGGCTGGATTTAGCTTGGTTGGCTGCTGAAAAGGTTAGGAGACATGCCAATATAATGCAGCACTAACACTACAATCGCACTTAGCTACCCAAATTTCGCCCAAATTAGCGGCAAGCTATTCAGATGGCTTGAAAGCTCAATCCTGTGAGCAGGATCGTGAGTGACTAGAGCCAACCTCCTCTAAAGAGGTTCTCGCTGATATTGTAGAAGCCGCTTTTCACCGCGTCTCAATCACCCTGTCACTAATTTGGGCAAAAATTAGGTAGCTAAGCATAGCTTTTTAAGTGACGTTGCCGAGCGATGCCAGGAATATCTCTTGCGCAACTCAAAAAGTAGAAGTGAGCGTAAGTGCGGTTGTAGTGTAAGAGAAGAGAGTATAGGAGAAAAGCATGGAGAAGAGTTACCCACTAATTGGTACAACTATCCCAATCTATGTTCCGCGTGACTCTTCATCGCAGGGGGTCAAGCCTGACGAAAGCTACTTCCGTATTAAGATACATAGTGCACAAGCTGCTTTTCGCGGTTCTTTTTGGGAAAAAGCACATCAGCTGATTATCGTCTCACAGGTAGCATTAGGAGACGAATCGATGCAAGCTATCCAACGCTCAAGAACGATTGAACGAGGGAGAGCCGAGCAGTTAGGCCTGGCTCCTAATCTCGTAAATCTTGTGCCAGCAACAATGTCTCACGTCTCTGTTTCTGTCGAGTTCATCCTGGATACGCAAAATCGTCTTACTGAACTCACTAAGATCATCAATGACGATGCCTTTATTACCGCTGTTTCTTTTGCTCCTGGTGTAGTACCAGTCGCGCGCGCAATTGGCGTTCTCTCGCAGAAAATTCTTCAGACCTTTTTATCTCCCAGCGATCATCAACCGATTCTTCAATTCAGCAGCGACTTCGATATAGCGGTAGGGAATTTTCATGAAGGTTACTATGTTATTCTCGGTACTCGAGATGAAGCGAATCCATTACCTGATCCGAAAACCCTCTTTGAGATACACAATGGAGCACTTCTTGCTAACGGTAAAGAGATAACGCAGCTCTCTTACATTATCTTAGAGGTGAATTGCGTTCCTGTCCGAACCCGAGGGCTCAACAATGGGGCAATATGGGAAAGGAGATTCCGTGAAGCAGAGGCCGTAGCATTGCGTGCTGCCTACGAACCTGATCAAGAGAAAAAGGAGCAAATATGGAAAGAATGTATTAATCTGATCAAGGAAGCTCAATTATTGCTTCTGGCTGATCCAAACTACTTGCGTCGTGAAGGAATGGACATAACACTAGAAGTGTTGGCTTATTGTCGTGATCAGATCTATGGTGAACAAAGAAAAAGGTCTTCTTCCTCCGTAGATACAGTTTCTCTAGATATACGGCCTGACCTCATTTTTTTAGGGATTTCTTCCGAAGAAGACATAGAGGCAAGGCTTAATAGTTATGGTGCTCAGGTGCTTGCAACGCGTAGTGTTATTCGTGAGAAGGAGATCATCTAGAAGGCTGTGTTGCGAAAAAGGCAAGGATGCGGTACTAGTCTGTCACACTTCCTCTGCAACAGGAACTTGCTCTGAGTTGGTGGGTTTAGTCTTCAATGAGGGGTACAGACGTTTGAGTTTGATGCGGGCATCGGCGGTGGTGAAGCGCCAATTGACGGTGGTCGCAGCGGCGTTGCGCTGCTCTTGCCACCATGCCACCTGGTGTTCCACTTCCTTCTTGGTGGCGATGCGGCGCGAGAGACATTGGCGAGCCAGGGCGGCGAATTCGATCTCGGCCCTATTCAGCCAACTCCCATGCAGCAGCGTGTGATGGATCTCCAGTTTTGAGGCCAGGCGGCGCGCTTCGGCTGGCGGAAAGGCGTGATACAAGGCCGCTGGGGAGTGGGTGGCGAGGGTATCCATCACCAGAATAATCTTTTCGGCGTTGGGATAATGGACGTCGATCACTTCTTGCATGAAGTGATCCCAATCCTTGCTGGTTTTCTGCTCGGTCACCTTGACCATTCGTTGTCAGCTGTATAACACAATGAAGTAAAGAAGAACCCGGCAGAGGGTATTATTCCGGGTTCATCTACTGAGCAGAAGTGAGACAAGCCTAAACCGACGCGTTCGATAAGCAGGAAGGTCGGTCCATTTAGTGCGTGGAATTCAATCAGAATCTACCCTGCTTAATGCTTCTTCCAACGTGGAAAGGTCGTTCCCGATCAGCCTGAGATAGGTGTCATCGGGAGCATCAGGGATGTGCTCTTTTGGGCCTAATGGTATTAATGGATCGAGCATAATGTAGTATCCTGTCAATTTCTACAGGGGTAATCATCATGATACCCCCTTCAACTTCCTTTCATTCAATTTATCAAGCATGACATTGCACTCATCTTTGAAGTAGCATCTATAGACCTCCCTGGAAAGGGCAACTTCAATGTTCGTATATAGCTGGTCGCCAGCGCTCCCGATGTAAGGTTTTATTTGACACTTACAATCAAAAAGGGAGGCGCATTAACACTACCGAAGTGCCACGGGCATCTCCCATTTTAATTCGATAAGGGACCGAACTTTAATTATCTTTTACGTCTACATCAGCACGTTCACTCGTGAATTAGAGGTCCCAACTTTATGGTGTAGTTCACGACATTTCTGTTCGGTTCACGACTTTATTGTACATGGACACTTGGACGATCACCCCTGAAAGGAAGGTCACGCCACCGATGACGCCGATGGCGAAGGCAACCCCGAAGAGGTCGGCCAGTACCCCGGAAAGCAGCGCCCCGATGGCGTATCCGCTGTCGCGCCAGAGCCGGTAGACGCCTACTGCTGACGCACGCCAGTCTGGGTGAGCGACATCGGCGATCGTCGCGAGGAGTGTTGGATAGACCAGAGCCGTCCCCAGCCCAAGCAGGCCCATCGTGAGTGCCCACCACCCAAACCCGTGGAGCAGCGGCAACAGCCCGAGAGCAAAGCCCTGAAGCAGCATCCCCCCGACAATCATGCCTTTGCGCCCAATGCGGTCTGAGAGCGCCCCGGTCAGCAACTGCGTCGTCCCCCACACGCCCGGATAGATGCCCGCCAGCAGCCCGATCTGCGCGAGAGGAAGACCGCCTGCGGCAAAAAAGAGCGGAAATACCCCCCACGCTAGACCATCATTCAGGTTGTTCACCAACCCGGCCTGGCTGACTCCGAAGAGCGTCCGGCTCTTCCAGGAGGTCAGCCAGAAGATCTCCTTGAACGAGGGGGTAGCTGGCCTGTGATCTGGGCGCTGGACCTGCTCTGCTGATCCTTCCGTCTGCCCAGCAGCAGTAGCCAGCAAAGCCGCTTCGTGACGCGCATGCCCGTGCGACTCGCGCACGAAGAGCAGCGACAGCAGCAGGCCTGCCAGGGCAAACCCGATGCCGAGCAAAAATGGCTGGGGCCGCAGTGCATACGTGGCGGCGAGGTAGCCAGCCGCGATAGCTGCCAGGGAGACCGCGATGTATCCTGCCGCTTCATTGATGCCCATGGCCAGCCCACGCCCCGCCGGTCCCACCAGGTCAATCTTCATAATGACGGTGGTGGACCAACACAAGCCCTGGTTGATGCCCAACAGCACATTGGCGAAGACCACCCATCCCCAGGACGGAGCAAAGATGATGAGGAACGGCACGGGCAGCCCAACCAGCCAGCCGACCACCAGCACCCCCTTGCGCCCGATGCGATCACTGAGTCGGCCCGCGAAGAGGTTGGCAGCCGCTTTCACGACGCCGAAGCTCACGATGAAGGAAAGGACCGCCGTCGTGGAAACCAGGCCGAAGACACGCTGCCCGCGCAGTGGCACGATGCTGCGCTCAAGGCCCACCATGCCGCCAACAAAGGCATTGACGATGACCAGCAGCGTGAACTGCTGCCAGTTGGCACGCAGACCAAGTTGCACAACTGATTGTGCCGCTTGAGGGGGCAGTCTCTTCTCGTCAGGAGATGGCATAGCGGTTTGCTCCTCTGTCCTGTTTCTTTCACATCGTAGACTTCCAAAGGCATCAAGGCTCGCTTTCGCCTGTGTCCCCTGCATCAGAGCAGACATCGGCACCCAAAATTGTAGTGGGCTTGATGGGGACTTCACAGGAGAGCGAGGCCCTGGCTGCATTCCATTCCTCCTCATGTGCCGCGCTTCTGCGCGCGAAAGTTGATGCCCTGTGTCCCGAATTCTGCGGCACTACTCGCTTGAGGAGCGCCACTGAAGATGTCCGCTTGCCAGGTGATCTCGAAATCAACGAAGCCGGCAGCCACGACCGTGGCTTTTCAGTTCTGCTTCCAGCAGAGCACCGGCAATTCAGCCCGTCCACAGATCGATCTGCTGTTTCGCGTCCGCTGGCACCGCCTGCTGCACCAGGATATCCCCGATCTGGAGGCGACCTGTGGGTTTGAGCACCCGAGCCATCTCTTGCAAGGCCGCGAGTTTGTCTGGCAGCAGGTTGAGGACGCCGTTGGAAATGACCACATCGGCCCAGCCGGAAGGCGCGGGTAACGACTCGGCCAGTCCTTCGCGGAACTCCACATGGTCTGCCCCGGCTTCGAGAGCACTCTTCCTCGCCATTTCGAGCATCGCCCTTGTCATATCGATTCCGATGACCTGTCCGGATGGACCGACCATCTTCGCCGCGATCAGGCTATCGAGGCCAGCACCACTGCCGATATCGACGACCCGCTCACCGGGCCGGAGTTGGCCGATGCGAAAGGGGTTGCCCGTACCGGCGAAAGACGCGATCGAGCCCTCGGGAAGACCTGCCAACCAGTCATCGTGGTAGCCAAGCAGGTTGGCGAGTGGACGGCCGGTGTGGAAGTGATAGCCGCGACCAGGATCTCGTGCAACCGCGGCGTATTCTTCCTGGATGGCTTGACGCAAGCGATCCAGGTCAAGACCGGGTTCTGCCGGTACATTGTCACTCATTGTGATCTCCTTCCAGTAGCGGTTCCTTGCTCTCCATTGTTCGTAGTGAGAAGGAAGGAATGTTCCATCAAGAGATGGCACAGCGGTTGGCTCCTGCTTCTAGCTCGGTGACATCGTGATCTGGCACCAGACCCGCTTCGTTGAGCGTGACGATCCGTTCGTAGTTGGGCGGGGTCGGAGGAATCCGTTGCAACAGGGTCTCGACAAACACCGTCCGCGTCGCGTGCAGGAGGCCGACCTGCTCGTCGATCTCGGCAAGCCGTGCGCCAATCGGCTCGCCATCGAATGGCACGGGCTGGCTCGCGTGCCCTGGCAGGACGAGCGTCTCCGATGGTAGCGCGAGGAGTTTGTGCAGGCTGTGGTTGTAAATCCCAACATTATTCTGGCGAAAATCCCACAATTATCCTGGTGAACAAGGGGTGCTAAAGTAGTTTGCTCACCAGGATAATTGTTGTAAAGAGACCAGTTTAATGTTGGGATCTACACCTGGAGCTAGAGCGGGACGACGGCAATGGCATCCATCTCCACAAGAAAATCCGGGTGTGCCAGCCCCCAGACGTAGATGCCAGTGATGGTGGGTGGGTCTGGCTGGTATCCCCAGAACTGCTGGAAGGCCGTAAAGCCCGCCTGCAATGATTGTCCCTGCACCAGGTAGACATTCCATTTGATGATATGCTCCGGCTTGGCGGAAGCTGCGGCGAGAGCATTGCGCAAGTTTATCAGGACCTGTTGCGTCTGAGCTGCTAGGTCTCCCTTCCCTACGATATTGCCATGGGCATCAAGAGCATCTTGCCCGCCAATGTAGATCGTTCTTGCCGGTCCTGTGACGTTGATCACCTGTGTAAAAGCAGGATTTTTATGCAGAGTCTCAGGGTTCAGATGTTGTACTGAGCCGTGGATCGGGACCTCTTCTGGGTTCCGGGTCATGTATGTTGCCTCCCGTTTCTGAATGCTATGTGTTGAATACCTCATTGCTTGCTTTATTATATGTCCTAAAGAGGGCAAGGTTGATCCTATTTTGCCTGTTGTAATCTTGCTCTTCCAGGTCATTTTTGCCACGATGGAGAGTGGGTCCCGACTTGCAGGGGTTGGAGTGGAAACCGTGCGCTTCTATGAGCGAGAGGGTTTACTTGACCAACCCACCCGTCCAGACTCCGGCTATTGGCACTATCCACTAGATGTCATCAAACGTATCCAGTTTATTCGGCGAGCCAAGGAAAGAGGATTTTTCCTCAAAGAGATCCATGAACTGCTCACGGATGCCGTGTGGAGCCGACATCGACCTGCGCTGATGTGAAAAGGCAAGCGGAAGCGAAGATAGATGAGATCGAACGCAAGATTGTAGATCCCAACATTAAACTGGTCCCTTTACAACAATTATCCTGGTGAGCAAACTACTTTAGCACCCCTTGTTCACCAGGATAATTGTGGGATTTTCGCCAGAATAATGTTGGGATTTACACCACTGCAGCAGGGCACTGCGGGTCAGTCCGCCCAACTGAGGGTGCCGCAGTAGCGCCCCCAGTTCGACGCTGGCTCGCTCGCGAACGCGAATCACCGGCCAGGTCAGCCGCGACAGCAACCACGAGAGGCCTTGCTGGTGCGAGATGCGTGCGTCGGTCATGAGGCACCTACCCAGTCCGGCATGGAGAGCGGCAGCATCGAGACCAGCTCCAGCGACCGTTTCACCATCTCCTCCACGAGGCGCTGCGCGAGATCGCCCTGCCCCATGAAGAGACAGTACTCGATGAGGCGCCGGAACTCCATGTGGCTGAACGAGCCAGAGGGGCATCTGCAGCAGGGTGTCCTGCAGGAAGGCTTGCCACCGAGCCGGGTAGTGCTGCTTGATCAGGTGCCACCGCTGCTCCGCCTCCCCCTGTCGGGACAGGTACCAGCTCCATCCGTTGCCCTCGATGTGGGCCTTGACCAGCCACGGGTACGCCTTTGCCTTCCCGTAGAGCGCGAGTGCCAGTGTGAAGAGCCGGTCGTAACACGCGAGATCGACGCCGCGCGCGTCTGCCTCGGCCAGGAGGCGGTACGCCTCCCTTTTTTGGCCGTGGGCTGCCCAATAGTCGATCCAGGCGGTAATGGGTCCGGGGAGATTTTCCAGAGAAGCATCCACCGCCGCTGGTGGGTACAGAGCCGGGTCGAATGCCGCTGCGCCGCCCCGGTCAGGCATGGGCTGATCGTCACTGGGCGTCGTCAAAGCGAATGCCGCTGTACCCAGGGAAGTTTGCTGGCCCGCCTGAACGTCCTGTGCGCCGACATCGCCTTGAGCCGCCCGGCGAGCGATGATATGGAGACTCCTCTGATCAATGGCGCTCATGGCCAGGGCATGGGCGAGTGGTTCTCGCAGATCGGCGCGTTCGAGAAAAGCGTGCAGAGTACTCAACGCCTGACGGTGCTCGCCCCGCTCGCACTGCCATAGGTAATAGGCCGCCAATTTTTCGGGTGCGACCAGTGCCAGCGTATCAGCGAGGTCTACCGGGAAATTTCTCGTCTCGTCGCCGTCGGTGTAACCCAGGATCGCAGCAACCGCCGGCGCGAGTTGCGCCAGCCAGGGCCAGCAGGTCGCTTGCACTGTCTCCTTCGCAGCCGCCTGGGCATATCGCTGAAGTGCGTCGAGCACGTGGTAGAAGAGCATATCCTTGTGGTAAGCGTGCGCGAGCAGGTGCTCTGCGCTGCGTGCGATCGTTCGCCGTGCCCCCTCCGTGGCACCGTGAAGAGCAGCGAGCGCGCTGAGCAGCGCATAGCGCCTGGCACGCTCGGCGCAGGGAACGATCGACACCCGTATGGACGTCTCCTGGTCATCGAGCAACCATTGCACCGCAGCGTCCTCCAGCAGGGAGCGTCGTCGGCGAACGGCATGCTGGAGGAAGGTGTCCACGTCGCAGTACGGTGAGGACAAGGCCAGTGCTAGATCATCGCGGGTGATCGCGGGAACGCCTCCACTCGCCGCCCCGGCCATGATCAGCAGGTCTAGTCCGATGTCCACAGCCACCTCGCAGGCAGCTTTGTAGTAAGAGGAAGCAGCACGGTTCTCGTCCTCGTAGTCGGGAGGTGCGAGGCGGCTGAGGCTGACAAAGAAGGCCCCAAAGTCCATCGGCGCACAAGCGTGGATCCTGGCAGCCGCGATCGCTGCGTACGAGTTCAATTCCCGTAGAAAACGCAGTGCCCAGGTGTGCGGACCCGATGCACTCAGCCAGGCACCATTGCGCTCACCCAACCCATAGAGATGGTTGGCTAGGAAACCGAAGAACGCTTGCGAGAAGCACTCGCGCACCTCGAACGGATGCTCATAGGCTTCATGCCATGGCAAACCGAGCAGTTGGTGATCGGGCAAGGGAATCCTACCTGGTTGGTAATGCGGGAGATGCCGGATGGCGGCATAGAGCCCCGCGCACGGATCGCCGGAGGCCGCTCCGGACAGGAGTTCATCGACCTCCAGGCCCTCTTCCAGCGCAAGGAGAGCGGTATGGCGCCGCAGCAGCATAGCCTCTTCGAGCGTGAGGTGCGGTTCTTCCCGCGATGCCTGCTCTGCTCCTTGCCTCTCTGCGAGGGGCAAGGCCAGCAGCGTCCGCAGGTGATCGATGTTGCGCCAGATGCGTAACTGCTCAGTGTACAGGGATAGGATTTCCTGCGCGATTGTGGGATTCCCCCGGTTCCACGCTACAAAATCAAGGGTATGGTTCATGTCGCCCACGTCATCGCTCATCGCGGCCAGGGCCAGCTGTGGCTCGTGGCGCTCTTGCCAGGGGAAGGAGGAGCTGGCCTCCTGCTGCTCGATCGCGAGCAGCAAACGTGTCAACACCAGATGGCTACAGTGATTGAATGTCTGTCGGTCTCCCTGTGCCAGGGCATGCTCTGCCAGCAGGACAAGTTCGCCATCGGTCACATCGTCTAGTTTGGCGAATAACCATGCACGGAGATAGGAATCATCATCCAACTGCAGTTGCGCATAGAGTAACTGCTCGCGGATGTCGTGATAGAGCTCGCATGCCTGGACACTATAATCAAGCAGCAGCGCCAGCTCGACGAGGCGTGGCAGATCGGCATGATCCAGTGCCCTCTCCATACTGGAACGCAGCAGGTCGGTGATATCCCGGCTCGGCCTGCGCGCGGCGAGCGCATCAACGACCCACTGGCGGTCCGGGCCTTGATACAGCGGTGCGTCATTGCCGAGCGCGGCGTCGATCTCCCATGTGTACGCCCAACGCCAGTAGTCCGGTGCTTCCTGCCGCAGCCAGAGGAGAGCCTTCTGGAGGTGCGGCAGGCGATACTCCTGGTGCTCCGGTAGGTCCGTGACAAACGCGAAGATGCTGCTGTGGAATGGGCGCAGGCCCAGGTCGTCATGTACCAGCAGGTGCGCCACCTGCCGCAAATTGTCACGGATGTGCGCAATCTGCTGGCGCTGCGGATCCAGGCAGGCGACGATGCCCTGCGGTGGCCAGGGGAACTGGGTCGCAGCGAACAGGTGCATGATTTCCCGGCTACCTTCAAGCAGCGCGCGCCAGAGTTCTGCGTAGTACGAAGTGATACCTTCATGCGGGCATCCCGGTAATGCCTCGATCGTTTCTTCGGTGAAGGCCAGGGTGCGCTCCTGGATCGCCTTCAAGGTGTAGTGCAGGTACAATGGATGGCCGTGGCCCTTGCGGTACAACGCTCTGGTCAAGCGGTCAATGAACACGGCTGACTGCAGTTGCTCCGCTTGCGCTGGAAAGTCATGGACATGCTTGCGTACCCACTGCTCAACCGCGGACTGATCGAGCTGGGGCAACTCTATCCAGCGATCGCGCGGGGCATGACGGAGTAAGATGGGAGACAATTGTCGATCATCTATTGGCTGGGTCAGTTCCTCGATGGAACGTCGTTCGCGCCAGATATGATCCAGGCCATCCACCAGGACCGTCAGTGTCTTGCCTTCGCGCGCATAATAGGCGCCGCAGGCGGAGAGCCACGTGCGCAGGTCTTGAGGCCGAGGGTTTTTGTCTACAAAGGAACCGAGTGCCTGAGCGTGATCGCGCGCCAGGTCGTGCATCAGCGATGTGGCTGCGCGCAGGTGGTCCAAGCGGAAGCCAGGGGCGTGATCACTCATACCCAGGTCGTAATGGTGGCGCACAACGGGGATCTGCTTCTCCCGGAAACGCTGGTACAGGTAGCTGATGAAGGTACTTTTGCCGATGCCGGGGCTGCCGGACAGGACGATGCACTGTGCGTGGCCCTGCAACACATTCCGCGCGAAGCTTCGCATGAAGGTCTGCGGCAGCACATAATCGTCCGGAACGGCAAACTCCTGCGCTAATCCTTCCAGCTCATCCCAGAGCGCCGCGCGCCGCACATCTGCCAGGCGGATGTATCCGTCGGGCGCTGGCTGATTGCGATAGCACACCCAGGCACGAAGCTCGGCTTTCAGCGAGAGCCACCCACGGTGGGAGCCGCCAAGATTGAAGAACCGTCGCCTCAGCCCGTCTTCCAGATCTGGCAGGTGAGGTCGGTTGAAAAGGAAATGGAAGTGTTGCAAGAAGAGCAGGGCGCTTTCCTCGCCCCCCAATTGTGCAGTGATCTCCTCGCGCGCCTCTGAGGGTAGCCGTGCAAAGTCAAGCAGGATACCATCATCCTGCCTGGAGGCCTGGCGGATTTCGTAAGCAGCATCCCGGTAACTACCGGCTGCCCTGGTGCCAGTAGTTGTTGCAGTGATGCCGCCCAATCCTGCAACAGCGAGGACAACTTCTTGCCCTTGGCTCCCGTTTCCTGTTTAAGGAATTTTTCCCATGTCCATGGATCACCAATATTGTCAGGATGCACGGCGAACTTGCCTTGACGGTAGATGGCGGTACCATCATGTTTGCGCGCGACAACGTCATCAAGCGCCCCAGCATCATCGGCCTCAACCCGTACCCATTCATACCGCTCGGAATGTTCGAGCCAGTCGACCAATATCTCAAGAGCAATCAAGTCCTGGTATTCATCGCCGAGGCGTCGCGCGCCGCTGCGAGTAATAGGGCTTCTTACGCGTTTCTGTGTTGGCACTGCTGTTCAGACCCCATAAAATTGATAGTAAGAGAGTAATACATGCATGAGTTGCTCCCAACTGCAGAGGAGCAAGTGTTTCGAGCAAGATATATTATCTCTTGCGTTCCGACTTTTTAGTTTGGGAGATGACTCAGCACTGCGAGTTTTCCTGGGCATGCTTCGTTCCCATGGCTTTGTGCCGATGCTCCTACACCTTCGTCCCCATGCGCGGTGGGTGGGATATAGATGGATCGGCAGGCGGTGGCTCCAATCGTGTTCGATACGGCTCCCCCGTCTCTATCGCCTGTGTCATCTTATCATAGATTTCCAAAATCACCCGCTTGATCCGGTACTCACTATACTGTTTCTCATCTTTGCGCTTCACAACTGGGAAAGTCTCCATAATGTAGTCCACATCGTTCCGCTCGATACCATACAAGTGAAAATAGGCTGCGTCAAGTTCGCAGCGCAGGAGGAAACGCCGCTCCTCATCCCAGCGGAACGGTGAGCCATCATAGCCACAGTCTTTAGCGAAGGGCTCCAGATCCCAGGCTGTGTAGATAAGTTCGAGAAGTCGAGGAAGTAGTATTTGCCGCACAGCGGGCGTAAAAGCATCAAGTGGCGGGCATGGTATTTGCTCAAAGGTACCTTGAGGTATACTCGGCTGACTAAGCGCATTTCGTAGCAGATAGTCGAAAGGAAAAGAATTAAAAGTTCCCAGAAGTAGGAGCAAATCGAGAGCATCAGGACCAAGTACAAGTATCCACCCATAAGAAGCAGCCCCCCAAGGAAGCATACTGGCAATACTTGTACGTTCATCAGTGTTTCGTGCAACGCGACGGAAGCCTAGTAGCCCAGTCTTGCATTTTGTTCGATACCGTTTCAGGTGTTGCTCGGCTTCAGTTATAGAGACCCAGTATTGTGGTTCAACGGAAAAGCCAGGATTCCCTAGCTGGTCAATAGTTACCTCGGACAGTCGTCCATTTGGTTGACTTGCGAACCGATGGTTAAACTGGTGGCCCAGCCGCCCTTCGTACAATGGCAAACATCTATCGCCCTTCTTGTAGAACGTATTGCCGATTAGATTCCAGCCATCTGCTTCCAGCTGCTCATGAGAGCGGAACAGATCAGCATCATTGGTTATGTGGAACATTGTAGAGAGCTTCACGTTCCATGGATTCTCCTCAGTAGGACTCTTTTTGATGAGAACCGGTAAACGGCGGTAGATAGACTTTGTCAAGTCTGCATCATGTTGTGAACGAAAGACGGGGCATGTACGGCTATTAGGACTAATGAGAGCGATATCGTCTGCAGAGAGTATAAAGCGGCGCTCATTTTCTAGCAATTCCTCAACAGCATGGAGGAAGAAGGCAAATTCGAAGCCGATTTTCACTAACCTGGCATTTCCAGCGAGGGTGAGTAAGCAAAACTTGTAGCTGCGATGGACACCAGGGAAAATTCCAGAAGCATTCTCAAAATCATATAAACTCACGAGAGCGTCTGTCTCAGCTACATCCTGAAAGAAGAGCTTATTTGTATCATCGGTTGCAATTCCAGACGGCAAAATGGTGCCAACACGCCCGGTAGAGCTAATAATGAGCCGCATAGTTTCGGCGAAAATAGCATAGGTGTTAATATCGCCTCTACCGCATAGCAGGTAACGACCGCTGTTACGTACCAGGTGGCTTTCGCCTGCCGATTGGCGCGCATCTTCCATAAAAGCAGCATACAATGCCTGGTCTTCATCTGCCAACGCAGCGATCATACGGCGACGCTGCGCGGCATTGGCAGTATTGGCAATATCAGGACGCTTTTCGGCAAACCACTCTTTTTCCTGAATCTTAATCTTCTCCCATGGAGGATTCCCCAGCACCACATCGAAGCCGCCGGACCAACCCGCCTGCCCATTTTCCGGTCGTTCGCCCTCTGCTGGTACGCAGAACACGTCAGGGAAGGCCAGATGCCAGTGGAAGAACTGGTACTGCTCGCGCAGACGGAGAATTTCGTCATGCAACCAGGATGAGATACTGTCAGGATTCTTCTCAATGGTGCGGAATACTTCTTCGGTGATGGGATAGGCAAACTCGTTATTCTTCTTCCAGACGAAGGCAGCACACCAGGCATCGGCCAGGAGACGATCAAAGAGATAGTCGTCGGATTGCACCAGCCTACTGTAATAGTCCTGCTTGCGATGGATATCCTCAACGGTATCATCTCCCATTTCTTCTAAGTGCATCATGCTGGTTGACAGGTTGCTCAGATGCTCCCACGGTGTGCCCACCGGGTCAAAGAGGGTGCGGTTTCCCTCTCGTTGCTCCCTGTTCTTCCTTTTGTATTCTCTGCAGATATTCCTGTCGCCGCCCTCAATGGCCTCAAAGGCGCTGTCTAGGATACCATCAGCCAGCAGATCAGGGGTGGTACCAAACAGACTGTTGCCGCATTGGATGTGCCGCTCGAGAAACGAAAGAGGTTTCCCCGGTTCAATCGCTTCCATCCACAAATTGACCTTGCATAGCTCGACAGACATGGGGTTGAGGTCAACACCGTAGATGCAGCGACCAATGACGTCGCGCAGGGCCTTGCGCCGCGCTTCCGGTGTTGGCTCCTCTTCGCCTGTACGCACGCCGGCTAAGCGCTTGGCGATGCGATGGGCGGCGGCAATGAGGAAGTGTCCACTGCCGCAGGCGGGATCACAGACTTTGAGGTTGAGGATGGCTTTCTCTGGATCGGCCTTGCTGCAGGCTTCATCGAGGACGGGGTCAAGGGCGGAGTCGAGCAGGCAGGTGATCAGGCTGGTGGGCGTGTAGTAGCTGCCTGTCGTTTTGCGCTCGTGTCCACTGGCCGTGTCGAGTTTGAAGGTCGCGGTATCGATATGCAAGACAGGATGCAGTTCGAGCAGCGATTCGTAGACACTGCCCAGTTCCTCTGGGCCGAGATTGCGATAGTCCACGACGCGGCGTGTGTGCCTATCGCTGGTGAAGGCGAGCGCGCGAATGGCATCGAGCAGGTCGCGATTGGCGATCTCGCCGTCTGTGAGGTCTGCAATGGCCTCTCGCGAGAAGAGCAAGCTATTCAGGGCGGGCAGACCGAGTTCGGGGTAGCTATCGTCGTCGCCGAGCTTCTCCATGATAAGCCGCAACCCAGAGAAGAGATCGAAGTGGCGCGTGCCCATACGCTGCGCGGCCAGCCGCCGCAGCCGGGTCATCGAGTAGTACAGCGTATAGCGAGTGCGGGCGGCGGCGTCTGCCTGGGGATGGAAGAGCAGGTCGCGATCCTCGGCCACGAAGAGCACGATCAGCCGGTAGACGATGCGCAAGACCTGGCGATAGTAATCCTGCGTGCTGAGTTGCCCACCTCGGAGCCGCTCACGCAGCGAGGCGTTGGCTGGATGGGCAAGGAAGCCACTGCCGAGGGAGGTAATGGCCTGCTCAACGCCATCGCGCAGGTGGTCGAGCACACGGGTGCCCTCCTTTTGAGCCGTGCGCGACCACTTTTCTAACCAGCACTCCTCAGATGGTTCGGCCTCCACCCGCGATTCGTGGCAGAGCAGCCAGAGCAGCACAAAGTCGGCATAGACTTCGCCGTCCATCATCTCTTCCAGGTCAAACTCGACATAGGCCTGGCGCGTGATGCTCACGTTGTCGCGCAATAGACGCAGACGCAGGCCGTTGGAGACAAAGCCCCAAAGGTAGCTGTCCGAGCGGTTCAACAATTCCTGCACCAGGCTGTGCGGGCTGCTGCGAGCTGCTCCGGCAACCCCGCGCGTCATGTGATCGACATCGACGCCGCAGCCGACCAGGTGGATCGGCGTCTGCTGCCAGAGATGGGAGATCGGGTAGCTCTTGTCGTGAACTTCGACGTTTTTGGCGATGGGTAGGCGTCCATAACCCAGTTCAGAGAACAGCGGCAGCAGCCAGCGTTCCCGCGTCAGTGTCGTTCCTGTTTCTCTTTCAGGAAGCCTGGCTCTGGCAGCTTTGAAAATGGTCCACGCCCCCAGCAAGCGGTTCCAGGAGTGGTTGATGGCCTCGTTGAGCCGTTCGGTTTTGAGCAGGTGATAGCATTCGGAGGTCAGTCCCTCGAGGACAGGATCCAGCAGGGCGATACGGTGGAGCAGGTCCATCGGCAAAATCGCGCCTGAGCTTTGCACCGTGCTGAAGATGGTGTGCTGGCGTCTCTGCATCGCATGTGTCCTCTCTATGCTGTCGGCAAATAGATATAGATGCCCAGCACGTCGAGCGGCAACTGGGGTTCGACACGGTAGCGCACGCCACGCTGCTGAGCGGCATCACGCACGCGGCGGTGGGCGGCGAGCAGTTCCTCGCCGCGCTCCCTGGCCACCTGGTCAAGATGCGGTTGCAGCACCTCGAACTGGCCGATCACCTGGTGGAGAAAATGGCTCGTTCGATCAGCGTCCACATTGGCGTCGGGTGTGGCATCGAGGACCTCCTCAATCCCCTGGCCATCGCTCACCCATTCCGCGTGCTGTGAAGCGCCCTCAAAGGCCAGCACCTGGCAGTCTTCAGCCAGCAATTGCCGCTCTTCAGCCCCGCGCACGGTGATGATGTGGAAGCGCAGGCGCACCAGCAGCAGGGTGGTGCGGCGCGAGACGGCGCGCGTGCGAACGACACCACAGCGACGCGCGACGGCTGTGCGCTCCTGTTCTGCCTGCGAGTCGAGGGCCGTATCCATAACGTAGTTTGCCAGGCCCTCGACGATGGGATGCGTGCGGCTCAGGTAGCGTTCTCCATCTCGCACCGGCAGTTCAAAACGCGCCTGGAAGCGGTCCTCCTGGCCGATCATATCGCGTAGCCCTCGCGGCACTTCAGCCAGGTCAAAGCGGACGGCTCCGCTAGGTGTCTCGGAGATGACCGCTCTGCTGGCTTTGAACGCCTCGGTGGTGAAGCGCCTGACATCCACGCCTGAGCCGATGATTGCCTGCATGGCCGTCAGTTCTGCGGCCACCTCATCCGCCTTGATGCTTTCCTGGACAAACATGGTGCGCGAGCGCTTTTCTCGTTCAGATGAGGCATCCCACTGCTTGAACAGGTCATCCCGGAGGCGCTCCCCCTTCCAGATATCCTCTAATCCTGGCAGGAGCATCTGCGCACTCTGCCCGTGCCCGGTATTTTCACGCAGCAATAGACCCTCAAAGATCGCTTCGATGACCTGGTCAGCATCAATCGGCACGGGCACCGAGATGCCCAGTGAACTGCGGATCGTGCGATGTTTGCGGATCAGCACATCCAGCACGATCCCGTCGATGGGGTTGTCGCTGCCGTAGTAGGTGAGGGCGCGCACCTGCTTTTCCGGCTGGCCGTAGCGGTCAACCCGCCCTTCGCGTTGTTCGTGGCGCGTGGGATTCCAGGAGAGATCGTAGTGGACGACGGCGCTGAAGTACTCCTGCAGATTGATGCCCTCGCTCAGGCAGTCGGTGCAGACCAGCACGCGCTGGGAGGACTGCGCCAGTTGCGCGATGCGGTTTTCGCGCTCGACGGGCGGCAGCAGCCCGGTCACCGCATCGACCTGTACGCTCTTAGGCAAGCGCTCGCGCAGGGCAGCGGCCACGTATTCAGCGGTTGGAATGAAACGGCAGAAGAGGATGGGACGGAAGCCGTCTTTGAGCAAGGCCTCGACCAGCTTGATCGCTCGTTGCAGTTTCTCATCCTTCGCTCCCTTGAGCGCTTCAGCCTCACGAGCCATCTCCCGCAGACGCCGCCGCGCGTTCTGCTCGCCCGCGTCTTCATCGATATCGCTCCCCGGCACCATATCCATGCCCTCCGCGGTGTCGTTATCCGCCAGGTCGAGGACGGTGTGACGGCCAATTTCATCGGCTTCCTCCACCGTTTCGGTGTCAGCCGTCGAGGCCCGGCTGAGCAGGGTGGCAACGGCGGCGGCTGGACTCGACGAGATTGAGCGCAAGAGGGCCAGGGCCGACCACCAGCGCACCCGCTGGCGGTGCTGGTTGCTTGCAAGCGGATCAGCGACCACCTCGCGGGCATAGCGCATCACTTTCTCGATCAGCCGCTTGTAGTCAGCAGAGAGCTTATAGGTGTGCTCGCTGTCCTGCCGATCTGGGAACGGGGTATCAGCGTTGAGGTATGAGCGAATATCGCCGCGCCGACGCTGCACAAAGTGGGCGGCCAGGCGTCGGCGGTCCTGCTCGTGTTCTCTACCCGTTAACTCCTCCGGCAGGTGGGCAAAGTCCCTATCAAGGAAGGTGAGTAGCGAACGGAAAGCATCTTCTTTCCCGCTATGGGGCGTGGCAGTGACGAGGATCAGGTGCTGACCGGGCTTTTGCGCGATGCTAGAGACAAGTTGATGGCGCTGTTGCCGCCCGCCACGCCCTCCGCCTGCGTCCGCGCAGGTATGCGCCTCGTCCACAATCACCAGTTCGGGGCAGGTACGTAAGAACTCGTCGCGGCGTCGATCTGCCTTGATGAAGTCGGTCGAGATGACCACATATGGGTAGCGCTCGAAAATGGACTCTCCCAGGCTGCAACTGCGCTCCAGCCGGGCAGCCGTGCCAGGCAGCACCAGCTCAGCATCGAGGTGGAATTTGTCCTGGAGTTCTGCCTGCCACTGTTCCGCCAGCTGCGGTGGGCAGAGCACCGCCAGGCGCGGTACCTCGCCCCGGTCGATCAGTTCGCGCGCGATCAGACCGGCTTCGATGGTTTTGCCGATCCCCACATCGTCAGCGATCAGCAGGCGCACCGGATCGAGCTTGAGCGCCATGAGCAGGGGTACCAACTGATAGGGGCGCGGCTCAACGGCAATATGGGCAAACGAGCGAAACGGGCCTGCGCTCGAGCGGAAGCCGATGCGCACGGCATCTCGCAGCGAGCGGCAGGAGCGATAGTCGCCGGGAGAGTCGGGGTTGGGGAGAGCAAAGGTGGCTGGCGTGACCCGTTCCAACGGCAGAAAGATACCGGTCACCTCGTCTTCGGTACCACCCAGCGGGCGCACCAAGAGCAGCTGCTCATCCGATTCTGGCAGGACGACCCATTCTCTTCCCCGCACTTTGACCAGTGATCCGACAGCAAAACTCATAGCTCTGCCTGCCTTCCAAAGATGTTCGGATACCGGGCCAGCATCGCCGCCCAGTCATCCTCGTGCCCAAAACGAATGACGATGGAGCCGAGATCTTCCAGGCACTCGGTCGCAGCAGCATCGCGCAGATGTCGCTCGGGATAGTCATGATAGTGCCCGTCGATGTAGATCGCCGCCTGCTCCTGCTCATAGTAGAAGTCCGGTCGCGTGCCACACCTCGCAATCAGGTGCTGCGCGTGCGATGGCAGGCGGTATCCGTGCTCCAGGGAGTGCAGCCAGCGGCGCTCGAGTTCCGAATCGGCCTGCCGCAACAGCTGCTGCAAGTGCTCCGAGCGCGGCTTTTCCGTAGGTCCTGCCACGACGCGCGACTGCGCCAGCGCGAGTAGCACCTCGCGAATGGCCTGACGGTCCAGCAGCCGGTGGTCCTGCTGGTTGTAGTAATTCAGCAGGCAATCGTAGCAAGCGGACTCGCAGTCCTCCTGCGCGCGCGGCCCGTGATGCAAATCATTGCCAGTCTCTGGATCGAAGTGACAGAGGCGCAGTGCCTCCTTTGCCACGTCGCGTATGGCGTCAGGATCGACCAGCAGCCTGCGCAGCACACCTGCCCCGCCCTCGGCGGACTCGTAGAACAGGACCAGGCGTCGCTCACCCAGATTGGGCAGCGGTTCAGCCGCCAGTTCGTTATCTTCCAGTTGATACTTCACCTGGATGGCAGATTTCAGGATGGCCTGCAGGGAGGCCATCACCACCGCGTTTTGCGGCTCGCCCGGCTCGAAGAGCAGGCAGTTGCGCCGGTCCTCGACGTAGGGGATCACGCGGTCGGTGCGCGGCGACAGAGGGTCGTCCGGGTCATCGGTGGATTGCTCGCCTTTCGCCCAGTACCCGCGCTCAGTATCGAGGACGAAGCCGTAGAGGGCTTTGTCCTTGCGCCGTATCCAGCCGAGGTTGATGCGCCAGAGCGTCGCGGCGTGGCCATAGGTGAGCCGGGCCAGCGTTGCCTGCTCCCCGCTTTCGCCCTCGACCGTGCCCAGGTGAAACGCCGGTCGGCCGTTCTGCTCGGCGAAGCGCACCGCCGTGCGGATCTCGTAGCCCAGGCGCATGCGCTCCTCTTCGTCCGAATTGATCTTGTCGCGCCGACGGGTGGCCACGTTCTGCAAGCGAAAGAGGTGATGCAGCGGTGGATCCAGGGGCGCGCCGCAGTGCTCGCACAGATCGAGGCCCTCGCCATCGCCCGTCGGGTGCAGGTAGCCGCAGCGCCCGCACTGCTTGGCCTGGCGCGTGGGGACGCGGTCATCCTCCCCCACGGGCAGGATCACGCGGTTGATCAGGTAGCGCGACCCCTCATGATAGACGATGGCGCGCGGACCGAACTCGGAGATCGCCAGGAAACGGGGCCGCGAGAGGTATTCGTCGCGCTGCTTGGTGCGCCGTCCCGGGATATAGGCCGAGAGCGGCAGGCGCGGGAAGTTGTAGCCGGGCAGGAAGCCCTCGCTGGCGAAGTAGCGATAGCTGTAGAAATCCGACTGCTCCAGGCTTTTGATCTCGGTTAAGAGGGCCAGCTGCGACTCTGCTTCCGCGCGCAGGCGGTCCGCCTGCTTTTTATCTTCTGCGCTGCGCGAGGCGTCGAGCATGATCAGCCCCTGCGCCCTGGCTTGAGCCTGAGCTGCGCGGTAGAGACCGCGCCAGCGCTCGCAGGTGCGGTCGAAGTTGCTGGCCACCTGGGCGAGGGCCGTCTCCGCCAGCCAGATCGCGTAGACGTGGGCGCGCACCAGGTCCTCATTCGCCAGGTCGAGCCGCGGGGGAGTCACCGCTCCGGCCACCATCTGCTCGGGCCGCTTGAAGAAATACTGGTCGTGCGAACTACCCGTGGAGCAGTAGGAGAAGACGAGCGCGGGCTGCCCGCTGCGGCCCGCGCGACCGCTGCGCTGGGCGTAGTTGGCCGGCGTCGGCGGCACATTGCGCATATTGACGACGTTGAGTTCCGCGATATCGATGCCCAGTTCCATCGTGGGCGAGCAGTAGAGGATGGGGAGATTCCCGTGCCGGAACGCGTCTTCGCGCTCCATGCGCAAGTCACTGGGCACCTGGGCGGTATGTTCGCGCGCCTCCAGGCCTTGCAGACGAGCGGCGGTGGCGCGGTAGAACTCGACGAAGAAGGCGTTGGTGCGATGCCCTTCGCTCGACTCCTGGGGGACGCGAATGGGGTCGCGGAAGGCCTCTTTGCCATCGCCGGCCACCCAGATCATGGCCGAGGCGGGCAACTGGTAGCCGGGCTTGTCCTCATTTTTGTGCGGCTCCACCACGCGCTCGACCAACCCGGCGTGTTTCAGTCCCTCCAGCAGCTGTTCGATGATCGTGTTGGTGTCGTCCAGGCGCAGCTGCTTGCCAAAGGTGGTCCCGCGCCTGAGATACTGGCCGAAGCCGCCGCGCGCGGAGAGGTAGACATTGCTGCGGTTGTCGTCGCTGCCGCGCCCCCTGGGGAAGAGGATGGTGGCGTATTCTTTGGGCTCGTTTTCGTCGAGCGCCCAGGGGGCGACCAGGCGCTGATTGCTCTGCTGCTGGATGCTCTCCTGGTAGAGTTGGTCGAGATAGTCTACCTTGATGGCCAGCTCGCGACGCATGTGGTCGAGCAGCACGCGGCTCACCCGCATCCTCGTCTCAGGAGGAGCTGCGCAGAGGGCTGCGTGGCACTCGCGCCAGACCTCCTCGTCGCGACACACCTCTTCCAGCGAGAGATACTTGATCGTGAGCAGCCCGCACTGCTCCAGGTTGGGGGAGGTGATGCGCCAGCCACGCTTGAGATCGCGATAGAGGCGATAGCCGAGCACGTTGCGCAGCGCCCGCTGCGTCTCGGCCAGCGCCTGGTACTTCACGCCCGGGTCGCTGGCATACGCACCAGGCGGCAGGTCCAGCGCATTGAAGACCTGCTGGGTCAACTCCTCGTGGCGGAGCCCTTCCACACCTGCCCGCTGAGCCGCCCGATAGAGCGCAGCGCGCAGCACCCCCACCTCGATGAAGTCGTTGAAGTGGCCGGCCTGCAGCGAGGCATCCTGCCGGTTATCGGTGAAGCTCAACATTTTCGGCGGGAGCGGGTTTTTGGGAGTATCCCGCAGGCGGCGGATCGCCGAGAGGCTCAAAATAGTAGTCGCGGTGCTGCGCCCCTCGGAGCTGAGCGAGGCGAGTTTAGCGAAGTCCTCTCGTTGGCGGAAGCCGTAGGACACCCCGCACTGCAGACAGAAGCGGAACGGAGCGGGGGCAAAATGGCAGCCGAGCGCCGTCCCGTTGCTGGCGCCCTCGCCCTGCAGCGTGCCGTCGGCGCGCACCTGCACCGCCATGGGCAGGTTACCTCTCCGGTTGCGGCGCACGCGAGGGCCGCTCTGGTGTTCCTCCAGCCACTCATCGGAGAGCCGCTCGCGCACCGCATCGTCATCAAGGGGCCAGGGATTCTCCACGCTCACGTAGAGAAATCCCGCGGCCCCCTCGTCATCATCCTGGTCATTGAGTCGGCGGGGAATGTACTGTCCATCCACCAAGCGCACGCAGTAGTACTCCTGGCCGCACTCGCGGCAGAAGACGAGCGGCAGGAGCACGCGCGCGCGGTGACCTCCCGGGACGTATTGTTGCCGTTGCAGTGTCAGGTAACGTTCCTCTTCGAGCGAAGCATAGATGGTATCGCCCTTGCTGATGAACTGGTGCAGGCGGAAGGCAAAGGGCGACGTGCCCGTTTCGGGGTGCGGTTCGCACTCGTACCCCGCCAGCAATCCTTGCTGGATGGCCTCGACGCAATGCTCGACGGGTTCCCCGGTGAGTTCGCTCAGGGCAGTGGCAGCGCCCTGTTCCCCGGTGATGCTCTTGGGCGTGGTGCGCACGAGACGGCCCTCACGCTCGGTGACGCCAAAGGTGCTTTCGATCCACCTGGTAAATAGGCTGAATGTTGGGACGCAAATACTGGGCTGAGAGCCTCTTGTCCGAACATTCAGCCCAAAAAACTTGGGGTGAAACATCGAACTCATTTCGGATGGGGGTGTTCGGGTTCCTCTGGCGGGCGCTTTTTCCTTCCTCGCTTTTCTGCTTTTTTGCCGTTTGGCTTTGGCTCCTCCGGTTCTTCTGGGGTTTCCTGTTTCTCGCCCTCATCTTCTTTTTTCGGATTTTGCGCATCAATCACTTGTATTTTGTCACGGCGAACGGTCAGTTGTTCAGCAGCAGCTTCGAGATGCTTGGGACTCACATCGATCTCGGCCTGGGCATACGACCACTGGAGTGCGGTGGTAACCAGCTTCATCAGGTGATCCATGAGCACCCGCCCGCTTTTTTGTGGGTCGAGTAAGGGATGGGTGAGCCAGGTATAGACACTTCCGGTCCACTGTTGCAAATTCAAGGCCGGGAACGATGGACGATAAATGTACTCCAGGGAGAGCAGAATATCACGGACTTCTCCCTCCGTATGACTGGAAACTCGACAATAAGGCTGGAGGCAATCCAGGCGTCGCCGGAATTGCATCCACATCGTCTCTGGTTGATCGAACACATCTTTCAGGGGAATGGATGCCCCGCGCCCTGCGGTCACTAAACACAACCCTAAAGGGTGAGAAGGAAAAGATAAGAAGAGTTGATCCGTCAATTCTTTCAAGAAAATCAGATGAGGCATGGAAAGATCATGGGCATCATCAATGATGAGACACTCAACGCTATATTGTCCCAGCAATTCAAAGAGCAGATATTTCCGTTCCCCCCAGTGCCCTCGCGTTCTCAGCCCCAAGGCGGTCAACAGGTGGTTTCCCAACGCAGCCTCACGAGGGTCATTTTTGGGAGCCGTTACAGCAAGAATCGGATAGCGTCGCCCTCCAATCATCCCTGCCTGACGACACGCTTCATCTCGCAGATCGCATATTCCCATCGTCTTGCCACTCCCAGGCTCTGCTACAATGACATGCCAACTCCGCTCTCGCCAGGACTCTTGTAAAAGACCTTGGAAACGATGCTCAAAGGGGGTCTGGATAAAGCCATCGAAGAGAGGCAGTTTGCGAGGACTCATCGATCCACCTCCGCGCTCCGATAGCGGATCGGGAGGATCTGCGCTCCCAGCGTTCTCCTAGAGTCGGGCCTCGCTTTGGGCACCTGAAGGCTTTCGCATTCGGGAGGAGCAAAGGTTTTGAGCGTCTCTAGCACAGAAGAGGGGTGAATCTCCTCACGTTGTCGATCAAACTGCCGCGCCTTTTCCTGCTCGCGGATCGCCTGACGTCGCTGCTTTTTGGTGGTCGCGATCTCTTCCTGGATTTGTGCCCGAACATCGGCGGAAGCCGAAGCTGCGGCCTTGGTGTTTGCTGCGTCGGTGCGTCGCATGACTTTCGCCTCCCATTCGCTGATGCGCTGCCCCATGAAGGCGGGGCAGTAGGCTTCGCCCACATAACTGCCGTCCACAAACAGATAAATGACCGAAATATCACGCCTGTTGTAATAAATCTCGAATTCCCGGTCAGCGAGCCGATTGAGCAAGCCTGGACAGACATACCAGTTGCCCTGGAAGGAAAGGCGTGAGCGATCATGGACGTGATAGCCATGGCTCCTGACTTTGCGGTTTTGTGCCTTCATGAGCAAGAGTTTGAGGTCATCTGGGGCACCCAGGTACTGAGGAACGCCTGTTTGGCGCACCGCTTCTTCCCAAAGCACATCGCGTTTTTGACGACGTAATCCATCCCAACTCTGTTGGTAGTCATCAACAATGGCTCGGACGAAGTAGCGTTCTAATTCCTCCAGCGTCATTCCCCCGGCCTCTGCCGCTTGTCGCGCATCATGGGTCCCAAAACTGGTGTTGGGGAGCCGCCGCTCAAAACGCTGCGTCATCCAGCGAAAAATGGCCTCGACCGTTCCCTTGGACTCAGCCGTCAACTACACCGTCTCCCTCTCTAGCAGAAGGAGTTTTCACGGTCACCCATCCCTTTCATCCTTTGTATGGCCAGCAGTTTGAGATCCTGGCCTACCGGCACAATTGGGGGGAATATCGCGTCACGTTTTACCAGACTCCCGATCATGTGCGGGCGCTGCCTGCTGCTTGGACCAGCCTTGCGCCTTCTGACCCTAGTGTTGTCTTAGCCGCCGGTCGCGCCACCTTTCGCGTGGCTGATCTGCTGCAGCTTTCCCAGCTCATTGGGCGCATCGAAGAGGGGCGAAAGGAGCAGGCAGAGTGTTAAGCCAATTTTGCCGCAGGTGTAAAGGAAATAATGCCGGGTATCTCGACATTCTACACCGTTTTTCTTCGGAGAAAAGAGCGCTCACCTTAGTACTGTTGTATCTCATTCTCTTGACAGTTGATCCTCAAACGGTCATACTGGGCAGAAACACCTTGCCATCTCAGGAGGTTCTCATGTCCGATGAAAAGCTCGGGAACTTGCGCCAGTCTCATACCCTTCATCCGCATCCTGATCAGGTGCGTGATCCGCTCTTCACCACTGGGTCTGCCTTCTTTGACCCGCGCGACCTGGTGCAGGTCAAATACGAACTCTTACGACGGGTACGGATGGATGGAGAGTCAGTCTCCCATGCGGCGGCGTTGTTTGCGCTCTCTCGTCCCACTTTTTACGCCGCGCAAGCGGCCTGGGAACGCGCCGGACTCATCGGATTGTTCCCTGAGCCCACTGGTCCGCGTCACGCACACAAGTTGACCGAGGACATCCTGGCGCTGCTTCGACCACGGGCTGCCACCACGTCGTCCACCGAGCTCGCGGCGTGGTTACGAGAGGCGCATCAGGTGATCGTTCATCCTCGCAGTATTGAACGCGCGCTCGCCCGGGCGGCGAAAAAAGGGGGGTCACGATGACAACCAGCCAAGGCACGCCAGCATATGAAGCCTGTCGGGAGTGGGCCTTGCATCCCTGGCTCCCTCGTCCAGCGGGAGTGGCTCACATCGTGCGCGGTGGCATCATCACCTGGGTGCGCAAGAGCCACCCACTTCCAGCACCACCGCCCTTGGAGACACGCTCTGCCGACTCTGCTTGTCCGGTTCCTACCCCGCTGCTCACCCTGGTGGCAGCCATGATTGAGGAGGTATGTCAATGATCTCAGTTCAGCCAGCAGCACTGCAAAAAATCACCGCACGACATCTCTCGCGTCAGGCCATGTTGTACGTGCGGCAGAGTACTCTGCATCAAGTGCTCGAAAATACGGAAAGCACCGCACGCCAATATGGACTACGAGAACGAGCGCTCGCTCTGGGTTGGCCCACAGAGCGCATTGTGGTCATTGATCAAGACCTGGGCCAATCTGGCGCTTCTGCCGTCGATCGGGCGGGATTTCAACGGTTAGTAGCTGAGGTGGGATTGGGCCACGTCGGACTGGTCATGGGCCTGGAGGTCTCCCGCTTAGCACGCAGTTCGCTTGATTGGCATCACCTGTTGGAAATCTGCACCATGACCGGGACCCTCATTCTCGATGAAGATGGCCTCTATGATCCTGCCATTTTTAACGACCGTCTTTTGTTGGGGTTAAAAGGAACGATGTCGGAGGCCGAGCTCCATATTTTGCAGGCTCGCTTGAAGGGCGGGATTCTCCACAAAGCCAGTCGCGCAGCGTTGAAAGTGCCGTTGCCTGTCGGTCTGCTTTACGCGGAGGACCAGACCGTTATCCTCGATCCCGATGCCCAGATCCAACAAGCCCTCCGTTTGCTCTTTGCCACCTTCAAGCGCACCGGATCAGCCTGGGCGACGGTGAAGTATTTTCGCGACCAGGAGTTGCTCTTCCCGCGCCGTGTTCGCGTCGGCCCTCATGCAGGCGAGCTGCATTGGATGCCACTGCAGCACAATGCGGTCCTCAAAGTGTTGCGCAATCCTCGCTACGCCGGTGCCTTCTGCTTCGGACGTACCCATACCAGCAAGCATCCTGATGGCTCATTGCACATCCAAACCCTTCCCCAGGAGCAGTGGCTCTTTCTCGTGCGAGAGGTGCATGCTGGCTACATCAGTTGGGAAGACTATGAAGCCAATCTCGCCCAACTGCGCGCCAATCGCCAGGCGCATGGAGAGGATCGTCGCCACGGTCCCCCACGGGAAGGACCGGCGTTGCGAGAGGCGGCTGGTGATCTGCGGACGCTGCGGCAACCGGATGACAGTGCGCTACCATGATGTCAAGGGCGGCAAGCGCCTCTATCCTGAATATATGTGTCAGAAAGAGATGATTGAGCATGCTGAAGAGAAAGTCTGTCAGCGTATCCTTGGTGCAGGCCCCGACGCTGCGATCGCCGAACTCTTGCTGGCACAACTGACTCCCCTGGCCATTGATACGAGCATACAGGTGTACGAAGAACTGCACACCCAGGCCGAAGCCGCGCGGCACCTGCGTGCTCAACAGGTGGAGCGTGCGCGGTATGCAGCAGAACTGGCCCAGCGTCGGTTTTTCCGGGTGGACCCAGAGAACCGACTGGTAGCCGATGTGTTGGAAGCCGATTGGAATGCCCGCTTACGGGAACTGGCCTGTGTGCAAGAGGAAGCCGAGCAGCAAAATGAGGCGGAACAACGCAAACTCTCTGCCCTGGAAC
>WNGR01011268.1_pt1 | contig 26898 bp, 24 predicted proteins | sample 5407581 | NCBI WGS metagenome assembly WNGR01 (sample SAMN13153383, study PRJNA577476) | soil metagenome | isolation source: 80 cm soil or saprolite under Garry oak tree replicate 2 | place: USA:California | collected 2016-06-15
TGTGCCAAGGTCTTCTCTTCCTTCAAGAGTTCCTGAACGACTCTTGCCTTGAAAGCGGTTGTAGACTGTTTTCTCATCATGTCTTGAGTATATCTTATTCCTGCCCCTTTCCGTGTCTAATTTTCTCGGGCCATTATAGGGACCCTACCAATGCAGAATAGCTGGCAAGAACGTATTTTGAAGGAGTTTATTCCACAAGTAAACCGGCTTACCCTCGTGGCCGATCCAGACTACCTTGTTACAGAAGAAGATATTCTCCAGAGGCTTCGAGAGCGAGGTTTCGATATTCTCCTGTTTGAAGATCCTGTAGCCTTTCGTTTTGCCTATGAATCTAAGTATCGCTCGAAGTGGGACAACGGAGATTCATCAATAGAATTAGTTGTCGTTATACATGAAGAAGCTACGAATCTACGTTCACTGCCTTATGACATTTTTCAAACGGATCGAAAGTTATCCTTCAGCTTAGGAGATATATTCCCCAACTTAAGCTATTCCGTGATCAAGTTCCTGGATCGCAGTGACCTGGAGCTCCTCTATCGAGCGTATCTCCAGCACGCACCGGGGAAATTAGGAGATAACGCCACCAAAGATTTTTTGTTATCGCGTGTGTTCGACCTTGATGCCGAATTCATCCAACAACCTTCTGATCTCCTGCGTGTTCTCTTGCGGAGGCACTACCGAGACCAGCCTATACCCAAAATCCTGAATCAACGTTTTATTCAAATTCTCCACCAATATGGAAGGTTTGAAGATTGGCCCCTGGAAAAAATTGTCCCGGATCGCGAGGCATTCTTTAACTTTCTTCAGGAGCGGTGGCCGATCTTTCTCGAACATATCATCATGAATGAGGATCAACTTGTTCACGAATCTCCCACTACCTATGTGCTGAATTATTCAGGACCACCTAATATTCCGTTTGACAATGAAGATGTTCTGGTCTATATTGACACCCTTTTCCTTGATGGCCTGCTGCAACCTGTCGCATATCCACAAGCTAGCAAGCTTTCTCAACGATGGATTACAGCAGGGGTTCGCCTGGATCCTGAAGCAGACCGCTTAAGGCGTTTAGAGGGACTAATCAGGTCGGTCGAGATTGCCATTCCTACAGGTGAGGCCAGGTATCAGGACTGGTTCGCATTTGCGCATCGTTGGTCAGAACTCATCGTCTTATGGCACGAGACGAATGTGCAGAACCAAGGTACATTATAGCAGCAATTGTATAGCGTTCAAAAGAAGGTAGACACAATCTTTCAAGTATGGGTCATGAAGCGCTATAGCTCATTACATAATCTTCCCCCAACTCCACCAGTTATGTTGCATCACATTGCTCACGATATAGCAGAATACATCCAAACTGCTGCCAAAGAGAAAGTAGCCCTTATCATCATGGATGGCCTGGCTTTCGATCAATGGGTTATACTTCGTGAGGTATTTTCACAACAACGGCCGGACTTAAAGTTCCGCGAGAATATGGTATTCGCATGGCTTCCAACTATAACATCAGTGTCGCGACAGTCCATTTTTGCAGGTAAACCGCCGCTTTACTATCCTGAAAGCATCTTCAATACCAATAAAGAAGCAACGCTCTGGACGCAGTTATGGAATGATAAGGGCGTCTCCCAGATAGAGGTGGCGTACAAAAAGGGACTTGGAGAGGGAACGAGCCTCCCAGAAATTGAGGAGGTATTATCACATCCAAAGATTCGTGTGGTAGGGTTTATTATCGATATAGTTGATAAAATTGTGCATGGGATGGAGCTTGGAACAGCCGGAATACATAACCAGGTACGCCAGTGGGCTACTCAAGGTTTTATGATAGGACTACTCAATCTCCTCCTCCAGAATTACTTTGATGTCTTTATCACATCTGATCATGGTAACATCGAAGCCAGGGGATGCGGACAGGTATCAGAGGGGGCTATTGTAGATTTGCGCGGAGGACGTGCCCGCGTGTATCCTGATAAAATATTAAGAGCACAGGTCCAAAAGCGCTTTCCAGGTGCTATCGATTGGCCACCCATTGGGCTTCCAGAAAACTTTCTGCCACTTCTAGCCCCTAATCGATCAGCTTTTATAGCCGAAGGAAAACGAGTTGTTGGACATGGTGGTATTTCGATTGAGGAATTGATAGTTCCTTACATTCAAGTGAGGAGGGAAACTACATGAATAGAAGTGGGGAAGTGGGCTTCCGTCAGCGTATCCAGCTTAGCTGGTTAGATCGAACAGCTAATCTTTTTATTGCAGGGCTTACAAGGGATGAGATCAAGGAAGCACTCCAAGCCTTTCTGCAAGATCAGCTCTCTATTGGCAGCGATGCAAAAAGAGGGAATCGAGCGCTTACAATCTCAATTTTATTAAAAGTTTGGGTAGTAGTGCCACACGGCCGGGAAAGCCTGAGAGATGAAGGTTTAGAACTTCTTAAAAAACTTCCTTCAAAACAGCATCTGGTTGTACATTGGGGAATGGTAATGGCGGTCTACCCTTTTTTTCAGGTACTAGCAGAAACAGTCGGACGTCTTCTTCGTCTACAAGGTTCCTTCGCCGCATCTCAGGTACAGAGGCGTATGCGAGAACAGTTTGGCGAGCGGTCAACAGTGGAGCGAGCAACCAGACGTATTCTTCGATGTTTGATAGACTGGGGAGTGCTAAAGGAAACAGAAGAGAAGGGCATATATCAAGCAACACCTACTCTATTCGTGAATGACACTAAACTCGCACAATGGCTTATCGAAGCATCTTTAATCGCAAGTGGCTCCACTTCAAGCACGCTTCGAGCGATCACTCAAAATCCCGCGCTTTTTCCGTTTACCACCGAATCAATAAACATCAGAGTATTGGAGACTCATAGCAGGCTAGAATTATTGCACCAGGGGCTGGATGAAGATGTGATAATGCTTAGAAGCGGAGTTGCAAGATAAACGTATCCCTTTGAAGAAGCTTGCCATATTACCAATCGATGCTGCACGACTTCAAAGAAGTGGTCAGGTTCAAGCCAGTAAGAAGTTGGAGCAGATAGGATAGAGAGGGAATCTTTCTGTAGAGGAGCGAGGTGATTTTTATGAGTGATGCCAATACGAGTGATGACAATACGTACGATGCAAGGGTGCGAGCTATTCGAGCCTATAACCAGCCCATCCTTGACGATTTTCGGGCGTGGCTTGAGCAAGCGGGGCTCAGCGAGAAAACTGTTAGAAACCATGTTGATAACATCGACTTTTTTACTCACTACCTGGTGTATTCTGATCCGCTGAAAAAGCTTGATGAGGCTGATGGTAGTGATGTCAGGATGTTTTTGTCAGACTGGTTTCCCCGGAAAGCGTTGTGGGCTTCCGTAAGCAGCGTCAAGTCGTATTTTGCCTCGTTCAAGAAGTTTTTCCAGTGGATGGCGGAAACAGGTCGTGTCTCTCCGGCAACTGTTGATGATGTGCTGGCGACGCTCAAAGAGGGCCGGGAGGATTTTCTCGAAAGCGTGGCTGAGTATTAGTAGGGAGTGTTGGGCAAATTGGGGGTTTTGTGAGAGAAAGCGGGGATGACTTGACGATGCGAGATCAGATCGTTGCGCAAGTGCAAGAGGAGGCAAACCCGCGGGCGGCGGAAGGGATGGGGAGGTTTGGCATTCGTGGAGACCAGGTCTTAGGCGTCTCCATCCCTACCCTGCGCAAGATGGCAAAAGCTAGCGGGAAGAACCATGCCCTGGCGTTGGAACTCTGGGCGACCGGTATTCACGAGGTGAGAATTCTGGCCTCGATGATTGATGAGCCTCAGCTGGTTTCTTCGCAGCAAATGGAGGCGTGGGTCGGTGAGTTTGACTCCTGGGATCTGTGCGACCAGGTCTGTGGGAATCTGTTTGTGAAAACACCATACGCGTATGAAAAAGCTGTGGCATGGTGTCCCCGGGAGGAAGAATTTGTCAGGCGCGCCGGTTTTGTGATGATGGCTGAGCTTGCTGTGCATGACAAACAGGTAAGCGATGAGGCGTTCGTGCCGTGCTTTGCGCTCATCAAACAATATGCCGTAGATGACCGGAATTTCGTTAAAAAAGCGGTCAATTGGGCTTTGCGACAAATCGGGAAACGGAATAGCAAGCTGCTTGCGCTGGCTCAGGAGTGTGCGTACGAGCTCCAGAAATTGGATTCAAAAGCGGCGCGCTGGGTGGCGAACGATGCTCTGCGGGAATTCCAGGCGAAGTATGCCTCTCGAGCGGAGAGATGAGGGCCGATAAATCGGCGATAATAGGCATCAACCTAAGTGACCTAACCATGTCACTCTGAGCGCAGCGAAGGGTCTGGCTCGATGGGCGGCGAGATCCTTCGCTGCGCTCAGGATGACAGCCAGGACACCTCTCAGGACCATTCACGGGCAGTCTTATCTCCAAACATCTCGGGATAAGCTTGAGTACTTGACCGCTGTTATTAACAGTTCTAGCTCTACTTTGTTAGATTCTCTCTGTGCCGCCTGCGGCGGCCGAGTGAGGAGGAGGAGAAACTGGGGACACCCCAGACCCCGGCAGGAGGGCTTGTGGCCCTCCTGCACCTCCCAAAACTATCGAAGCTGTACGACTGTACGACCGAGGGGTTGTAGGGCAGTGTCAGTATGGTAGAATAGGGTGAATGACGCTCTGATGGTTTTTGGACAACGAATAGTAACTGGTGATTGCCCAGAAGTTCGCTAGAGATCCTTCGCTGCGCTCAGGATGACAACGCCGCGCTGTCATCCTGAGCGCAGCGAAGGATCTCTGGTGTGCATTCGTCCAGCAGAACTGACTCACGTCTCCTTGCGGACTTATGGGGAATCACCAGATAGTAAAGCTAGCAAAATTATGGCAAGAAAAACAAAACAATTCAAACGGAAGAAAAAGGTAACGGCGGTTTCGTCGCAATTTGACAGATGGATGGATCTGATCGGGCATCAAATCTTTAAGGGAGACTATAGGGAGGCAGTGACTAACTGCGAACGCTTGTTGAACTCCCTTCCAATGCGTGCGTCGCAGCGTGTGGATGTGCTGGCTCAACTGGGAACTGCGCAGGGTATGCTCCAGAATTTCCCGCAAAGCTATGAAGCTTTTAGTGAGGCGCTTGCTCTCAATCCCAATGATGCCGGGCTGTGGTTCAACCGGAGCATGGCGAGCCGGTTCACTATACGCTTTGGTCGGGCTTTGCGGGACGTTGAGCGTGCGATCGAATTGAATACGAGAAGTGAACTGGCCGAGAAGTTCGCTGAGGCATTGGAGTTCAGCCGGGAGATGGCTGAGAAGTCGATGAAGTTGCGCGGGCCAGATTTCACCCTGGATCAACTTATCGAGCAGGAAGATCTCTTCCAGCAGGGTCTGAAATTGATGGAGGCCTGGAAGTGGGAGGAAGCAGGGCAGGCTTTTCAGGCCTCGATTGACCTGGGTGATTGCCTGCCGCAACCATGGGGCAACCTGGGGATCTGCTTGCTGATGCAGGAGCGCTATGACGAGGCTGAGGCGGCTTTGAAACGCGCACTGGTTATCGATCCGACGTACACGCTCGCTAAAGACAATCTGGAGTTACTTGCCGATACACGGCGGACAGGCTTGCCGGATACTGTCGCGATTAATCAGCCGTTCAAGGGCAGCAAGCTCAAGCAGACCATTACTTATATCAGAGAATAGCGAATGGAAAGTATGTGCTCCGGGTATATGTATGAGATGTGATGCTTTACACTGCGGCCGGCGAGAATATTTGCATGATGACCTGGAAGCGATCACATTGGCCCAAAGTGTGCTAGCTGAACCGCCTTTAGAGTTGTGGCCAGAGGTAATTGTCAGAGTCTCCATACCCCAGGACATAGAGCAGGGTTTGCTTATCCCTATCAAGGGTGGAAAGCCATGACAACGAAGTAGGAAGTGGGAGCCACCGCCTGGTAAGCTCATGCTCGCTTATGGAGATTAGCAAATCAATCGAGGTATGATAATGGTTGGTGAGCCCCAACCCTGCCCCGGGCGCGATAAATCGGGCCCCTACGCATCAACCTAAGTGACCTAACCATGTCACCCTGAGCGCAGCGAAGGGTCTGGCTCGATGGGCGGCGAGATCCTTCGCTGCGCTCAGGATGACAGGAAAAGCCTGTGAACAGCACAATACGGGTGTAATACCAATGCGCGTACTAAATGGTAACATTGAGATGAGGGAAGCCGGTTAACGAACGCAAGCGCTTTGTATCGTCGGCCAGTTCATTGAGACCCTGACACAGCACGTCAATTCATGACTGGAGCGAGGCAAAGACGCGGTTGTGGAAGTATTTTTCGCGCAGTTCATCCCAGATGTGTTCCACAGGGTTGACTTCGGGACTATAGGGTGGTTGCTCGATCAAGCGCACATTGGAGGGAATGACCAACTCGCGAGCGTGATGCCAGCCTGCTCCATCAACTTGCATGACGATGAAGTACTTGGAGAAGGTCTGGCTGACCTGCTCCAGGAAGAGATTCATCATGGCGGTCGAAGCCTCCGGCAAAATCAGCGAGAGCATCTTTCCTTGTGCGGGAGCCACCACGGTGTAGACGTACACATATTCTCGGACTACCTGTGCTGGGGCATGGGGGCGGATCCCTGGAGGAGCGAAACCTCGTTTGGCACGGCTAATGCGGCCAAAACAGCCTTCATCTTGGGCCATGATCAGCACTGGGCGCTGATCGGAAGCTTCCCGTGTGGCGACTGCCGCTTGAGCCTGCGCCTCAAAGTTTTTTTAAACTGCGCCTGCGCTTGCGGATCCGCTTGTGGATGCCTGGGACGCGGCATGAGCTTGCGCCAGCCGTGACGAGCCAGCAGGCGATAGATGGTGCTGTCATCGACTTCGTGTCCGACTTTGGCTTCATAGGCCCGTTGGATCTGGGCCACGGTGGCGATCTCTCCCCTGGCGGCTTGCGCGAAGAAGGGGGCCAGGAAGGCTTGCTCTTCTGGCAAGCTCAGATACTCATGCCGACGGCCTCCCTTGCCTGGCGTTTCCATGGCTGTCGGCCCCAAGCGATTGTAGGTCGCAATGACTCGATGCACCGTGGTGGCTGAGACTCCCGTATGCAGGGCAATCTCTTCGGCTTTGCGTGGGGCGACCAGGGCATTGTAGATGATCCACCAGTGTTGTCGAACCCACAGACGGGCATCCGTGTTCATGCGCTCTTTGACCTCCTCAACCGACAAGTGCGATGCTGCTCGTGTGATGCGATGACCCATACCTGATCTCCATTCCTTTCTGTCTGCTGTTTCCCTTTATTTTACCACACAGAAGGCGATTTGGTATAAGAGGGGGCTGCGAGATCCTTCGCTGCGCTCAGGATGACAGGGCTGCCCTTCCTGCCTAGCTCTGGCCTACCCGGACTCATGCGCGGCTTAGGTTGATGCGTATTGGGCGCGATAAATCGGGCCCCTACGCTCTGGACGCTTCGCGTCCCACCAATATCCTGATTATTTTGTTAAAGTTCTTTGGCGAGACGATCTTCATTTCCTCATAGGCAGTTCTCTCCTTGCGCCTCTCTACACATCAACTACAACCAATCCCTTTGTTCTTTAGGCAAGGTTCAATTTGAATGAATTGTGCTTGACAGTTTGACCAGTCACACAATGTCACCCTGAGCGCAGCGAAGGGTCTGACTCGATGGGCAGGGAGATCCTTCGCTGCGCTCAGGATGACAGGACTGGACCTTTCTGGTGCTTGAGGCACTGTCAAGTTCATTTGAACCATGCCTTAGATCTAATTGCACCTTTGTCATTGAAACTACGTGATAGCTCTTGACATTACACGAAAGAGTATGTTAATATCCCGAGTGTGCAGTATATTGCACGAAGATACTGGTTGTCAACGGATTGTAACTGTGAGGAGCGATGGATATTGGTCCTCAGTTACCGGCAACAGGGAGCCATTGATCAAGAAAATAAGAACAGACATCTCTACAAGTTCAGGAATCTCTCTCCAGTAACGGTGGTGTGTCTCGGAAATAAGGCTCAATGTCTCATTTCAATGATGAAAAATGGTGTGTGGAATGACACCCTGTAAAAGGTTTTTAGTGTTCTAAAAAAATCCTAATGGAGGATGCCATGCCAAACGTTGATCAAGAGCGACTTAACCAGATACACCAGTATTGGAACGCCGCCAACTACCTGACGATCGGTCAGATCTACTTACAGAACAACCCTTTGTTGAAAGAGCCGCTGCGCCCCGAGCATATCAAACCACGATTACTCGGGCACTGGGGTACCTCACCCGGTCTCAGTTTCATTTATGTCCACCTGAATCGACTCATCCAGGACGAGGATGTCAATATGATCTACCTGGCAGGACCAGGACATGGTGGACCTGCGATCCTTGCCAATGTGTACCTCGAAGGGACCTACACGCAGACCTATCCGGAGATCACACAGGATAGGGAGGGTGTACGTCGCCTGTTTCGCCAGTTTTCGACCCCTGGAGGGGTCCCCAGCCACGTCAGTGTGCCCACCCCAGGCTCCATTCACGAAGGAGGCGAGTTGGGCTATGTCCTTGCCCACGCCTTTGGCGCCGCTTTCGACAACCCCGATTTGATCGTCGCGGCTGTCGTTGGGGATGGAGAAGCCGAGACCGGACCGCTTGAAGGCTCCTGGAAGGGCATTGATTTTTTGAACCCGGTACGTGATGGGGCGGTTCTGCCCATTTTGCATCTGAACGGGTACAAGATTGCCGGTCCCACCGTTCTAGGGCGTGAAGAGGATGAGCGCATTCACCAGCTGCTTTCGGGTCATGGCTACGATGTCCACTTTGTGACAGGCGAAGATCCGATGCAGATGCATGCAGCTATGGCCTCGACGTTAGACACGTGCTATGCAAAAATCCGCTGGTATCAAGAACAGGCTCGCGAGCATGGCTTCACCAGGCGACCAGCCTGGCCGGTGATTGTCCTGCGTTCGCCCAAGGGGTGGACCGGGCCCAAAGAGGTCAATGGCCGCCAGGTCGAGGGGACCTTTCTTGCGCACCAGGTTCCGCTGGCCGATGTGAAGACCAATCCGGCTCATCTGAACCTTCTTGAGGAGTGGATGCGCAGTTATCACCCAGAAGAAGTGTTCGACGAGGGCGGCCGTTTGATCCCGGAACTCGCCACACTCGCACCCATGGGTGATCGTCGCATGGGAGCCAATCCCCATGCTGATGGCGGCAAGCTCCTGGTCGACCTGGATTTGCCGCCCTTTACGGACTACGCGGTGGAAGTGACCAGGCCTGCGACCGAGCGCCACGAGTCGACTCGCCAGCTCGGCAAGCTGCTGCGAGATACCTTTACGCGAAACGCCGAGCAGCAGAATTTCCGTTTCTTCTGTCCCTGACGATCATGTCTCGCCCGATGGGCGAGTGATGGAGGTGCTCAGCGAACATCTCTGTCATGGCTGGTTAGAGGGCTACCTGCTCACCGGACGACATGGTTTGTTTGCCACCTACGAAGCTTTTGCGATGATCTCCGCTTCGATGACAGTCCAACATGCGAAGTGGTTGCAAGAGGCGAGCAAACTGCCCTGGCGCAAGCCGATCCCTTCGCTCAACATTCTCTTGACCTCGACCTGTTGGCGCAACGATCACAACGGGTTTAGCCATCAAGGACCTGGATTAATCGATATCGTTCTATCGAAGAAAGGCACGGTCGCACGCATCTACTTGCCACCCGATGCCAATAGTCTGCTCGCGACCGCCGATCATTGCTTGCGCAGTCACGATGACGTGAACCTGATAGTCATCGATAAGCAGCCCCAATTGCAATGGCTCAACATGGAGGAAGCGATTGCTCACTGTAAACGCGGCTTATCCACCTGGCACTGGGCGAGCAATGACGAGAAAATGGAGCCAGACATTGTGCTGGCCTGTGCTGGCGACATTGTGACCCAGGAAACGATTGCCGCCGCCTGGTGGTTACGCCAGCATCTACCAGAACTGAAGGTGCGCGTGGTCAACGTCGTGGACCTCATGACGCTCTACCCACCAGAGATCCATCCGCACGGAGTGGATGAAGCCACCTTCATTGAGCACTTCACGGAAGACAAACCTGTCGTGTTTGCCTTCCACGGCTATCCGAGGGCGATTCACCAGATCATCCATGGCCGTCCGGATGCGCCTCGTTTCCACGTGCGCGGTTTTAATGAAGAGGGAACGACCACCACGCCCTTCGATATGGTCGTACTCAATGAAACGAGCCGCTATCACCTCTGCATTGAGGCGATGCGACGGGCCACACGCGTGCGAGGGTTGACAGAGCCCTTGATCGCTGAGTGCAACGAGCTGCTTGAGAAACACACAACGTATATCCGAGAGAATCTCGAAGACATGCCAGAAGTGTGCGACTGGGTGTGGACCGACTAGGAGAGAGGACCTATGATGAAAGAACAGGCTGAGGTCCTCAGTCCTCATCTTGCCCGGCTCCACGCGCGTGCATTTGCACATCCCAGGCGCATTGTACTGACCGATGGAGCCGACGAGCGCGTTCTGGCTGCGACTCGCACTCTCGTGCAGGAATCGGCTCTTCGGCCTATTCTGGTGGGGCAGGCGGCATCTATCCTGCCCCACCTGGAACAGATGGGTGTAATCGGGAGGGTTGACGTCTACGACCCAGGCCAGGACCCGAGCCAGAGTGAGTTCGTCCACCTTTTGCGCACTCAACTGGAGAAGCGCGGCAAAGTCACTCCCGATCCGTCCAGGTTGTCTGCGATGGCAAGTGAACCAATATACAGTGGTCTCCTCCTGGTCCAGGCGGGTCTTGCTGATGGCCTGGTTGGTGGAGCGACGATCCCGACCGCGACATTGCTCCGGGCGAGCATGCAGGTCGTCGGTGTTGATCCACAACGACCCGTGGTTTCTGGTGCCTTCGCTATGCTGCTGGCCGAACGGCTTCCTGCGGGTCAGGATGCCATCGTTCTAGGTGATGCTGCTGTGGTTCCGAATCCGAGCGCCGAACAGCTGGCTTCCATCGCCATCAATACCGCGCACGTGGCACAGGCAGTGCTTGGGGAAGAACCGATCGTCGCGTTACTCTCGTTCTCCACCTATGGCAGTGCCAAAGATGCATCAGTGGCAAAGGTATGCGAGGCACTGCAGCTGGTGCGCAAGCGAGCGCCAGAATTGTGTGTAGAGGGTGAGTTACAGGCCGATGCCGCGCTGATCCCTGAGGTTTCAGTGCACAAAGCGCCTGGGAATACGGTGCAAGGACGGGCAAACGTTCTCATCTTTCCTAATCTTGATGCCGGGAATATCGCTTACAAAATGGTGGAGCGTATAGGGCGAGCGACAGCCCTGGGAGTCATCCTCTCCGGGCTGGCAAAACCCATCAATGATCTCTCACGCGGTTGCAGCGCGAGTGATATTGTGAATATGGTAGCAGTGACAGCGCTTCAAGCTGCACAGAATTAGACGATGACCACTCTCTGACCTGGCTCATGTATGTTGATGGCCCCAGACCAGGACATTCACGAGATTCGATGGACGTTCGCCACGCAGTGCGCTGGCAATCTGGTCACAGGCCATCACCTGCATGCGTAGTAAACTGGCGGTGGTGAACGCACCGACGTGCGGGGTGCAGATGGTGTTGGGCAGCGTGAAGAGAGGATGATTGGTTATGGGCGGTTCCGGGTCAAAGACATCCAGGGCTGCACCTGCCAGGTGGCCCGAGCGTAATGCCTCGAGCAGGGCAGCCTCGTCGATCAACGCCAGGTTCAGGGTCTCAGCATTCATGATATGGTAGGTCTCCGGTGTGGAAGGGCAATGGAGGGAGACAACAATCGCGCGAGGCAATAATTCTACCAGGGAAGGAACTAATTCTACTCCTAAGGAACTGGCTCGCCCCGGAGCGATGAAAGGGTCAAACGCTAAAACCTTCATCCCCAGGACTCGCGCTATAGCCGCGACACGACTCCCGATACGTCCCAGGCCAACGAGCCCCAGCACGGCACCAGATACCTCAAGGCCGGGAATTAGTTCCGTCAGTGCGGGAAAAGGACTACCTGAACGCAAGATGCGATCACCGGTCATGACGCCCTTGCAAAGATTGAGTAGCAGTGCAATTGTGTGTTCAGCCGTAGACTCGGTCGGTCCATCCGGGGTATTCACGACCATAATCCCCCGGTGGGTTGCCGCGTCAAGATCAATGCGATCTACACCGATGCCTGTGCGGGCGATGATACGCAAGCGCGGGCCAATGCGATCCATCACCTCACCAGTCACAAAAGTCTCTCCGCCAACAATGATCGCATCAGCCGTCGATGCTTCCGCGTACCAATTGTTGCGCTCTCCTACGCTGCTGACGGAGACGGTAGCCAGGCCCTCGAGTACGGCCAGGGCTTCAGGTTGCAGTGCTCTACCCGTCCAAACGTGCGCTTGCGGCATAGTCGACCTTTCTTTCTCATCTAGCTCTCTTTTTCTGGTTTTTCCATCATGAGGAGGGTGACAATTTTCTCCACTACATCGTAGGGGATAGGATGATCCAATGGGAACTGGATGGTGCCCTTTGCTCTTTTATAGTGCGATATTTTTTGCTGGAAAGCTTCATCGCCTGCCGGGATCGGATACAAGGAAATATGATGTTTCCAGCCAGCGAAGAAGACTAAATGTTTGCCGTTCAGGTTGAAAGTAGGTATCCCGTAGCTCATCGTCTCTACGGCTTCAGGCGCCGCTTTATGTATTGCCTGCCTCACTTTTTCAAGGATGGCCTGGATATCGGCGGGGAAGGTACTGATGTATTCGTCAATGGTCGTGAAGGGCTTTTTGTCTGTCATAGGTTTATCTGCTTCCTTGCTAGTGCTCTGTCCATCAGCAAGTGAGGGGTGGGAACCTGGCGACCACAAGGGATCGCCACTACATTTCAGCCGTCAAATCAAGCGTAACAGAGCACTAGGATATTGGCGTTAGTCCGATAAAACGCTTAACACGTTCATTATAGCATGTTGAAAAGAAAAAACTCCTCGTATTATTGTGGACCCTCAAAAGTAGACATTGGGAGAGAATGCCTGTCACCCTGAGCGCAGCGAAGGGTCTGGCTCCACAGACGGAGAGATCCTTCGCTGCGCTCAGGATGACAGCCAGGACACCTCTCAAGTCCGCTCACGGGACGTCTTCTCTTCAAACGTCTGCCTAAAAGGGAAGCTTGACAACATAATAAAGATCAGGTACATTCGCTTTCAGATCAGTCGGTCTGTAAAGAGGTGAAGAAGGCATAAAAAGCTACTGTAGGGCCAGCAAACGAAGCGAGGGAGAGATGAACCAGGAAGGACGAGTTACGACAGAGCGGCAGGGGCATGTACTGTTGATTGGACTAGATCGTGTTGCCAAGCGCAACGCATTTGATATGGCAATGCTGAACGCGTTAGGACTAGCTTACGCCGAGCTAGAACATGATGATGAATTGCGTTGTGGCGTGCTTTTTGCGCATGGTGATCACTTCACAGGCGGTTTGGAGCTGACGCAGTTTGCATCATCCCTGGGACACTTTGATTATGCGGAGGGTGCTATTGATCCGCTTGGCATTCGTGGCCCGCGCCTCACAAAGCCGGTGATTTCCGCCGTGCAGGGAATATGCCTGACCATCGGCATTGAGCTGATGCTGGCAACCGATATGCGTATTGCGGCTTCCAATGCACGCTTTGCGCAAATAGAGATCAAGCGAGGCCTCTTTCCCTTTGGAGGTGCGACCATCCGCTTCCCACAAGAGGTTGGCTGGGGCAACGCGATGCGTTATTTATTGACCGGAGATGAGTTCAACGCAGCCGAGGCACTGCGGATCGGTTTGGTGCAGGAGGTGGTTGAACCGGGACAGCAGCTTGCCCGCGCGACAGAACTGGCTCAGGTTGTTTCAGCGCAGGCTCCACTGGGTGTGCGTGCTACACTTAAATCGGCAAGATTGGCCATGAACGAGGGTGAAGAGGCGGCCATAGGACAATTTCTGCCTGAACTGCAGGCGATTATGCAGAGCGAGGATGTTAAAGAGGGTGTGCAGTCCTTCATTGAGCGTCGCCAAGCCAACTTTAAGGGGCGGTAATGGTTACTATTCAGTTTGCCGTTGTTGTTCCTGGGGTGGTTCTTTCAGGCTCATTTCCGGAGAAACAACACTTCGTTCACTTGTTTCCATTATTTGCATGTCTTGTCTCCTTTCACCTCGTCTTATCTCAAGCGGTCGCGAAAGGCAGCAATCTGAGCGCTGTGCTCGCGTTTATGCCCATATTGGGTATAGACAATAAAATCGTCCAGGGCATACTCCATACCGTACCAGGGAAGTGCCCCAGTTTGGCGGAACATCTCCACAGGAATGCGTGCCGCCAGCGACATAACCTGCTCATGCGTATCGTCGTACTCGTCTACTACTTCTCTCACCGTTTTGTCTTTACGCGCGACAACTTCAGAGTCATTGAACTGGCCTCCTGATTCTAAAAACAGGGTCAAGGAGGGCGTGAGACCGCCATCTACAAATGTTGTGAGCACATCTACTAACACGTGTTCATAAGAGGCTAAGTGGGCAATGATGTCTTTGACTGACCAGACACCGCATGCGCCTGATGAATCCCATGCTGATTCGGGGAAGCCATCAATAGTTTGGAGCACTGTCAGGTGACCATATTTCAGAATATCAACTGCGTTCATCGGTTAGTCCTTTCTGGGTAAGGGCCATCACACGAGGGCTCACGGTGAGCAGGATGGCATTGGCGGAGGGGTCGCGCACGAGCATGCCCGCAGGTGTCTCTTCCAGGGTTACGCCCGCATCTTGTAGCCGCTTTGTTACGCGATCCAGCTCGGGTGTGTCCGGAAAGCGCACGTCAAAGTGGCGCAACCCGATCGATCCTGGTGGGGGCGGCTGTGCATCGACGCTCTCCCAGGTGTTGAAACCCACATGACCGTGATACCCACCTGCCGAGACGAACAGCGCCTGTGATCCGTACCGCGCTATAATGTCGAACCCTAGCACGCCGACGTAGAAGGCTTCCGCTTCGGCGAGATTGGCGACCCGCAGGTGTATGTGGCCGATTACCGTCTCTGGCGGCAGTCCGCTCCACGCGTCATTGTGTCCAGACAGCTCCGAAAGCATCCCTTCGAGGTCGAGGGGCGCGCTGTCTATGCGCAACTGGGCCCCATCGAACAGCCACTCACTGCGTGGACAGTCTCTGTAGATCTCGATGCTGTTGCCGTCGGGGTCGGTCACATAGATCGACTCGCTACACCAATGATTGAAGGAGTCTTGCAGCGGTGTGAGCGTCTCGCCAAGATGTCGCAGCCCGTACGCCAGGGCCAGGCGCGATGGTACCAGGATGGCGAAATGATACAGCCCGGTTGTGCCAGGTACCAGCACGGCCCCAGCATGTTGGGTGAGGGCAAGTAGGTCCGGTCCGCCTGCACCCAGGTATGCCGTATCCCCTGTGCGTCGATGAAGCTGTAAGCCAAGGACGTCTTGATAGAACGATAGCGACCGGTCGAGGTTGGAGATAGTCAGCGCCACCGCGCCGATCCTTGTATTGGGATGAATTGATTCAGGCATCACAGTGTCTCCTTTTCAATGTATCTTTCCTTTCGCTGCTTCTATTGGCTCCTGAAATAGAGAAGAACCACTGATCACAGTGTAGCCTGACTCACCATAAAAGCACATCGGCTGAATAGCGCATTTCTTTTCGAGCTATTTGAACTAGCCAGGGGAGATTTTTGAGGATGCTGGGCTAAATTACGTACGTGATGCATCTCCAGTGTTGTGGAAGATGAGCAACCGAAATAGTGTAGAGGCATTCTCAGGAGACGAATGAGGCGCAAGGCATCGCAGGGGGTTTTCAATCCAGGTTGTGCTCGATGGCATAGCGCGTGGCGGCGCTGCGTGACGTGATGCCGAGTTTGCTATAGATCGAATTGAGGTGGGAATGGACAGTACGATGGCTAATCACCAGTTGTTCGGCCACCTGGATATCGGTCAACCCCTGCGCCACAGCACGCAAAACCTCGATCTCGCGTTCAGTGAGCCCACCGAACTTTTCAGCCGCCGCTCTACGGGACAGCAGCGGTTTTTCTGATGGGAGGTTTTGTAGTGCCGCCTGTACAAAATGTTCGCGCAGATAGGTCTGATCGATCGTTCCGGCCAGGTTGGCGATGATTTCCCTGGCAGCGCTCCACTCATACTGCGCTTGATCCTCTCGCTTGAGCAGGTGGTAGACCTGCCCCAATGAGCCCTGGACACGCCAGAGTACTGATGGAGCTTGACGCTGTTGTGCACCCAGTTTTGCGTCCTCTAACACCCGGACTGCTTCCTCCAGGCGCTTTAACGCAATGAGAGACTTGAAATCCATTATTACCTGCCTCCCAGGCATGGTCCCACGTCTCTGCGATGCCTCGCTTGTGGCTAATGCAAGGAGGGCTTCGCCTTTCAATGCCAGCAGATGGGGAATGGGCTGCTGGCGCAGGTCGCCTGGAGCGGATACAATCAATTGCTCTGCAATTTGTAACGCGATAGCAGACTCTCCCTGTGCCAGTGCAAGCTCGCCCCAGGCGCGAGCTACTTGCCGTTCACCCAAATTGCCCGGCTGATACCCTCGTGGCATGAGGGTCTTGAGTACTTCCTCTGCACGAGGAAACTCTTGCCTGAGGATGTAGGCCAGTGCCAGGTACGAGGTCAGATTCCAGATCCAATATGCAGAGCCAAGCGGCCGTGCCACCGCTAATCCAGCATCGAAAGCAGAAATCGCCAAAGCAGGTTCAAGCATCAAGAGATACAGTTGTCCCAGGGCACCGTAGCTGGTGACGATCCACACCTGATGTTCGATGGCTGTTGCGATGCTCAGGGCCTCTTGTGCATGTGCGAGCGCTTGACCGAGTTCACCAAAGGAGGAGCATACGTGTGTAGTAACAAACTCTACAAAAGCCTGCCCTATCTGTGAATTCGTCTGACGTGCCAGGCGCAAAGCTTCTTCGGTGTCTTGCAGGCACTCATCGCGTGTTCTCAGAGCGCTGAAGGCCGTTTCAATGGTCTCTGGAGCCGAGTCGAGGGCTCGTGAAGCAAGGCTGGAGAGCAGGCTTTGACTGTCGCCAAGAGTACGGAACAGCTCAACCGCTCGTCCAAAATGCTTCACCGCGTTGGCCGGGTCCCCTGAGAAACCATGGGCAACGCCCAGCAGGTCAAGCGTTTCGGCCATGCCCTGTGTGTTCTGCTGAGCTTCAAACAGATGAAACGCCTCCTGATGTGCCTCAAGTCCCTCCTGGGTGCGTCCTGTGTTCACCAGCCAGTTGCCCAGACGATTAAGGCTGCGTGCTCGCAGCGTGGGATCAGCAAGCTTCTCGGCCAGATCACCGGCTCGGCGGAACCATTCTCCTGCTTGTTCGTAATCACGTCCCGTCCAGAGGAAGCCAAGTGCCATCATGCTCTGCCATTCCAGCAGGCGAGCATGAGCAGCGCGAGCTGCCTCTAATGCATGCTCATAATCGCTCAGCGCACGTTCAAACTCGCCAAGCGTTTCATAGGCTTGTCCGCGCAGGCGATATACCGGTGAAGGCTGCGCCCCAGAGAGGTGATGGAGAGCGGCGAGTGCATGGGTAAAATGGACGATAGCCGCGTGTGGTGCGTACAGTGCCAGTGCCTTTTCCCCGACGCGTTGCGCGTACTCCAGTGCTTTTGACCAGACCTCAGCCTCAGAATAGTGATAGGCCAGGTCCGCAAGGTGGGCATCAAGCGTGGGTGTCGTGGCGTAGAGCTGCTCTATGGCTTGCGCAAGCGTGCGATGCAATGAGCGGCGCTCACGTGCAAGTAATCCTGCATACACTGCCTGTTGTGTGAGCGCGTGACGGAAAGCAAACTGTTCTGCCGATACTTCAACCACGAACTGGATCGCCAGCAATTCCTTGATCAGCAGCAACAACCGGTCTTCATCACAGTGCATGACCTGTTGTAGTATAGCAAAGTCGAAGCGCCTTCCTGCAACAGCAGCAAAGGTGACTACTTGCATGGCCTCCCTGCTCAACTGTTGTGTCCGCTGTTGCACGGCATCCTGCACACTGCGTGGAACAGGTATGTGTTCACTATGATTATCTGGATGTGGCTTCCGCTGCCACACCCCATCACGAGACAACAGTTCTCCACGTGAGACGAGCGAGGTGAGGACCTCCTCGACGAAGAACGGGTTGCCCTCGGTGAGCGGGTAGATGAGGTCCAACAGGTTATCCTGCTCACCTTCATGGAGAGCAAACATAGCGCCCAGCATGGCCTCAACATCGCTGCGCGAGAGGGGCACCAGTTGTAGCTCCTGGGACAGACGCGCACGGTCCAATTGCGCAAGGCAACGTTGCAAGCTGAGCTGAACCTCATCACTACGATAGGTCATCAGTAAAAGAAGAGGCTGAGCAGCACAGAAACGTGCAAGAGACTGGAGAAACTCCAGACTGATATCGTCGCACCAATGAAGGTCTTCGATGACGAGCAGCAAGGGACTCTGGTGGGCTTGTTCTTTGAAAAAGCGAGTCAGGGCCGCAAAGAGGCGACGTTTCTCCTGCTCGGGGTCTGGCAAAGGTGCAGGGATAGCGCCAGTCAGGGATAGCGCCAGTTCAGGCAGGAGCCGAGCAAATTCCAGGATGATTGGACCCGGGTCGGCCGTGAGTGGGTTTGGCGCGGCTGACGAGCGCAATAGGTCGAGCAGGGGCGCGTATGGGTACGAGCTATCCATCTGGAAGCAGCTGCCCTGGAGCAGGAGAAAGTCTTGAGCAGCGGCATAGGCTTTTGCCTCGGCAACCAGGCGTGATTTGCCAATACCTGCTTCACCTGACACGAGCACAACTTGCCCTTGTCCGCTCCTGGTTCGATCAATGAGCAAACGAAGTGCAGTAAGTTCGGCTGTGCGGCCCACTACGATAGGGCAAACAATCGCCCTGGTAAGCGAATCCTCCATGATGTCCACTTTTTGTCTTTCTCAATTTGTCTTTCTCAAAAAAAGCCAATCCATTTTAACCAGTAGAAGTATATCATAGGATGGCTCCCATAAGGACTCGGAAGAAGATGAACACCTTTGATACTCTACAAGCACTTTTTTCTCATGATCTGAGCGAGCTCCAGCAGTTTCGGAAGCGAGGGTGGCGCGTTCTGCCTATGACGCGTGTAGTGAAGGAAGAACATCTTGGGCGATGCTGTTATCTGGCTGAAGAATTTCTGAGTACAGCTGAACTCTGCGCACTCAAAAAAGAGATCGGGCTTGATGAACGGCAATGGCGCGCTTACAAAAGCAAGATTTCCGGGCAGTAGTAGGGTTTCACACTCAGGTTGGAGCACAGATTAAAGCTTCAGGGCAGTCCTCATGGTTGCCCTTGATGTCACATGTATATTACCAGCACTCATTCACATGACCTTCCAGGCTTCAATGACACAGTGGAGTGGAATCTGGGCAATCCAGGGCCCCTGCGACGAGGCTGCCAGGAATTCCTCCGTTGGTTCAGGTTCCTCTAGAGCGGCCACGACCAGGCCAGCGGCTCGCAAGGTGCGGAAATACCAGGACAGTGGGCGGTGATAGGCGCGCGTATAGACGATCTGACCTCGTACCCGTTGCCAGGGCAAATCGGCAACGGCAATCTCGCGGTAGTGGCTCATTTTCCGCCAGATGGTGGTCTTGGGATAGATGTGCTCGATCTCCCACCCAGAAGTATCCACTTTATCGAAACAGGGATGGGACAGGCTGGCGATAAATCGGCCCTTTGGTCGGAGCACACGGGCAACCTCCTGGAGGGCTCCGGCGGTATTCTCAATATCCATGAGGGCCATATTGCAGACAACCAGATCAAACGCGCCATCTTCCAGCATCCAGAGGTGGGCCGCGTCGGCCACATGATAGTTGATACCCAATGGCTCCTGCGCCTCTCGTGCACGAGCACGCTCAATGAGCGGCGCATGGGCATCCACAGCGGTGACGGTAGCGCCTTGACGCGCGAAGCGACGGCTCAGGTAGCCGTTGCCGCAGGCGAGGTCCAGCAGGCGCATCCCGCTTACCTCGCCAACCAGGTGAAGTAAGGGGGGATCTATCAATGTTCGATGCCAAAGATCACCCTCATCACCGATATTCGCGTCCCACCAATCGGTCATCTGGTCCCAACCAAAAGTGCTCACTGACTTACTCTCTTTCCCTGGATCTCTTCACGTGAGTTGAGAGCCTAGCGTACCATCAGCTTTTCTTTTTGGCAAGTCTTTCTCCCTGGTGATTCCCCATAAGTTCCCACGAGATCCTTCGCTGCGGTTTGAAATTCACTACGCCACAAATTGAAAGCATCCCTCGCACGTTCGGCTATGCCTCCTTGTGCGGGGATGAAAGGTAGTCTCGTCAGGTTTGGAATGCATTACGCCACGTCTCCGCTATGCGTCGCTTGTGGCTCATGCAAGGAAGATGCCTCGCTTGTGGCTAGTGAAAGGAAGCTCAGGATGACAAATTCCCTGCAAATGTCTACCAGCGAGGGGTGTGCAACCTGCGACGAGATAGGTCGTATATGAAATATAACGATATATCGCTTTGTTATAAAGAGTGATACGATATATCGTATCGTTCATAGAACAGACTTGAGCCGTGGTGACATCGCACAGTGCCTCGGGCAATGCATAGGAGCATTACCAGGAGCAGAGCATGATGCCACGACACTGATAGTACACAAAGAAAGAGAAAATTTCCATGATGTTTGGACACGGTTTATGGCTCCTGCTGCCATTGTTGTTCCTGGGGAAGTTCTTCTGGATCGTTATCCTGGCGCTCCTTATCGGGTTTGCCATCCGCCGGTTCAGCTTCAGGCAGCCACTTACGACCAGATGCGCGAGCGGCTGGAGGCCTCAACTGGACCACAGCAGCAGTAATATTCCTGGCTGCTGAGGTACGCGTTCCCGCCTGTGAAGCACACCGGAAGGGAATGCGGCACCTGTACCAGGAGAGGGAGCACTCCTTCCCCAAGCCCAAAGCTGGGGAAGGAGTGCTCCCTCTCTTTTTGTCTCTGCGTTCAGGCCCTCTCAAAGAGTCTGGCTGAGGAACTGATGATCGATGTCGTCTACTGCAACTTACTGCTGGTCTTGTTGAGTGCATCACGGATAGAATGGGCCAGAGCCAGTGGACCACCTGTGCTAAAGGAGTGCAAGTAGTTACTCCGACTCTTGTTGGCCGGGGCGTTCCTCTAGCATGCGGCGGTGCTCCACGACCAGGTGGTGATGTATCTGTACTTCTCTATGGTAGTTTGGAAAAGGACTTGCAGTGTTTGATGATGGGCCATCATAGCTTGATGATGGCTTATCATGGCTTGATGATAGCTCACCATCGTTTGATCATCGTTCTGATTGCCAACGTTTCCAGGCTCAGAAGGGTGGCTCTCTTCAGGGTCTTCTAACGGATCGTCCACGGCTGCACTTCGCTTTCCCTGCTGAACTAAACAGTGTATCACCCATAGAAATTTTCCTCCTTTTCAGGACTGAGATCCAGTCATAACTTGCCTCCTGCGGAGGCGAACAAAGGAAGGAGGAAGCTTCGGGGGACACCCCCGCGCCCCCGGCAGGAGGCTTCGCCCCCTGCACCCCTGATTTATGACTGAATGTCAGTTCAGGATAGTTGACATTCCTGGACAGGTGTCGCTTCCTTCCTGGAAGGAGTGGTTACTCGTTCAAGGAAGGTGAGGCGAACAAAAGCTTCTCGTGTCGAATATCCACACATGTCTTCAGATGGGCGTAAGCGGGTACACACCTCCGGGCGCTCTGGCTTGCCAAAGAGCTGGCAGCGATGATTTCTCGTCAGATGAATACAGCGCACGCCTGCCGGTTTACCATGGGGCATCCCCGGCAGAGCTGATGAAATGGACGGAGCGATACAACATGCTCCGCAACCGATGCGGCAGTCCATGCTATTCTTCCGCTAGAATTTTCTCGACGACTTCTTTGAGCACAGGGTATGGCTGGGCCCCTACCACCAGGTACTGGTCGGCGAAGACGAGCGCGGGCACGCCGGTGAGTCCATATTCACGAGCCAGGTCGATATCGGCGGATACCTGGGCGTCGAAGTCCGGGTTTGCCAGTACATCATCGAAGTTCTCGGTGTTCAGGCCAACCTGCTCCGCGATCTCTTTGAGCACAGCCTTATCATCAATCGAGCGGGCATGCTGCCAATATGCTTTCATGACGGCTTTATGGAAAGCCTCTCCCTTTCCTTGCGACTCGGCATATTTTTCAGCAATCAGGGCGGGGCGGCTGTCGATGCCAAATGGGCCAGCGTCTATATCCAGACCATATTGTTCGCGCGCCCTCTTTTGGAAGAGTGGGCGTGACGCTTCTATTTGTGCCCGGCGCTGCGGTGAAATGGGAGGAGAGCCAGCCGGTCGAAGTTCAAACGAGCGCCAATGCATAGTAAGATCGTACTGCTCTTGAAGCTGCTCCAAACTGGAGGCGACTAAAAAGCAGAAGGGTCAGACAAAGTCGGACCAGACGTCAATGCGGATAGCCATGAGTTACATCCTTTTCCTTCTGTGTTGTAGCATGTATACTCCTTTAGTATACAACATGGCGACCCTTGTCGAAGGAGATCTCTACTGAAATTCACTCATAACTGCCTCCTACGGAGGCGAGCAAAAGGAAAGAGAAGGTTGCTGGGGTCACCCCAGACCCCGTCAGGGGAGCTTCGCCCCCTGCACCCCCTCTTGATTTGATGAGTCGATGTCAGATCTCTATCCTCTTATCCGCGGGCCAGGTGCAGGTTTCGGGTTGCGGCGGCGATCAGGCTGCTGATATCGGTTGTTACGCTGATCATCTGGAAGCCCTGGCGTACACGCTCGGCCGCGGCCTCTCCGTTGTCGCTAAACATGCCGAGCGCGAGGTGATATTTGCGGGCTGCTGCCTTAATATGTTCCAGGGCCTCTGTAAATTCGGGCTCAGCCCCCTCGCTGCTTGGTGTGAGGCCGAGTTGAGCATGAAGATCGTTGGGTCCGACGAAGGCGACATCTATTCCTGGCACCGAAAGAATTTCATCTAGGTGCTGCAGAGCCTGTCTGCTCTCAATCTGGATGGTCACGATAATTTCATCGTTCGCCGTCTGGGCATAGTCGTGCCAATTGGTGATGCCGAACCCATAGGGGCCGAAAGCGCCCCCGATACTGCGATCGCCGAGTGGAGGATATTTCGTGTACTCGACCGCGCGCTGCGCCTCTTCACGTGAATTGACCATTGGGACAACAACGCCCCAAGCTCCGGCGTCCAGTGCCCATTTAAACCACTCGACGCTATTGGCAGGGACGCGCACTATGGGTGCGCAGGTTCCGGCATCGGCAATCGTGGCAACCATATCGGCCATGAGAACGGGATTCTGCGCGCTATGCTCCATATCCACGACAAGCCAATCGAAGCCGAGCCGTGCCATGATTCTTGCCGAGGGAACGCTGGGAAGGCTCAACCAGCCTCCCAGCGCTGGCTCACCCCGTTTGAGTTTTTCTTTCACCTGGTTTGTGCGCATCGCATACTCCTTTGGTGGTCTTCAGCCCTCTTGTCGGGAGAGCGCGATTACCGGAATCTGACGGGGTGTTTTCGCTTGATGCTCGGCGAAAAAGGGATACAACTCCACGACCCTGGTCCACAGCCGATGCCGCTCCTCGCCTTCCATGACCAGGGCGGTGGCGTCGAAGGTTTCGAGCCCGACCTCCACGGTGACGTGCGGGTGAGCCACTACATTGTAATACCAGGCAGGGTGGGTCAACGCGCCAGCGTTGGAGGCAATCACGAGGAGACGATCGCCATCGGGGATGTACATCATCGGGGTTGTGCGACGCTGCCCGCTCCTGGCACCCGTGGTCGTGAGCAGGAGCAAGGGCCTACCCTCGAATGCTTTACCGGCCTTGTCCCGGTTCGCGCGGAACTCCTCAATCAGTTTGCGGTTGTAGTCATTTTGATCGGTCATAATTCCTCCTGCATTGCCAGATAATCCTGTTCTGCTTCAGGCTAGCACCTCTGTTCGACTATGTCAATGTCAGCTTCTCGCCAGATAGGGTTTCCCAGCCCCCACGGGTAGGTTTTTGTGAGGACTCTTGAGGAGCGGGATGGGTCGTGTAGGGGCGGGAGTGGTGTGGAGAAGGGAGGGGACCCTTGTGGTCGCCCGTGGTGGGTGATCGTACGTGGTGTTCCTGCACAGTGAGGAAGGAAAGGTACGGTGGTCGGCCACGTGGGCACCCACAAGGGGCCCCACACCACACCGCTCCACCCCTGCCCCTTCGCGAGTAAGCGCCTTACCACGCGATTTCACAAAAAACCTACTTGTGAGAGAAGAACGAGGTGGGGACCCATATGGCTGCCTGTCGAGACTCACACGCTCTCTCACTCTATAGATGTGGTAGAATCGACATGCAAATTATTCACATTTGGAGAAGGGAGCCCGCAACGAACATCAATGGATAAGAGCCCGAATCGCCCAAACAGACAATCCCTCCGGTTGCCAGCATACGATTACACGTCAACCGGAGCCTATTATATTACCATCTGTGCCGAAAAGAGCGAAGCACTTTTTGAGAAACCCGAGCTGCGTAAACAGCTGCTTGAAACATGGCAAGCATTACCTGATCGTTTCCCCGGCATAACATTGGATGAGTTTGTGATCATGCCTAACCATATGCATGGGATCATTTGGTTGGATGGCTCTGTGGGGCATGCGCCCACATTGAGCCAGGTCGTAGGAGCCTACAAATCTTTAACAACGACAGCCTGGCTGCAATACAATAAAAGTATTGGTACCATTTGTTCTCGGCATCTTTGGCAGCGAAACTACTATGACCATATTATTCGTAATGATGAGGACCTGGAAGAGAAACGTGAATATATTCTCAACAATCCTATGAAGAAAAAAGAGAGGGAGGAAGGTTCGTAGTTCGCCCATTGGTGGGAGCATTCAACGTATCCATTCTGTTTTCTCTAGCAAGAACACATTTGGCCTGGGATCGCGTAGAGGCAGGGTATCCTGTCTAGGGGACGGTAACCTGGTGAGTCTCCATCGGCGGGCACCCACAAGGGGCCCCACACCACGCCGCACCACCCCTGCCCCTACGCGAATCCTGGCGGGCTGCCTTTTGCACTCCCCGACTTTTGCATAGCCTGGAACCTCATTTAGTTGACTTTGACATCTGTGCGCAAAGAAGGTATCGTGCTAGTATAGCTTACTGTATCTGGAGAAATGCTTGTTATGTCCTGGACACCGCTGGCGGAGCGCTTCACAGCTCTCCCACTGATTCTCGCAGGCCCTCTACTGCGGCGGGTAGAGCCACAATCTGTCACGGTCTGGCTCGCCTTGAAAGAGCCTCGCCTGGTCACGCTGCGCGTGTATGCCAGAAATGATGCCGGTGGCCTCGTTCTGCAATGTGAGGGTACGCATCCTACTATCCGGCTCGGGAACAACCTGCATATTGTCGCGGTGACGGCACGTGCCAGCGCCGATACGCTGCTGCATTGGGGCGGGCTGTACTACTACGACCTGTTCTTTCAAGCTGATGATCACACAGGTACGCTTGACACGCCAGTTCCCGAAACCGCTGCTCACCTCGACACACCTGGCATTCTCAACATCGATCCTTCCAAGGCTGACCCCCTTCATCGCCTGGTCTATCCTGGCCACGCGCTTCCCAGTTTCGTGCTACCGCCCGAAGATGTCAACCGGCTCAGGGTGGTGCATGGCTCCTGCCGCAAACCGCATGGGGTTGGTAGGGAAATGCTCTCCGCCCTCGATACTATCCTCGACTCAGCGATTCAACAGGGAAAGGCTCGGCCGCAGCAGCTCTTTCTCAACGGAGATCAGATCTATGCCGACGAAGTGGCGACTCCGCTCTTGTTTGCGCTGATCGATGCCGGGAATTTCTTCTTTGCAGGAAATGAGGGAGAGCTGCTCCCAGGAGCGCAGGTCCCGACTAGCGACCTGGAACCAGGAGAGCGCGGTGACATTGTGCACAACAAGGCCATGTTTACCACTCCCACTCCGCAGAACCAACTGCTGGCATGGAACGAGTTCGCTGCTATGTACCTGTTCGCCTGGTCTGATGTCCCGTGGCCCGCCGATCTGCCCAGCGTCCAGGAGATGTGGAACGCCTATCCACAGACGCGACCCGAGGCCGATGACAAGGAGAAGGTGGAAACGGAGTACGCTGCTCAGCTTGAACAGTTAGAGGGGTTTCGTTGCGCGCTGCCGCAGGTGCGCCGTGCCTTAGCGAATATCGCCACCTATACAATCTGCGACGATCATGAGATCACCGACGACTGGTTCCTTGATGGAGCCTGGTGCCAGCGTGTCCTGGCCAGCTCTTCAGGACGGCGGATCGTCCGCAATGGTCTGCTGGCCTATGCACTGTTCCAGGGCTGGGGTAATACGCCGCGACAGTTTGCTGAGCCGAGTGGGATGGCCTTGCTCAACGCTGTCGATACGTGGCGTGGGGACGCGTCGGATGACAGGGTAGAGACTATAGAGGAAATCATTGGCCTCCCGGCGGCTTTTAGCGGAAGCGGAGAACTGTCTCGTTCCCCGCGGGCGCTCCACTGGTACCATACGTATGAGGGTCCCCGCTACCAGGTGATTCTGATGGACACCCGCACGCAGCGCTTCTACCGTTCGCGACACGACTTTCCCGGGCTATTGTCTCCCGATGCCGTACACAGGCAAGTAGTCGGCGCTGCTCGCGAGGACGCGGAAGTAACGATCATCATCTCAGCGACCCCTATGCTTGGCGTCGACTTCATCGAGTCCATTCAGGTGTGGAGTCACTGGTTCGTCAAAGAGAATTATCCATATGACTGTGAAGCCTGGGCATTGGAATGGGAGACCTTTCAGCACTTCATGAAGACCGTGAGCGTCATGAAGCGGGTGGTCTTTCTTTCAGGAGATGTGCATTACGCCTTCGGGTCAAGTATGGAGTACTGGGACCGGCATACCCATGCCAGCGCCAAGCTGGTGA
>WNGR01001408.1_pt1 | contig 26894 bp, 27 predicted proteins | sample 5407581 | NCBI WGS metagenome assembly WNGR01 (sample SAMN13153383, study PRJNA577476) | soil metagenome | isolation source: 80 cm soil or saprolite under Garry oak tree replicate 2 | place: USA:California | collected 2016-06-15
CGGCTCGAATCAGGCCTGCGGACCGCTTCTGGATGTCGCCGCCGATGACATCGAACACCAGATCGACGCCGCCGACGTCTTCCAGGGCGTCGTTGTCGAGGTCGACGAACTCCTGCGCGCCGAAGTCGAGCGCCTTCTGGCGGTCGGCCGCGCGTCCGGTGCCGATGACGTACGCGCCGGACGCGCGTGCGAGTTGCGTCACCATCGTCCCGACTGCGCCGGCCGCGCCGTGCGCGAGGACGCTCTGCCCCGCCTGAAGGCGGCCGTGTTCGAACAGTCCCTGCCACGCGGTCAGCCCCGAGATTGGCAGGCTCGCGCCGACGGTGAAGTCGACGTCGCCTGGCAGCGGCGCGAGGTTGCGTGCCTCGATCGCCACATATTCCGCCAGGGTGCCGTCGCGATGCCAGTCCGCGAGGCCGAACACCCGCTGTCCCACCGACAGCCCAGTCGTGCCATAGCCGAGGGCGGTGACCACTCCGGCCAGCTCGTGGCCGGGGATCGACGGTGTTCGGTCACGGTCGGCACGATCGGTCCAGGTCGACGGCCACTCCATCTCAGTCGGGACGAATCCCGACGCATGAATCTGAACGATGACGTCGTTTATCGCTGCCGGCGGCTCGGGCCGCTCCACCAGCGTCATCCCGGCCGTTCCCGCAGCCTGGTCCGTCACCACGATCGCTTTCATTTGGGACACCTCTCTGTATCAGTCATCGCCTGCTGCCCTCTTCCCCACTCCCCGATGGCACTTCCGTTACGAGCACTATATGTAACGATAGCAATAACGGCAAGCCCCTGTAACGGAACTGGATAGGATCGCACGCAGACACCGTCTGCGAGGTGGAACATGGCCCGAGCGCGCGCAGCGACGAACGAGCACGCCGACATCGCCGGTTCGCGTGCCGGCGGCCGACCACGCGACCCCGCGCTCGACGAAGCGATCATCCTGGCCACCCGTGCCCGCCTCGTCCAGGACGGCTATTCGCGCATGACCATTGGCGACATAGCAGCCGATGCGGGTGTCAGTCGCCCGACGCTCTACCGGCGGTGGAGCACGAAATTCGAGCTCGTCACCGACGCGCTGGACTACGGCTTCCGCAGGCAGCGCGACATGTACGGCCTCGATCTAAGCCGCTTAGAGCCACGGGAAGCGCTCGTTGAGGCTGTCCGCCGCCTGGATCCCGCGTACTTCAACCCGGACGCCATGGTGCTGATGGGCAACTTCGCCGGCGAGGCGATCCGCACCCCAGAACTACTCGAGATCCTTCGCAAGCACGCAGTCGAACCGCGCGTCACTCTCGTCGAAAACGTGCTGTCGCAGCTCCAGGAACGCGGGGCAGTGTCCGACGACATCGACAAGCACACCATCGCCACCATGTGCTTCGGAAGCTACTTCGCCGCCTTCTACCGAGGCAACAGCAAGAAGAAGATCCCCGAGACGGTCGTCGCCGTGCTGTGGCCGGCGATCGCTACCAGACGGCGGACCCGCGGGCAAGCACGGTACGCGCAGTAATCCCGCGCCACGATGCATCCAGGAAGCACGACCGACGTGCATCTGCTAGCGGCTCGTACGGATCTCAACCTAGACACCACCACAACCGAATAACAGCCCAGGAGACCGCAGTGGAGCCCACCCAGCGCGGGGCTCGACTACGGAATACACCCGGCTACCGGAGCTACAGCGCTCGTGTAGCTACTGCGTAGCGGCAGTCGCCGGCGAGTCGCTATCGTGGCCGACCGCGCCGACACCGGCGGCCCGAACGCTTATCGCCGCCGACGGCTCAGGGTCAGTCTCAGTCGCCGCCGACTCGCGCGATGCTCCCGCTCAACTCACCGATTCCTGCCGGTACCTCGCGTCCGGCGGCGAGGCACCCTGCCGCGTCACCCGGCACGGTCACGATCACGTTGTCACTGCCGGACGACGACCGCGTGAGCCGGTTGACGAATCCCTGCCCTCCCATAATAGTTAGGAATGTGCCTAAGTATCACGACGAGCTCGACGCCGTGCTCCGCGCTCTCGCGGATCCGACGCGCCGGGCCGTCGTGGAACGGTTAGCGATGTCCCCAGCCGTCGTGTCCGAGCTCGCGGCACCGTTCTCGATGGCGTTGCCGTCGCTCATGCAGCACCTGCGCGTCCTCGAGAACGCGGGACTGGTCACATCACAGAAGCACGGACGCGTCCGCACCGTGAGCCTGCGGCCCGGCGCCCTCGACGTCCTGCACCTGTGGCTCGGCGAGCAACGAACGCCCGCAGAACGCCAAGCCGACCGGCTCGGCATCCACCTGGCCCGCACCACCCCGAAGGAGACCTGACATGACCCGCGTTCGCGTCGACCTGAACATCTCGCTGGACGGCTATGCCTCCGGCGGCCACACCCCGGAGAATCCGATGGGTGAGGACTGGGGGCGCCTCACGGCGGCGTACGCCGCCACCCGCACGATTCGCGAGCGCGTCTTCGGCGAGACCAGCGGCACCGGCACGACCGGTATCGACGACTCCTACGCCGCCGCGTACTTCGAGGGCGTCGGCGCCGAGGTCATGGGCGCGGCCATGTTCGGCCTGCACTCGTTCCCCGACGATCCGGACTGGAAGGGCTGGTGGGGTGACCAGCCGCCGTTCGGCACGCCGGTCTACGTTCTCACCCACACGGCACCGCGGCCATCGATCCCGATGCAGGGCGGAACGACGTTCCACTTCCGCAGCGCCGCAATCGAGGACGTGCTGGTCGAGGCGACCGAGGCTGCCGGCGGACTGGACGTGCGCGTCGGCGGTGGCGTCAGCACCGCGCGCGCCTTCCTGCGCGCCGGACTGGTCGACCACCTGCACGTCGCGATCGCCCCGATCCTGCTCGGCCGGGGCAACCGACTGTGGGACGACCTGCGCGGCCTCGAACTCACCCACAAGGTGACGACGGACGTGGCCGAGAGCGGCACGATCCACGTCACCTTCGCGCGATAGGACGCACTCATGACGATCGAACGCCGACTCGCCCGCGCCGGGTTCACCCTGACACGCGACTACCCCGTTCCCCTCGAGCGCGTCTGGGACGCGTTCGCCGAGGAGCAGCAGAAGTTGGCCTGGTGGGGCGCTGGCGACACCATTGAGCCCGGCGAGTGGGCGTTCGACTTCCGCGTCGGCGGACGCGACGTGGCCGAGGGGACATTCCACGACGGCCCTGTCTCGCGGTACGAGGCCACGTACACCGACATCGTCGAGCACCTCCGCATTGTCACGACCTACGACATGTGGCTCGACGGGGTTCACATGTCGACGTCGGTGGCGTCGTTGGAGTTCGAGCCGACCGACGAGGGCACCCGGTTCACGCACGTCGAACACGGCGTCTTCTTCGACCAGTTCTGGGCCGACGGGCCGAACCGCGAGGAAGGCAGCCGCGGCCTGCTCGAGGCTTTGGGCAACTACCTCGCGTAAGGCACCTCCCGCGATTGGACGGTGGCTGAGCAACCAGTCGGGCCGGCTCGCGTCTATCGGATCAAGTCGCAGGGGACACAGACCTGGACCTGAGGTTCGTCGTAGGCCGAATCACGCAAGTCCCACAGAGCGTCGACGAGTTGTTCCTTCGTCTGCGCCGCACCAAGCCCTTGGAGGCCGGCCGTAAGAGCGTCCACGGGCATCGTAGGGGGGACCATGAAGCTCGCCCAGATAGCTCTCCGAACTGCCCTCAGCAACGTCCTCAACTCGGCACGATCGAGCGAACAACACGGCACGACCGCGCGCTCACCGCGGCAGACATCCGATCGCATTCGGCGTTGGATGGCGACATGATTCACCGCATGTCTCCGCGCGTGCCCCATGGCTGGGTGCTAACCGAACGCGACTAGCGGAGCGGCGTACTGAGGCCCGCCAGCTTGCGGGCGCTCGCCTTGTCAGTGCTTGGTATCTGACGCTCGACTATCGCGGCTCGGATCTTGGCCATCGTGACGGGGAACCTCGAACGATCACGGACGCGACGGAGTGGCAGGACCCGCCGTGGCTTGGTGAAGGCTTCCACTCGGTCGACTACGAGGTGGAACTGCACACGGTGCGGGGTCATGGCTTAGTTGGTCTCCGCTGCGCGGCAGGTCGATCCGGCTATCCGCTGACCGCGATGCGCACCTCGGCTGCCGAGGCGTACCCGCCGTCGCCTGCCGTTGCGACCAGCCGCACGTACCGGGCTGGGCGGCCGGTGAACGACACCGACTTCAGTGAACTGTCGTCGGGCCATGCGCCGCTCGACGCTGCGCTGAACGTGCTGCCGTCGCTGCTCAGTTCGACGCGGTACGCCGTGACGGTGCCGGTAGGGGACGCGTCGAGCCGGGGCTGGTAGGTCAGCCCGGACACCGAGCGGATCGCGCCGAGGTCGATCGTCAAAGCTTGCGGCAACGGGGTCTGCGGCGTGAACTCGTCGTGCCAGATCGTGGTGAGCGAGCCGTCGACCGCCGCCGATGCCGGATATCCGTCGTGCGCGCTCGTCGCGGTCGCGGTCAATGCGGACTGCGGCACGAAGTCCGGCCACGTCCCAGGCGCCGGCGGGGGCCCACAGGTCAGGTCGAGGTTCGCCCAGTTGGCCCGGTCGTTGTAGCCGCCGTCGCCACCGTCCCCGACCAGTAGGCTCAGCACCTGGACCCCGGTCAGGTCGACGTCGAAGGCCTTCGTGGCCGTCCGGTCGATGACCCCGGTGTCGAAGCGGACCTGACCGTCGCCCGCGATCTGGAAGCTCGCCGTGCCACCTTCGGGGCCGACGTTGTTCACGGCGTCGTCGATGCCGGCGATTCCCGACAGCCTGCTGCAGTTGCCGCCCAGGTAATAGTCGACGCGCGAGGGCGATGCGACACCAACGCCCTTGGCGTACTGGACGCCCTGCATCGTGATCGGCCCGCCGCCCACGCTCGCGTCCGGCGCGGCCACCTGCCAACCGCTGCTGGCCTGCATCCAGGCGTGGTCACTGAGATGACCGGTTCCGTCCGGCGGCGCGGACGGGACGAGCACGCTCAGGTCGGCGGACCGGCTCGCGGCCCGCGTTTCGTCGTCCCATCTGTAGTCGGCGCGGACGGTGAGCGAGTACCTGCCGGGCAACGCCCCGGGCGGCGCGCCGACCTGCCATTGGCCGGTGATCGAAGCACCGGTCGGGACAGTCCTGCTGCCCGTGTCGCCGGTGACCGCCCACCCGGACGGAGCAGTCAGCCCGATGTGGGCCTGCGTCACCGGTTCGCGGCCGTCGTTGCGGAACACGGCCGACACCGCGAGGGCACTGCCCGGCAGGGCGAGGTTCAGATCCGAGCCGGGCGTCGCCGGGACGGACGGCGCGCTCAGGTCGGTGGCCGGCTCGACGTCGCCGGCACCGCGCGTCACGCGGTATAGCACCGCGCTCTGCGGCGGAACGGTCGTGGTGATGGTGCCTGCGGTCTCGCTCACCCGCCCGTTCCACAGGTCGCTCAACGTATACCGCGAGGCGCGCGGCAGCCCGGCCGCGTCCGTACTCGTGCGTATGGTCAGCGGGGCCGAGCCACGGTTGAGCAAGGCGATCGCGCGGTCGCCGTTCGCCAGCGGCTTGACCCAGACGTCGCCGTTGCCCTGCTGCGAGATCCGCGTGCCCTGTACGCCGAGCCGGTCCTGGTCGATAGCGAGGACGTCCCGGTTCGTGAGCATGCTGATCGTCGCGGGTGACAGCGCCCGGACGTCGCTGCCGACGATCAACGGGGCAGCCACCATCGACCACATGGTGAACTGCGCCTGCGCCTGTACCGCGGTCATGCCAAGTTCGGGGCCGAGGTAGTCAGGGTCGTTCCAGTGCCCCGGCCCGGCCGCCTCCGGGTGCTTGGCGTCGTCGTCGAGATTGCGCAGGACGTCCGGCCACTGGACGCTGTGCACGAAACCGACGTCGGTGTCGGTGCGCCAGGAGTTCCCAGTGCTCGGGCCGAATGTGTAGGAGTAGTAGGCAGATCGCTCCAGCGGCGGGTCGCCCGGCCCGAGCCGGTCGGGCGTGAACGGGTTGCAGATGTTGAAAAGCATCGGGCGGTGGCTGGCGTTGTTCAGCAGCGCGTCGCGGAACTGCCCGTACGCCGTGGCCGGGTCGAGGTGCAGATACGTGCCGCCGCAGAAGTCGACCTTGAGCGCGTCGAATCCCCAGGCGGCGAACTGGTCGGCATCCTGCTGGTAATGGCCGTAGCTGCCCTGGTTCACGCCGCCGCAGCCGTCCGTCCCGGCGTCGGTGTAGATGCCGGCGAGCAGGCCCTTCGCGTGGATGTAGTCGGCGACCGCCTTCATCCCGTGCGGCCATTGCGCAGGGTCGACGGTGATGTCGCCCTGCGCGTCGCGTGTTCCGGACCACCAGCCGCCGTCGATCCAGACGTAGCGGTAGCCCGCGCTCGACAGTCCGCGGCTGACCATCGCGTCGGCGACGCTGTCGATGGTGGCCTCGTCGAAGCTCGAACCCAGCCCGTAGTAGGTGTTCCAGCCCAGGTAGGGCGTTCGGGCCAGCCCGTTGTCCAGTGCCGAGGCGGGTGGCGCCGCCGCCACGCCGACGACCAGCCCGAGCAGCAGCAACGTCGCGGATGCCAATCTGCGCACCGTCATGTATCTCTCCAGGTGTCTAGGGCAGGCCGATGGCCCGGGTGCCTCGCCGGCGTTGCTGGATCACGACGGCGATCACGAGCAGGAATCCCTGTGCGATGTCCTGCCAGAATGAGTTGACGTTGAGGATGGTCAGGCCGTTCTGCAGCACGCCGAGCAGCAACACGGCGAGGATCGTGCCCGGCACGGTGCCCTTGCCGCCCTGCATGGCGACACCGCCGAGCGCCGCCGCGGTGATGGACTGCAGTTCGAGTCCCTGGCTGCCCGAGGTCGGCTGGCCCGAGCCGGTGCGCGCGGTCAGCATGATGCCGGCGATGGCGGCCACGACGCCGGCCGCCACGTAACAGCCGATGACGTACCGGTTCAGGTTTATGCCGGCGAGGCGGGCGGCCGTCGCATTGCCGCCCATGGCGTAGATGTTGCGGCCGACGTCCGCGTAGCGCAGCAGCAGGTGAACCGCCAGCGCGATGACGATCAGGATCCAGATGAGCACCGGTACGCCGAGGATGGATCCCCTGGCGATGAACGCGAACGTGCCGTCGGTGCCGGTGTATCCCTGGGCGCGCCCGTTCGAGACCAGGTTGGCCAGCCCGCGGAATCCCGCGTAGGTGGCCAGCGTCGCGATCACGGCGTTGACCCGGCCGTAGATGATCACCACGCCGTTGAACAGCCCGGTCAGGATGCCGACTCCGAGCGCGGCGAGGATGCCGATGCCAGCGCCGTGCGAGCTGGTGAACACCATCGCGGAGACGACTGACGTGAGCCCGGCGGCGCTGCCGACCGAGATGTCCAGGCCGCCGATCAGCATGACCACCGTCTGCACGATGGCGAGGACGCCGACGATCGAGACGGTCGTGCCGATCGTCTTCAGGTTGCTCACCAGGAAGAAGTTGCTGTCGCGCGAGCCGATGAACGCCACGAGGGCGCCCAGCGCGATCAGCAGGCTGATGTTCTGCACGCCGATTGCGTCGAGCGCGCGGCGCACCGCCCGCGGGCGGGCGGCTGGCACGGCGTCGATCCGCGGTGATGCCGTCGAGGGTGTGGTCATCGAGGTCACGGTTCTGCTCCGGTGGTCGCACGGGTGTCCTGCATGGCGAGCGCGAGGATGCGTTCCTCCGTCGCGTCCTGGCGGGAGAGTTCGCCGGTGATGCGGCCGGCCTGCATGACGAGCACGCGGTCGGACAGCGCGAGGATCTCGGGCAGCTCGGAGGAGATGACGACGATCGCGATGCCCTCGGCGGCAAGGTCATTGATGACGCGGTAGATCTCCGCCTTCGCGCCGACGTCCACGCCGCGGGTCGGCTCGTCCAGGATGAGCACGCGCGGCCGGCGGGCCAGCCACCGGGCGAGCACGACTTTCTGCTGGTTGCCGCCGGACAGGTCGGCTACCACGTGCTCCAGCGACGGCGTGCGGACGTCGAGCCTGCTGACGAACCAGGACACGATCCGCCGCTCCTCGCCCCGGCGCACCACGTGGGCCACGCTTATGCGGGAAAGCACTGCCAGCGAGATGTTGTCGCGCACGGAACGGTGCATGAGCAGCGCCTGCGCCTTGCGTTCCTCCGGCGCGAAGCCGATGCCGGCCCGGACTGTGTCGCGCGGACTGCGGATGCGCACCACCCGGCCGCCGATGCTGACCTGACCCGAGCGCACCGGCTCGGCGCCGACGATCGCGTGGGCGAGCTCGGACCGGCCCGCCCCGACCAGACCGGCGATGCCCACGACCTCGCCGCCGCGCACGTCGAAACTCACTCCGGTCACGTCCGCGCTGGTCAGTTCGCGCACCGACAGCACGACGTCGCCGGGCGCGTGGGACTGGCGCACGAACATACCGGTGAGGTCCCGCCCGACCATCATCGATACCAGCTCGTCGTCGCTCGTCTGGGCGGTCTGCCGCGTCCCGACGACTGCGCCGTCGCGCAGCACGGTCACGCGGTCGGCGATGTCGAAGATCTCGGGCAGCCGGTGCGACACGTACAGCACGGCGATGCCGTCGTCGCGTAGCCGCCGGATCAGCCGGAACAACGACTCGACCTCGACGTCGGACAGCGACGACGTCGGCTCGTCGAAGGCGATGACCCGGACGTCGGCGATGAGCGCGCGCATGATCTCGACGAGTTGCCGCTGGGCGGGGGAGAGCCGCGAACCCGGCGCGATCGGGTCGAGCGCTCGCGCGAACCCGTACCGCGCAAGGTCGGCACGTAGCCGGCTGTATAGCTCGCGCTTGTCGAACAAGGGTCCCCTGCGCGGCAGCGCGCCGACATACACGTTCTCGGCGACCGACACGTGCGGGATGATCTCCGGCTCCTGGTAGATGACACGCACGCCGGCTGCGTGGGCGTCGTGCGGCGAGGCGAACCGGACCCTTGCGCCGTCGATTGTCACGGTCCCGGCGTCCGGTGAGTACGCCCCGGACAGGATCTTCAGCAGCGTCGACTTACCCGCGCCGTTCTCGCCCATCAGCGCGAGGACCTCGCCTGGCTGCACGTCGACGCTGACGCTTCGTAGCGCGTGCACACCGGCGAACGCCTTGCTGATGTCGTGCATTACCAGGCGGGTCTGCACCGCGGTCTCCCCGGCAATCAGGTGCACTCGGCCATGGTCGACTTCCAGTTCGCCGGGTCGACCATCGTGGTCTTCGCGATCGTCTTCGGCGGCAGGCCCGCTCCGTTGCGGATTTGGTCGACCAGCACGCGAACCGCCGCCGCGCCGACGTCGGCGCCGCCGATGTAGAGCGCGGCCTTGTTGCCCGACTGCACGCCCGCCTTCCAGTCCTTGCAGGTCAGGTAGGCGCCGAGCCCGACGCCAAGGATGTTCGACGGCGCGATGTGGCTGTTCTGCAAGGCGGTCACGACGCCGGTCTCGCTCTCGTCGTTGCAGCCCCAGACAACCCAGTGCTTCACACCGGGGTTGGCGGTCAGTGCCGCGCCGGCCTTGTTCTGCGCGTCGATGACGGAGTTGTCGGTACCGAGCTTGACGATGGGCAGAGACGTTCCGGCAGCCTTGAAGCCCTGCTCCTCGCCCTGCTCGCGCAACTGGCAGTCGGACAGATCCTGCTTGTACGCAGCGAGAATCTTGGTGTCGGACGCCGTCCAGCCGGCCTTCTTGAAGAGGGTGGCGGCCTCCTGCCCGACGGAGGTGCCCATCTGCACGCTGTCGAACCCGACGAACGCCGCCGCGTTGCCGTCGCCGCTCTGGATCGGGTCGTCGGACGCGACGATGGGGATGTTCGCGCCGCGCGCCGCGTCGATCACCTGCGGGCCGATCTTCTGGTCCGGCACCACGATGGCGATGCCATCGACCTGCTGGCCGACCTCTGTGCTCATCGCGCTGATCGCCTTGTTCGAGTCGGTGCCGAGGTCAACGACATCGACCTTCACGTCGCCGAGCGTCGCGGCTTCCTTCTTGGCGCCGTTCGCCTCGTCGACGAAGTACTGCTGATCGCCCTGCTTCTGCAGGTAGGCGATCGTGATCGTGCCGCTCTTCTTGACCGGGGCTCCGCCTCCCTGGCTCGGGTTCGACGACGTCTTGCCGGACGAGCAGGCGGCGAGGATGCCGCCGACGAGTGCCACACCGACCCCGAGCGCCGTCGTGCGGCGACGTGAACGCAGCATCCTGCCGACCCTTCCCGTGGGCCACCGGCGCTCTGACCGGTGGATGTATTCGCGTGGCGCGCTCATTTCGGCACCGCGCCGAGCCTGCTTCCCGGCCCGCAGGGCACTCATCCTGAAGCGAGGCTTTTCTGATGTCAATAGTATTTACATATTTAATTTCGCTCGGTACGTTCACCGCGAGAGGCGCCGTGCGCGCCATGAGGAGGCACGTGGACACCAGCCGTTTCAGCGACCGGGTGGCGGTTGTGACCGGGGCCGGTGCCGGCATCGGCGCGGCCAGCGCGAGGCGTCTTGCCGCCGAAAGTGCGGCGGTCATCGTCACCGACATCGACGACGAGGCCGGCCAGAAGCTCGTCGAGGCGATCCGGGCTGATGGCGGCGAGGCCTGTTTCGTACATCTCGACGCGTCATCGGGCGCCGACTGGGAACGCGTGCGCGCGCACGCCGCCGATCACCACGGCCGTCTCGACGTGCTGCACAGCAACGCCGGTCACGTGGTGGTCAAGGCGGCTGACGAACTGTCCGAGCCCGAGTGGGACGCGCAGCTTCGGGTGTCGCTCACCGCGGCCTGGCTCGGCGCGAAGGCGTGCATCGGGCTGCTGCGGGAGGGCTCTGGCGCGGTCGTGCTGACGTCCTCGGTGCACGCGCTGGTCGGTATCCCGGGACATCCGGCTTACGCCGCGGCAAAGGGCGCGCTGGGTGCCCTCGGCAGGCAGCTAGCCGTCGAGTACGGGCCGCACGTACGCGTGAACACAGTGCTGCCCGGACCGATCCGGACGGCCATGTGGGACCGGGTGAGTGAGGCCGACCGCGCGAGCAGCGTGGCAGCAACAGTCGCCAAGCGGTTCGGTGAGCCGGACGAGGTCGCCGCGGTAGTCGCATTCCTGGCCTCCGATGACGCATCGTTCATCACCGGGGCGTCCGTCGTCGTCGATGGCGGGTGGAGCATCGTGAAGGATTCGGCCTGACGGCCGGGGGGTTCCATGACAGAGCAGACACATCGACGGCGCGAGTCTCACGTGGACGGCTGGGGCGGCCCGTCCCGGCCCACGACTGCCCTGCGCGGACTGCACGGGCAGACCGTCGAGACGATCGGCTCGCGCATCGTGCGTGGCCGGTATGCACCCGGCTCGTCGCTTCCACCCGAGGAACTCGAGCAGGAGTTCGGCATCAGCAAGACCGTGCTGCGCGAAGCGTTGCGCGTGCTGGCGGCAAAGGGCCTGGTGGACGCGCGGCAGAAGCGGGGCACCGTGGTGAGCCCTCGTTCGTCGTGGAGCCTGCTCGACGCCGATCTGCTTCGCTGGCAAGGCGGCGAGCCGGACGCGGCCTTCCTCGACAACCTCGCCGAGGTGCGCGGGATCGTCGAGCCTGCCGGCGCCCGCCTCGCCGCCACCCGCCGCGACGACGACGACCTCGACGCCATGCGCGCCGCGCTGCAGGCCATGACCGAAGCGGGCACCGACGCTGCGGCGGTCGTCGAGGCCGACCTCGCTTTCCACCGGGCGCTGCTCGACGCCGCGCACAACGAACTGCTCAGCCGGATGGAGGTCGTCATCGAGGCGGGGCTGCGGGCCCGCGACCTGTTGGTGCACGCCGGCGAGCACTGGCCGGACTCGGTGCCCGTTCACCGCGCGATCCTCGAGGCGATTGAGGCGGGCGACGGGTCCGCCGCTGCCGCCGCGGTCGACACCCTGCTCGAACAGGCATCCGCCGATGCGGGCCGGGTCGAGAGCGCCAAGCCCCGTGCCGGGACGCGGAGCGCGGCGGCATCGCGCGCGAGGCGATCGAGAGGTGAGCCGCGCTCGTGAAGATCACGAACCTGACGACCTTCCTGGTGCCGCCACGCTGGCTGTTCCTGCGTATCGACACCGACGAGGGCATCAGCGGCTGGGGCGAGCCGGTGATCGAGGGCAGAGCCGAGACGGTGCGGGCGGCGGTGTCCGAGCTGAGCGAGATGATGATCGGTGAGGATCCGCTGCGCATCGAGGATCACTGGCAGCAGCTCACCAAGGGCGGCTTCTACCGCGGCGGCCCGGTGCTCTCCAGCGCGGTCGCCGGCATCGACCAGGCGCTGTGGGACATCGCCGGGAAGACCTACGGCGTGCCGGTGTATCGGCTGCTCGGCGGTCCCGTACGCGAACGCGTCCGCATGTACGCGTGGATCGGCGGCGACGAGCCGGACGAGGTCGCGGACCTCGCCCGCGAGCAGGTCGAGGCAGGGTTCACCGCGGTCAAGATGAACGGCTCGGGCGCAATGGGACCGATCGCGACCCCGGCGCAGACACGGGCAGTCGTCGATCGGCTGGCTGCCGTCCGGGAGGCGGTCGGCCCGGACCGAGACGTCGTCGTCGACTTTCACGGCCGCATGTCGTCGGCGATGTCGCGGCGGCTGCTGCCGTTGCTCGAACCGCTCTCGCCGCTGTTCGTCGAAGAACCGGTGCTTCCCGAGTTCGCGCGCGATCTGCGCAACCTGGTCGACTGCACCACGGTGCCGCTTGCCACGGGGGAGCGGCTGTACTCGCGCTGGGACTTCCGTGACGTCGTAACCACCGGTATCGCGGTGGCGCAGCCGGACGTCTCGCACGCCGGCGGCATCAGCGAGGTGCGGCGCATCGCCGCGCTGGCCGAGGCCTACGACGTCAGCATGGCCCCGCACTGCCCGCTCGGGCCGATTGCTCTGGCGGCCAGCCTGCAGGTCGCGTTCGCCACGCCGAACTTCCTGATTCAGGAGCAGAGCGTCGGCATCCACTACAACGCCGGCAACGAGTTGCTCGACTACCTCGTCGACACGAGCCCGTTCCAGTTCGTCGACGGGTATGCGGCGTTGCCGACGGCCCCGGGCCTCGGCGTGCACATCGACGAAGAGGCCGTGCTGCGAGCCGACGAGATCGGGCACCACTGGCGGAACCCGATCTGGCGCGCACGCGACGGCTCCTTGCGGGAATGGTGACTTCTCGCGTCGACACCGACCTGGCGCACGGCGGTCGGTGGACGTCGCTACGGCTCGGCGGTCGTGAGTGGCTGTGGTCGCGCGACGAGCCGCGGCGGGCCGACGTGGTGCCGGGCGACGCCTTCGCCGACGCCGGTGGTCTCGAGGAATGCGTGCCCACGGTGCGCGGCACGCCCGACCACGGCGCTGCGTGGACGCGGGCGTGGCAGCACGTCGACGGCGCGGATGTCGTCGAGTGCGGCGACTTCGTCCTGCACCGCCGGATCCGGGTGTCCCGGACCGGGGTCAGCGCGGCCTACCGGCTGACGGCAAGTGCAGGGTTCCGCTTCGTCTGGGCGGCGCACGCGTTGCTCGACGTCTCGCCGCGTGCCGAACTCGTGTTGCCGCCGGGGACTGCCGTTCGGCTGTACGCCGACGCGGATTCGTCCTATGGCGCCGACGTCTGGCCAACAGCGTTTCGCCTGGACCGGCTCGGTCCGGACGACGGCACCGCTCTCGGCGCGGTGGCGGTGAGCGTTCGGACCGCCCGGGTCGTCGACGGCGGCGATCGCCTCGGGCTGAGCCTGCGCGCCGGGGCGGACCTGCCGCTGAGCGTCGCGATCTGGCGCAATCTCGGCGGCTTTCCGGCAGTGGCGTCCTATCGCAGCATCGGCGTCGAACCGATGCTCGGGTCGGTGTTCGATCTGGCCGAGGCGGCGGTGGGCGACGCCGTCACGGTCCCGCCGAGCGGCGTGGTCGACTGGCAGCTCGAGATCACTGGGGGAAGGACGGCCGCATGACGCTGCTCGACGCGCTACGCACGGCTCGGCTGGTCGCGATCGTGCGGGGTTCCGGCGTCGATGCCGCGCTGCGCTCCGTGCAGACACTCGTCGCTGAGGGCGTCAACCTGATCGAGGTCTCGCTGACCAGCGCCGACGCCACGACGGTGATCGCCAAGGCACGCGAAGACCTCGGCCCGGACGCCTGGCTCGGCGCCGGCACCGTCGTCACCGTCGACGACGTGACGCGTGCGACCGACGCCGGTGCGTCGTTCGTGGTCACGCCCGCGCTCGGCCCGAGCATCGCGGAGTCCCGTCGGCGAGAGCTGCCGGTCATCGCGGGCGCGCTCACGCCGACCGAAGTGGTCTCGGCGCTGGAGCGAGGAGCCGACGCGGTCAAGCTGTTTCCCGCATCGCTCGGCGGACCGGGCTACTTCCGGGCGCTGCGTGAGCCGTTCCCCCAGGTGCCGTTCGTGCCGGTCGGCGGTGTGGACGAGGACGCCGCGCGGGCCTACCTGGCAGCCGGGGCGGTCGCGGTCGGCGTCGGGTCGCCGCTCGTCGGTGACGCCGCGTCCGGCGGCTCGCTCGACGAACTGCGCCGGCGCGCCCGTGCGTTCCGGCACGCGGTCGAGGCGGTCGGGCCATGAACGACGTCGTGACGTTCGGCGAGACGATGGCCGCCCTGCGCGGGGACGGGCCGCTTCGGCTCGGCGCGACGATGCAGTTGTCGGTGGCCGGCGCCGAGGCGAACGTCGCCATCGGGCTGTCCCGGCTCGGGCACCGCGTCGCGTGGATCGGGCGCGTCGGAGCGGACGAGCTCGGCGCCCTCGTCGTGCGCACGCTGCGCGCCGAAGGCGTCGACACGGGGTATGCGTGCACTGATCCGGATCGGCCCACCGGGCTGGTGCTCTTCGAACGCCGCATCGGGGACGTGGTGCGGGTGAACTACTACCGCACGGGCTCGGCCGGCTCGGCGCTGACGGCCGGCGAGGTGCTGCCGGCGCTGTCCGCCGAGACACGACTGCTACACGTCACCGGCGTGACGCCTGCGCTCGGCGCATCGGCCGCCGAGGCAGTGCAGGCCGCCGTGCGTCGCGCGGGCGAGTTGGGCGTCCCGGTGTCCCTTGACGTCAACTACCGTTCCCGGCTCTGGTCGCCCGCGGCCGCGCGTGCGGCGTTGCGGCCGCTGCTCGGCGATGTGGGCGTGCTCTTCGCGTCCGCCGACGAACTGCCGTTGGTCGCCCCGGATCCGTCCGCCGATTCCACGACCACGGCGGCGCAGCTGCTTGCCGACGGTGTGCGGGAAGTCGTCGTGAAGCGCGGTGCGTCCGGTGCTGATGCGCATACCGCCGGGGCCGTCGTGTCCCAGCCAGCTGTGGGGGTGGGCGTGGTCGACGTCGTAGGGGCGGGCGACGCGTTCGTCGCGGGGTACCTGTCGGCGCTGCTGGACGAACTCGACGTGGCTGCGCGGCTCGAACGCGGTGTCGCTGCGGCTGCGTTCGCAATCGCGCGGCACGGCGACTGGGAGGGCCTGCCCGACCGGGCCGACCTTGCCCTGCTGCAGTCCGCGCCGGGGACGACGCTGCGATGAGCGGCCTCGAACTGTGGGCCGCGGGCGGATACGAACTCGCGGAAGGCGCGCGGTGGGTCGACGGCCGGCTCGTGTTCGTCGACATCCTCACCGGCAGGCTCTTGGCGCCCGCCCTTCCGGCCGTGAAAGGAGCACGCCTTCCGATCCGACGCAGCAGGAGGTGCCTCTTTACCTGGACGGCACTGGCCGTTCGACCAGTGGACGACTTACGGTCGTCTGGGTCGAGTCGACTCTGGCTGTTGAGTCGCCATGGTGAGGAAGGGCAGTCATGTATCGAGGTCCTCGAATCAAGCGTCTTGCCGCCGCCGCAGCCGCTTTCACCCTCTGCACCGCGGCCCTCGCGTTCGGTACCGGCACCGGCATCTCGGGAGCACTCCCGGAACCGGGCACGGCCACCCCGATTAAGCATCTGGTTGTCATCTATCAGGAGAACGTGTCGTTCGATCACTACTTCGGCACGTATCCCGTCGCGGCGAATTCCTCGGGCCAGCCGTTCACCGCCCGGCCGGGCACGCCGTCGGTCGATGGGTTGAGCGGCAGCCTGTTGACGGCGAACCCGAATGGGGTGAACCCGCGTCGCTACGACCCGTCAAACGTCAACTATGTGCTGACCTGCGACCAGGACCACAACTACAACGACGAGCAGCGGGCCTTCGACGGCGGCGCGATGGACAGGTTCCCGCAGACGGTGGGCAACGGCGGCGGCAAGTCACCGGAAGGGGCGAACTGTGTCGCCGGTGACGTCATGAACTACTACGACGGCAACGCGGTCACCGCCCTGTGGAACTACGCGCAGCGGTTCGCGATGAGCGACAACTCCTATAGCTCGACATTCGGGCCGTCGTCCCCGGGGGCGATCAACCTGGCCTCCGGCGACACGGGCGGCGTCGACATGTCCCACACGGCGAACAACCCGTCGATCGCAACCGCGACTGCGCCGAACGCCGACCTGACCCCCGACGGTCAGGGCGGTTTCTCGCTGACCAGTGACGCGCAGCCCTATTGGGACGATTGCTCGACCCGTGATGCGGTAGCGCTCACCGGCAAGAACATCGGTGACGAGCTGAATGACGCCGGGCTGTCCTGGGGTTGGTTCCAGGGCGGGTCCCGGCCGACGACGACGTTCGCCGAAGCGGCCGCGGCCACCGGCCACACCGGCCAGTCGACGGCCACGTTCATTCCGGACGAGTTCAAGAACGGCGGCTTCAACAACTCGGTACCACATTCGTCTAACCAGGGCATCTGCAACGCGGTGCACGCCGTGGGCGCCGGGCTGTCCGATCCGCTGGCCACGGGCACCGGGCAGTACGGGTACAAGGACGACTACATCCCGCACCACCAGCCGTTCGACTACTACGCATCGACGGCCAACCCGCACCACCTCACCCTGCCGACGAACCCGGACGGCACCGTGCCGCTCCGCGCGCTGCGCACCATCGGCACCGACACGCAGCACTGGGTGAACGGGCAGCCGCAGTTCGACACACCGAATCACCAGTACGACACCAGCGACTTCGACCAACTGGTCGCCGCCATCGGCGAGGGAGACCTGCCGCCGTCGGCCCTGCCCGCGGTCAGCTTCCTAAAGGCCAGCGGATATCAGGACGGGCACGCGGCCTACTCCGACCCGATCGACGAGCAGCAGTTCCTCGTCGACGAGATCAACGCCCTGCAGAAGACTCCGGACTGGAAGAGCACCGCTATCGTCATCGCCTACGACGACTCCGACGGCTGGTACGACCACGCCTACTCCGGCGTGACCAACCCGTCGGCGTCGGTCGCCGACGCGCTGACCGGTCCCGGAATGTGCGGCAGCGGCACGCCGCTCGGCGGCCAGGCCGGCCGCTGCGGATACGGTCCGCGGCAACCATTCCTGGTCATTTCGCCTTGGGCGCGCAGCAACGTGGTCGACCACACGCTGACCGACCAGTCGTCGATCATCCGGTTCGCCGAGGACAACTGGGGCCTGCCGCGAATCGACGGCAGCTTCGACGCGGTAGCCGGGTCGTTGGACGGCCTGTTCGACTTCGGTGCGAAGCACGGAAGGGGCAGTGCGCCCAACGCGCAGCCGTTCCTGCTCGACCGGATGACCGGGCGGCCGCTCGCGCGTTGACGTTGACGGCCATCAGGGCGGCGTCAAGGCGTCAAGCCTGCCTCGAGGCGCGCGGCGCGTGCGCGTCTGGCAGGCTCGAGGCGCCCGCTTCCGGGAGGTCTGGACCTGAACATATCGCTTGCTACTCGGTGGATTTGTGCTGTAGCCGGCGGTCCAGTCCAACCGCAGCTCAGGACGTCTAGCCGCGCAGCCGACGCGAATCTGCTCGATACGTCTGGCTGGTCTAGGTGGTCCTGCGTGTGATCAGACCTCGGCCGACCAGGTCGAGGAATGCGTCGATGAGCGATTCTTGTGCTGCGGGCGCCTGCCCGGCCATCGGGCCGAGAAGTAGTCCCGACAAACCGTGCACGGCGGCCCACGCGTTCGTGGCGGCGGTGTTGCGATCGGCCGCGTCGAGGACGCCGGCGTCGAGCATGCCGTCGAGCGCCTGCTCGAGCAGTTCGCCCGGTCTCAGGCCGGAGTCGCCCGCGCCGCGTAAATCATCTTCGGAGTGGGCGGCAATTTCGCCGGGTCGAACCGGCGCATCCCCGGTATGAGCCGTCGTCTTGCGGGGCGCGAACGCGGTGGCGAACAGTCCTGGCTCGCTGAGGGCGAAGTGAATGTAGCCGCGCCCGACCGCGCCCAGGCGGTCGATGGCGTCTCGGCCTGCGTCACCGGTGGGCCGGCATTTCGCCAGCTCTGCCTCCATCGATCGCGCCAATGCGGACAGGGCGTCGAAGGCCACGGCCTCGATTAGATCGGGCAGCGCGCTGAAATGCCGGTACGCCGCATTCGCTGAGACACCGACGCGTCGCGCCGCCTCGCGCAACACGATTGCCGACGGGCCACCTTCGCGGGCCAGCTCGGTGCCCGCCTGCACCAGGGCATGGCGCAGGTTGCCGTGGTGGTATGGCGTGTGCTTACCCGCGTCGGGTGCCGTCACGACGAACAATGTTGACAGCGTGAACTTCGTGTGGCAAGTTCACGGTGTCAACATCAGGCGCTGCGAGGGAGTTCGCCGTGTTCTATCGGCTGGGTCTGAAGATGGTCACGCGCGCGCGGTTGGTCCTGGTGGTGGGTGTCGTTGCGCTCGTGATCTCGGCTGTCCTCGGGGTCGGTGCGTTCGCCCGGTTGCTCAGCGGTGGATTCGATGATCCGGCGTCGGCCTCGAGTCAGGCGAAGGTTCTGCTTGACCAGAGGTTCGGCGGTGAGCCAGACATGATCTTCCTGGTGCACGCGCGGACCGGGACGGTCGATGGCACCGCTGTCACCGCCACGGGCCAGGCGTTGGCGCGCCGGTTGAGTACCGATGCCAGATTGCGTGGTGTCACGGCGTACTGGACCACACACGCGGCCGGACTGCGGTCGCGCGATGGCACCGACGCGCTGATCCTGGCCAACGTAGTCGGCGACGAACAGACCGCGGATACGAACGCCAAGGCCCTGCTGAGCGACTACGCCCACCTGGACGGGCCGGACGCGACGGTGCGTATCGGCGGCGCACAGGGCACGGACGTCGGCACCCAAGTCGGCAAGGACCTTGCGGTGGCCGAGTCAATTGCCGTCCCGATCACCCTGATCCTGATGATCATCGTGTTCGGCAGTCTGGTCGCGGCCCTGCTGCCGCTGGCGATCGGGGTTCTCGCGATCTTCGCCACGTTCGCGGGGCTGGATCTGCTCACGCACGTCACGAGCGTCAGCGTCTTTGCGATCAACCTCGCGACCGGGCTGGGACTGGGTTTGGGTATGGACTATGCGCTGCTCATGGTCAGCCGGTTCCGTGAAGAGTTGGCCAAGGGTGTCGATGTCGGCGATGCGGTAGCGCGCACGATGGCCACCGCGGGGCGCACGATCGCGTTCTCGGCGCTCGCCGTCGCTGCCGCATTGTCGGCGATGCTGGTGTTCCCGGTGTACTTCCTGAAGTCGTTCGCCTACGCGGGAGTCGGCGTCACGATCTTCTCCGCGGCCAGCGCGCTACTCGTGTTGCCGGCCTTGCTCGCGGTTCTCGGCGGGCGAGTCAATTCCGGACGGATCCGCGGGATCCGCCCGATGCGCAGTGTCGAAGCGCCGTTCTGGGGGAGGCTGGCTGTCGGCGTGATGCGCCGCCCCGTCGTGGCCGCGCTCCCGGTCATCGCGGGGCTGCTGTTCCTCGCGACACCGCTGCTCTCGGTCACTTTCGGGACCCCGGACGAGCGCGTCCTGCCCACCAGCGCGGCGAGTCACCAGGTCGGTGACGCCCTGCGCAACGACTTCGCGACGACCCCGGACGTCATCGACGTGCTGATCACCCCCGCCCTTCCGCGGCCCGAGCTGCAGAGCTATACCCAACAGCTCAGTCACCTGAGCGGGGTGCAACGAACCGACGTCAGCGTCGGCAGTGGCAATTCCGGCCAGCCAACCTCCCAGCGGGTGAGCCTGAGCACCGGACTGGACGCGGCCTCGGGCGCAGCGCAAGACCTCGTGAGGCAGGTACGTGCGGTGTCCGCACCAGCTGGAACAAGGGTGCTCGTCGGCGGTGCCACCGCGACTCTCATCGACGCGAAACATGCGATCAGCTCCCACCTGCTACTGGCAGGGGCGCTGATCGTGGTGACCTCCCTCATCCTGCTGTTCCTGTTCACCGGCAGCATCCTTCAACCGATTCGTGCGCTGCTCGGCAACGCGCTCACGCTCGGCGCGACCCTCGGCGCCATGGTGTGGATCTTCCAGGACGGTCACTTCGCGTCCGTCCTCGGCTTCACCCCAAGACCCACCGATACCGCGATGCCGGTCCTGTTGTTCTGCATCGCCTTCGGGCTCTCGATGGACTACGAACTGTTTGTCATCAGCCGGATCAAAGAACTGCACGATGCCGGTGTCACCAACTCTGACGCGGTCACCGGCGGGCTGGCTCGCACCGGACGCATCGTGTCGACCCTTGCCGCGCTGCTGGCCGTCGGCTTCTTCGCATTCGGGACCAGCCACGTCAGCTTCATCCAACTCTTCGGGCTCGGTACCGGACTGGCGATCCTCATCGACGCCACCCTGGTACGCGGCGTCCTCGTCCCCGCCTTCATGCGCGCGTTCGGCGAGCGGAGTTGGTACGCGCCAGCGCCGTTGCGTCGGATCCACGATCGTATCGGTGTCAGCGAGCACGTTCCCGACGAGCCTGTATTGGTCAATGTCTGACTCGCCAGGACAGCGTGCTGAGGCTGTCATCGAGGTGACCGGCCTGCGGATGCGATACGGCTCGTTCGACGCGGTGCGGAACGTAGACCTGCGGGTCATGCGCGGCGAGGTGTTCGCCTTGCTTGGCCCCAACGGTGCCGGGAAGACGACCACGGTGGAGATTCTTGAGGGTTATCGCCGGCGGACGGGGGGCGAGGTCAGTGTCCTCGGCCAGGACCCGGAGCATGCCGTGCGCGCTTGGCGCGCACGCATCGGGGTGGTGTTGCAGGAGTCCGAGCCGGAGCGGGACTTGACCGTTGCCGAGTGCCTGCGGCTGTATGCCGGCTACTACGCCAACCCGCGCGACGCCGCCGAGACTTTGGAGCTGGTGGGCCTGGCCGACCAAGCTGGCGCCCGGGCGGCTCGGCTGTCGGGCGGACAGCGGCGGCGGTTGGACGTGGCGTTGGCGCTGATCGGCAATCCCGAGCTGCTGTTCCTCGATGAGCCGACTACCGGGTTCGACCCGTCCGCTCGGCGCGCCGCATGGGACATGATCTCCGGACTGCGCCAGTCGGGTGTCACGATCGTCCTCACCACCCACTACCTGGACGAAGCCGAGCAGCTCGCCGACCGGGTGGCCGTGATCGACGCGGGAACCCTCGTCGCCGATGGGACGCCGGGCTCACTGGGTGGTCGCGACCGCGCCGCGATCGAGATCCGTTTCAGCTTACTGCCGCCCTGGCGACCGCAGGACCTGCCGGAGCCGCTGCGCACTGCCGTGGTGGGGCGCGACGGCGATCGTGTGCTGCTGCGCGCCGAGTCTTCGCTTGCGGTGCTAGGACCGTTGGTGCATTGGGCCGAGGCCACCGGTGTTGATCTCGCCGACCTGGAGGTTCGCCGACCGAGTCTCGAAGACGTCTACCTGGCGCTCACCGCCTCGATCTCCGGCGGCGCCTGATGCCCGAGCTCGTACATAGCGCGCGACTGGGCGCCGACGACGGCCAGCGCACGATGGCGGCGCTGGTTCTGCATCAGTTCCGCTACGACCTGCGGGGCCTGCTGCGCAACCGGCAAGCCCGCTTCTTCACGCTGGCGCTGCCGGTGCTGTTCCTCGTCATCTTCGCCTCGGTCTTCGGCGGCAAGCACAACACCGTCGCCGTCAGCGGCGGAAGCATCAGCACCTCGGTCTACTACGTGCCCGGCATCATCACCCTCGGCATCATCGCCGCCGCCTTCGTCAACCTCGTCATCTCGGTCACCGCACAGCGCGAGATCGGCGTGCTCAAGCAACGGCGGGCCACGCCGATACCGGCCGCGGCCATCATCGCCGGACGCGCCCTGACCGCCGTCGTCGTCGCCCTCGCAATCACCGCGATCCTGCTCGCTATCGGCTGGGCCCGCTACGACGCACACGTACCCGCCCGCACCGCCCCGGCACTCGTGGTGACCGTCGTCCTCGGGGCTGTGGTGTTCTGCTGTCTCGGCTACGCGCTCACCTCCCTGATCCGCAATGAAGACGCCGCCCAGCCCATCACTCAGGCCGTCCTGCTGCCGCTGTACTTCATCTCCGGCGTCTTCGTTCCAATCACCTCGATGCCGCACTGGCTGGTCGACGTGGCCAACGTGTTCCCAATCCGACACCTCGCCGCCGCCTTGCTCACCGCCTACAACCCACACACCGCTGGATCCGGCTTCGCCGGCGCAGACCTCCTCGTCGTGGCCGGCTGGGGGCTCGCCGGCCTCGTGATCGCCCTGCGCCGGTTCAGCTGGCTACCCCTCAGCCGTTAGCCCACCCGACCCACGAAGGAGTCAGCCCATGGCACCCGAAACCGAAACCGCGACCGCGCGCTGCGCAACGCACGGACTCGTTCAGGCCACCAGACAGATCCCCGCAATGGGCTTCCCGTTCGTCGTCTACGCCGCACGGCGCTACCTCGCCCGGCGACGCCCGTTCCGCTGCCCAACATGCGGAGCGGCAATCGATCGATCGTCCACCCCTACTCGACCCGCCCTCTGACCAGGAGCCACCACCATGACCTACACCGAAACGGAACTCGTCGGCGAGATCGAGCGCCTGGCCGGAGCGGACCTCGCTGCGCTGACCCAACCCCAGCGAGACCAATTCGACCAGTTCCACAGCGGTGGATCCGAGGCCGTGGACCGACTCCTGCCGAGCTTGCAGCTCGCACCAGGAATGGTCGTGCTCGACGTCGGCTCCGGACTCGGCGGACCCGCCCGCCAGATCGCCCGTGGCTCCGGCTGTACCGTCGTCGGCGTCGACATCACCTCCGCCTACGTAGACACCGCTCAGGCCCTCACGCGCACGGCAGGCCTCGACAACCACGTCAGCTTCATCTGCAGTGACATCGCCGCCCTCGACCGCGACGGCTTCGACGCCGCCTACACGATGCACGTCCAGATGAACGTCGCGGACAAGGAGGCCTTCTTCGCCGAAATCGCCCGGCGCCTGCGGCCCTGGGCGCGCTTTGCAACCTTCGAGATCTGCGTCAACGGCGCCACCCAACCAACCCCGCCCCTGCCGTGGTCGCTCGACGGCACCGACAGCTACCTCGCCGCAGCCGACGAGTTGCGCGACACGATCGCTTCCAGCGGCTTCGAGATCCTCGACTGGGTCGACGAGACCCAGTGGGTACTTCGATGGTTCGAGGACCTCGGCAAACGCACAGCCGCCGACGGCGCAGCTACCCTTCCTGCACTCCTCAACGATGGACCGACCCGAATGATGAACTTCGCCGTCGCCCTTGCCACAGGCGTCGTGTCAGTTCACCGCGGCTCGTTCATCCTCGCGACATGAGTACAGAAGGGCGGCCCCTCACCGGCTGCGCAACTTGCGCCGATCGATACGGCCAGCCGCTGGACAATTCCGGCCGCATCCACGAACGTCCAGGCAGTCATACGTGATCGCCGCTCGAACCGACCTCTTAGCCGGCTGGCAGGTCACCGTTCGGAAGACCATCGCGCGGCCCCCGCAGGACATCTTCGCGCTACTCATCGACGTCGAGCGCATGGCAGGACTCGGACCCGAACACTGCCTGGCGCGCTGGCTCACCGAGTCACGCGAAACAGGAGCACGCTTCCAAGGAATCAACCGCATCGGCGTCTTCAAATGGGAAGTCCCCTGCACCGTCACGGTCTTCGCACTTCCGCAACGATTCGGCTGGACGGTCGGCGACGCTCATCATCCATCCTCAACCTGGACCTACACGCTTGAGGCCACAAACCGCGGCGCCGGCGACGCGACCACGGTGACGCAGACCTTCGAGCACGGACCCGGCGACTCGTTTGTTCGCCGCGCCGTCGAACTCGCACCGGCCGCCGCCAACGTCATCATCGCTGCGCGCACGCGCCAACTGCGCCACAACATGAACGCCACCCTCCAACAAGTTGCAGTACAGCTCATGGGGACTGACAGGACGTGAACCCGCGTCGTTGGAATGCGGAGCCTGGCCGGCGGTCCCCGGCCTGATTGGAGTTGGGTGAGCGTGCGCATCCTGGTGACGACTGACGCAGCTGTCGGCCACTTCCTACCAATGGCGGCGACGGTCGCCGAGCTTGTCGCCGTCGGCACGAAGTACGCATCGCCTGCCCTGAGCCGTTCGAGCCGTTCGTGCGCAGAGCAGGATTCGAAGCGTTGGGGTGCGAGGAAGTCGAGGTCTCGGCGCCGGTTCCGCCGCCACCCGTGGCGGAGAACCGTGACGGTCGTCTGGTGTGGGCGGTCACCCTCAGCTGGCTGATGGGTCTTGGTGTCCTTTCCCAGGTCTGACCGGCAAGCTGTCCGATACTGCGGCCAACGGCGACCACGCCGCGTTGCAGGTCAAGGTGCGACCAGCGCAACGCGCTGAGCTCACCCCGACGAGGACCCAGGATCATCGCGAGCCAGACGAGAGCGCCCCACGCCGAGTCCTTCCACGCCTCGTTGAGCGCGCGCACCACCACCAAGGCCACACCTCGCGACGTGTCCGCGGAGGTTGCGTTCCTGACCCGCGCGTTGAAGGCACCCACCCTGCGCGAGTCAATCGACCGGCTCGCCGAACGCGCCCGCGCCGAGTCCTGGACGCACGAGGAGTTCCTGGTCGCCTGCCTGCAACGCGAGGTCGCCGCCCGCGAATCACACGGCGGCGAGGGCCGCATCCGCGCCGCCTGACTCAGGCTGCCCAGGCCCGCTTCGGCACCCCGGACTGGCCATTTGATCGACTGGTCCCGTAGGCCAGCGTCGAGTTCGAGGTCGCGGACGCTGACACCGTCCAGGTCGCAGCGGACGAATTGAAGGAGAAGGGCTGCACGCTGCTCCACGAGGCACGGACCGAGCCGTGGGGACAGACCGTCGCTCGACTGCAGTCAAGCGAGGGCGCGATCCGAATGGCAGCGCGGTTGCTACGTGACCACGGCGCGAGGGGAACGCGCAAAACGGCGCACCGGCGGCGCGCACAGCAGGCCGCCAACGACCGCGTACAGGGCGAACATCACGAGAGAGCGGGTGAAAATGCCCGTTGCGCCAAACGCGATCCCGAACGCGAGCCCGACGGCGAGGCCGGCGGAGATGCACGACAGGCTGATCAGCAGGTAGCGGCTCCAGGACGCACCGCGCCAGATCCGCCAGAGCAAAAAGGCGGTCGCCAGCTTCGGGGCGAACTCCCGGGTCGGGTCACCCAGGTAGGACGCCGCGGCCGCCACGGTCCACGCCAGCAGCAGCAACCCCGCGGCCGCGCGCCGACTTGAGCCGGCCACGCCGACTGGCCCGCCGACGGTCAGCATCACGCTCATGGACAGCACCGTAGGGGCCGACCTCTCACCGGGCGAGGGCCGCTCGACCTCAGCCCGCAAGACGATCCCTGACCAGCCATCGGGGGCGACCACACGCGACCCGACCCGTCGATCGGTGCGCCGGAGCGTTGGTGCGGGTCCAGTGGGCGAGCGAACAGAAGGGTGATCGGTCTGCGGCGCTGGGCGGGAACACAGAACGAAGATCGGCGTGGCTTGACCCCGGGCGGACGGCTCAACTGTCGATCAGCATGTCAGGCTGAAATTGTCGAAGTTGACCGTGATAACGCCGTTGCCGTTGTAGGTGATGTGCATGGTCTCGTGGCCGTAGAACGATGAGCCATCCGACCCCTGGACCCGGAAGCTCAGCGTGAATGTGTTGTTCGAATTGCGCTCGTTGACGTTGAAGTTTCCCCACGCGGTCGCGCGGCCTTCGTAGGTTGTGCCAGAGGCACCGACGGCAGCGACCGAGCCGGTCTCGGTAAAGGTCGCCCACACCTCGTCGCCATCCGGGAAATAGGTGACGTGCTCAACGGCATTGCCGGTGAACAGCACACCTGGCACCGACGGATTGCCCGGCGAGGCCGGCGTCATCAGCGGGTCTCCGGTGCAGGGGTTCGCGCTGAATTCGGGCTCGACGAAGGTGCCGTGCTGATGCTCGGTCATCGTCACGGTGTGGCCCGGAGCCGCCGATGCAGGTACAGCCCAACCGACGAGCCCGGCCGCGGCCATCAAGGCCACCAGGCACACCTGTCGTTTCATGATTCTCTCCCCCGTGTCGGCAGCACGGCCCCGGAACACCCGGGCGACGCGCGACGGGTGGGGCTACCGCCGACTCTGCCGCCAGAGTCCTCTCCACCCCGCATCTGGTCAATCGGCACGAGCGCGCGACCCGGCCCGGCTGCGCCGGCCTCTGATGGAACCGGTGCTGGCATCAGCGAGCCTTTGCCACCCCAGCTTCGACTATCCACAGTCCTGCTCGGCCCGAACGTCCGGATATGCCGCCGGTCTCGATAGGTCAGCGCAACACTTCCTGATTCGCGTTCGGCGAAAGGGGAGTGGTGGGTGGTGGGCAAGGCGTTCAAGCTGACGCCGGCTGAGGTCGATGAGGTGTGGTCGAGGTGGCGATCGGGTCAGGCGGTGAAGGTGCTCGCGCGGCAGATGCGGGTGAATCCGTCGACGGTTCGGGATCTACTACATCGCACCGGCGGCATCCGCCCGGTGCCGCGTCGACGCTGGGAGCTGCGGCTAAGCCTCGATCCACCGACCGACCTGCTAGTTGATCAACTCGACGCATAGTTGATCTTGCTGAGGGGTGTCTGGGTCCGGACGTGGTTGTGTCGCCGGTCGGCCCGGCGTTCCTGGTCCTCGGGGTTGCGCCGTGTTCGGCTG
>WNGR01001619.1_pt1 | contig 26892 bp, 22 predicted proteins | sample 5407581 | NCBI WGS metagenome assembly WNGR01 (sample SAMN13153383, study PRJNA577476) | soil metagenome | isolation source: 80 cm soil or saprolite under Garry oak tree replicate 2 | place: USA:California | collected 2016-06-15
CTTCACCGCCTGTCGGCGTCTATATTCCATAAAAGGAAGTTCGGCTCAATGATAAGATGACCATTCTTTTCCATGTGTCTGTACACGCCTTGAACACATGTCTTTTTTTCCCTCCGGTCCACCGTGATACGCCCTTTTGGGGTTAAGCATGGTCAGGGTCCCACAGGCACGGCGTCTAGAAGGACTAATTTTGCGAGGTGTGGTCTGCGCGTGCAAGATTATAGGGCGATATCAAGGTCTTTTTGTTGGATAGCTTCATCCTTCGGTTTTCCCCCTTCTACATTGACCCTTAGTCCTTCCGACCTCGACACAATGCCCTTCGTCCGTCCCTATGCGACACCTACCTTCCACTCTAACCACTTAGCACAAGTGCAGATTACGGCGCCCGCTTCTGCTCGTCGACTGCCTGTGATAGACGTCAACCTAGGAGCCTTGCAAAGACATCCTAGAGCGCCGAGCCGAGCCGATTCGGTGAGCACCGTCATATTTACCGGTTCCCTACCGGCATCTTAACCCCACACCAAGGTCTCCAGCGAAACTTCAACCAGTTCGACACTAGTTGACGGTGCTGTAAGAGCGGATTCACCGAGACCACTCTTCACAGAGCTCATAACCGTGCAGGAAGCCCCGATGCCTATTTATCTCGACGATGAACATGTTATGATGCACCTTGACTACATGCTAGTGAGTTGCTCGGCTTTGGAAGACGGGCATTTTATGGACATCTCCTCCAGCCGGTCTCCGAGTATCCGGAGTGCTCCATCCCGCCATCTCCGTCTTCAAGTCATCAGCCCGACGAGCCTATGCTTGTGACGCCTTCCTCTTCTTCTGTTAACTTATTATCCCATTCCACCTCAACTTCAGCAAGATCCCGACTCTGGCTCCATCGCCACAAGCGCCAACCCGCCGCACGCAACTCTCCACCGCCTTCGCCCAATGATTCTCGTACCCAATCCTTCCTCACCTCTCTACTGCAAGCGCGGTGGCCCAAGACCGAAGCCGAGCAGCCGATATTTGGGCAAACTGCACCGCGTGCCGTCTCTCCCTTCCGTGGCAAACAGCGCCCGCCTTCTGCAGCGTCTGTGCCGCGCAGCATCTTGCGCGTAGATACACACGCGAATCCGCATACGATCAAGTCGTCGCGTTCCCTTGGCTGTGTCAAGTTCGCTGCGCAACCAGGTGTCTGGGAGTACAGCCACCCAGAGGAGGAGCTTGATGGCTTTGAAGACCATCACCCGCGGATCGCCTGGCGCCCCCAGAAGGACTCGGACGGGGACTCCATTATTACGCTTCCGCCGCCGGGCGAACGCACGCAAAGCGACTCGTTCCTCAAGCGCTTCATGGGACCATCATCCAAGAACACAAGGAGTGCCAAGGAGCGTCCCGTCATCTCAGGTCCGATGCCACTGGCGCGGGCATCGTCTCTCCGGGAGATGAAGGAGGCCAACCGAAGTCATACAGAGTTATTGAAGGAGATATCCACGGGCCCACCGAAAAAGGGCAACAAACTCCGTTCATTGATGGGCAGGTACCTGAAGGTGTCGTAGTGGCGCGTCCTTGGGTGGGCGCTAGAGGTGCGCAGGCGCCACACGGAATGTGAGGATGTGAAGGTTGACGGTGTTTTACCACAGCGCTCGTACTTAAGAAAAATCCAGCCCCCTGAAGGGGGTTCTCCGCGTTCATTTGGGTGACAGGGCTCCCCGTAGACACGCCTCCGAGCGATGCACGGCTGCTGAGAGCCAAGAAGAGCTTGCGCCGCATTGATACAATATGGTCGCTTATTTTACTCAAAATCTAGGCATATGCTCTATGACACGCTGATTATGCCTCGGATCCCGCAGGGGTGCTGGTTTCCGAACGTTAACGAGCAGACATATGACCCACTTACATACATTATCCCATTGATCGAGACGTAATGCACACTTATGATTATGATTATGTTGATTATGTGAATAGATGGAAATGATGGAGGACAATCATAGATCATATGCACAAACGACTGGTACCCAACAACGTGAGGCTACGGTCACGCCTGCACACGGATTTTTTGACGCTCTGCTGCCCAACGTGCATGGACCAACGTGGCACCCTCAGCACGAGCACGCACTATAGGAGGAAGCATCTGGAGTCGCGCGGCTTCAATATGCGGTGGCAGAAGAGAATCGTTGCGAATAACCTAAGTAGCGTATTAGTGCCGGAACCACTCGGTAAGCGAACAGTGGTAGGGTGACGTGGAATGTGTGTGACAGAAGAGGGTGATAAAACGTACGGATCCGATAGCGAGGAAGAACGAGAATGTTGCCGCACTGCTAAGCATGTACTGCGAGAGAGTAGCGAGGAAGCCGCGAGGGCCAGCACCACCCCTGGATATAGATGCGTGAGTGCGACGGCGGAGATGAGCAGGGGTGGGAGATAGGATGCGTACCGCAGAATGCTGTAACTACCAAAAATGAAGCCTATGGTGAGTCCGACCCCCCCTCCCATAAGGGCGCCCATTCTATCCAAACCATTACACGGGGCACAAACGTCAAGCGAGAAACAAGACTAGACATACTTCACTAATCGATACACGTCAGAAATGAAAATAGGTAGGAGTAGTGCACACACTTTTCTGCCAGATGGATGGTTCGTCGCCATGTCTCATGGGAGGTGGCATTTTGTTCGATTTCGATTGAAATGGGCAACGTTGAATGTGAGCCTTGCGTTGAGAAAATAAACCTTAACCCGGGCGTCTCGTGTTACGCCAACTCGGACTCCGTCGCCGTTCTGCACTGGCATCATGTCCTCCGCACGAATCCCTTCCTTTCCACCCGCACAACAGGCTCAGATAAGTGCGTCAAGAATTATAAACATGCCGTTGTCGCTTCTCATGTAATGGATCGAGTTCAGTCCGCGCGCACCAGAGGGACTTGATTCACGTGTCTTCGTTAAGAGAGCAGGCAGAGAACATTCTGCGTTCATGGTTCGGTGGGCCCCCTCTCCCCAGAATTCTTCATATATAATCTGTGCTAACCACGTACAGGAACGCGTTGGCTGACGCGCTTCGACAAGGAGGTCGAGCTTAGTGTCCGACTCATTTATCATGCATTAACAACGGGACGCGGTAGGTCCACTTCACAGTCGATCCCCCTCACGATCATTGAACCCGAACACTTTAGCGATCCAAACTTTAGGAGAAGAGTATACGAATATCTGGGTACACCTTAAGTGGGCACGGGAGCCACGCATCCGGGCAGCACTCGTCCTTCTTCCCACAATTCCGTCCTACCTCCTGGCGCGTCTTGGACCACCTCTATACGTGCGCTACCCACGCTCTAAAGACATCGCAACTGCAGCAGTGAATGTGATAGAACTCGCAAGCGAGATAAACGTCGCTCTCTTTTACATCACTGGGGTCTACTATCGCCTCGTGCAGAGGCTCCTGGGCGTACCACATGTGCGTGCACTTTCTGCCGTGTGCCCGGGACGGTGCTGATTCACCGATGCGACGACCCTGCAGACATCCGCAACACCGATTGACCCGAACACCCGGCCGCCATCGTACTCGTTACTTGGGGTGCTCATTCTTGTCCGATTAGGCCATCGCCTTTTGTCACACCTGCGTTCTCGCCCATCGCGGAGTGTGCCGTCCATTTCTGACGAGAAACGTCCTGAGTACGACAATCCCGATGGTCCGCAACTCGATGATCGCCCGGTCTCAACTCTGCTCAATTACGACCCAGAGGCCGACCTCGTGTCATCAGACGGGAAAGAGCAGCCAACAGTCCTCGATTTTGAGTCAGTGCCCGCGTCTATCAGAGCTGGAAGGACATGCACACTTTGCTTGGAGGAGCGAACTGCAACTTGCGTCACGGAATGCGGACATCTCTTTGACTGGAATTGTATATACAGTTGGGGTAGAGAAAGGGTGCGTCACTGCCTTGCTTTTGTGGAGTTCCTGAGACAAGCCTCTTGTAGGCCGAATGTCCACTTTGCCGCCAGTCCTTGAACTTGACAAGGCTATTACCAATTCACAACTTGTAAAGTAGTAAAAACACTTTAATTGTCTGTGTTGGCAAGTTAGATTAGACAGCGATGGACGCCGCACGCAGCGTGGTGCTGGGACATGCGGAGCAACATATATTTGTACACGGCGATAAAGCTAGAGTCCAAAGATAGGTTACACAACTTGCTGTATGAGTGTGATGTTGTCCCCTTTCAACAGGATCCGCCCTGAGAGCAAATGATTCGTTGGTATTCACGACTCTTCAGCAGATCACACACCTAATTCACGCCGAGGCTTTGCCTCTTTTACGTATACCTCCGCTGCCTCATCCAAAACCACATTCATGAACTCGTCGAATCCCTAGGTGGTTGGGATATTAGCATTTTTGCGACAGAATGGGTAAACGAATAAAAGAGGAAAAGGCGCCATCGAGATGCGCAAGCGAGCGCTCGAAAGCACGAGGAAGAAAAAAAGGGGATAGAGTGGCCCTTCGAGCGTGGCGATATAACTTCAACATAGCGTTGGGAACTTCGAGCAATACACGCACAGTGATTCGGCCCTCTATCCGCATTTCGATGTTATCGTAAAGCCATATGACGACCTTAGCCCTCTGATGGGTCAATGGTCAGGACAAAATCTACTACGTGAGGATGGTGCTAGGCCACGTACCTGTTGTAGATTTTTGAAGATAACATTCTATTGCAATGGTGAGACATCAAGTGTGCAATAGAACGAATTTATGGCGTACGATGGGCTGAACCATCACGCGCTGCTGACGGCCCGACATATTGAATAAGGTACAACAAGGTCGTAGTCAAAGATGGAGGTATTGTGTGAATTGGATTGGAACAAGGATTGGAAGGCCGTTTGGGGCTGGGAAACATACCTAGGGTTAAGGTCTGCTGCAATTCCCGGGCGTTAGCCGTGTTTGGTCGGTTCAGAGACACTTCAGAGACGCGTCAACGCCCTGCTTCGATTCCACGATGGAGGTGTGCATTTTCACGCGTATTTTCGCATATTTTCGTGTCGACTGACCCATGCTAATCGTAGGCACTGGCACCAAATTCATCCACCGCCGCGGCGGTCACCTTTATCACTTTCGTGCAGGACCTCAAGAAGAAAACTAAGGCATGGGGTCCCATGATCGAACTCTGTGCTTCGGGAGAGAAGACGCTGGAACGATTCAGATACCAATTCCCAGACGACTGGCTTTACAGCGATCAGCTACGTGGCGAATGGAGCGCATACAACGAGATTTTGAAGAGGAAGAACGATTCTATCCAAGAGCAGCTTGGTGCGTTTTCGTTGTGTAACATGTCTCTACTACTGACATTGGGCCGAGTTCAGCCGGTTTGCAGCTTAAGATTGTCGCGGAGGACAAGATAGTGGAAAACAAGATCAATGATATCCTGGAGGAATGGGTTCAGACACGCCCCGTCCAAGGCAACATGCGGGCCGACACCGCCATGAATACTATCAACGTGTTCGAGGGAAAGCTCAACCGCGTGCAGGAGGAATACGACCTCGTCTGTCGGGCCAAGGAAGCCCTGGACCTCGAACTCATCCGTCATACCCGTCTCGAGCCCGTCTTCGAAGAGTTACGCGACCTGAAAGCCGTCTGGACGGCGCTCTCTGGCATCTGGAACCAGATGAGCGAGCTGCGGGACATGGCGTGGGCGACTGTCCAGCCGCGAAAGCTGAGGCAACAAATCGACGGGCTGCTGAGCAGTACCAAGGACATGCCCACGAGGATGCGACAATATGCCGCCTTCGAATACGTGCAGGACGTGTTGAGGGGCTTGCTCAGGTCGAACACTCTGATCGGAGAGCTGAAGAGCGAAGCTCTGAAGGACCGACATTGGAAGCAGTTGTTCAAGTTGCTCAAGACGTCATCTCAACCAAGTCTGACACTGTGGGTTCCCTCCCTCTCTAGTTGGCTGATGTGTTGAACCCGCGGTAGGATGACCTTGGGTAATGTTTATGATCTGGACTTGAAGAAGAACGAAAGTAAGATTAAAGACGTCATTATCCAAGCACAAGGAGAGGTCTGTCCGCTTGTCTGTTCTCTTTGCCCTCCGCTTTACCTGCGCGTAGATGGCTCTTGAGGAGTACATCAAGCAAGTCAAGGAAACTTGGACCAACTACACTCTCGATCTTGTAAACTATCAGAACAAGTGTCGTTTAATCAGGTATGCTCCCCGATTGCGCTATCCTCTCGGGATCGACTTAATATGTTCCCTAGGGGTTGGGACGACCTATTCAACAAGTGTAGCGAGAATTTGAACTCCTTGGTAGCCATGAAGCTATCTCCTTACTACAAAGGTAATCTCCTCATCTGCGATATCTTTTCGTACTGAGATGCTTCTGCAGTATTCGAGGAAGAGGTACGGCTACATTTGGGGCTAACCTACGCGGTATTGATTCATTCTAAAAGGCGAGCTCCTGGGAAGAAAAGCTCAATCGGATACATGTCCTTTTTGGTCAGTCCTTGGTTACTTTTGATTCGTGGCCTTATATTTATGTCTCAATAGACATATGGATCGATGTTCAACGTCAATGGGTATATTTGGAGGGTATATTTTCTGGTAGTGCGGACATTAAACACCTCCTCCCGGTCGAGAGCGCACGTTTCCAGAATATCAACACCGAGTTCCTTACAGTGATGAAGAAGGTCTACAAGTCGCCATTTGTCACGGACGTCATGAACATCCAGGGCATCCAAAAGAGCCTCGAGCGGCTTGCAGATTTGTTAAACAAGATTCAAAAGGCCCTTGGAGAGTACCTTGAGCGGGAGCGGGCGTCCTTTCCTCGCTTTTATTTCGTCGGTGACGAAGATTTGCTGGAGATCATCGGAAACAGCAAGGACATCGTGCGGATCATGAAGCATCTCAAGAAGATGTTCGCGGGCATTGCAACTATCAAGCTGGATGACGACCTTACACAGATCCAAGGGATGGCCTCTCGCGAGGGCGAGGAGGTCGCATTCAAAGAACCCATACTGCTCAAGGATTATCCCAAGATCAACGATTGGCTAGCCAGGATCGAATATTCTATGCGCTTGTCTCTCGCACAGTTACTTTGTGATGCTGTCGATGAGCTGCAGACGTTCTATGGCACCGGAGCGACTTTGCCTATAGACCAATTCATTGCCTGGGTAGAGAAGTTCCCTGCTCAACTCGTTACTCTTGCCGTTCAAGTTGCCTGGACTGCTTCCATCGAAACTGCGTTCGAATCATCTCATGGACTCAGCGGCCCTCTGGATATCATCAAGCAAAGCCTGGATCTCCTTGCTGATGTCGTGCTCACGGAACTTAGTCCCGTCACGCGCAAGAAGTGCGAACATCTCATCACCGAGCTGGTGCACCAGCGCGACGTTACACGTACCCTTGTTCATCAGAGTGCAGCAGATAACAAGAGCTTTGCGTGGCTATACCAAATGCGCTTCTACCTAGATCCCGCCACCGAGAGCCCGCTTGACCGGTTGGTCATCCGTGTAGCAGACGCCTCCTTTCCGTATGGATGGGAATACCTTGGTGTTTCTGAACGTCTGGTGCAAACCCCGTTGACCGATCGGTGCTATCTGACTCTAACCCAAGCCCTGGATACACAACTCGGTGGAGCGCCTTTTGGTCCGGCAGGTACAGGCAAGACGGAATCGGTGAAGGCGCTTGGCCTTCAGCTAGGCAGATTCGTGCTCGTTTTCTGTTGCGACGAGACGTTCGATTTCCAAGCTATGGGTCGCATCTTCGTAGGGCTCTGCCAAGTCGGCGCGTGGGGTTGTTTCGACGAATTCAACCGACTGGAAGAGAGAATTCTCAGCGCTGTCAGCCAGCAAGTACAGAGCATACAGCAGGGTTTGGCCGCACTTGTGAAGAATCCGAATGCAGAAATTGAGCTGGTGGGCAAGAACCTAAAGATCAACAAGAACATCGGGATTTTCATAACGACTAACCCTAACTACGCCGGTCGTTCTCAACTTCCGCCGAATTTGACGAAGCTATTCAGGCCGTAAGTGCCCAACATTTCTTGCGGATGTATCCTCCTGATGATCTCCCAGCATGGCCATGACTCGTCCTGACCGAGAGCTCATTGCCCAAGTTATGCTATTCTCTCAAGGGTTTCGCACGGCAGAGTCACTCGCATCCAAAATCGTTCCGTTCTTCAATCTCTGTGATGAACAACTCTCCCCTCAACCGCACTATGACTTCGGTCTGCGCGCGCTGAAGGCTGTCCTCGCGAGTGCTGGCATTCTCAAGCGCGAGCGCTTACAAGAGGCTCGCTCTAGTGGCGGTGGCGATGTTGCCGGACTCTCCGATGTCTTCTCTGAGCAGGTTATTCTTATCCAGAGCGTCACTGAAACCATTGTACCAAAGCTTGTTGCAGACGACGTGCCCCTTCTTACAAGGTCTGTCCCTTGAGAGTTAGAGCCAGACATCTCCGAGTAACTTGTCCCCACAGTCTCTTGGCCGACGTCTTTCCTGGTACTGATTATATCCCTGTGGACCTCGGCGCCTTACGTGGTCATATTAGCAAGGTTTGCGAAGAGAGGCGCCTCGTGGAAGGGGAGCGATGGGTCAGCAAGATCTTGCAGCTTTATCAAATCCAAAAGATCCAGCACGGTCTCATGATGGTGGGACCCTCTGGCAGTGGCAAGACTAACGCTTGGCAGGTGCTACTCACCTCCCTCGAGCGTCTGGACGGCATAGAAGGTATTGCGTATGTCATCGACCCGAAAGCTATGCACAAGGACGCATTATACGGGACACTCGACCAGACCACCCGTGAATGGAACGATGGACTTTTTACCCATGTCTTACGCAAAATAGTCGATGATGTACGCGGTGAAAGTGGGAAGAGACATTGGATCATCTTTGATGGCGATGTCGATCCTGAATGGGTGGAGAATCTAAACAGGTTCGTGATGACTCACTTTATGCCTTTACACTTCTCACGTCACGGGCAACAGTGTGCTCGACGACAACAAGTTGCTCACACTGCCGAATGGCGAACGCCTTAACCTCCCTCCCAATGTTCGCATTATGTTTGAGGTTGAGCATCTTCGTTACGCCACGCTTGCGACTGTCAGTCGTTGCGGAATGATCTGGTTCAGCGAAGATATCGTCGAACCCGCCATGATCTATCGCCAATATCTCAACTCGCTGGCAGCTGTGCCACTAGATGCTGACGACGATGAAACGCCAAGCTTCACAGGTCGGCGTGCGGAGGATGGAACTGATGCATCCAGTATCAACTTGAGCACTCAGAAGCAGATTGCCACTGTTCTGGAGCCGTATTTCTCGGATGGGGAGCTTGTCACCTCCGCTCTCGAATACGCATCCGGCATTGAACATATCATGGATTTCACAACCACACGTGCTCTGAACACCCTATTCTCCTTGCTTAACAAGACTGTTCGGAACGTTCTGGAGTACAATTCACACCACTCGGATTTCCCTCTTAGTGCAGAGCAAGTAGAACAATATGTCACGAAGCGTTTTCTCGTCAGCATAATTTGGGCTTTCTCTGGAGACGCTAGGCTCGACTTGCGCGCGGGGCTTGGTCACTTCCTCAGTCAAAGGACTGGTGTCGACCTTCCTCCCTTAATAGGCGGGACCTCTTTGATCGACTTTGACGTCCAAATTGCAACCGGCGAATGGTCAGCGTGGGCCTCCAAAGTCCCTCAAATTGAAATCGAACCGCACACGGTAACTGCGTCGGATGTTGTGGTCCCCACTGTGGACACTGTGCGTCATGAAGAGGTCCTATACTCGTGGCTATCCGAACACAAGCCCCTCATGCTTTGCGGTCCTCCTGGTTCTGGCAAGACAATGACGCTATTTAGTGCCCTGAGAAAACTTCCTGACATGGAGATAGTTGGTCTCAACTTCTCAAGTGCGACGACACCAGAATTAATATTGAAGACCTTCGAGCAATATTGTGAATACAGGAAGACCCCCAATGGCGTCCTTCTGGCCCCGATTCAGTTGGGTCGCTGGCTCGTAGTGTTCTGTGACGAGATCAACCTTCCTGCCACGGATAAATACGGGACCCAGAGGGTCATTTCGTTCATTCGTCAGCTTGTCGAGTGTGGGGGCTTCTGGCGGACCACAGATATGTCCTGGGTCAAATTAGAGCGCATCCAATTCGTAGGTGCCTGCAACCCCCCTACAGATCCGGGCCGCGTACCTCTTAGCCATCGCTTCTTGCGCCATGCTCCGCTCATCATGGTTGACTATCCCGGAGAAATTTCACTGAAGCAGATCTATGGAACGTACACGCGGGCTGTGCTGAAAGTTGTCCCTAATCTTCGTCCGTATACCGAGCCCCTCACCGACGCCATGGTGGATTTCTACCTAGCTTCGCAGCGAAGATTTACAACCGACATTCAAGCCCACTATGTATACAGCCCTCGTGAGCTAACTCGATGGGTACGCGGAATTTACGAAGCGATCCGGCCATTGGAGATCTTGACTGTGGAAGGACTCGTGCGCGTCTGGGCACACGAGGCTCTTCGACTCTTCCAAGATAGGCTGGTTGCCGAGGAAGAAAGACTGTGGACCGACGAAAACATCGATGCTACCGCCATGACTCATTTCCCCACCATCAACAAAGACGAAGCACTTGTGCGGCCAATCTTGTTTTCCAACTGGACTTCGAAGTATTACATACCTGTCGATCGCGAAGTTCTCCGCGAGTATACGAAGCAGCGCCTGCGTGTCTTCTACGAGGAAGAACTTGATGTTCCACTAGTTCTTTTTAACGATGTGCTCGACCACGTTCTCCGAATCGATCGTGTATTCCGTCAAGTCCAAGGCCATCTCTTATTAATAGGAGTCAGTGGAAGTGGAAAGGTAGGATTCCGCGACAAAACATCTCCACCTATTGACCGGGGCATTTTTAGACCACACTGTCCCGCTTCGTCGCGTGGATGAATGGCTTGAGCATCTTTCAGATCAAAGTTTCCAACAAGTATAATGGCGACGACTTTGATGAGGACTTGCGCACTGTGCTTCGCCGCGCGGGTACCAAAGGAGAAAAGATCTGCTTCATAATGGACGAATCGAACGTCCTTGACTCTGGGTTTTTGGAGCGCATGAATACATTACTCGCCAACGCCGAGGTGCCCGGCCTTTTCGAGGGTGATGAACATGCCGCTCTCATGACGGCTTGCAAAGAGGGATCACAACGGGATGGCTTAATGTTGGACTCCCACGAAGAACTATATCGCTGGTTCACCCAACAAGTGGCGAAGAACCTCCATGTCGTTTTCACAATGAACCCGCCAGAGAATGGCCTCGCCTCACGCGCCGCCACATCTCCAGCCCTCTTCAATCGTTGTGTCCTTGACTGGTTTGGGGACTGGTCTGATCAAGCTTTCTATCAAGTGGGCATGGAGTTCACCCACACCCTTGATCTCGACCTATCAGTATACTCCCCGCCTTCTAACTTCCCCATCGCGTACCGCGAACTTTCCATGCCGCCCATCCATCGCACAGCTGTCGTCAATGCCTTGGTCTACGTTCATATGTCTTTGTATCAAATTAACCAGCGTCTCAGCCGCAGGCAAGGCCGCTACAACTACGTCACGCCGCGCCATTATTTGGATTTGTATGTCACCACTCCACCTTTCCCTTCCTTCTGTGTTGACACGACGACAGCATCAATCATTACGTTCGTCTTTACAACGAAAAGAGGGACGAACTAGAAGAGCAACAGCGTCATCTCCACGTAGGATTGGATAAACTCCGCGACACCGTCACCCAAGTCGAGGAGTTGAGGAAAAGTCTCGCCGTTAAGCGCGCTCAACTCCAGGCGAAGGACAAAGAAGCCAATGAAAAGCTGCGGCAGATGGTTGCCGACCAACAGGAAGCCGAGCAAAAGAAGGCAGCTTCTATCGAGATCCAAGCTGCTCTTGTCGAACAAGACAAGAACATCGAACAACGTCGTGCTGTAGTGATGGCAGACCTCGCAGACGCCGAGCCGGCTGTACTAGAGGCTCAATCCGCCGTCAGTAGCATAAAGAGGCAGCATCTTCAGGAAGTCCGAACAATGGCCAACCCTCCAGAGGCCGTTAAATCGGCAATGGAGTCCGTGTGCACCATCTTGGGGCATAAGATCGACGGCTGGCGCACCGTTCAAGGCATCATTCGTCGTGACGATTTCATACAACGGATCGTCAACTTCGACACGACCATTCAGATGACGAAAGCTCTACGAGATCTGATGAAGAGAGATTTCTTGAGTCGGCCGTCATACAACTTTGAGAATGTCCAGCGTGCCTCCAAGGCCTGCGGTCCCCTTGTCAAATGGGTACTTGCCCAAGTCCGTTTCTCCGAAATACTGGACAAAGTCGAACCGTTACGAAACGAAGTCCAGTATCTGGAGCAGCAGGCCGATCAGACAAAGCAGCAGGCAACCACAATCATCACAATGATTTCCGAACTCGAAGCTAGCATCCAAAAGTACAAGGAAGAGTACGCGCTACTCATCAGTGAAACTCAAGCAATTAAATTCGAGATGGAGCGCGTGCAGGGCAAGGTCGATCGAAGTATGAAACTTTTGGAAAGCTTGTCGTCAGAACGAGCACGCTGGGAGGCAGGCAGCCGAACCTTCGACGTGGAAATGAGTACCATAGTCGGCGACGTTTTGCTCTCTGCTGCATTCCTGGCATATAGCGGCTTCTTTGACCAACACTATCGCGAAGTTATGTGGCAAGAATGGATCAATCATCTCACTGAAGCCAACATAAAGTTCAAGCCCGAACTCTCGTTCACTGAGTTCCTGTCCACGGCCGACGATCGTCTTAGCTGGCAGTCGAAAGGTCTACCCTCTGATAATCTCTTCACAGAGAACGCTATCATGCTCAAGCGTTTCAGTCGCTATCCTCTTATCATCGATCCCACAGGGCAAGCAACCACGTTCCTTCTCAACGAGCATAAAGATCGCAAAATTACTGTCACAAGCTTCTTGGATGAGGCATTCCTAAAAGTCTTGGAGAGCGCTCTCCGCTTCGGGAACCCACTCCTCATTCAAGATGTGGAACATCTAGACCCTATCCTCAACGCTGTGCTTAATAAAGAGATCCGCAGAACCGGGGGTCGTGTACTTATCCGCTTAGGAAGCCAAGACATTGACTTCTCACCGTCCTTCACGATGTTCTTGTCAACTCGCGACCCTTCTGTCGATTTCTCGCCCGACATCTGTAGTCGCGTCACTTTTGTCAACTTCACAATGACGAGGAGCAGTCTGCAGAGCCAGTCGCTTGACCAAGTATTGAAGGTGGAGCGACCAGACACGGAACAAAAGAGGACAGACCTTATGAAAGTGCAAGGTGAATTCCGAGTACGGCTACGTACGCTCGAGAAGCTGTTGCTACAGGCTCTCAACGAGTCATCTGGCAACATTCTCGACGACGACAAGGTCATTGATACCCTGGAAACCCTGAAACGGGAGGCCGCCGACATCACACGCAAAGTAGAAGAAACCGATATCGTCATGAAAGAAGTGGAGCAGGTGACTGCAGATTATCTCCCAATCGCGCAGGCCTGCAGTTCAGTCTTCTTTATACTCGAGCAATTGAACCTTATCAACCACTTCTACCAATTTTCCTTGCGGTTCTTTTTGGACATCTTCGACTATGCCCTTCACCATAACCCACACCTCCAAGGCATTTCCGATCACGGTGCAAGGCGCGACATCCTTCTCAAGGATTTGTTCCTAATCACTTACAGGCGCACATCTCGTGCACTTTTCCACCGAGACCATGTCATGCTCGCAGTCCTTCTTGCCCAGATTAAACTCCGGGGACTGGAGGACATTAACGAGGAGTTAGAGTTCTTGTTGGAGAGCGGAGATGGCTCGGTTGGCGCACCAGCTTCAACAGATCGACCTATCGAGTCCTTGGCTGCTGAACAACAGAAACGTCTCGATGCCTATTCCAAGCAGTCCTTGTTCAAGCCGGTGCAATCGCACATAATTGAACATGAAGCAGATTGGGCCCCCTTCTTATCTTCCGGCAATCCGGAACTCATAGTACCCGCCCCTTGGGACCCAAGTACCCGTAAGTCCTCGCTACCATCAACCTCGGGTGTGTGTTTAATTGCTTTGGCATAGCCGCTGTGGAAGCAATCAGATCATTACTCATAATTAAGTGTCTACGACCCGATCGTCTTTTGCAAGCTGTGGCCATCTTCGTTCGGACAGTCTTCGAAATTGACTTGTCAGCGGAAGCGTCCTTCGATCTTGGTGGCATGGTTGCGGACGAGGTGAAAGCACAAACTCCTTTGGCCCTGGTGTCCATTTCTGGCTACGACGCCAGTTATCGTGTTGAAGGTCTGGTACAGAGCACCCAGACACGCTGTACACAAGTGGCCATGGGCTCACAGGAAGGATTCGGGCTTGCGGATCAAGCCATAGGCGTGGCGTCTCGTCAAGGAACCTGGGTTCTGCTGAAGAACGTACATCTAGCACCGTCGTGGCTTGGTCAACTAGAGAAGAAACTGCAAACACTGAATGCGCACCGAAACTTCCGTTTATTCTTGACCCTGGAGGCGAATCCATCTATCCCCGTCAACATTCTACGGCAGTCACGCATCATTATGAATGAACCTGCGCCGGGTGTCAAGGCAAACCTACTGGACTCGCTCCGCAGTATTCCTCCCGCCCGCCTTTCTCAGGGTCCTGCAGAGAAAGTCCGTCTGTACTTCCTCTTGGCTTGGTTCCATGCCGTCGTGCAGGAGCGCCTACGATACGTACCACTCGGGTGGAGCAAAAGCTATGATTTCAATGACTCGGACATGGCGTCTGCGTTCACAACCATTGACACTTGGCTACACTCTGTTGCCAAAGGACGTGCCAATGTCGACCCTGCACAGATACCTTGGGACGCTATTCGCACCTTGATCAAACAATCCGTATATGGCGGGCGTGTCGACAGTGACTTTGATCAAAGAATTCTCGACGCATTTGTGGATGGTCTCTTCAGCCCAGCAGCGTACAACGTTGACTTCGATTTGGTCCCTAGTACCGCGAATGATCATCTGTTGACTGCTCCGGATGGTACGAAACTAGACAACTTCCTGTCATGGGTCAAGGGCCTACCAGACAGGGAGCCCCCCGCTTGGTTGAGTCTTCCCCCGACTGCTGAGCGTGTCATCGCGGTTGCTCAAGGTAGGCTACCTATCTTTTCCGAGAGCTAGAAACTTATCCACGGGTAGGAAACGAATTGCTTGGGAAATTGAGGAAGATGCGAATGTTAGCTGATGACGACGACGACACTGTAGCTACCAGTGGTCCAGCGAAAGGATCGGCATTGCAACAACCTGCTTGGATGCGCGTTTTGTACGAGCGATGTAAGGATTGGCTGAGCCAGTTGCCTTCGGTACGGATCTTCGTGGGCCTTTCGTGCACCCACTCACAACGATTTTAGACCTTCCGCACATTACAGAAACAAGCCGTGGATAACCAGGATCCGCTCTATCGCCTGTTTTTGCGCGAGGGTTCCACCGGACAAAAGCTCCTGAGCTCCGTGAAGAGAGACCTCACTGACGTTGTCAAGGTCTGCGAAGGTCAACTGAAGCAGACAAACCACCTCCGCACGCTAATGAGCTCTCTGACCAAAGGTAATTGTCACATGAGGGTCCCATTGGCGACTGATGTCCGATATTGCTTTCCAGGCACAATCCCTGACCATTGGCGACGTTACAAGGTCAAGAAAACGATGTCCGTGACAGAGTGGATTCCCGATTTTTCTCGTCGTCTAGATCAGCTCGACAGCCTTGCCGAAGTGGATAATCTTGCCAACGTCGAAGTTTGGCTCGGGGGCTTGTTCTTCCCCGAGGCCTATATCACAGCAACTCGCCAAGCCGTCGCTCATCGCAAGAAGTGGAGCTTGGAAACACTGGATCTTCGACTCGACATCGAGCGAGTGAACGATCCTAGCGCATTCATCGTCGACGGTACGCATTCACCCATCATTACCTGGTCAACTCACTAAAACCATCGTAGGTTTAGTCTTGGAGGGTGCATCCTGGGTCGACGATCAACTCGTCCTTAACCAAGGGGAGTCCACCCGATTGGATCCGTCCCAGGTCCGGTGGATTCAGATGGACGATGTTGACCCCCATGCGACCTTCGTCAACTTGCCCGTATACCTCAACAATGATCGCAGTGATGTTTTGTTTACAGTAGACCTACCTTTTGACAGGAGTGCTGGTGCCCTGGTTTCCACTCGCGCGGTCTGTCTAACGGCTAGCGGTTAAATATGTAGTGGTGCTCTAGATCATAAGCTCTCCCCACATCATGTACAATACCCATTCTAGATACCCTCCAGCATCTCGTACCCCTTTCGTACTTAATATACACACTCATTATGTTTCTTCAACGATCAGAGACATAGCTGATTACGGCGTGCCGACAAATGTGAGTTGGGTTGGTGTTCAGGTATGATTCCGTCGCTTCCACGAATCATTACTGGAATGAGTTTGTCTTGGTGCTGAGCTGTGTAACTCGTATATAATTTTCATTGTGGTTGTGGACCTAGCCAGATAATTGATACACCTCACGACCGATCCTCTACGTAGCTTCCTTCCGACACAACGTCTAGCACTAACCAATCTACTTCAACGCCCTTCTCTCGAAATATTTTACGTGCATCTTCGGCGATAGCCTCGAAGCTGCTGACTGCGAGTGCGAGTATGGTAGGACCAGCCCCAGAAAGGCATATCCCCAATAGTCCCGGATGGGATTCAGGTGTGATTAAGGAGGTGACCTCCGGTAGACCCGGAATCTGAGAAGATCGGTGAACTGATTAGAAGTGAAGTGGGGTGATCGAGGACGTACCAGACCGCGCCTGTATGGTTGATGGACACGGTCTTTCATGGCTTCATAAATAAGGTCGGGGTCTGGAGGCGATCTAGAGAGGGCCGTCGTCAAAACAGCAAGGCGCTGCATGTTGAAGACCTGTTCGCAGAACGTCACTAGTAGGCTCCGACTACAGTGGAGATGGGCGTACCAAGTCTTTTCTGGAGTAGGACTGTGGAAGAACTTCTCGAGCTTTCGCGGTGCTCAACTCAAAGCGAGGAATTATGGCGATCGCGCGTATCTCCTTTGCCCACCCAAAACGCACATAATGCCCGATTCCTGTGGGTGGCAACGGAGGATCACGTCCCCAGTCGGGGCCTGCGTCAGGCGGATACTCAGGAAGCACTTCGCTCAGAGGGACACTGGCGGCCTGCGTCGCACTGGGATCGAGTTCGCGTAAATAGGATCCCACAAAACCTCCGACCAGTGCGGCGGTGACGTTGTCCGGATGACGCTCGACCATGAGGGCAAAGTCGAGTATGCGCTCGCGTGAGAGACCGAGGTGGCCAAGGGCGTCGCCCAACAACACGCCTGCGATCACGGCGGCCCCGGATGACCCGAGCCCACGACCGAAAGGTATCTCGTTGTGGGCGTGGATGGTGAGACCGGACGGGAAGGACAGGATGCCGTTACATCGGAGGACGTAGAGCGCAACGCGCGTGGTGAGATTTTTGTAGGCGTCAAGTGGCACCTCCTCTGCGCCTTCGCCAGTGTATGAGATGGAGGGACGATCCGAGGAAGAGGTTGCTGAAGGGTCGGGGACCGACACCGTCAAAGTAAGGTAGAGGGAAAGAGAGAGTCCGACGACATCAAAACCCGGTCCGATATTGGCAGAGGTCGCAGGTACACGTATCTTGAAGGACCGCGGGTGGCTGGCCATCTCTCCTTGAATTGAGCGCTACAGTGTGATTCGCACGAGGACCGCCACTCCAAGAACGGTGGCCTCTGATAATACACTGGTGCCTGTTGGATGGCATCTGCCAGGTCCAACAGGTGGCAAAGGCCGAAACATCGGCCAAACTCGATATCACTCTCAATTTTCTGTTCATTGATACTGTACGTAAATTTTTACATTCAAGTTTCCTGCCTTGATAAAATGGGTTTCTTAGTCTGTTCGTTGACACCCAATACACCACCATATAATCTGCTCCGCCAGGCGCTACCAAGACCAGGCATGACATCGCTACCAGAAATTTTGCGCTGAACGACGACGGGCGGTACAATGCTAAACACACGTAACCGCCGGCTCTGTACGAGCCACGATAACGCCTGGTCGATCGCCCGCGAGTACGCAAATGGCGGATGACGCAAATGCGCAACAATGCGACGAGCGCCGGTGCGTGATAGCACGTACGCGTGTGTGCACTTGGGAGCGCTGGCAGGGTGCAATGCCGTCGATGCCATGTGGCCACTTGGCAGTCGCAGAGAGATGTTGCGCAGGGGCGGAAACCGTGACTCGTCTGACCAACAGTGACCTGTGATGCAATCGTTGGCTGTGGTCTGAGCTTTTAGGTATCGACGCACCAAGATAAATAATGTCCCAGTCACGAGGTAGCGCCCCCCACAAGGCTTGCAACCTCCTATCCATGTCATGTTCAATATCTACGTCGTCTTCCAGCACCAGCACAGCTTCGTGCTCGCCATTTGCAACGTCACGAATGGTCTGAAAGTGAGAGTACCAGCAAGCGACTTTTGCAGCAGTTAGACGTCTGTACAATGGGAGGTCTGAAGAGAAAGTTGCGGAAACATTATTTCCAGAGGCGCAGGCAAGTGGCGGAGGATCAACGGCGGCTACAGGCTGGGCCGAAGGCATGTGTGCGGAGGCATGTGGATCCACTATTGAGGTGTGAGTTGCTAGATCTGTCGAGCCATGAGAGGAAGGTAGTGTCCAGAAATCAGCGCCAAAAGGCCGTAAGGGCCCTTGGGAGTGAATCACGGCTTCTATGTCGCGGGGCCAATCAAACACCGGAAAAATAGCATCGTCTTGCACGTGCTCATTTCCGTACTCTCGATTGCGTAGGATGTACACTTGGCGTAGGATCTTGGTCACTGCAGAAGAGTTTGCCTCGACGGCATCCATGTACGTCCAGTTCACGTGAAGAGCATCTTTCAGAAGATCCATTTGAGCACGGCGGTCGGCCCTGCGTGGGAGAGAGATAACATAGGTTTTGGAGAAAGCTAGAGCGTGTGACAACTGCTGATGAGAAGAATTTCGGACAGAGGATCCCATCTGGTAGCTTCTCCAATAATCCGCCCTGGATGCATAATCCTCGATCCCAACGGAAATGTGTCGGAGAGTAATGCAAGCGGCAAAAAGTGTCCCTGTCACGATAACCCAGAGGAGTGATGGGCGGCCGAATCGAACCAGGGGCGGGACTCTGAGAGCGAGGTGGGGGAACATTGTGCTAGATACTGCCACTCGCCAAGATGTAGTGTCGCAGGAAAAAGAGCAGCGCAGGATGGCGTAGTTGTACAAGTCCCCAAGCTCTGAGTTCGAGTTTTACGGTTCAAAGTTACACGGTTTTTTTTACATGGTTCAAATCGCTGGGACTCCGAGCTTCGCACTAGATGTGTTATGTAATATTACTGTGCCTTCCACTTGATTATCACAACAAGTACGGATTCAAAAGACGGATTTGAATATCTCCGGTTCATGTGGCGCCGTCCTCGGGCTGTAGTTGTTGGGCTGTGCATATGAGATATCTGGTGCGGAGCCATTGCAAGTTTCATTCATCAGGCGAAGAGGGCCACTACTAGTAGCCCCGCGAGTATGAACACAGATCGCAAAAGATACACACAGCTTGCCTCCTGTTATATTGGCGTGCTTCTGGAGCATAGCCCGACACGCGTTTTGATGCCAGGGACAGGTAGAGCCAGCACAGTCTCAAATTCCAACAACCACAGCAATGTTTACCGGAGGGGGGGGGTGATTTGACCTCTCGAGATTATGCGCGGTGAGCCTGTGGCCATTCCTACAGCTTGGGAAGTACACGTACATGCCTTCTAGGGCACGGGAGGCACAGAAGGGGGGGAACTACTCGCGCCGACCTTTCTCTCGGCGGTCACTGGATATTGAGATGCGATCTAAGTTTCTGAGGATGTGAACGGAGGGGTGCACTATTGTCTCACCCCAGGGTCTACGGTCCATGGGACATTGTTGCTTCGATGCCGCGGTGCCAATCCACTTCAGCAAACAGTGCATATGGAAGACATGACTACACTCCCCCCATACTGGTAAATTCGGGGCGTCAGTAGCCACCCCTCAGCTGACAGATTTGGGAGACTTACTCAGTGGGCAATCATCCCCAGGCACTTTGCAAGTTGGACAACATCCTTCGAATGGTATACGGCATATTCCACATACGTCTTCTTCCGCGTCGCCATTATCGTCCGTTTTGCCTGTGTCCCATTGCCATTGAGCAATGGCGTGCCACCGTTTAACGGTTATCTTCATCGTCAGAGTTGTTGGGGCTACCAACCTCAGGTAAAGCAAACACCACGGCAGAGTCGGACCGAATTTCCCTCGGCCAAAGATGTACCCCAGCCTGAGTAGGTACTTCGCCAACTTTTTTATATTTAATAAATCGGTGGATCACACCAATCACCTTTTAAATTTTTTGCTCTCTCTTAGATTGAGAAGTGTGTAGTAGAATGAGGATAATGAAATATATGGGCACTGGCACGTGTGCCTGCCCTAAAGTTAGAAGGGCCCTAAATGATTGGCTGCTAGCCACCCCGAGCCTCCAGCCTTGAGCCTCTCGAGCTATTGCGGACTTCCTGCACCTCAACTCGCCTTCGAATTTTTCAATTCACAACGCAAACTTTTGCCGAAATATTCCAAAATGACTACCACCACGATGCATTTTGGTCCCGAATGGATGCGCCCCAAGCACGCGTTGCGTCCCCAAAATCCTCCTTCGCCTCCTCCTAATCCCAATGCGCCATCTGGCGTGTCCTCTTACTCAGCACTCTTGACCCCTTCGCCTAATAACACGCAAGAGTCTTCAGACTCTGCGAATCCATTCCTCTATTCTAAAGAGGACCTTTTGAAATTTTACAAAGACGGCGGGGGTAGGAGAGGACTCGGGCTCGATGTTGAGAGATGGGAGGGTGTAGTTCGCGAGGTCGGCTCCGAACCTGTGGCATTGAAAGAATGGACCGAAGGAGAGAGAAAGGTGCAACCTGGCCTCTACACACACGTGTCCCCCGTAATGCTTAGTTCGTCTCTACCCAGCTTTTCGCAGGTTCAATCAATTCCGAGGTGCGTCGGCGTCAGTCGAGCGACTACCTGTCGCCGCTTGCTACCCAGCCTGGAGAGAGGCAGAAACTATCCCACACGGGTCCTGGGGTGGCAAGTCCTCTGAGAGAGAGATTTGGTGGCCTAATGAGGAAACGAGACGGTACCGGTGCGGCATTCGTTGTCTTTCTCCAACGAGACTTAACACAACCACCGTAGACCAACCATCTTTGACTATACCTCGGAAGCTCTCCTTGTCCTCTACGCAAGGTCCTCTTGGCTCTCCGCGTGACGGTAGTTTGCCATCTCCGCGTACAAGAGGACCTGTTACACCAAGTTTCGATGGTATCTTGAACTCTGGGGAGACTTGGATATCTAGGAGACGAGCATCCGAGAGTGGCACAAGGTTGAATTCCGGTGCAACCCGTGGTGATGGTGACACCGAACCACAATCAGGGACTAGGCTCAAGATCGACGAAGTGGAGGAAGAGCAGCAGCGCCACTCCGGGCCAAGGCCCGATTCTATAGGCAAAAACGCCTCCCAGAACTCGGACCCTTCGCCGGGGGATTCCCCCCAAGGAGCTACGATACCCGTCAAAGATGGCGCTACCTCGTCTCCTATGAATGGTCCCGAAGGTTCAACTACGTTTCACGGCGTTACGCAACCTCCAGCACAAGTCCTAGTGGATGGCCTTCCCGTTCAATCATCGGCAAACGATGCTCCCGTGACCGCAGCGTCGCAACATGTCGCCAATCCTGCCGGTGTTGAGTGGTCATATCTTGATCCTCAGGGGCAGGTGCAAGGTACAACACAAACATCGCAGTCACCTTACTTCTAACCAATGTCAATATTCCAGGCCCTTTCCAGGCGGAGCTCATGCAGAAGTGGTACGAGGAGGGCTATTTTGCCCTAGATCTTCTGATGCGGCGCATCAACCTTGACGAAGACTGGACTCCCGTCGGGGAGTTGGCTCAGCGGGCTGGTAGCGAAAGAGTTTTCTTCTTCAACTTCGATACACCTGCTGCCCCTCCAGGGCTTTCACGTCGCCGTGAGCCTTCTCGGGATCATTTCCAACAACAGCGAGAATCAAACGGGTACAACGCACCCTATCAACCAGTGCCTACTCGGACGGTCCACCCGAACCTGGATGTGTACTTCGCTTCCTCGTCCCCCGCATCCAATTCCCCGTCTTCGTCATTTGGCGCAGGTCAATTCGGGAACAATTCACCCGATCCCGCTGCCTTCGGCGGCCTCGTTGGCCCTCCTATTTCGTCCAACGATTCACCCATAAATTCGCATCCGGGAACGTTTCCGGACCCAGCGTTCATTGGTGCTCGACGAACGGGCTACGCGGACGCTTCGTTCGAACAAGGTTTTACTATGCGTGCTGGTATCGGTAATGCTGGCCCCACTAGAACGTCATCCGTGGACAGCTACGGGTTGAACTCGTCCATTCCTTCCCAACCGCCGTGGGGTTCGTCGACTTCGGTTCACTCTGCTTCGTTAGGCACTCGCACCGGTTCTTATGACCACATGGGCCCAGGTCCATTCGCATCTCATCTTGGATCCGGTTTGGACCCTGCGTACTCGGGGGAGTCCTCTCTCACCAGAGGCCTTACGGCACAGCAAGATGTTCTTGGACAGAACTTTGGTAATGTCAACCAGCGTGATCTATCTCGCTTAGGGTCCAGGGACTTGTATCAACTGGAGCATCACACGGGTTTAGGCGTGGGAGGGTTCGATGGGCCCAGTGGATCGCCGTTTGAATCTCCCGTCCAGCACCAACCGTTCAACCAGTCGCCTTCCACGAACTTCGCGTCACCTGCGTCACAACAAGCGGGTTCCCCGTCCGTGATTACCCCAACCTCCGCCATCATAGCATCAATCCCTTCGACGGTGCCACTGTCCCAGTCTGCATGGCCCGAGGCTACCGAGTCTGCGCCTAAACGTTCTGGCCTGACACCCTTTGATAACACAGCTTTTCCTACATCCCGTAATACTACTGCGACGCGCACTGCACCTCCACCACCTGCACAATCATGGGCTACGATACAGCAGTCAACTCCAGGTGAATCATCCCAGTCCCCATGGTCCAGTGCCTCTCAGGGGGTTGTCGATGAGGGCTGGGGCCATATTCCTGGTCCACATAGCTTGACTGTCAGTAATCTCACCCAGCACACTCAACAGCAAGAATCCGGAGAAGACTTTGCCCCAGATGATGCCGTTACCGTGGATAGTCCTGTCGAGCCTACCACACTGCCAGAACACGTGCAGCCCCCTATACAGAATCCCTCGATTCCCGGTCCCGCAGAGCCTCCACAGCAGCCCCATCGGCCTAGCCGCAAGTTCTCCATACAGACAAGCCCAGCTCAACCAACGACACCGACAACACCAACCCCCGCTATTACTCAACCCACAAAAGAACCCACACCCTCCTCGTCTACTGTTTCACCCACCAAGCCTGTTTGGTCAACAGAAGATGATAAAAACAAGAGCACTGGAGGGCCAACTAGCTTGCGAGAAATCCAAGAAATGGAGGCTAAGAAGCAGGAGGCACGGAAGGCCGCCGAGCGTGAGCGTGCACGTGCGACTGTCGCTGCCACTGCTTCCCCTTCCGAAGATTCCCAGACTTTTACTGCCTCTTGGGGTCTGCCAACGTCTCAGGTTGGTGCGAAGGCGCCATCCAAGGAGGCGGTTGGGGCCATCGTACCTTCTGCATCCTCCTCCATGTCCGCCACGGTCTCATCCGCAGTGTCTCCCCAATCCACGCCATCCGCTGCTGTCTGGACCAACGCGCAAAAGCCTGCCACCAAGAAGTCTATGAGAGACATCCTGGAGGAAGAAGAGAGAAGGAAGAAAGCAGCTTCTAAGGAGTCCGTTGCATCGGCAGCAGCGCGTCGTGCATACGCCGAAACCACGAACAAGGTTTGTGCGATCCTGGTTCTCTGGGTAAGCCACTCTGATTGGATGTCCTTTGTTTAGGCAACTCCCGCCGCTCTGTCAACTGGTGGGGCATGGACCACCGTTGGCGCTAACGGAAAGACGACTGCGGCTGCTATTGCCACGCCTTCTGTCGGACGTCTGCCGATAGCACCTTCTTCCACTGGGCCAGTAGCGGTTCCATCCAGAGGAACAGGCACCACTTCGACCGCACGCTCGCCCGTGCCACCAGCGAAAGTGACCCCTCCACCCAAGGTCGACGACACACCTGTCGCACCATCGCCGGACTTTATGAAGTGGTTGAATGATTCGTTGAAGCAGCTCAACAGCAGCGTTAATTGTATATTTATTTATTTTTTCGACTACAATGACACAAGACCGCTGATCATTACTTCGGTATTCAGATGAGGAGATTGCATCCATGCTACTATCGTTCCCCCTTGATGGTGATGCTACGACCGTGGAAATCATCTCCGAGTTGATTTATGACAACAGTACAACGCTCGACGGGAGGCGCTTCGCCCAGGAGTTTATTGCGAAGCGCAAGGCAGATGCAGCTTCTAGGAAACCATCAGGTCGCGCGCCATCGATTGCCGACGTCGTCAAGGCACAGCCCAAGCCCTCTCAACAAGCAGAGTGGGGCGGATTCAAGGTGGTGAAGCAGAAGAAGAAGGGCGGCCGTTCATAGAATTCACCGGATTCAGTCAGCTGGGCGTTGTTGATGTAATGTAACGTAGCATAACCTTCGTAATGGACTTATTACTCCCTGTACTCGCTCACGGGCAAATTTCGTGGGAACAATGAACGTCCGAGTTTACTGGATCGCCTTCAGCGATTCAAGCTGAACACTCGGAGGGGCTCACAAAATACCTGAAAATTGACCGCCATACTATTTTTAGATAAAAGGTTGCATTTCTAGCCGTTTCGTAAGCGACAGACATAATTTAGAACCCTGGCTTGAACAACTCCGCAAATTCCCTGCGGTAGGTAACACTCATCACCGCATCATCCTCCAGACTGCGGCCGACTCTTCGCCCGGACTCTTCGCCCGGGCAGAGTGCATCATATACACACTCTGCAGAGGGCCTCGATGCTGTGACCGCAGAACTGAGGTAGGGACGGAAGCCGGAGAGTTAATGGCGAGACCTGGTCCGTGTTATTCATTACAAGGTCGCGTCATGACGAAGGTGCTGCTCAACGCCATGTCAAATATTTGTGCCGTAGTTCATACGGGTCATATTGCACGATGAAGGCTGCTTGAGTGTGACATGATATGCGCGACAAGGCATCATGCGTCATAACTACCTATCTATTTGGTGCGTATGTTGAGCGCTGAGCACATCCACAATCAAGTATGACCAAGACAGAAGTTGCCCCCTTAAGTCCGTGGTCTAGGGTTGCTTTTAGGGATCGTCCGAAGTTTGTCCCACAGGTGCAAGAGTTTTTATGGCCTCTACGTCAACACCAGAGGTCGCATTTGGCCTAAAATACCACCCCGTGTCAGCCAAACTCCCAACTCTTGGAAGAGGCGATGTCCTATCCGTCTCCAATGGGTCGACTACACGAATATTACCCGCCACCGTATCATACCCCTTCCAGCTTTTTCTGAACTCTTGGGAGCTTCACGCCCAGGGGTAGGGATCGCCAAGGCCGTCTTTGGACTCGTTGGAGTTTCTATGGCGCCTGGATTCTCGGGCACCGGCGAATATCTGTATACTCCTGACTTGAGCTCTATCCGCAACTGCGGCTATGCCTCCGGGCATGCAAGCCTGATGGGCTGGTTCGAGGAGAAGTTGCCCATCCAGAAACAAGTGGGAAAGGATAGCTTGGAAGTGCCTCTCTGCCCTCGGGGGCTTCTCAGGGGCATCGTAAAGTGCGTCGCTCATATGTCGACGCCGTTGACAAATTAACCGAACGATTTGTTTTTAGTAAGGGTCACGCTCTGGGCGCAGAGTTTCTCGTAGGATTCGAGACGGAATTTATTCTACTCAAAACGATCATTCCTATCAAGGCTGTAAACGACGCTCCTTGGTCAGCATCCAGTGCAGTCCCATCAGGTTCTGATGCAGCAAAATGTCTGGAAGAGATCGCTGATGCCCTCCGAACTGGTGAAATCGAGCTCTTGATGTACCACTCTGAGGCAGCCCCTGGGCAGGTGAGAGACTTCCCCGTCCGTCATGATTGGAGTGTGGCTGATATCGATGCTGTCGTGTTCACTCGCGAAACAATCGTCAACATCGCTGCAAAGTATGGGTTACGTGCCACATTCACTCCCCGAGTTTATACAGACACATGTAAGTACGTCTCTCGTCTCCCAGATCCGATCGCTGAATTGTTCGATCACAGGTGGAACTGCAGCGCATACCCACATATCTATCCATCACACGGCCCACCCTCCCGCAAACCCACCCCCAGCAAATCCAAATACCAATAAGGACACAACGATGACGCCTCTGGAACGATCGTTCCTGCAGTCTCTTCTCGAGAACCTTCCTTCTAGTATCGCATTTACGTTGCCCACGGCAGCATCATACGATCGCGTCCAGGATGGCATCTGGTCATGTGGGACGTATGCTTGCTGGGGAGAGGACAACAGAGAAGTTGCTGTGCGCCTTACCGGCCCGCCAGGCTCCCATCATTTCGAAGTACGCTCCATCGATGGGACTGCGAATCCACATATAGCTCTTGCCACTGTCCTTGGATTGGGTCTCGTCGGAGTGCAGAACGGCTTGGAGCTGAAGATAGAGGGAATAGACGGAGCCGCAGTGCTTTTGAGCGCTGAAGAACGTACGAAGAGGGGCATTGTCGGGCGCCTTCAGCGTACCCTTAGCGCAGCAAGAGATGTCGCGCGGAAGGACGCGACCATTA
>WNGR01001444.1_pt1 | contig 26885 bp, 35 predicted proteins | sample 5407581 | NCBI WGS metagenome assembly WNGR01 (sample SAMN13153383, study PRJNA577476) | soil metagenome | isolation source: 80 cm soil or saprolite under Garry oak tree replicate 2 | place: USA:California | collected 2016-06-15
ATTTTGCCAGTGTCCCTACAGCGATCGTCGGCCCCCTGTCTGTCGGGGTTGGTGCCATCATTCCATTCTCCATTCGTATTTGTTCGGTGACATGTTGTTGGTTGATCGATCCTCCACTAGTCCGCCGCTGTTGTGAAATTCGGTCAGTCTTTCCCCCCTTTTTCTTGCGGGACGGTCATATTCTCCGTTTGCCTGGGCTCAAAACCGATGTACGTAATTCCCCCCCCTCAGCATCCCTCATTATCACCGACCTAGACAGCATATTGTAACGGAAGTGAAGTGCCACGGTAATATGCCCTAAGGCACACAATAATCGATTCAAAAAAAAAACACGGATCACCCCCTGCAGGTCGTTCAGAGCCTCCTTCGACAGGTGCAACCAACGCTGTCCATTCCCTCGAGTACTCTTGTGTCCCCGTTAGCAATGATGTCCGTGTCTGGCCGTTCCGAGTTATTGATCGATTTTGAACACCGCTTCTGGCTACGCCGTATCGCGGCACTGGAAATTGCGTCGGGTTTATCATTACGAGAACAACAATTTTTCGACACTTTTGTACGCCATCGAACTCCATCTGCCCTATTGTTTAGTCTTTCACGGCGGGTTCAAATGGGATTGTAGTATATGTTCCGGCGGTGGTTACTTTGCATGCCGTGGTTTTGTTAATTTCGCAGGCCTTGTCCACCTCCAGACACGGTGCTATAGTAGCATCATAATCAAAGAAACCGACAACTGTAGAATTATTGAGATTCCGTCTCCTCTAAGCCTGTTTCTAGTTTCCGACGTTTTCGCTCCTGATACCGCTCCAACGCTCTCTGAATATCTGTGTCGTTGTTTCGTCTCGCGACCAGGCGGGCAGTGGCCTCGCTTTCTTGCCTCTCTTTCTCCTTCACCACTCTTTCTCGCTCTTCCGCGAGCTGGACGCTGATCTCTCGCATCCTTCGTTCGTCGATTTCTTTCCGGCTAGCAGCTGATCCAACCGCGCGATGAACCTCCACAGTAGTGGCATCTGTCTTTTTCGTTGTATGGAGACCAAGTCGCCTTGTATTTGGAGCAGATAGGTTAAGACCGGCTGACAGAAGCTCGCGCTTATCGACAATTTGATTGTCTTCGTTAAGCTCCACGTCTTTACCCTGCTCGCGAGCTAGGCGGGCGAGCTCTGCGTCTGACCTTGGAATAAACTCGGGAGGCCGGACGATGGTAAGATTAAGGGTAGGCCCCTGGGGCCCATTGACAGGTTTTGAAGCGGCCTGGATAGCTGCGACAGTTTCTTCGTGCTTCTGCTCCGATTCATCCAGTAGTTTGCGGTAAAAGTGCGCCATGCCCGTAGACGGGCCGCGCTTCTTCTCGAGTTCTAGCCATTTATAAGTTATGTTGTCGGAGCGGTACCAAGTCGTACATACCTTCGCGCTGTTTTTCTTCTTCTTCTGCTCTCCGGACCTCAGCCATCTGATCCTTGTACGCTTGGGTAACGAAGGCGTCTTTGTCGCGAAATTCATCACCTTCTGCCTCCCTCTCCCTCTGAATCATTTTATCTTCTGCTCTTAGATGGTCCAATCTGCGCGTCGCAGCTGACGTCAATAAACCGCTAATGTACTTGGGCTTAGATAGGACACAAGTCAGCTCGTGATGGGAAGCCACAATTTGAAGCAACTTACCTTTCTTTCCTTGGACTCCTGTTCCTTGACTTCCTTCTGCCGTGCTTTTGCGTCTTGCATATTATCCCATACTTCATCGTACTGATAAACTGTAGCATCGACTTCCTGTTCCTTCTCCATCCGCTTCTTAGCTGATTTCGACAACTGGGCGTTTTGTGCTACGAGGTCGCTGTTTCCTGCAACACCGTTACGCGCAGATATAAAGGCATTGTCGTCGGAAGTCTCGTCATCGAGAGATGCAAAAGCAGCCGGACGCTTGAGTGAAGGAGCATCGCCGACCGATTTAGTGGCGGCCTTGTTGGTTAGAGAGAAAGAGAGCTTCATTATGTAAGATAGAATCGCACTCCTACTTCGTGCGATTAACTCGATGGCACAAAGTGGATTTGACAGGAGACGTGTCAACGGTCCAAGCGAGAGCTTTCAACCTACTTTCGGAGATGGTCTCGAAGAATCTAACGTTTTATACGATAATTGGAAACTAGGGGAGGCGCGCCGAAAGCGACAGGCTGGGGACATTCGACCTATATGTGCGTAGGTTATCGCCATTGCCCTTACGCACGCTGCTAATTCGAGGCGTCGTAGACAGTTTTGAAGACAGGTTTCATCAAGCAGGCTAATGGTTCTGCCTATATTGAGACAGAACGGACCAAAATCGCGTGCGCAGTGTGGGTTGCTGAATCGAAATGCTCCGCCAGCAATATTAAACTGGGCCATTTACCACACTTAGATATGGTCCTCGTCAATCGAAAAGCTCCTCATACCACGAAACCGGGAGGTTGAGTGTCGAAGTCAAATTTGCACCATTCTCATCTCTGGTGCGAAGAGTGCCTATCCGAGTGAGACGATCTGTCGCCGTTGATGTCGTTGTCCTCACCCTGTTCGCTTCGCAGGATGCTGAAGACAGGTCCATAGCCAATCTTGTTCATCAAGCACTTGCCTCTAGTGTGAGGCTGGACACACTGCCGAAGTCTGTTATAGACATATTCGTGACTGTCATCGAGTGCGATGGTATCGAGAGCTGCGTCGCGGCTGCTACAGTTGCTGCATCTACCTCCCTTGCGAAGGCAGGCGTAGAGATGCTCGGTTTGGTCGTATCATGCACCGGGGTAAGCCCACACGACTACCTATTCTTGTAATGCCTCACGCCAACTATCAGGCCGTGGTTGGGGAGGACGTTTGGTTGGACCCAAACGAAGAAGAGGCGCGATTGGCATCTGGGATGTTGTTGTGCGCATGTATGCCCGCATTGGGCGTGACGACAAGCGTCTGGCAGACTGGTCGCGTGCTTCCAGCCAAGGCACTGTTGGTGAGCGACAAGAGGTTTTACGTGTTGACCCGCCGACCAACTGGACACCGTTTTTAGAGTCTGCAACTATGTCGAGATCGTTGTTCCGATATCCATCAGATTGTTGCCCAAGCCCTTCACGAAGATTGAGTGCGGATGTATCAGAGAGGTACACAGTACACTACAGTATGATTCCGCAATGTAACTTAGTTAGGACAAAGAGCGCGCACGAGTGGAAAATTATGTTAAATAATAAATAAATATATGAGGCTACGTTGATGCCGGTAAGTTTAAAAAATATTGCCTTTTCGATGAGTTTATCTCCCAAAGGCCAACATGCCGACTCGCGACCACTGCAAGAGTTCTCGGCACTTCGTTCGAGGTCTTCTCATGATTCTGATGACTCTTTGAGGGCTCTCGAACTACTCGAAGGAACAGCTCCCTCGGCTCTACACAGAGGACGTTCGGTCTCTATGTCCAGCTTCAGTTTTGAGAGGGACCTATTACCGTTGACCGCGAGCTTGAGTGAGCCGGACGAAGTTAGGAGTGCTATTGCGGAGAAAAGCATTGGACTGGTCAACGGTACGCAGCAACTGCCTCGCCTTGAACTCGCATTGTTGTAATTCCTGGCTCTTTAGGCGTAGCCTTGGTCGTAGGCTTACAGGTGAGCCAAAGCTCTCCTTATACCAACTGAGTCTTTTAATTAACTCGCTCATACAGATTGGGTCGGGCATATTGTATGTCAATCCCATGTTTCGAAGATACAGGGGACTGAGGCCTTCGTAGCTCATCACCGGGAGTGGTGGTTGCAAATACCGGGAGTGTCGGTGCTAGTCTCATTGTGTGGTTATTATCTGGTTTGTTGGGTTGGACTGGCGCAAGTAGTTTCGCGGAGCTGGGATCCGCGATACCTTTGAATGGTGGAGCCCAAGCATACCTGGCTTACTCTTACGGTCCGATCGTGTCCTATCTGTTTGCTTGGACCGCTATATCCGCATTGAAACCCGGTACATTTACATGCTTTCCTGCTTTAAAATAGCTCATCCTGCTACATTTGAAGGGGCTAATGCCGTCATTAGCCTTATATTCGCAGAATACCTCAACAGGCTTTTGTGGCACGCGACTCGTAGTGATGTCTCTCCAGACGACATTCCACAGTGGGCCATTCAGGTTACAGCAATCGCAGCTGTCTCGGTAATCACCTTTGTGTGTGTAGTCACCCGGAGCTTGGGGACTCGGATTGCCGTCGTCTTCACGAGTGTAAAGGTATGTAGCATCCGGGTGCGGTTTCGGTACCTATCACACTTACACCCTTCATTCCAGGTTCTCTGCTTGGTATGCGCGCTCCTTCCTACTTGCCGACTGGCTTTGACTGCTCCCAGATGTCTATAACCGTACTTGGTCTGATCCAACTGGCAAGAGGGCGAGCAACTACTTCGCTTACGACGTCGGTATTTGATGGGACGTCCACGAGCCCGTCGGCGTACGCCCTTGCTCTTTATTCTGGTCTTTGGGCGTTCGACGGCTGGGATCAGGCAAACTATGTTGGCGGTGAAATTTCTGAACCAGAAAAAAACATCCCGCGAGTTATACATTTCAGTATGATAACTGTGACGGTTCGACCCTCTTGTCAACCCCGATGCTGAAACGGTCTTGACGTGGTCTGCAGTTGCTGTTTCTACTTGCCAATGTCTCTTACTTCGTAGTCCTCGACAAGGTAGGTGTTAACTTTACCTGATCTCTGAACCCCCCGTATTAAACTAGTTAGACTACTGTAGGTCTTAGCAATACGGTTGCCCTGGACTTTGGCAGGGCCCTTTTCGGGCCAATTGGGGGTTCTATCTTCGCGTTCATGGTGGCGTTCTCATGTTTGGGGGCGTTGAATGGTTCGTCACGATTTTTACTCACCGCGGGCAAGCTAACGCGAGTGTCAGGTTCTTTCTTCACGACAGGGCGATTGATTTATGTTGCGGGTAGAGAAGGATACCTTCCCGCTTTGTTTGGGCGACTGCACCCGACTAGGCAAACCCCGCTGAATGCAATGCTTCTCCAAGCCGGCATCACTATTACCTTCATACTTTTGGGGGGTGGTTTCCGCTCTCTCATAAACTTCGCCGTAGTAGCGTCGTGGGCGTTCTATTTCCTTACTGTACGTCTCTCAGCTTGCACCTCTACCCATGACTCAATCGTCAAAGGTTCTGGGGCTTGTGATTTTGAGAATCAAAGAACCGATGTTGGAAAGGTGAGAGCTAATCACCTTTGAAATGGGATCCTCCGTGACGACGTTCGATATGCAGACCGTATAAAACGTGGATTACAACACCTCTTTTATTCTGCGCAGTCCGTGCACAGTCCCTTTTCTTCGACCCACGCCTAACATAGTCCAGATTGCGTTGTTCCTCCTCTACATGCCCATTATTGCTGCACCATTAGAGGCCTTGGCTGTCCTTGGTACGTTTGAATGGCGTTAACTCAGAGGCGCTTTGCTACATCGAAACTAGGTTTTGTCCTGGCTGGCATCCCTATGTATTATATTACCCAACGCGGAGCATTGATAGCCCTGCAAAGAAGATTTCGTGAGCATCGCGTCCGAGTCTGCTTTCACGAAGGCATGCATTACTTATCATCTCTTCTGCAGCATCTTTATCCCCTTTGTTGTCGCGGCTTCACGACCAATCTTCGAGGACGCCCGGTTTTGGATGGCAGGCTGTCGCTACCGAGGGTGATGACGATATCGAAATGACCGAGGATACATAGATAATCTCACTGCGTCGCGGTTCGTCACAGGACCCCGGGATGTTAGTGATGAATGAATGCGAGTCTAAAGGGCACTGCACACACTCCTATTCATTCTGATCGAAGCTTAACTAAAGTGCGATAATCACCTGGGTCGTGCCTGTGGGGCGTGCCTGGAAGGCGCAACGTTCCGAGTAAGTTAGCCTCACGTCGCACGCCACCATCAGTCAAATTAGCTAGCGATCGCTCTTAGTCGCGGTCGCACTTAGCCGCTCACGGTCTTTGTGTGCATTTTGCGCATCATAATGACGGCGGCGGAACAAGCCCAAGATACCTACACCGTGGCCAATATGTTAGCTGCTGTTAATTGTGTAATGGCACGTGCACCGCCTGCGGTTGACAGACAGACGGCTCATGTTTGCATCCAGGGTCTGAGCTGGACGCATCTGAGTCTTGACATCTCTTGGTCTCTTGGCTAGCCCCAGTGTGAACCCCCTGGACTCTGGTATGGTCTTGACCCTTTTGGCCCCAGCTCTTAAAAACCTATATTAATCCTCTTTCCCTGCTGTTCTGCTTCTTCAACCTGGCCTTCTCAGCCTGTTTTTTTTGTTGTTTCGCGCATCCGGGGCAACGGACATCTTACCACCAGTCAAAATGTCGACGCTCCCTTCACCTTCGCAACAGTACGGTCCAAACCCGACTACACCCGCCTTTACGGACGATGTCGACTGGTTCACTGCCTACCTAGAGATACACGCGCTTAGCAAAGCAAGCTGGATATACGCTTACATCTTTTGGTTGGCTATAGGCTCGGTCACACTCACTTTCACCGTATTACGTCTCTTTGCTTTGCGATCAGGACGCTTTGGTGCCTACTGGAGCAAATGGTCATTACGTCGTCGGACCTGGCGAAAGAAGCATTCTTTGGCTCAAGCTAGGAAGAGTGGGCAACCCCACAAACAACCACGTCTTCTGCCTTCGAACGCGCAACTACTTTGTCTCGTTTCGCTAATAACCGCCTGCCTGGCGGCCACTTTCGTAGGGCCAGACTACATCGCTCCCGCGAACAAGTTCTTCAACGACGTTACGGCATACAAACCGCAGTACACAATTCAGAAGGCCTGGTGGACTTCCGGGGGTAGAGCAGGTCTTATGGCCTTCGCTCTCTTCCCACTTTGTGTCCTTTTTGCCCTCAAGCGCCCACCCTTTGCCATTTTCGCCATACCCTTTCTCACGAACATACACTTTGACAAATTCATGTGGCTGCACCGTTGGACAGGCCGGTTCATCTGGGCCATGGTAACATTACACGCGGCTTTGTGGAGCGTACAGTTGGGCAACGATACTCGTAGCGGCACGGGCAAAGTTGCATATGTCTATGCGTGGCAATTCCCAAGATTCATATCCGCTTGGACTGTGAGTGTATATCTCGTAACATCCTTATTCCCGAGCTATACTCACGATCTAAGTAGGCTTATATTCTACTCACGTTACTTGTCCTGTTATCATTGGGTCCCATTCGGGAGAAGCACTACGAGTTATTCTATGCTTTCCACGTCATCCTTGTCCCTTCCACCATCGTGATGTCGGCGCTACATCACCCGCCTCTGTGGTGGTGGTGTTGGTTCCCTCTCCTGCTATGGGCCGGAGAGAGGACATGGCGCGCAACAAATTGGGTGTATGTCAATGGATTCCTGGGTAGTCGCATACACGTGTCCCCAACAACTTCGACGGGTCGCCGACTGTCTACTCGCGGACAAGCCTTGGAAATGCGTTCCGCTTCTCCAGACCTGGAGTCCATCGATTTTTCCGCCGACCATGAACACCACGCCCGGAATGTGCGTCGAGACTCGCTACCTCTGTACCGTTCGCCGGACTCCAAGCATCAACGTCACTCGAAGCGCTACTCCACGTCGTCCACAACCTCTTTCTTGACCACCTTTCTACCCACGTTCTCCGTTCCTATCGGCTATGGCCATGCGGAGGTTCTTGCTGGTCGCACTATACGACTAAGTCTTATCACTCCTGGCCGACTCACTTGGGCCCCAGGACAGCACTTCCTTCTCTGCATACCGTCCGTGTCTAGGTTGGTTTCCCACCCATTCACTTGCGCATCTGTATGCGATGAACAGAAGCCGGGAGACGATGGTAGAATGATCACGTTTCTCATCAGAGCCAAAAACGGTTGGACTAAGAACTTGTGGACGACGGTGGTCTCACTTCTTGCGGATGGGTGTCGGCACCCAGCGCAAGAATCCCCGGGAGAAACAACCTTACCACCATCGGGCGTACTGCTGAGGGCTTGGGTGGACGGTCCTTTTGGATCCCCGGTGAGGACCAATTGGGGTTTGTATTCTTCAGCCGTGATTATCGCCGGTGGATCAGGCGTATCTTTCGGGATCTCCATACTTGAATTTCTCTGCCTATGTATGGCCGGGAGGGACGGTCGCTATTTAGGCGGTAAGGTAGGCAAAGTTTCCGCAATGCGACGAATCCGGTTTATATGGATATTACGGGACTTTGGTGAGTTCATGTCCGTCTGTACGTCATTGAAAGGATGTTGTCACTGACTCCTGCACAGCTCATATGCAGTGGTGTGCAAGTGTTCTACATCGGTGTAGATTACTTGTTCCGCGGGAATCATTGCAACTCGACCTCTTCGTAACGAACTTCAATCCTTCCGTCCCCCTAGGATATAATGATACGGGAATTTCGACATTCCCAGGTGTTCTTGATCCCACGTCCTCCATAGCTCTTCCCTCAGTACCCGAAGGACAGGGTGTTTCATTCGATGAAGACAACTCCATCAATGACCAAATCCCCGACGACGACGATGCGGATCTAAGCTATTATACAGGGGAATACAACGAGACTGGAGAATTGGGTCATGAAGAGCACCGGTTAGACCTTACCAACTTCGATGGCGAGCACGATGACCGAATGCCGGGCGAGAATTCCCTCAATCGTACGCTTAAAAAGGAAGGTACGATACGACGTGCGCTTACTCGTAAGGCGAGACCGCCTCGCAGGGGGAAGTGGCCATTGGAAGAGAAACCTGTTCCGGAGTCAAGAAGGCCGCTCGAGTCTCCGACGTTCAACGCCGAGACTAGGTATCTACTGGATTCGCCCGTTCACCCTCCACCGAATTCCCCTGGTCCGAGTGCAGACATCTCTGCACGGCGTCAGTCATACCCTAGACCCGCGAGTTTATCATTATTGCCTTCGCTTTCTATCGCTCCACAGTCCCCATCTCTGGGCGATTGGGACTCACCAAGTCCAAGAGATCGGCTTATGGACGGATCCCTGGACTGGGATCGAAGGACAGTTTCCTCCAGGTTCTCCCAGGTGTCTAGCCTGCAACCGTTGGTTCGTGAAGCGTCCAAAGGGGTGGGATTAGAACTCGGTGATCAGGAGTTGCGAGACATCAGGGTTATGACCGAATTTGCGCGGCCCGGGCGACCTAAGATCGATTCGATTCTAAAGGATGAAGCGGGCAGGACTAGTGGCCGTGTTGTCGTAGCATGTGAGTGGTTAGCTCTTTTCGCGACTTGCTGGTGTGACTTAATTTGGGTAGGCTGTGGGCCAGCGACATTGAACGCGGTTGTTCGAAAGGCCGTTGCGGCTCAGATCAGTCCCTCACGAATTCGACGGGGAGATTACGGTGGATCGATTGACCTTGTTGTGGAAGACTTTTCCTATTAGCTGGAGTGCAAGGCTCGAGTTTTGAGTTCGACGGGTTTGTTAGAGGAATTGGACATTAGTTGTACATACGCATTGACTCAGACATGGACATTTGAGTATTACATAATGATAGTACTTGTTGCAGATCTTTGTAGACCTGGCGGCGTACGGTCTATTCCCTCGTCTTCGTATTATTCACCGACGGGGGCCTACTATCACGGCGACTAGGTCACGCAACTGGTGCAGAAGCTTCATGGCTCACCCTCCGCCAAGTGCTGTGACGGTACCCGATGGGTTTACCCTCCACACTGAGAACACCTCTCATATATTGCTTCCGTCCAACAATGAGGCCTTTCTCAATCCCGTTCAAGAGTTCAATAGGGATCTGAGCGTGGCTACCATCCGTGTCTGGAGCGAGGTGTCAAACAGGACAAAGGAAGAACGGTGGAGACAGACGCGGGAGAAGAAACTCGAAAAAATGGGCAAGTTGCCAGTGCCGGATAGGAAACGACCAAAGGTTGGAGGAGACGCTGCACAAGACAGGTGAGTGCTCCACGTCTGTCTCTTCTTCAACCTTTTCAAGGGCGTCAGTGCATCATTACCTCTGGCCGCGGCTGCGGAAACCGGAGATGCTATTGGCACCACGTCAGACCTTGTTGCCAGGGTGAAGGAAGCAGAGGTAACAACCTCTGCATTTAACGTTGCGTGGCCTTTGACTGTCTCGTTTGTAGTATCGGCCGGTCAAATTTGTGATACTAGAAGCATTGTCTGCCACTGGGCTGCGCTCTATCCGCTATGCCAAAGAGATACCCCTCGTCAAGTCGGCCCGCCGTTCTCATCACGTCCTTGTTCTGATGTCGTTTCCCCAGATACGTGATAGCGAATGATTTGTCGCCCTCGGCTACAGCGGCAATGACGCGGAATGTAGAACTGAATGGTTTGAGTGGCGCGGCCGCGGAAGGGAGTGGACACGGCGCGGAGCAAAGCCAAGGAAAGGTCAGGGTAAACGAGGGTGATGCTCGGTGAGAAGTACTCTAGAGCTGCTTCGACGCAATCATCAATGCATGGGTGCAGGGCTTTGATGTATTCGCATTCCCCCGAGCGCAATCGCGTCGACGTCGTTGATCTGGATCCCTATGGAACCGCCGCTCCTTTCATTGACGCTGGCGTTCAGTGCATCACGGATGGAGGTGGGCTACTATTTTGGCTCCCCTAGGCCCATTGTCTCGAGCTCACCCGGATAACGCAGGACTTCTGTGTGTGACATGTACTGACCTGTCCGTCCTGGCTACTAACAATTACCCGGAGAAATGGTGAGTCTCATGCTACGAAATATTGTCGGGTGCCAGTAATTCAGCAAACCTGCTAGCTACTCCAACTATGGTGGTGTTTCAGTCAAGGCCGAATACTCGCATGAAGTGGTAAGCTGCTGTTTTGGACCCCAATGGCAGGTCACGATAAGACGACCAGGCTCTTCGACTGGTCCTTCACACCATTTCGACCTCCGCCGCGCGCTACGGTCGATACATCCAACCGCTTCTATCCTTGTCAATAGATTTCTACGTGCGATTGTTTGTAAGAGTGCAGACAGCGCCCATTGAAGTCAAGAAAGTCGCCAGGTTCGTAGACAAGCTCTGCAACGGTTTACGCTCCTCATACATGTCCGCAGCAAGACATCTATCTATTACGTTTGCTCAGGCTGTCAGTCCTTTTATGAACAACCTTTAGGTAGAATGACCGAAAGAGTCAATGATCGCAGCGGTAACGCCACCACTTTGTTCAAAACTCACGTTGGTCCTCCCGTACCCGAGAAGTGTCCTGAGTGTGGATCACCCCTGCACGTTGCAGGACCAATGTGGAACGGACCCATACACGACTCGCAATTCATAGGCGGAATCCTGGAGCACCTCGAAGGTAACGAAGACAAATACGGAACGTCCACTCGCATGAAAGGCATGCTCACGGTCGCGAAGGAGGTGGGTTGACGTTTTGTATGGCACCAGTCCCACCCACTCATCGGAAGGGAAGGAGCTAAGCGCACCATTCTACTTCACACCTTCAAGAGTTGCCAGTTTCTTTCACTGCACGTGCCCGTCTTTGGATGAATTAGCGTCAGTGCATGGCATTGACGTGGTGCCTTCTTGAGCTTACGCTTGCATTATAGCTCTGCCCTCCTTCATGCCGGACATCAAGTGTCCCGGTCGCATGCGGCGGCTGGTTCATTAAAGACGACTGCAACACGACGGGATCTTCATGACGTCTATCGTTCCTGGGTCAAGACACATCCCGTGAAAATGGAGAAAATTCCTCCAAATTCCCCCGCCCGTACTCTACTACAGAAGGACCCAAGGTATGGATCTACGTACGTACATAAGTGGATTGTGGCATGCTCATTGATGAATCGCCCCAGCGTCGAAGCTAATTTCACCTCACATCCCCTGACGGTGACACAGTCCTTGAAAGTAAAGCTAGTCCGGTACCAACCAAACCCTACTCCAAATTGGGGGCCAGCCACGAGAGCAGAAAGTGGTACCAAAAGGAAGCGACAAGAAAACGAAATGGACGAATGACCATATCGTAGTAGAAATGCGATATCTAGGGATAAATATAAATTCCTGTGTTCGTTGAGGTGCATGGGCGCTTAGTACAAGTGAAGTGGTAGAGATTGAGTAATGTGAGAGGGACGTCGATCGTATAACAGCAGCAACACAAAAAGTAGTAAACGCAACTTGAAGGACTCCATCTTTGCCTACGATGGAGCATCCTTACACTTTTGTCCCTTCGCGCTGGTCTTTTTCTTCAACCAAGCATGGCCTAGGAGGTCTCCTGCGGATGGCCGAATTTCGTGATCAAGCTCGAAGCAGAGGTCCAAGCAATTTTGAGCGTCAGCAGATATGTCGGACGGGATCGGAGGCTTCGCACTAAAAGAACCGATCTGCCCACAAAGTCAGCCACTATCGATTCGGTGATATAGGCTTCATGAACGGTACCTTGAAAATGGCCTGCATTTGATTAAGCTGAGCCCAGGGGTGCTCCCCTGTGAGCATCTCGACGATTAAACAACCGACACTCCATACGTCGGCCTTCTTCGTGTACGCGACCTGTTTGACAACCTCGGGGGCCATCCAATAGACGGAACCTTGTAGAGAAGGGCGATGTAGGCGATTCCCCGGCAGGAGGTCTTACGAAACGTCATTAACATCCACACGTGACGACGGGAGGTGTCGCAACTCACTATCTTCTAGTTTTTTCGAGATACCAAAGTCGGAAATTTTTATACCCCCCTTGTTGTCTACCAGGACGTTCGCGCCCTTGATATCACGGTGGACGATGCCCCGCTCGTGGACATAGTGTAAACCTTCTAGAATTTGGCGAACGAAGTTGCGCACAAGGGGCTCCTCAAAGGCGCCATAGTTCCGTAGCAGTGCGGCAACAGAGCCCCCTGGTACATACTCCAGGAATATATTGAAGAATTCATCATCAGACGATGAGTCTGTTTTAGAGTCGTTCATGAGAAGGCGAAGGAAAGAAGGTGAACGGAGGACGCACAAAGGTACTGGACAATATTTTCGTGCTGCAGGTCTTTCAGTAGTTCGATCTCGCGCTCCAAGGCATCAATCATCGTCTTCTTTCGCTCATCGGATGCCGCCGTGGGAACTTCCACTTGCTTCACGGCCATGAGCAGTCCGTTTGTGGCGTCCATGCCGAGGTAAACTTTTCCAAATGATCCTGCGCCAATCAGAGCGCCCTTGATCCACTTGATACCTGGATTCGACTATCAGTACGAAGTGCAAGAACAGGCGGTAAAAGCTCACCTCCTGATGCGATGGCACGCCCAGTTTCGTCCTCCTCGTCTTCGTCTGCGACGTCGGACATATCATCATCCAGTTCATCTTCTCCATCTTCCCCAACGCTTTCAACAGGGACGTCTTCGGGTGGAGGAGGCGCGCGTTCTTCATCGCCCTCTGCGTTAATGGCTGTCCAACCGTTGTCCGCGTCACCGTTTTCTCGCCGGCTCTCGACTTCAGCAGTGATCTCATCCACCGTGATGAAGCTCGCGCTGTCAGAGACATCTCGCTTACTCCTCAGCTCTGTTATGTAGCTCATCCGTTTCATTGATGAGCTCGTTGACAAGCGTCGGCCTAGCGACCGTGCCGCTAAATTGCCCATTGCTTCTGTGAAGGATTCAAGGTCTACGGGGGGTAACAGCTGTTCCTGCGTTGACAGGTTCTGGGAACCAGGTGTGTTCTCATCTTCGCTTTCCAAAAGTGAGCTGCCGTCATCGGTGGACAAAGATACTCTGGGGGGGTCTTCTGTCGGCTCAGTGCTGCTGGATTCAATGTGCTGGTTGGACTTTTCAAGCCCCGTTGGTGCGAGAGAGTAAAGTGAGCCGCGATGCGATGATGGCTTGCGTGAGTTGACGGTGCTGACACTAAAGCGCGAAGAGGAGCGCGGGTTGAAGGAAATGGTGCTGTCACGCCGACCAATGCTACCACCTGCCCTGAGCATGCTATGTCGCGCAGTGCGTTCAAGCACTTTCTTCTCGGTGAAAGGGAAATACTCCGTGAGATGGTTTGTGATGAGCTCGCTGGGAGGCCGCTGGCCAAAGAAGTTCCGTGCTTTGGCTCGACTTTTGAAGAGGCCTGTGGGACCCTTCCCGCCGCTGTCTGGTGGCGTAGGAGAGGAAGGTGATTCGAGTGCTCTTTCCGGGTCTTCAACTCCGAGACCACTAAGTACACTGACTGTGCTAGCACGTTTCAGCCTCTTGGGGGTTAACCCTATATTATCCGTAGAAGGGAGGTTGTCGTCTTCGTGATCGTTAGACTTGGACGGGAATACGAAGCCGGTTGGACTGGTGGCCTGACCCAGGGTAGATGCAGCGTAACCAACAGGTTTGGATCGCTTGGCTTTAGCGATACGTCGTAGAGTCAAGCCATGCTCTCGGGCAGGATCATTCGGAGGTGCATGGCAAACCGAAAGCAGTTGTGCCTCAGTAAGTGGGCGAACTGGACGAGCTTAGCGAGAGAAGACATTTAGAGTACGTGAATGCGCACCTAGGGACGCGTCGTTGCCCCAATCAAGATACACGCACCACCCATCGACCGAGAGACCACCATCACTCGTACCGACACGATCAGGTCCTTCCGCCTCCGTATTTTTGGCACCGAGCTTTCCAAACTTTTTCAATACTTTCTCGAGGACCTCTACGCCTCCTGCACAGTCTTCCACATTTATTGTAGCCGAATGCCCCTCATCTCCGAGCATAAATTTGACTAACTTACGTCGAAGGTCGACAAGGGAGGGCGTAGCATTCAAAGAAGCATTTGCGAAAGGCCCACGCCCCACCGCAAATGAGGTTGGTGGCGAAGATGATGAACCTGGAGCGCTAGCCTGAATAGGCGTATGCTGTGGCGAAAACGATTCTGCTATGGGGGAGAGTACGGTTTGAGACGGAGGTTGAACGCCTTGGGCATAAGGGTGAGTAGGACCAGCCGAGCGTTGAGTAGGCTTTGGAGGAGTGGAACCGCCTTGATTGCCCGACAAAGATAGATTCCGTCCATGTGTAGCCGTTGGGACGGGTGATCTAGAAGCTATTCGATGAGGAACATTGGGCAGAGGCGACTGGGAACGATTGGGACTCTTAGCGCCGGCAATTCCTGCTTTGGGATCTGGGGGAAGACCATATCCAGACCAAGTACCAGCGGATTGGGGAGTGAGGAGGGTCGGAGCAGGTGGCAAAGGCTGCGAAGTAAACTCGGGAGCGTCGAACTGGGTGGGCGTTTTCCGTCCAAGCAAAGTACGATTGGTTGGGCGACCAGAAGGGGGTGCAGGAGGTGGCGGGGGTGGGGGTGGGGGATGACCACGAGGGACGGGTGGGAGAGGAAAGTGAGGAGCTCTAGAGCTGCTCGACTGAGAACTTCCAGTGTTCGGAACTGGTGTTGAGGATGAAGAGGCAACGGGGGCGGGGTGTGGAAGAGGGCGAACAGGATTTGGGCGAAAGGAGTCGGAATTATTGGCAATGTCACGGATGATATGAGGAAGATTAGGTTGAGGGTTCGTGGAGGACCCGAGTTGAAGGGGAGGTGGCCTCCCATGCTCGTGTCGTCGTGCAGCAGCCGATCGTGATGTTGGTGAGGTCTCAGAGCCGGTTCGTCGATGTCCCAGATCACCTTCATTCGTGTTAACGACCACCCTCTGGTGGTGGACGCTATACGTTGAAGCTCGCTCGCCGCGACTGGAACATCTCTGTCTGAGATTCTTGACGGCGTTCAAAATCCTGAGCCGATCGCCGACGCTGACGACGCCGATTTCCTTCAGGGTGACCTGATCTAATTCGAGAAGAACATCCCCTCGGATATCGCTTGCCCGGAATGTGGCTGAGTGATGACCACATTTGATGTTGGTGAGCCAAGTTGAGACGTGCGAATCGGACCAGGTCCGTAAGAAATCAGCATAATTTGCACCAGGAGGAATGTCGAATATACTGCCGTTGTAAGTACTGGTGGTTGGGGTGCCAGGTAGGGAGCCCTGAGAGCGGGCAGAGTACATATTAGAAGAAGGGGTTCGAGAGGGTTGGTTGAAAGAGGAATACAAGGCAGGAGAAGTTGGCTGCGATGAAGGTTGTGGCAAGCTTTCGAGCTGATTACTGGCCACAGTGGCGGCCATGAATGAAATGGGGGACGTATACTTCGGTGGAGAGGTGCAGTTTCAGGTGCAGTAACAATACAGTACTTTCAGATGTCAGACAATGAGAAGTGCATGTGCGCCGCCGTGGGTGCGGGTGTATGCGTGATCGTGGTTGTCATACAATAGCCGGAAATGTTGTCATTGACGACACTGCCGATGTTGGCCACTCTACTGTCTGTCCTCTGTACAGTGCAGTACTATGACTCTCTATGGATCACATCGAACTGCCATTGACACATTGGTAAGGCTTTTCAGCATTTTTTTTCCGGCCATATGATTTCAAAAAAAAAGGGCTGGGCCGTCTTAGCCGGTAACGTCGTCAAGCGCGGACGGTGATTTGTACCCGTGTGTTTATTTGTCCCCATCAGCGCCCAACGTTTAGCTTAGGTTGCACGCAGCACGACACCGCGCATATTCAAGGATATCTATTTTTCCCACGAATTTTATTTGAACGCGGTTTAGACGCTGTCCTAAATAGAGTGCCTGACCTGTCATCTAGAGGGTGCTGGACACCCCGTCCACTTCTCGTCTCTTACCCGCCATATTCACCTTCTTCTTTTAGTCCTTCGTTTACACCTCCCCCCCCATTTTCTTCAACATTTCCGCATCCTCACTAGCGTCCTCCCTTAACGTCAAGCCACCCACCCTGTCGTGTAGACATGCGTCTCACATGGACCGTCTGGTCCTTACTCACCGTTGCCAGTTCGACGCTCGCGTCGCCTTACCGTGATGACCTCGTCAAATACAATCTGAACACGAACCAAAATGCCCAGTCTCCTCTCGACTACCAAACGTCCCGATCAAACACTACCTATACCCCGTCGCCCGACAACTGGCGGTCTATCCCCTTCTACACCATCCTCATGGACAAATTTGCTGATGGTGATCCTTCAAATAATGATTTTTTTGGCACCACATTCGAGTATGACTGGCGAGAAACCCAGTTACGAGCTGGCGGGGATCTCAAGGGCTTGGTATCCAAATTGGACTACCTCCTAGGCATGGGTGTCAAGGGCATATTCATCTCTGGCACTCCCTTCCTCAACATGTTGTGGCAGGCCGATAGTAGGTGCTCATTCACTTGTTTGGTTCTCTTTTGTATCAAACTGCTTTAAAGGTTATTCCCCTCTCGATTTCACCGTACTGGACCCGCACTGGGGAACACTGGACGATTGGCGGAATACCATCGACGAGATCCATGCTCGTGGCATGTACTTTATGGCCGACTTCACAGTTGGCACCATGGCCGACTTGATCGGTTTCACGAGGTGCGTACAGACCGAATCGTATTGCCCTTTTTTTTTTGTTCATATTTTCTAGTTTCCTGAACACTTCCACACCATTCGATCTTGCCGAGCATGATGCCGCTTGGAAGCATCCTAGATACAGTCCATGGGGCTTTGACGAGTACCAGGATTTTCAGGTACGTGATACGCTTGTATTCCGGATTCTGGGAGGATACTGACCTCTGCTAGATCGTTAACACCCGTAACACATCTTGTGTACTCCCGAAGTTTTGGGATAGTGACGGCACTGTCATTACCTTACAGACCAATGGGTGCCTGGAGTCGGATTTCGATCAATACGGCGACACGGAAGCTTTCGGTGTCCATCCAGACTGGCAGCGTCAATTATCAAAGTTCGCGTCCGTGCAGGATCGTCTTCGTGAATGGAAGCCTCAGGTTATGGCCAAGCTCAAGGTTTTTGCTTGCATGGCCATTCAAGCTCTTGATCTAGACGCAATCCGTATCGATAAGTCGACACAGGTTACCGTCGACGCTCTTGCGGAATGGGCTGCTGCCGCCAGACAGTGTGCCACTAAATTTGGCAAGAAGAACTTCTATATCACTGGCGAGGTAACTGGTGGCGACACCTTCGGTTCTCTGTATTAGTACGTAAACCACGTGATCCACGTGATCACCCACGGTCACGCCTACTGATACCTCACTTTTTTCAGTGGACGAGGCAGAACTCCTACGCAACTGCCCCCGGGTTTTCTCGCTGCTGCAAATCTCACCTCGAACCAGAATCAGTATTTTTTGCGCGACGCTCCGATTAATGGTTTGGACGGTGTGGCATTTCATTATTCCACCTACCGTGCTCTAAGCCGGATGCTCGGAATGGACGGGAATTTGCAAGTCGCTTTCGACGTTGACACCAACCTCGTTACCGCTTGGAACCAGATGTTTGTCGACAACGACATGATAAATTCAAACACTGGTAAGGTTGACCCAAGGCACATGTTTGGAACCAGTAATTTCGACGTGTTCCGCTGGCCTAGCCTGGAGAATGGAACCCAGAAAGGTGCTCTGGCTACCTTCGTAACGACGCTTATCATGCCTGGCCTTCCCTTGGTAATTTTTTCGAGTATTCCTTTCCGTTATCCCTCGGAGCTGACTTTCTCTCACATAGTTCTTCTATGGCGAGGAGCAGAATTTCTACCTGTACGACACTGGCGCATCCAATTATCTCTATGGTCGCCAAGCTATGTTTAGCAACAAGGCTTGGCAACGTCATGGTTGCTACCGTCTAGGTTCTGATCAGTATTTCAACATCCCGCTAGAAAAGGCTCTCCTTGGTTGCATGGACGATTGGAACTCTTTGGATCACTTTGACCCCACTACCGACAGCCGCCGCATGTTCGCGCACTTCCTTTATTTGCGTTCGGTGTATAGCTCTTTGCAGGATGGCTTTGAACTCCTCCAGCGCGGAAATTGGACGTATCTCATTCAGCGCCCCGGTTCAAACCAAACGCAGACAGAAATGGGTCTTTGGTCGCTTTCACGATCTGTAATCTCTAGCGTGCAACAGGTCGCCAACAACAACACGAATCAAGTCTGGCTACTTTTCACAAACGAGAACACGACGCGAACTTTTGCATATGACTGTAAATCCCCTGAGTGGATTTCGGCCCCATTTGCGGCCAACACTGCGGTGCGAAATCTTGTAGCACCTTTCGAAAGCTATACTCTTGCGAGCTCCCTTTCGCACCTCAATAATGACTCGACCGCTCCGTTCCAAGGCTGTCTCTCCAGTGTCACCATGGATCCATACAGTTTCAAGATCCTCGTTCCTGCCAGTAATTGGGTTCCGCCGCGCCCTGCACTTACCAAATTCTCTCCTGGTCATGACGCCCGTATCCCATCTGATTCTAATGGTACCAACAACTCGGTCACAGTCTCTTTCGAGTTCAATACTGTCATGAGTTGTACCGGTGTCACGAAGGCTCTGACACTCAATATGTCCTCTTCTGGCCATGGCGGCAACCCAACGTTTGATCCTAATGCGGTGAAGTGCGGACAAGTCCAAAACCCTAACCCCCCTAGAATATCGGGCGATACGCAGTCGGCCTGGTTTTGGTCGGTCACACTCCAAAACGTGCCTGATGGCATTCTAGCTTTGACTCTTGACAACGCTCTAGCAAACGATACTGTTACAACAACTGGGGTGTGTATTAAACTGTCTACTTCATGATGCTTTGCTGATTCTTTTCCCAGTCGAAGGACACGTTACTGATCCGCAAAGGAGCTTCCAACAACGTCATGGTTTTCCCAGGATCTGATTACGACAACAGCGCATTCGGTTTGTCAAATGGACAGTACAGCTTCTCGCACAAAGCCTTTGGTGCGGATAGCTTCCGCTACTCGCTCAACTTTGGTCGTAATTGGACCCAATGGAAACCCTGGGAGGATACGACCTTCATCGACGCAAGCACTTTTGACAGCTCGGACTACTTCTGGCAGGGCCAGCATATCATGGTGCAGTGTGAGTTTCGCGTTGCTATTATTTGTACGTATGCTGAGCAAGTTCCCAAGACTGGAGTGATTTTGCGAAATCCGCCGGCGCTGTCGTTCACTCTGATCACGGTTTCAGCCAACAGCGTCGCGTACCGCAACTACTCGCCCGTGGTCCGTTCAATTCTTGGGGCTTTGACAAGGGTATCTCAGCGCAAATGACTCAGAACAGCCAAGGCAAATGGGAGCTTGAGATCATGTCTACCTGGCCTACCTTTGTGCAACTCAACGTATTTGGATACGACGACTACTACTATGGAGACGTCGACGGTGATGGTGTCCTGGATCGCCTACCTCCCAACACTGCAGCACCTAACTATATCAATATGTCGGCACCGCCGCATCCCCATCTTGCCTGGACCCTGGTGGTCGATGATGCTGACTTAACGTGGACCCTCGAGCCTCGCGGACAGTCTGCAGTTGGCGCAATCATGTATGCGCTCCTCCTCGCCATTCCTATCATCACCGCTACACTTGCCGTGGTGGTCTTCATGTGGTCATTCTACGGCATCAAGCACAACAAATGGGGGGTTGCCCCAAACAAAGAACACACCAGCTACTTCCCGATCCTGGGTTCCCTAGGCAACAAATCTAAATCGGACTTGAAGGAACCTTCTATCGTATCGGAAAAGCTCTTTGGACATCACAAGCAAACTGACATCATAGGCTGGCCTGAAGACAAGAACAAGCGGCGCAAGGTTATTATCTCTACGCTGGAGTACGAGATCATAGACTGGAAGCTCAAGGTCAAGATCGGTGGCCTAGGTGTCATGTCAAGTCTCATGGGCAAAGCGATGACGGATGTTGACCTAATCTGGGTTATTCCCAAAGTCAAAGATCTCGAGTACCCTCCTGGTGAGCCAGCGGAACCTATTGAGGTCATCATTTTCGGCGAGCCGTACTTGATTGAAGTCGAGACTCACGTCCTGGACAATATTACGTACGTCATCCTCGATAGCCCTGTGTTCCGCGCACAGACGAAGGCGGACCCATACCCGGCTCGCATGGACGACCTCTCTTCAGCTATTTTCTACTCCACTTGGAACCAGGCGATCGCCGCAACCGTTCGACGCTATCCTGACATCGACATCTACCACGTCAATGACTACCACGGTGCTTTGGTCCCCATCTACCTGCTCCCGAAAGTGCTCCCCGTTTGCCTGTCCCTCCATAACGCCGAATTTCAGGGTCTCTGGCCGTTGCGCACTAAGGAGGAGATGAAAGAAGTCTGTTCGGCGTTCAATATCAGCAAGGAGCACTGCACAAAATATGTGCAGTTCGGAAACACGTTCAATTTGCTCCATGCCGCGGCATCCTTTATTAGCGTACATCAGAAATCCGTCGGTGTTGCTGGTGTGTCGGACAAATACGGCAAGCGATCCTGGGCTAGATATCCCGCCCTCTGGACCCTTAAACATGTAGATTCTTTGCCGAACCCCGATCCGAGCGACATTGACGCCCTGGATGAGAACGCAATCAAGGTAGCAGACATCAAAATCGACCAGAAAGCGGAAGCAGAGCGTCCCGAGCACAAAAGGCAAGCCCAAGAGTGGGCCGGGATTAAGCAAGATCCTCATGCAGACCTTTTCGTGTTCGTGGGGCGCTGGTCCAAGCAGAAGGGTGTCGACCTCATTGCCGATGTCATCCCAGCCCTGTGAGTGTTTTCTTGAGCCTTACGTTTTCAGTCGTTTATGCTTTTTATAGGTTGGAAAAACGGCCAACCATCCAGCTTATCACCGTCGGACCCGTCATTGACCTCTACGGGCGTTTTGCAGCAGAGAAACTCAACCGTCTTATGGAGCTCTATCCCGACCGTGTTTTCTCGAAGCCAGAGTTCACCGCACTGCCTCCATATTTATTTAGCGGCGCAGATTTCGCTCTAATCCCTTCCCGCGATGAACCCTTTGGTTTAGTTGCCGTCGAGTTCGGTCGTAAGGGTGCGCTAGGTGTTGGTAGCCGCCTCGGCGGTCTCGGCTTGATGCCCGGATGGGTAAGCCACTCATGCCTCCATTCGGTCACGCGCTAACTATTGACTCTTCGCAGTGGTTCCCTGTTGAATCCATGTCTACGGGCCATCTGATGTCACAGTTATCCAAGACGATCAAACTCGCCCTAAAATCGACTGAGGAGGAACGCGCTATACTGCGTGCTCGCTCGGCTGTTCAGCGCTTCCCGGTCGTTGAGTGGCGACAGCGCATGGAAGATTTCCACAAGCGTAGTATCCACGCAAGTAGGAATTTGGCTGGCCATGATGCATGGCGTCCGTCGGACGGTGCAACTGGAGGTCCCGCAGCTATTGCAGAACACGACGATTGGAACCCAGTTCACCAAGTCGATCCATCGCAGCCTGACTGGGACGCGCAGAGTGCTCAGAACAGTCCTCGGATGAATATTCCTGGCTCACCTGATCAATGGAGCCAAGAGACGCTCACTCCCGGTGGTGATCCCTTCTTACATGCTCCTCCACGTATTCAAGACGGCAATCGTATTTCGGTCAGCAGCGCTACATCAGATACCGAGGGTGACTACTCCCCGCAGAACCGCGGCGGCAATGGACAACCTGAATTCGGAAACTTCTTGGATAAGGCGAACCGAATAATTGCCAAGGACCAAAGACATGCGCCAGACCCCTTCCTGGAAGCCCCCTCTCGGCCTTTCGGTGCTCATAGCCGGGTTTCTTCTGTCGAGTCAATCGCTTCTATCGTGGACGAAAAGGCTAACTCTCCTCTGAACAAAGCTATTGCCTCGGTGAGTCGGGCCTGCTTCGCACCATTAAGTGTTTGCTTACAGTGTCTGCAGTTTACCGATGCAGACGGAGGCGTTGCTCAGGAGTTCGTCGCGAAACTGCAAAACCTGTCTGCAGATAACTCGAAAGGAGAGTTGTCCATCGAGAAATTCCTCACAAAGAGCGAAGAAGCCTTCTTTGACAAGGTTCGGAAAGACAAGCTCTCTAGTGCAGCAAGTCAGCGATCGTCACGGCGCGAGTCGATTTGGGGAACTCCCTCCCTCTACGATCACCCATCACGGCCAACATGTACGTCTATTATTTAGACCGACATGCGTGAATCATCTCATGACTTTTACAGCCCCCAACATCCAATCCTTCAATACTACGGGACAGTATACTGACTACGATGGCCCGTTGGCCAATGATCAGGGAGAGGCTGTTGTTATGACAAGTCTTCAGATTGCTATGGCAAGAGAGGTCATCGGCTGGCCATTATACACTATCGTCATTGCGCTAGGGCAGGTTCTCAGTGCAACTAGCTTCCAGATTACACTGCTCTCAGGGCAGAGCTCTCAGGATAATCTGCAACTTTACGTTCTGAGTGGCGTCTTCCTCGCCGCGAGTGCAGTGTGGTACCCGATGTTCCGTCTAAAGCCTTCGTTCTGGGTCCTTTCTGCGCCTTGGCTCTTCTTTGGGTTCGCGTTCTTCCTCATCGGATTACCGTCTTTGACAGCGGCCCTTCATCCGGCGCACAAGGCATTGGCTAGTGTGGCCACTTGGTGCTACGCCGTAGCCTCGGCTGCGGCATTTATCTTCTTTGGCTTGAACTTCGGAGAAGAGGCTGTAAGTTTATTCCCCAGTATCGTCACGGTTGTCATCTGTTGAACACGTTTCGCAGGGTGCTGCGACCGAGGTTTGGATGTTACGTGCTTGCATAGTGCAGGGTTCGCAACAAATTTGGGTGGCCGGGTTATGGTACTGGGGTTTCCGGCTCCAGAACCAGGACCAGGGGAACTTGACACCGTGGTGGATTGTCCTCGTTGTCTGGCCACTCGCGGCGATCAGCTTCCTATTCGCCTACCTGATGCTATATGGCTTACCAGGTAAGTAGTTCTTCCACACAGTGCAGACACCGTGGGTGCTCAGTCGCACGCAGAGTATTACCGCCAGACTCCTCCAAAGGTTCCGAATTTCCTCAAGACGCTCTTCCGTAGGAAGCTCGTGCTCTGGTTCCTTGCATCCGAGATTCTGCGTGATTACTGGCTTTCGGGGGTACGTTCTACAGGCCTTGTCCGTGTCTTCCCTAATCCTGAACGTTGTTTCAGCCGTACGGTCGTAACTGGGGCTTCCTTTGGGCTGTGCCAATTCCCAAGTGGCAAATCGCATTGTTGATCGTTATCTTCTTTGTCGGCGTATGGGCTGCGATCCTGGTTATACTCACTCACTTCAGCAAGACGCACACATGGCTACTTCCCGTGTTCGCTGTCGGTCTTGGCGCCCCCAGATGGTGCCAGGTATGTGTTTTCTTGTGTCTATCACCCCGAGACGCCACTAAGGTGGTACCGTTCAGATGCTTTGGGGTACATCTTCCCTTGCCTTGTACATCCCCTGGGCCGGCGGCGCGGGCCCTTATCTCGGCATCTCCCTTTGGTTGTGGCTGGGAGTTTTAGACGCTGTTCAAGGTGTGGGCCTCGGTATGATCCTTCTTCAGGTAACGTCCATTCCATGTCACCGCACACGGCATTCACTAATACGATGATGATGCAGACGCTCTCACGACTCCATGTCTGTGCGACCCTAGCATTTTCGCAGATTATTGGTTCTATATGTGTGATGGTTGCCCGTGCCACTGCCCCGAATAGGATTGGTCCAGAGAGCGTCTTTCCAGATGCGGGAAAATGGGACTTCCAGGATGGGTTGAGTGGGAGCCCCATGGCTTCTGCCCCCTTCTGGATTGCACTCGTTAGCCAGCTCATCATCGTCATTGGGTATTTCTGGTTCTACCGCAAGGAGCAGCTTGGTAAGTTGATTGTCCTCTTACCCTCCATCCCTCACATTCACACATTGTCCCATAGCTCGCCCATGATGGCGATATCTTTTCTGCATCTGCCCCCCCGTACCTGTAGTGTTTTTTTTTTGAGGTATAGACATAGGGCACATAGGTTGTCATTTTGCGTTTCCGGACACTGTATTTAGGCACTTGCTGACCACATTCCCTTTATTATACGCCGTATTGGATATATGGACCCTCACTTCTCGTCGCGGTTCAGTCATGCTTCGATGTCTTGCATTACACATACCTACATATACCTATCGATGATTACGATACGACCTGCTCTTCTAGAGTGTATTAACTCGCAATAACTTCCAAGGACATTACGACTGATTTAGTGGTTTTGCGCCAATTAAAAGCGGCAAGAAATCGAAAGGTCGTGAGAGCCACGATGGGACATGGACAACAAATCTTTGATGCTAACAATCCGTCGTCTATATATACCGTATATACAAGTCGGCCTCTCACGCGGAACTAGGAGGGCCCAAAGTGAAGTCCACAGCGTAGCGACCGTTCATGCTAAGGACAGTCCCCAAGCCGCGATGCACTTCGGCATAATACCCTTCGAACGGAAAGCGTTCTCCATCAATCGATAAATTGCCGTCGTCTTGCAGGAACCCGAGACGATATGCACTAGCCTTAAAGTAATGCGCCTATAAAGACGGTCAGGGATTGCGCGTACGTCAAGAGAGATGGCTAACTTTATCCAGCCAGTATGCGGCGCCTTTCTCTGCGCCGTCAAGATTTTTCAACATTTCAGCGCGGGACAACTGAGGGCGTTCAAGCGTGCACCAAATGAAAAAGAAACGAACATATTCTCACCGTTCCCTGGATGACAAGATCGACCAGCCCGTCACTGGGCACGGAAACGGGGAATTGCATCAGTTCCCTGAGGAAGAAGAGCGCGCGATCAGGCAAAGGGGCGACAACCGCTGGAGTAGCCGGAACATTTTCTACCGGCTCACGTATGGGCCCTTGCCAGCGTAGAAGAACAGAACGGGGCCTTCGAAGGTGGTCCATCCATCGTAATCGTCGACATACCGCAGAGGGGGAAGCCCCGGCGAATGGCTTTCTACCTCCGCTCGCGGGTGTTCGTCATCCGGCGCTGAATTCTCGTGTTTTCGCAAGGCTTCGACCATTGCGGTCTTGTCTGCTGCTCCGATCTTAGCTGAGATCTTGAACCGGTACGTTTTCCCCGTGACGACTTAGGAACGGTTCAGAGTTCAGAGATAAACTTTAAATCTGAAGCACATGACTCACCCCCCCGCAAAAAGCCATATACGAATCGACTACTCCCCATGAAGCGCAAGTGCTCGGTACCCAGGTCAAGATCTGCCATGAGCCCAACGCACTGGGACATGAAAGAGAGACTGCGTTTTCCAGATTGAAGAATCGAAAGTAGGTCAACGGACATCGGTCGCCCCTTGATCGCATTCAGAGTGGCATAGGAGACATCTAGGCCGTCCTACTGAAAGGTGAGTACTGTCACGGAACAATGGCAGCTTGGGGCTCTGACATCGATACCCAACAGGTTCAGGCAAGTGCCGTTGCCAGATCCTGCGGGGATAGGAGCAATAGGGATCCTCAAGGCCTGCATGGGTTCCTTGTGCTGCGCACAACCGTTGATGAGTTCGTGTAGCGTTCCATCTCCCGAGATAGAGACGATAGCGTCATATTCATCTGGCAGGATTTCTGACGCGATCTTCCGGGCGTGACCGTTGCCTTCGGTATCTGCCCTAAGGAGTAAAACGAAGACCAGACCCCAGAAGCAATAGTTCTGCTTACAAAAGGCTTTGTACGCGCAGCGCGCAGCCTTGAGAATCGGTTCGACCTTGCCCTTGAAAAGTGAGGCCGCTTTTCCCTAAAACGGTTAGAACTGGGCAGATGATGATTGACATCAAGGCAACCCACGGGACCGCCATGAGGATTTATAACAACCAAAAGGCGTCGCTGTGTTTTGATGCCTTGGGAAATTATTCGAAGGAGAATGGGGTGTTATTTGCACCGTAACGCACCTCCATAGGCGGCGGTCATTGCGCTTTGTACCCAATTGCTTGCAGTGGACAATGCATGTGGGTCATCCCCTTGGAAGGACCCTGATACCGTTGTGAGCTTAAAACTACCGTGATTCTTCACGAGTAGGTGTACGTCGACGATTGGACCGGATATGCCGACCCAAAGTACGTGAGATAAAGGAACATTGAGATCTATGGAGCAAACAAAGACAAAGTGAGACGACCACGAGCAAGACGACTAACGAACGTA
>WNGR01001541.1_pt1 | contig 26877 bp, 27 predicted proteins | sample 5407581 | NCBI WGS metagenome assembly WNGR01 (sample SAMN13153383, study PRJNA577476) | soil metagenome | isolation source: 80 cm soil or saprolite under Garry oak tree replicate 2 | place: USA:California | collected 2016-06-15
CCTCAGGATCCCGACGTCTTCGAGGCGGGATACCACGAACAGATCGCGCTCGCGAGCAAGATGCCCGGCGTTCAGCGGGTGGAGAGCGCGAAGGTGTGTCCCAAGGAGGACGGCACCCCCACCCCGGCGTACCGCCTCCTCGACCTGTACTTCACCGGCTACGACGCGGCCAGCGAGGCCGTGACGACCGCACAGGCGTCGGCGTTCGTCGCCAAAATCCGCGAACTGGCGACCGGCGGCGTCCGGATCGTCTTCGCGGACGTCGAGGAGTCCTGAGGGGCGCCCCGCCCGACGGGTGACCGCCGACCGCGACCAACGCCACGCCCGCTACCGCCGCCGCCCCGGACCTGATGGGTCATTGGGGAGTGCCGCAGGCGCGTGGCGGTCGGGTGTGGCGGAACCGGCCGGCCGGTCCCGCGGCTGCCCAAGCAGACGGCGGGGGCATCGGCGAGGATGCCGATGCCCCACGCGCCCTGGTCAGCAGGTGGACTTGTACGCGGCCTGCTGGCCTTCTGGGGCATCCACCTTGTCCTTGTCGATCACAGTGAACCCGGTCTGGACCTTCGGCGTCACCTGACCGCCGTCGAGCGCGGCCACGGCCATGTCGACGCCGTACTGGCCGATCTTGGCGGGCTGCTGGGCAACGAGCGCCTGCACGGTGCCGTCCCTGAGGGCTTTGACCTGGCCCGGTCCGGCGTCGAATCCGACGATCTTCACCTGGTTACCCTTGTTGGCCTGGCGTACCCCGGTGGCGGTCCCTTCGGCGGCGAAGAGGTTGGCGGCGAAGACACCGACGATGTCGGGATCCTTCTGCAGCGCAGAGGTCATCAGGTTGGACGCGGTGGCGGGGTCGTCATGTGAGTACTGAATGCCCAGGTACTTGAACTTCGAATCGGCCTTGACGGCGTCCTCGAAGCCCTTCGCCCGGGCGTCGGTGGTGGAGATGCCGGGGTCAACCGACATGATCATCACTGTGCCACCGTTGGGGTTGAGCTTCTGGATCGCATCGAAGGCGGCCTTGCCACCGCCCACGTTGTCCGAGGCGATCGCGGACGTCGCGAACGAGGGGTCCTTCACGGTGGTGTCGACCAGGACGACCTTGGTCTTCTGCGCCGCGACCTGCAACGGGGTCTGCATCGCCGTGACGTCCGTCGGAGCGATGAGAAGGGCGTCGGGCTTGCCGGCCATCACCGAGTCCAGGATCGGTTTCTGCAGAGTGGGGTCGAACTTCTGCGGCCCCTGGGTGGTGACCTTGACACCGAGCTTCGCCGCCTCGGCCTGGATGCCGCACTGCATGGTGATGTAGAACTCGTCACCGGCGACGCCCTGGATGAACTGGACGTTGTAGTTATTCTTGGCCTTCCCGGGCACGGCTACCCCGGAAGCGGCCGGCGCGGTGGCGCCGCCGGCCCCGCCGCCCGCCTTGGGCTTGGAACTGGTGCATGCGGTTACGGTCAGCATGAGTACCACGCCGGCTGCGGCGAGCGCGACGGTGGCGCGGTTCACGTTCATCTCGTCTCCTTCTTCTTGGGCCTGAGCAGGGCGAGCAGGGGGTTGCGCGTACCCGCGCCGCGCATCGCGGCGGCGCGACGTGACTGGTCCACGTACACGGCGGCGACCAGGACGCTTCCGACGGCGACGCCCTGCCAGAAGGACTCGACGCCGATGATGACGAAGCCGGCTTGCAGCACGGCGGGGATGAACAGGCCGATGACCGTGCCGAAGATCGACCCTTGGCCGCCGAAGATCGACGTGCCGCCGATGACGACCGCGGCGATGACGTTGAGGTTGGTCAGGGACTGCCCGGCGATCGTGGTGGTGCCGAACTGGGCGAGGGCCAGGACGGCGCCCAGCCCCGCCATCGCTCCCGAAAGGGCGTAGACCAGGATCAGGTGACGGTCGACGTTGATGCCGACGCGCCGGGTCCCCAACTCGTTGGATCCGACTGCGTAGGTGTACCGGCCGAACTTCGTCTTGTGCAGGACGATGCCGCCGATGATGACGGTGATGAGCGCGACGAACGGCAGCGCCGGGATGCCGAGGATCTTGACGTAGACGTTGAAGTCCGTCAGGGCGGCCGGCACGGAGCGGATGTCGATACCGTGCGTCAGGACCTGGGCGAGCCCGAGGGCGACCGACAACGAGCCCAGGGTCACGATGAGAGGTGGGATCTTCGCCTTCGCGACGAGGAAGCCGTTCAGCAGGCCCCACGCGATACCGGCGGCAAGGGCGGCGAGAATTCCGAGCGAGGCGACGCCCCAGCCGTCTCCCCCTACGGCCGCCATCACCTTCGCCGCGATCACCGAGGAGAAGACGAGGACGGACCCGATGGACAGGTCGATGCCGGACGTGATGATGACGAACGTCATCCCCACGCCGAGGACCGCCCAGACGGCGATGTTCTGCGAGATCAGGGAGAAGTTGCTGGTGGACAGGAACTTGTTACCGGCGGCGACGGAGAAGGCGGCGACGATGATGACCAGGACCCCGAGGATCCACACCGACTGCAGGTTGGCCAGTCGCTTCAGGAAGGATTGCTGCTCCGGCTGGTCGGCGACGACCTGCTGCTCAGGCGCCTGGCCGGGCTCGGTGATGACGCTCATGCTGCGCCTTCTTTGCTGTTGACGGTGCTGAAGTCGAGGGCACCGGTCATCGCGCCGACGAGCTGCTCGACCGTGGTGCCTTCGCCGGGCAGGGTGGCTACGCGCGTTCCGAGCCGCATGACCTGTACCCGGTCGGCGACCTCCAGGACGTGGGGCATGGAGTGGGAGATCAGGATGACTGCGATGCCCTTGTCCCGGACACGTTTGATGGTGTCGAGCACGTTCTTTGTCTGGACCACGCCGAGGGCGGCGGTGGGCTCGTCCAGGAAGACGATCTTGTTGGCCCAGGCGATGGCCCGCACGATGGCGATCTGCTGGCGCTGGCCGCCCGACATGGTGCCGACCTGCGCGGTCATGGATCGCACCGTGCCGCCGAGTTCGCGGAAGCCGGTTTGGGCGCGGGCCCGCATCGTCTTCTCGTCCATGAATCCGAACACCCCGAGCACGCCCTTACGAGGGATCTCACGGCCGAGGAACATGTTCTGCACCGGGTTGAGGTGCGGGGCGAGGGCAAGGTCCTGGTAGACGACCTCCATGCCCATCTCCGATGCCTGGTGCGGGCTGGTAATCGAAACGGGCTTGCCCTCGAAGAACACCTCGCCGGCGTCGACGGCGAGGTTGCCGGTCAGGGCCTTGACCATCGTCGATTTTCCCGCGCCGTTGTCGCCGATGAGCGCGACGACCTCGCCGGCGTCGATGTCGAAGGACGCGTTGTCGAGCGCCCGTACGTGTCCGAAGCTGCGGGATAGCCCCCGAGCTTCGAGTAGTGGTGCCATATGGGTTCACCTCTTCTGGGATGCGGATAGGGGGAGAGTCGGTGCTGAGGCGCGGCGGGCCGGAGGCCCACGGGGGTAGGTGTGGTGTGGTACCGCTCAGATTTGATCTTGGGCGCCCGCCCGGCCGACGGCGAGCCTGGTTAAGACGTTGCCACTGCCGGCGCTGCTGTGCCCGGTAGCCGATCCGTATCGGGTGATCTCGCGAAGCGCGTGGGTCTGCGCCACAAATGCCCGGTGGCGTTCGTCGTAGAGGTCGCGGTGCTGTGCGGCCGGTTCGGTGACGGGAGTGGCCGCCCTCGATGCGCCGGAGGTCTCCTGGTAGGTAAGGCCGGCGGCACGCGCACCGAGCCAGGCCGCACCGAGGCCGGAGGCGGCGGCCACGTCGACCGGGGCGAGGGCGTACCCGAGGATGTCGGCGAGCAACTGCCGCCAGCCCGGGTCGGTCGTGCCGCCGCCGGCGATCCGCAGGTCCTTCACCCCGTCACCGGGGTGGACGACGTGCTGGAGCGCGTCGCGAACGGCGAACGCCACCCCCTCGAGCGCGGCCCGGAGCAGGTTCGGCCGATCGTGGCGCGGGTTGAGATTGGTCCAGGCGCCGCGCAGCCCGGGATCGAGGTACGGGGTGCGCTCGCCGTGCAGATGCGGCAGGAAGAACGGGTCGTCCGGACGAGGTGGGAGCGCCGCGGACGCGTACAGGTCTGGCCAGCCGGCCCCGAGGACCCGGCATACCCAGCCGAGGGTGAGCCCGCCGTTGAGGACAGCGCCCATCTCGTACCAACCGGTGTCCGTCGCGGCCCGGTACAGGTGGGTGACCGGGTCGTCCGGTAGCGGCTGCGGGAGTACCGCGACGGGCTTGACGAGCTGCGCCCCCGTGCCGATGGTCAGCTGCACCGCGCCCGGCACCACCAGCCCCGAACCGAGCGCGGCCGCGGCGGTGTCGGCAGCGCCCGCGGCGACAGGAATCCCCGGCCGGAGACCGAGGATCTGCGCAGCCTGCACACCGAGCGTGCCCGCCAGTTCCGCGGCCCGCGGCAGAATCGGGGGCAGCTTCACCGCGTCCAGGCCGAGCGCGCCGACGACCTCGGTGTCCCACGCGTCGGCGGTCAGGTCGTACAGCAGGGTGGCGGAAGCGTCGCTCGGTTCGGTGGCCATCGCCCCGGTCAGCTGCGCCCGTAACCAGTCCTTCGGCTGGAGCGCCCACCGCGTCGCTGCCCACGCCTGCGGTTCCCGCCGGGCGACCCAGGCGAGCATCGGTCCGGCCATACCGGGACTGAGCGGATTGCCGAGGCGGGCCAGGATGGTTCGTGGCAGTTGGCGGTAGACGTCGAGTTCGGCTGTGGCCCGCGCATCGGACCACAGCATCGCTGGTCGTACGGGACGGCCGTCCGCGCCGGTCAGCACCACGCCGTGCATCTGACCGGAGAGCCCGGCCGCGGCCGGCTGTACCCCCGCGGCGGCGACGGCCGCGCGTACGGCTTGGGCGGTTGCTTCCAGCCACCGGTCGGGGTCGCTCTCACTCCATCCCGGTTGCCGGTTGCTCACCGCGTAGTCGCCGGTGGCCTGCCCGATGAGGGTACCGTCGAGGCGGATCACCACGGCCTTGACCGAACTGGTGCCCAGGTCGATGCCCAGCACTGCCATGCGGGCGAGGGCGGCGGACTGGGTGAACTGCGACACGGTGATCACCTCGATCGGGAAGGCGCGGTATCAGGCGACGATGACGACCTTGTGCACGGACGGGTCCGAGGCCAGCGCGTCGAGCGCCTTGCCGTAGTCGTCGAGCGCGAAGCGATGGGTGATGATGCCGTCGGTCTTCGCCCGGCCGGTACGCAGCGCGGCGACGGCCGCGCCGAATGAGGTGATCTCGGCGAAGGAGCCCTTGATCGTGATCTCACGGCGGAAGACGTCGAATGGATGGAACGTGACGAGCTCCTCCGCGCGGGTAACGCCGTAGATCATGACCGTTCCACCGTTGCGGGTGACCGGGACGCAGAGGTCACCGATCGCCGTGGATCCGGTCGCTTCGACGACGACGTCGTAGCCGTCACCCGAGGGCGAGGCCGCCCGGACCTTGGCGATGTTTGCCTCGGGGTCGTCGCGGGCGATCAGGACGGTGCCGTCGACGCCCAGCCTCGACGCGGTGTCAAGTTTGAACTGACTGGGTGCCGCCACGGTGACGGAGGAAGCGCCGCCGCTTGCGATCAACTGGGCGAGCAGCAGCCCGGTCGGGCCGGCCCCGAACACCAGGGCGCTCGCGCCGGGCCGGAGCTGGAGGGTCTCGAGCCCGTGCATCGCGCAGGCGGCCGGCTCGGCGAAGACGGCGGTGTCTTTCGGCAGGCCGTCGACGGAGAAAACCAGGTTCTCCCGGACGGTCACGTACTCGGCGAAGAACCCGGGGAAGTTGCTGCCGTAGCCCTTGAGGTTCTCGCACAGGATGAGCCGCCCGGACAGGCAGTAGTCGCAGTGGCCGCAGTACACGTTCGGGTTGACGGTGACCTGCTCGCCGGTGCGGAAGCGGGTGACGCCCTCGCCGACCTGGTCCACGACGCCCACCAGCTCGTGGCCCGGGATCAACGGGAACACGGCGTTGAAGTCGCCCTCGTGGATGTGGAGGTCGGTGCCGCAGACGCCGACCTGGCCGACCTTGATGCGCACCTCGCCGGCCTTCGCGTCCGGCGTCGCGACGTCCTTGACGCTGTAGCTACGGGGGGCGTCGTAGACGACGGCCTTCATGGTTGCTCTCTTTCCGCGCCGTGGACGGCCAGGCGCGGTGCGCTCAGCCGGGGATGGCGCTGGAACTTCATCATGCGTTTGAACTTGAGACTAGGGCATGTCACCGGTGTCTGTCACCGGTGACATACAGAAAATCTTCAGTATGCTGTCACCGGTGACAGCTCGCGCTCGCGCATCGCGGCGTGGCTGCGACGAAGCGGGCAAGCCGCAGAATCAGGAGGATGGCAACGTGAGCACGATGCGTCAGGTGGCCGAGCGCGCGGGCGTCAGCGCCAAGACGGTCTCCCGGGTGATGCACAACGACCGGTACGTCTCGGCCGGCGTCCGGCAGCGGGTCGAGCGGGTAATCGCTGAACTGGGGTACGTGCCCAACGCGCTGGCCCGCACGTTCAGGTCAGGTCGCGACGCGGTGATCGGCGTTGCCGTACCCAGCATCTCCGACCCCTTCTTCGCATCCTTGACCGAGGAGGTGGAGCGGATCGCCCGTGGCCGGAGCGTCGCCGTCCTCGTCACCAGCCTCGGCAACGATCCGGCGCACGAAAAGGCCGGTGTGCAGGCGCTCCTGGGCCGCCGGGTCACCGGACTGATCACGACGCCGATCTCGGCAGACCAGTCGTACCTGCGTACCAGCCAGGACCGCACCGTCGTCGTCTTCATCGACCGCCCACCGGCAAAGATTGTCGCTGACAGCGTGGTGGAGGACGACCTCGGCGGCGCTCACGCCGCTACCACCCACCTCATCACGCATGGCCACCATCGCATCGGCTTCGTCGGCGACACCCTCGCCATCGCCACGACCGCCCGGCGGCTCGAGGGTTACCGCGCCGCGCTCGCCGACGCCGGGATCGGCGCAGACCCCGCGCTGGTGGCCCTCGGTGCCGCGGCAGAGGAGGATTCCGGCAAAGCCGCCCTCGGCCTGCTCAGCCTGGCCGACCCGGCAACAGCGTTGTTCTCGTCCAATGCCCGCTCGTCGATCGGGATCATCCCCGCGCTGCAATCGATTGGCCGCACGGACATCGCCTTCATCAGCTTCGGCGATTTCCCGCTCGCGTCCGCGCTGCAACCACCGGTCACCGTCGTCGACCAGGATCCGGTGTCCGTCGGCCGCACGGCTGCCACCCGGCTCTTCGAACGCCTCGACGACCCGGACCGCCGGCTCAAGCGGAAGATCGTTCTGCCGGTATCGCTGATCACCCGCGGCTCGTGCCGAGGCCGCTCCCCGCTGGAGCCGGGGCCCGAGCTCGTGGCGACCGCACCCGCCATGGCCGACTGCTGAACCCGCCCACGCGCCCCGACGCTGTGGGTCCAGTCAAGCGGTGCCTCGCCTCAGGGTCCGGCCGGCGTCGACCGGGTCGTGGACGCGGACGGCATCGCGGTCGTCCGGCGTGATGTGAGGGACGTGGCTGCCTTCGACCTGGACGGCGGCCGACCCCCACGCCACCGCCTCTCGCAGAGCAACGACGCCTTCACCGCCGCCGGCGATGCAGCCGGCGAGGAGGGCATCGCCGGCGCCGACGGTACTGCGTGGCGCCGCGACGTGGGCCTCCGCGTGCACCGCCGCGGTATCGGTAACCAGCAGCGCTCCGTCGGCGCCCAGGCTCACCACGACCGTTGCCGCGCCACGCAGGATGAGTTCCCGGCCCGCGGCGACGACGTCGCCGAGCGTGATGATCGATCCGCCGACGGCCTCCGACAGCTCGTCCACGTTGGGCTTGATCAGATGAGGGCGGCCGGCCAGCCCCGCGATGAACGCCGGTCCACTGCTGTCGAGGGCGAATCGCACCCCGGAACCGCGTACCCGCTCGGCCAGCGAGGCGTAGAAGTCCACACCGACACCCCGCGGCAGGCTTCCGGAGCCCACCACCCAGCTGGCGCCGCGGACGGCGACGGCGACCGCATCGATGAGCTCGTCGACCTCGGTACGGCTCAGCTCCGGTCCCGCGGCATTGATCTTCGTCGCGGTACCGTCCGGCTCGGTAAGGGAGACGTTGACCCGCACCGATCCGGTGATCGGGACCGGAACGAAGTCCACGCCTTCCCCGGTAAGCAGGGCGCTCAGTTCGGCGCCCTCGGCGCCGCCTATCGGCAAGACAGCGACCGAGCGGATCCCGTTGCTGGTCAGCGCGCGGGTGACGTTCACGCCCTTGCCGCTGGGCTCCTGGGACTGGCCGGAGGCGCGATGCACCATGCCGCGGGTCAGCGACGGAATCTCAAGGGTCCAGTCGACGCTCGGGTTGGGCGTAACGGTGACGATCATGTTCGCTCCGTATCCAGTCCAGCGGCCCGCAGGGCGGCCAGTTGGTCGTCGGGCAGGCCGGCGTCGGTGATGAGCAGATCGACCTGCGTGAGATCGCCGTACTTGCAGAGGCTGACCCGGCCGACCTTGCTGTGATCGGCGAGAAGTATCCGGCGGCGGGCGGCGGACAGCATCAGCCTCTTGATGCCTGCCTCCGCCGGGTCGGGGGTGGTGAGGCCGTGGTCGATCGAGATGCCGTTGGTCCCCAGAAACGCGACATCGACGTGAATCTCGCTGAGGGTCCGGGCGGCCCAGCTGTCCACCTCGGCGAGGGTGCGGCCGCGCACCCGCCCGCCCAGGGTGAAGACGGTGAGGTTCGGGTGGGTGACCAGACTGACCGCGATGGGCAGCGTGTTGGTGAACACGGTCAGCGGCCGGTCGGCAGGGAACATGCCGGCCAGCCGGGCGGTGGTGGAACCAGCGTCGAGGAGGACCGCTCCCTGTGCTGGTACGTGGTTGAGCGCCGCCTTCGCGATGCGCTCCTTGTCGTCCGCGTACTCGACGCGGGCGGACACCTCCGGCTCGAACGAGACCTGGTCCACCGGAACGGCACCGCCGTGCACCCGCCTGAGCAGGCCTTGTCGTTCGAGGCGGATCAAGTCCTTGCGTACCGTCTCGGTGGTCACGCCGAGGGTTCGGGCGATCTCAGCCGCGTCGATACATCGGTCCGCCCGAAGGGTACGCATGATGTTCTGCTGACGCTGCGCCGGGTACGGCGCCCGGGCAAGCCGCCGCACGCCATCGGCGCCGGCGTACCGCCTGTCGCCGCTGCCGCCTATCTGGTCCTCCACGGTGCCGCTCCGGGTCGTCGTCGCTGGTCCTGCCGATCCAGGTTGTGTGCTGCTACGCCGGGCGGGGCAGGTCGTCCGGCCCGGCGTAGACGCCGGCCGCGACGCCGGCCAGAAGAGCGGCGCCCCGCGCCCCGGCCTCCCCGACCGGCGAACGGGTCAGCGGTCCCAGCGCGGCGTGCTTGAGCCGGAGCAGCGCCTCGCTGCGGGACCATCCGCCGGTGGCGACAAGGTTGTGAGGTACGCCGGCGACAACTGACATCGCGTCGTGAATGCGCTGGGACTGTGCGGTGACCGTCTCCAGCGAGGCGCGCCACACGTGGGCCGGGCGCACGCCGTCGCCGATACCGCTGATCGTCACGCCGTTCCCGCCGGCGTCGTCGACAGCCACCCTCCCGGACTCGGCGGTCAGCGCTTCGGTGTCGAGGCGGGCGAGCTCGCTGCCGCTGACGCCGAGCGCGCCCAGGACCCGCTGCAGCAGGAGTCCGCCCTGGGTGGCGGCGAGCAGGCACCAGTGGTCGGCCAGAACGTGCCAGCCGACGGTGATGCCGGCGCTGGCGAGCTGGGCCACCGCACCGGGGGCAAGTCCCGCCGCAACGGTACGGACGAGGGCGTCGGCGGTACCGCACGAGTCGAGCTCGTCACCGGCCCCGGCCGCGCCTGCCCCCACGGCGGCCGCCTGGTGGTCGTGTCCGGCCACGGTGAGAACCGCTCCGGTCAGCGCGGCGATACCGGCCTGTCCGCTCACCGAGCCCAGCGGCGTCCCGGCGGTCATGAGCGCCGGCATGAGGCGGGCAGACGCACCCGACCACTCAAGGGCCTCCGGCCACCATCGGCGGCCAGCCAGATCCAGCCAGCCCGTCCGCGAGGCCAGCGACTGCTCGGTGGCCTCCTCGCCGCCGAGGCCACGCACGATCCACTCGGCTACGTTGAGCCGCCGCGTCGCGGACGCGACCGGGTGGTTCGCCACCAGCCACCGGTGCTTGGTGATCGACCACTGACCCTGCAGGGGTAGCCCGGTGCGGGTGCTGAAGTCCGGGCCGAACACCGCCGCCAGTTCGGCCCGATCGGCCTTGTCTCTGGTGTCGTACCAGGCGATGAGCGGGGCCACGGCTTGCCCCGTCCGGTCCAGCAGCACCCCGGACTCGCCCATGCTGGTGACCCCGAGTCCGGCTACGGTGCCCGCGGGCACCGCTTCGAGTGCCTGCCCGATGGCGTCACGGGCCGCCGCGAGCAGCTCAGCAGGATCCAGTTCGGCGCCGTGCGGGGCGCTATGCCAGGGCGTGGCCGCCCGGCCCGTGCCGACTTCCAGTCCGTCCGGCGTGAACACCACCGCCTTGCTGGACGAGGTGCCCACGTCCAGTCCGACGAGGAACGACCTTGCCACGGTCCACCGCCTGCGATCGATGTTGCTATCTTGTGAATCGATGCGTATCGTTGCGTTTTGTTGGGAAGCTGTCAAGGCGCTGACGGGCCTGATCCCTGAATCCCCGGGCGACACCAGGAGCCGCTCATGCCGCTCGTCACCACTCGCGAGATTGTCGACCAGGCCCGTGCCGCAGCCCGCGGCGCCGGCGCCTTCAACGTCATCTGCCTCGAGCACGCCGAGGGAATCGTGGCCGGCGCCGAAGCCGCGGCGGCGCCCGTGATTCTGCAGATCAGCGAGAACGCGGTGCGATTCCACGGCCGGCGGGTGCGGCCTATCGCCCTCGCCGCAGCCGCCGTGGCGGAAACAGCCGCCGTTGCAGTGTCACTTCACCTCGACCACGTCGAAGAACCGGAACTGCTGCACCAGGCGGCGGGGGCCGGATTCAGCTCGGCCATGTTCGACGCGTCCAAGCTGGACTACGCCGGCAACGTCGCCGCCACCCGTACCGCCGCGACCTGGGCCCACGCCCACGACCTGTGGCTGGAGGCAGAACTCGGTGAGATCGGCGGCAAAGAGGGCGCGCACGCACCCGGCGTCCGGACCCAGCCTGGCGAAGCGGCCGACTTCGTCGCCAGAACGGGTGTCGACGCCTTGGCCGTTGCGGTCGGCAGCACCCACGCCATGACGACGCAGAGCGCACGGCTCGACCACGAGCTGATCGCGGCCCTGCGGGATGCGGTGAGCGTCCCCCTGGTCCTGCACGGATCTTCCGGCGTCGCCGACGATGAGCTCCGACAGGCGGTCGGCCAGGGCATAATCAAGATCAACGTCGGGACCAGCCTCAACGTGGCCTACACCGCGGCAGTACGGGACGTACTCGCAGCCCAACCCCAGGTGGTGGACCCGCGGAAGTACCTGGCCCCGGCGCGGGACCAGATCGCCGAGGTGGTCGAGCGGGTACTGCGAGCCTTGACGGCGCCCGGCCGTTGACGCTGAGGCCGGCTGCTCCAGTGGACAGCCTGGACGCGGGTACGCCTCCGGGACGCGCGGGGCCCAGACTCAAGCCGGCGCGCCCCGGAATCCCGTTAGCTGTGTTCGCTTTCGCAGCTCCGTCAGGTGCGGACAGCACTCCATGGACGCGCCCGGTCGGCGGCCACCGCGACGAGCTGTTCCAGGCGCGGGCGGGCAACATCGGCGAGGAAGGACCTGCGCTGCTCGCCCGACAGCGGCAGGCATTCCCGCCACACCGACCGGCCTGCGATGAATCCGGAGGCGCCGCCCTCATCGAACGCGACCCGGAGCACCCTGGTGAAATCCTCGAACGGAACGCCGGCCGACAACACAGCCCACGGGCGGTCGAGAACCTCCGCGAGCCGGCGGCAACCCTCCGGCGAACCGGGATACTCCAGTTTGAGAAGGTCGCAGTCGATCTCGTTCAGAGCCCGTGCAGCCTCGATGATGGCGTCTTCACGCCGCTTTCCGATGAAATCCTCACCCGGCAGCGCATAGACAAGGTTCTCGATGACGGAGGGAATGCCGGTCGCGGCACAATCGGCCACCACGTCCCGCACCGCCTGAAGGCACAGCTCTACAAGGTCAGGTTCGCCTGCGGCGGGAGCCGGACGGTCGGCTCGCAACTGAGCGAAGAACTTGTTCGCATCGCCGCCGAGATCCAGAACCCACTGCGAATCCAGGTCCGGGTCGCGATAGGTAATTGGCTCGGCCCCGAACCTGCCTCGCTCGGCCGGCTCGGATGCGACCAGAAGGCCGCACGACTCCGCCAGCGCGTCGTTGCCCGTGATCGCGGGAACCCCGTACGTCGGATCGAACAGGATGCCGCTTGCCAGCGGCGTCAGGGCACGCGCCACGTCGGCCTTGGCCTGGCGGAGATCTTCATCGGTTGCCTCGATACCGACCGCAGAGAACATGCGTCGCAGCGTGTTTCGCTGATCCATGGCAATGATCGAGAACACGCCGTCCGGCGTTGCGATGTCGGCGAGTGTCCGGACTGGACTGGTCGTCGCGGTAGGCATGGAACTCCTTCTAGATGTGGCTTGCGCAGACGCTGGGGGTGGCGACGGAGACCGACGCCGCCTCCAGCGCGAGGGTCGCGGCTCCGGCAACGCCGGGCTCGGGTACGACAGAGAATTCAAGGTGGTCGATTACGGCGGCCTTGGCGCGGCGGACACTGGCCATGCGCGTCCATCCGCCGCTGGCCACCGCGCGGCGGTGCGGCGGGACGACGCGATGCAGGGTGTTCAGCAGGCTGCGCGTCTGGGTCGCGGTGTAGCGCGTGGCCGCTGCCCAGACGGCGGGAGGGCTGGCGTCGTCACGAACGCGCAGGATGACGTCGTCGCCCGTCGGTCCGCCCCCGGACAGTTCCAGGCCGGGCGGCAGTGGTCCGACCTCCAGGGCCGCGGCGTCCAGGCGATCGCGGGACGCGTCGTCGGTGGCGTCGAGCAGGCCGAGGACGCGGCGCAGGAGCAGGCCCCCTCGTGCGCCTCCCAGCAGCAGGGTCGCGCCGTGGAGGAGGTGGGATCCCGCCGAAATGCCGTGTCCGACGAGCTGCTCACGCTGATCGTCGGTCAGCTGGCCGGGCAGGGAGCGGGCGATGACGTCGGCCGTGCCGGTGGAGTTGAACAGTTCGTCGGCACCCGTCGCCCCAGCGCCGATGGCGGCAACGGGATGGTCGTGCCCGGCGACGGTGAGTGCGGCGCCCTGCAGGCTGGAGGGAAGGCCACCGAAGCACAGCGGGCCTGCTGACGTGCCGGACGGGCATGGCTCCGGCAGAAGGGTGGTCGCCAGGCCGAGTACGGCTGCGCCGTCACTCCAGACGCGGCGGCTGGCCTGATCCAGGAGACCGGTGCGGGAGGCCAGCGAGGGCTCACTCACGAGTTTGCCGCCCAGGAGGTGGACGACGTACTCCGGAACGCTCAGCCATCGGTGTGCAGCGGTCGTGATCAGACCCTGATCGGCGAACCACATCAGCTTGGCGACGCTGGCCTGGCTGTCCCACGGCAGGCCGGTGCGGCGCACGAATATCCGGTCGAAGTCAGGATGACGGAGACGTACCCGGGCCACCTGCTCCTCGCCCCGGCGGTCGAACCAGGCGATCACGGGGGTACACGGCCGGCCGGAACCATCGAGGAGTACGCCGCTCTCGGCCAGCCCGGCGACGCCGAGGCCAAGGACACGGATGTCTCCCGACGCCGCCTGTGCTTTCCCGAGTGCCGTACGCAGCAGCCCGACTATGCAGCCGGACAGTGCAGCTGCGGTCGTTTCCGTGCCGCACCCGGCCGTTGTCGTCCAGGGAGTACGCGCTTCCACCAGCGACAACTGCCGGCCGTTCACGTCCTGAACCAGCACCTTGGTGCACGTGGTCCCGAGGTCGATCCCTATGACGGCGTCGAGTGGGCTCATGGCGGCAACTCCCCGGACCCGCGTTCGATCAGATGTACCGGGACATGGATCGTCACGGCCGGCTGGTCCGGCTGAGCCAGGCGGGCCATCAGGCGACGCACTGCTTCCAGTCCCACCTGGCCGGCCGGATGGTCGACCACCGTGATTCCAGGCTGCAGCGTGTCGGCCATCGTAAAGTCGCCGAAGCCCACCACAGCCACGTCGGTTCGTTTCTTTGCATGCAGGACCGGCACGACGCCGAGCGAGCAACGGCTGGCGGCGCTGATGATCGCGGTCGGCGCCTGTTCGGCCAGTAACCGCTGGGTGGCGTCCGCCGCGCTATGTGGATCGGGGCAGTCCGCGTGGATGAGCTCATCGGACACGTCGAGGGCCAGCGCCGCCATCGTCTCCCGGTACCCCGCGAGCCGGGCACGTGACGTGGGAATGCGCGGGTGGTCGCCGATGTAGGCGATACGCCGATGGCCATGGGCGGCCAGATGATCGACGACACCGGCGGTAGCCGCGTGGTCGTCGATACCGACGAGATCTGCCTCCAGACCAGGCGCCGGCCGGTCGACGAGCACCACCGGCGTCGTCAGGGAGACAGGCTGCAGCCACGCGTGGTCGCTGGCGGTCGGCGCGAGAAGCAGTCCGCTCACCCGGCGGCGGACTAATTGCCCGACCAGGTTGCGCTCCCGCTCGGGGTCGCGGTGCGTGGAAGCGATCAGGACCGACCGGGACGTTTCTGACGCGGCCAGCTCGACCGCCGCCACGAGCTTGGAGAAGAACGGATCGTCCACCGATTCGACGACGAGGCCGATGGTCGCGTCGGTGCCGGCGCGCAGGGAGCGGGCCATCGAGTCCGGGGTATAGCGCAGCTCGCGCATGACCTCCTGGACTCGCCGCCGGGTAACGGCTGCCACATGGGGATCGTCGTTGAGCACGCGCGACGCCGTACGCATGCTCACCCCAGCGGCCTGCGCGACATCGCGAAGGATGCTCTGCCCGCTCACGGCCACCACCTTCTTCCCTTTGCCATCGATGGCAAGCTCCAGTGTGTCTCGTTGTGCCATCGATGGCAAGTGCTAGGACCGCGACACCCCCAGCGCCGCCATTACGCGCTCCATGAGCACGTGCGGCGGGAGATCGGCAGCTACCGGCAAATGCGGAACCGAAGGGGAGGTGGACAGACTCGACAACTTCGCCAGGTACGTACTCTGGTCAAGCAGTTTGGCCTGGTCCCGTACCGCCCCGCGCGCGCGAAGCCGGCGCACGATCTCGGCGGGCTCCAGGAACAACCAGACGAGAAGGGGTACGCCTCCAGCCGCCACCAGCCGGGACCGTAGCTCTGTCCATGGCTGGGGTTCGGCGCGCTCGGTGGTGTAGGGGGCGACGAGGACGACGGGTACGCCGGCGGACAGGTTGTCGACAGCCAGCGCGGCAAGCACCTCGTAGCGAGCAGCACGGGTGAGGCTCGCGAGGCGGGGGTCATCCAGGTCATCGGTGTCCACCAGGCGCCGGACGACGTCGACCAACGGCATCGTCGCGACGTCCTGATCCAGCAGAGCCGCCTGTAGCCGACCGGCCAGAAGGCGGCCGATGGTGCTCTTGCCTGTCCCAGGCGCGCCGGTCAGCACAACGACCGGCAGGCCTCCTTCACTGGTCACCTAGGGTCCTTCCAGGATGGCCCGTTCCCACGTGGCAGACGGTGGTGCCCACCGACGATATTGCGGCCGCCGGCGAAACGCCCAGCAAGATCCCGGAGCGCCACCGGCCGCGACCTCCGGGGGCACCGGCGCGGACCCTCGAGATCCATCACGAGGTTCTTGATGGCCTGCGCCACCCAGCCCGCGGTGGGATGCGCGGTGGTGCCGAGGATGCGGCTGCTGTGGTTGGCATGCTCGATCATGGCGGGGATGTACTGGCGCTGCCCGGTCGGGGTGACGGCCTCGATGAAGTCGCAAGCGAGCAGCGCTTCGGCTTGGGAGCGCAGGAACTCGGCCCAGGTCGTGATGCTGCGCTCGGGCGCGGGGTCGATGCCCTCGGCCTTGAGGATCTCCCAGACGGTCGAGGGGGCAACCTTGATACCGAGGGTGGCGAGTTCGCCGTGCACCCGCCTGTACCCCCAGCTCGGGTTCTCCGTGACCAGGCGCAGGACGAGAGCGCGTATGGAGCGGACGGTGGGCGGGCGTCCGGGCCGCTTCGGTCGGCAGGTGCGCGCGTGACGCTGATTCATCAGGTCGCGGTGCCAGCGTAGGACGGTGTCCGGTTGCACGAGCGGCCGCAGTCGGCGCAGGACCTCACTGGGCAAGTGGGCGAGGAGGCCCCGGCAGGGAAGGCCCGGTCCTCGGGCTCCGAACTTCAGGAAGTGTGGGTCAGCCCCGGTGGCGGCACCCACGACGGGACGCGCACCGAGCGGTTCGTCGTCTGCCACAACCCCGAGGCCGCCACCCCCGACGAGGCCGTCCGCCACCGGCTCATCGAACACCTGCGGGGCCTCATCGACGGGTCGGATGGGTGGCCGAAGACCCGACGCGACGAGCTGGTCGGCTCACTGAAGAGCAAGCCCGCCCTGCGCCGCACCCCCGCCGGGCTGCTATGCATCGACCACACCCCAGCCACACGCGAGGCCCACCTGGACGGCAAGTGGCTGCTGCGCACCTCTGATATGACGCTAACCCCCGATGACCTCGCCGCCGCCTACAAGCAGCTCATCGCCGTCGAACGAGGATGGCGCGACTGCAAGGGCTGTCTGGGGCCGCGGCCGGTCTACCACCACCGGGGGGACCGCATGCACCTGCTCACCCTGGCCACCGCCGACGGCCGGGTCGCCCAACGCTCCGCCACCACCACCGGCCAGAAGACCATCCTCGACGCGCTCCAACTGCCCGAACCACCCAAGTACCTCGACTTCACCACCATGACCAGCTGAGCCGATCCGCACGGCACCGCCGCCGTGTAGTAACACGACCCAAATCACGACTCCCAGCGTTTGCCCTAGTCAACGCCCAAATTCGCAAACTCGTGTGCCCATGATCTTCGGAAGTCCCGTGACGGGGTCGAGCGCGTGGCCCCAGCCGTGGGACGGGGGCGCCACGGCAGGGGCCACGCTCGGGTGGGTGCTAGCTAGTGGTGGCCGGAGACCTTGACGTTGAGGGTCAGCGCCGCGACGAGCAGGGCGGCGACGTAGAACAGGCCGCCGACGAGCAGACCGGTGACATATCCGTGGGTCAGTGCCTCGGGCAGTGCGGTACCGGGAAGCAGGCCCTTGGTCACGGCCGAGGCGATGGCTACCAGGATGGCCAGGCCGAGCGCGCCACCGATCTGCTGGCTGGTGTTGACCAGGCCCGAGGCGATCCCAGTATCCTGCGGCGCGACGCCCCGGACGCCGACGATCGTGAGTGTGACGAAGGCGAGGCCGAGGCCGAAGCCGGTGACCAATTGCGCGGGCAGCAGCGCGATGAAGGGGTTCCGTCCCGGGGTGAGTGCGCTGAACCAGGCCATGCCCGCGGTGGAGATGAGCAGGCCGGTCATGGTGACCGTGCGGGCCGAGGCGCGGGACAGGAGCTTCGGACCGATGCCACCGGCAGCCAGGCCGATGCCGACCACGAACGGCAGGTAGGCCAGGCCGGTACGCATCGCCGAGTATCCCTTGACGATCTGCATGTAGAGGGTGAGGAAGTAGAACATGGCGAACATGCCGGAACCGAGGAGGAACATGACCAGGTACGCGCCGGCCCGCGCGCGGTCCCGCAGGACCCGGGGCGGCATCATCGGCGCCGAGCTGCGTGCCTGGATGATCAGAAACGCGATCAGCAGCACGGCGGCGACGGCGAGGAACGCCAGCGTGAACGTGTCGCTCCACCCATGCGTGTTGCCCCGATTGATCGCATAGACCAGCGAGCCCAGGCCGAGGGTCGCGGTAATCGCACCGGGGAGGTCGACGCCGCCGCGGTCGCGGTCGCCTTCGATCAGGACGCTCGTACCGATCAGGACGAGGATGGCGATCGGGACATTGATGAACAGGACCCACCGCCAGCTCAGGTACTCGGTGAGCGCGCCGCCGAGCAGCAGGCCGACGACCGAGCCGAGGCCGCCCATCGCCCCGTACACGCCGAGCGCCTTGTTCCGCGGCGCACCGGCCGGGAAGGTTGTCGCGAGCAGGGACAGCGCGGTCGGCGCGGCGATCGCGGCGCCGACGCCCTGTACGACGCGGGCGCCGATGAGCGTGGCGGCGCTCGGTGCGAAGCCGCCGAGCAGCGAGGCGAGGGTGAACACCACCAGCCCGATGCGGAACACCCGCCGCCGTCCGAAGAGGTCACCTGCGCGCCCGCCGACGAGCAGCAGGCCGCCGAAGGCGAGGGCGTAGGCGGTGATCACCCAGTTCAGGTCGGAGGGTGCGAGGCGCAGCGCGCTCTGGATGCTCGGTAGGGCCACGTTCATGATGGTGTTGTCCAGCACGAGCATCAGCTGCGCTGCCGCGATGACGAGCAGCGCGAGGCCGAGCTTGCGCTCGACCCCGGACGGTGCGCCGGTATCGATTCGCTCGTCTACCGACATCGATCCTTCTTGCACGGACATCGGTCTCTCCAATCCATTGATGGGGTACGTCAGATGGCGGCCTGTTCGTCCTTCGCGGTCCAGAGGTCCAGCGCCACGTACGCCTTGCGCCACTCGTCCCGGTAGGCGTTGCGCAGCGGCTCCGGCATGCGGCCGAGGATGGTCGCCGTGCTCTGCTCGCTCGCGCCCTCGAGCAGCCAGGGGAGGTATCGGGGTGCGTCCGCCCCGATGTTGTTGCGGTGGACCTCGCTGAAGTGCTGCCACTGCTCGACTGTCAGCGTCGCGTCGATCAGCGCCAGCGCCTCGTCCTCTTCGTGCTTGAGGTGCGCCGTGACCACACCGGTCAGCGCGTCGACCAGGTCGCCCAGCCGTCCGGGTCCGGTCTCGCGGTCGGCCAGTGCCGCGTCGACGGCCTCCAGTACGGGGTCGATGGCGGCGTGCTCCGCCTCCATCGCGTCGAGCAGTGCCAGGTCGTCGCTCCGGCCGCCGGCCAGCGCCGCCTGCATCACCGGCCACACCGCCTCGTCCTCGGAGACGTGGTGGACCCGGAGGTAGTTCTTGAACAGCTCCCACCCGACGGCGGTACGCAGGATGTGCCGCGGGTCGTCCTCGGGCCGCGCGGTGATCCGGGCGATCCGCTCCAGCTCCCGCCGGAGCGCGTTGTGTACTGCGTACATCATCGCCATGTCGAGCCGGAACGTCTTGTCGCTCATGGGTACCCTCACCTTCGTCACACCCGGGCTCACTCGTCGACATCCTATCATTAGTCATCCTAACGTTAGTGAGGTAAACGATAGTGCGGAACCATTAGGCAGCCGAACGAAGTTGTTAAACTGGTCACATGAAAACGCCAGCTGAGGACGCAACAGCCCCTACCCGGTTGACGAGCCTGCCGAGCTGGCTGATGACGCAGGCAGCGATGCACGCGCACCGGCTGGTGACCGACGGCCTGGCTGCGGTCGACGCCCGTGGCTACCACTACCGCCTGCTGGCCACCCTCGACGAGCTGGGTCCCGCCAGCCAGGCGGACTTGGGCCGGCGCAGTGGCATCCACTTCAGCGACATCGTCGCCGCCATCAACGAGCTGGCCGACCGGAAGCTGGTCGAGCGCGCCTCGGACCCCGCTGACCGGCGCCGTAACATCGTCACCATCACCGCGGCCGGCCGGCGGCAGCTGCGCCGGCTGGACGAGCGGCTCACCGAGATCCAGGACGAACTCCTCTCCCCGCTGTCCCCGGACGAACGCGCGGTGCTCGCCCGGCTGCTCGGTCAGGTGCTCGACTACCACACGCGGAAAGCCAAGGGCGCGGAGGCGGCCGAGCTGTTCGGTCGCGGAGCATCCTGACCGGTCGCGGATCAGCAGATACACCACTGTGGTGTATCTGCTGATCGATGCTCACCGGTTCGGCTGATACACCGAGATCGCCGGGGTGCACCGTTGACACCCGAGACCGGATGTGTCACGCTCTTGGCCGGGGCATCGCCGTGCCGGCACTCAGAGCCACCTTCGTGAGCGCAGCCGGACCAGACAATCGGCGGGCCCCAATCGTTTAAGCATTCTCGGCAGCGCCGCTGGCGGCGCTGCCGCTGTTGTCGCGCCGCCATCCGGCGATGAATGCTGCCCTCGAACGGTTGACTGATGAGGAGTGTGACCTATGCACGACGTGACTGACGCGCTTGTCGGGTCGTGGTCGGGCACCGTTTCCCATGACGGTGAGGTCGACGAATACACCATCGCTTTCGCGGAGGACGGATCCCTCACGCTGACCACCAAGAAGAGCACCGGTCAGGGAACCTGGTCGGCGACGGGGGAGGGCACGTTCCGGTACACCGTCCGGGAGCAGTTCAACCTCGATGTCGGCCAGCAGAGCCCGAACGGCAAGGCTGCCGCGTACCTCCAGATCGACATCGAGGCCCGTCGCTCCGGTGACACCTTCGCCGGTACCGGTACGGCGGAGGTGCACGGGCCGGACGGCTCGGTGATCTACTCCACGACCGCTGAGACCACGGCCCGCCAACTGACCGAGAACTAACCGCGAACCAGCCCCCGGCGGGGTCTCCCCATTCGTGTTTCGAATGCCCAGGCGCAATCCGGAGGTATCAATGGAATCGGACGTGATCGTTGTCGGGGCCGGTCCGGCGGGTCTGATGCTCGCCGGCGAGCTGCGACTGGCGGGCGTACAGGTGATCGTCCTGGAGCGGCTCCCGAAGCCGACCGGCGAATCGCGCGGACTGGGCTTCACCGCCCGGACCATGGAGGTCTTCGATCAGCGCGGTCTGCTCGACCGGTTCGGCGAGATCGAGACCAGCAACCTCGGGCACTTCGGCGGCCTGCCGATGGACTTCGGCGTGGTGAAGGGTGCGCACTTCGGCGCCAAGAACGTGCCGCAGGCGCGGACCGAGGAGATGCTCGCGGAATGGGCGACCGAAGTGGGCGCCCAGATCTACCGCGGTCACGAGCTGGTCTCCCTGACCGAGGGCGCCGACGGCGTGCAGGTCGAGGTCGCCGGACCGGACGGGCCGGCGTCCGGACGCGCCACGTACCTGGTGGGGTGCGACGGCGGGCGGAGCACCGTACGCAGGGCGGCCGGGTTCGACTTCCCCGGCACCGCCTCGACCATCGAGATGTTCCTCGCCGACATCCGCGGTGTCCAGCTGCGGCCCCGGATGATCGGCGAGTCGGTACCCGGTGGCATGGTGATGTCCGGCCAGCTGCCCGACGGGACCCAGCGCCTCATCATCTGCGAGCGTGGTACGCCGCCGAAGCGGCGGACCAAGGCGATCGAGTATGCGGAGATCGCGGACGCCTGGAAGCGGATGACCGGTGAGGACATCAGCCACGCCGAGCCGGTGTGGCTGAGCTCTTTCGGCGACGCGACCCGCCAGGTCACCGAGTACCGCCGCGGTCGGGTCCTGCTGGCCGGCGACGCCGCGCACATCCACCTGCCCGCCGGCGGCCAGGGCATGAACACCAGCATCCAGGACTCGGTCAACCTCGGCTGGAAGCTGGCCGCGGAGGTCAACGGCTGGGCGCCGCCCGGCCTGCTGGACTCGTACCACAGCGAGCGGCACGCGGTCGGCAAGCGGCTGCTGATGAACACCCAGGCGCAGGGTCTGTTGTTCCTCAGCGGCAACGAGATGCAGCCGATGCGCGAGCTGCTCTCCGAGCTCATCCGCTACGAGGAGGTCGGCAAGCACCTCGTGGGCATGGTGAGCGGCCTGGAAATCCGGTACGACGTCGGGTCCGGGGCGCATCCGTTGCTCGGCCGGCGGATGCCCGACTACGAGCTGGTCGGCGATACCGGACCGGTACGCACGCCGGCGCTGCTGCACGGAGGGCGTGGACTGTTACTGGATCTCGCCGACGACGCACCGATGCGGGAGGTGGCGTCAGCCTGGTCCGACCGGGTGGACGTGGTCACCGCCAAGCCCGGCCAGCTCGACGCCGACGACCCGCTCGTCGGTACCTTCTCGGTGCTGCTCCGACCGGACGGGCACGTCGCCTGGGCCGCGCCGGACGGCGGCAAGGAAGAGCTGGTCGAGGCGCTCACCCGGTGGTTCGGCGCGCCGGCGGTCGGCTGATGACGGCGGACTCCACCGATCCGGACCAGCTCGCGCCGATCGCGGCCGAGATCCGCCGGCTGTCCGACCGTACCGCCGTGGCCGATCTCATCGACCGGTACCTGCTGCTCCTCGACGACGGTGCCTTCGACGACGCCTGGGCCCGTAGGGTGTTCGCCGACGACGTCGCGCTCGAGTTCCCGCCGGGCAACCACTACGGGATCGACGGTGTGGCCCGGTTCACGAGCGGCTTCATGGGCCACTGGGCGCGTACCCACCACCACGCCTCGAACTACCTGATCGAGCTGGACGGTGACCGCGCGGCGGTGACGTGGAGTGTCATCGCGTCCCATGTGCACCCGGGCTCACCCCCGCCGCCCGCTTCGGGCATGCACTTTCACCTGGGCGGCAGGTTCGACGGCGTAGCCGTACGGCAGAGCGCGCACTGGCGCCTGCAACGGCTCGCGCTGCGAGTCATCTGGACGACCGGAGTCGGCGTTCCGTCGATCGCCCAGACCATGGCCGGGAGAGCGCAGTGAATCAACCAGACGGAGGGAAGGAAGGCACATGACCGGCGCCACGGAAGTCATCAGTGCGGAGCGGCAGAGGGAGATTGTCGACAAGATCTATCTGGACGGGCTCAACAACGGAAACCTGGCGATCGCCGACGAGTACCTGGCCGCCGACTTCCGCAACCACGGCAGCCACGACGACTCGCTGACCGGCCCGGAGGCGTTCAAGTTCACCATCCGCAAGCAGCGCAGCGGGTTCAGCGACATCCGGTACGAGATCCTCGACTTCGTCTCGCAGGGAGACAAGGCCGTCGTCCGCTGGATCATGCACGGCAAGCACACCGGGGAGTTCCTCGGCGTGCCGCCGACCGGCAAGATCGTACAGCACCACGCGATCCTCATCCTCCGGTTCGAAGGCGACAAGATCGCCGAGCGCTGGGGCATCGTCGACAACTTCGCGCTGCTTCGGGCATTCAAGGCCGACTCCAACGACGGACCACCGAAGGGACGTGGATGAGTGGGTAACCTCGCCAACCAGACCGCGCTGGTGACCGGCTCGAGCCGAGGTATCGGCCGGGCGACCGCGGAGCGGCTCGCGCGCAAGGGTGCGCTCGTCGCCGTGCACTACTCCAGCAACGCCGCCGCCGCACGGGAGGTCGTGGACGGGATCGCGCAGGCGGGCGGCCGCTCCTTCGCGATCCAGGCCGAGCTGGGCATACCCGGTGACGTCGACAAGCTCTTTGCCGACCTGGAGGCCGGCCTCAAGGAGCACCACGGCGGCGAGGTGCGGCTGGACATCCTGGTGAACAACGCCGGGATGATGGGTGGTGTCCCGCCGGAGGAGACCACGACCGAGCAGTTCGACCGGCTGATTGGAGTGAACGCGAAAGCGCCGTTCTTCCTGATCCAGCGGGCGCTGCCGATCATCCCGGACGGTGGCCGCATCATCAACATCTCCTCCGGCCTGACCCGGGTGGCCAACCCGATGGAGTTGGCGTACGCGATGAGCAAGGGCGCCCTGGAGATGCTCGCGCTGCATCTGGCCCGCCACCTCGGGCCGCGGCGCATCACGGTCAACAGCGTGGCGCCCGGGATCACGCGGAACGACAACCCTGTCTTCAACATCCCGGAGGCCGTCGAGCAGATGGCCGCGCTGTCGGCCTTCGGTCGGGTCGGCGAACCCGCCGACGTCGCCGACGTCGTGACGTTCCTGGCCTCGCCGGAAGCGCGCTGGATCAGCGGTGCCTTCATCGACGCCAGTGGCGGCACGCTGCTCGGGTGAGACCCGTGGCCGGGCCCGTGGATGCTCGGGTACGCATCGCATCCACGGGCCCGGACCACGCGACCGCACAGGAGAGCATGATGTCGACGACGACGTCCGATACCCGGCTCTGGGCGTTGCTGCTCATGTTGTCCGGCAACATGTTGCTCGACGCGCTGGAAGTCTCCACCACCGTGATCGCGCTGCCGTCGATCGGCCGCGACCTGCACCTCACACCCGCCCAAACGAGCTGGTTGATGACCGGTTTCGCGGTCGGGTTCGGCGGATTCATCGTGCTCGGTGGGCGGCTGACCGCCGCGTTCGGGCGGCGCCGGGTATACCTGTGGGCCCTGCTGGTGTTCGCGATCGCGTCGGTCGCCGCCGGACTCGCCACCGACGAGGGGACGCTGGTCGCGACCCGGGTGGTCAAGGGGGTCTGTGTCGCGCTGACCGCGCCGACCGGCCTGGCCATCATCGCCGGTACCTTCCCTGACGGGCCGCCCCGGCACCGGGCACTGTCGGTGTATTCCCTCTTCGGCGCCAGCGGATTCTCCGCCGGACTCCTCCTGTCCGGCACTTTCACCATGCTCAGTTGGCGCTGGACGTTGCTGTTCAGCGGACCGGTGGCGCTGGTACTCCTACTGGCCGGTCTCCGGCTCGTTCCGCACGACACTCCAGCCGCTGCGCCGGTGACGCCCGGCCCCAACCCTCCGGCGCCGGCGGGCCTCGCGGGCAACGGGCGGATTCTGCGCTCGGCCGCCGGTGCGGCCGCGCTCAACGGCCCGTTCTGGGGCTTCCTGCTGGTGAGTACCTTCGAGATGCAGTCCGAGCTGCGCTGGTCGCCGTTGACGGCCGGACTGGTACTGCTCCCCGCGAGCCTTCCGCTGGCCCTGTCCGCGATGTTTTCCGGGCGCATGGTGAGCCGGTTCGGCGCCGCCCGGTTGATCGTGGTGGGCAGCCTCTCCGCGCTCGCCGGATACGCCTGGTACCTCGCCACCGACAGGCGGTGGACCTACCCCGCCGTGGTGCTGCCAGCCGTCGTTCTGGTCGGTGTCGGGTTCATGCTCAGCTTCTCCGCGCTCCACATCCAGGCGGTCACCGGTGTCCCGCCGAGTCGGCAGCGCATCGTCAGCGGCGTATACCAGACGTCCGTTCAGATCGGCGGCGCGGCGATGCTCGTGCTCCTCGCGGTCGCCGCCGGCTCCGGCCGCCACCCGGCCCTCGTCGTCATCGCGGCGGTCGCGGCGGCCGGTCTGTTGGTAGCCCTCGGCGGCCTGCGCCGCCAGCAATTGCAGCAGCATTGAGAGGGAGAGTCGTGTCAGCACATCCGATCCGGGTCATGGTGATCGTAGGTAGCACCCGCGACGGCCGTCTCGCGCCGAAGGTGGCGCAGTGGTTCCTCGGCCAGGCCGCGCAACGCGAAGACATGGTCGTGGACGTGGTGGATCTCGCCGAGGTACCGCTGCCGAACAGTCTGGACGAGAACGACGCCGAGGTGGTGGCGTTACGGCCCCGCCTCGCCGCTTCCGACGCCTTCGTGCTGATCGTGCCGGAGTACAACCGCGGGGTACCGGGGCCGCTGAAGACCGCGATCGACTGCTTCAACGCCGAGTGGGAGGCCAAGCCGGTCGGCTTCGTCAGCTACGGCCTCAGCATGGCCGGCGGGGTTCGCGCCGTTGAGCACCTGCGCCAGATCTTCGCCGAGTTCCACTCGGTCGGGATGAAGGACATCGTCACCTTCCCCCGGGTTCTGGAGCACTTCGACGCCGCGGGCAACTTCCCGACGAACCCGGACGGGTGCAACGCGGCGGCCAAGCTGATGTTTGACCAGCTGGGCTGGTGGGCGGGCGCGCTTCGCGATGCGAAGGCTCAACGTCCGTACGGCACGTGATCTGACCACACGACGCGACATCATCACACGCTTCGATGTGGCGATCCTCGGCGTGGGTATGGCCGGCGGCGTGCTGGGCGCGGTGCTGGCCCGGCACGGCGTCAGGGTGCTGCTGATCGACGCGGGTACCCATCGCCGGCTGTGCAGCGTCGGACTCACCCTCGATGAGCGCGTCTTCCCCAAGCCGGACCTGACTCCGCAGCAGGAGTTCGACGACTTCCTGCGGCGCTTTCCGGATATCGCGGAACAGTTCCGCAGCGCGAAAGCGGTCCGGCCGTGGGTCGATACCGGCCGGCTCCAGTACTCCGCGACCCGTACGGTCGGCGACCGCTACTGCCTGACCAACACGCTGGAGGTCGTCAACGCCCTCGCCTGGCGTCTGATCGAGGCGTCCCGGGACGACGACTGGTCGACCGAGCGGTTCGCCTACGTCGACGCGCTCCAGCAGGGCCTGTTCGACGTGCACGACCACCTCGTCTACTGCTCCTTCGTCGGCTTCCGCCACTACGACCTGTGCAACGCGGTGGTCCGGGTGTGGAAATCGACCAGCATCCTGCCCACCATGACCGTCGAGAAGGCGCTCCGCACGTTCCTGAAGACCGGCGACGCGCAGGTCTTCCTCGACCTGGAGAGGACCGAGACGCCCGGCCTCCCCGACCCGGTCGGCAAGGACATCACCCGGCTGCTGGAGTTTCACCCGGCACACCTGCCAGGCGGTCGAGTGCGGAGAACTGGCCGCCGACCACGCCGCGGCTGCGCTGTTCGCCTGGATCCACGATGCCGCGTTCCTGCCGGCACCGTTCGAACTCGGCCTACCGGACAACCGGTACTTCGAGGCGACACCGCATCTGCTCGAGCGGGAGGGGGAGTGGGCCGGACCGAGGCGCCCGAGCACATGAGGCAGCTCTTCCGGTAGGCGGCCCGGGCGAGGGTACGGGTCAGCCCGCACCCTCGCCGCGCGGTCATCCGTCAGTCTCAGACCTCCCACAGTTAGCCTCGATTCGCGGGAAGCAGTTTGAGGTCCGTCGTCACTGTGGCGTGGGCCGGTGCGGTCCGAAATCCGCAGGTCAACGGCGATTGCGCTTCCGTGGAGGCCTCGACCTCATCTGATCTTTCGGAACCAGGTCC
>WNGR01002916.1_pt1 | contig 26875 bp, 19 predicted proteins | sample 5407581 | NCBI WGS metagenome assembly WNGR01 (sample SAMN13153383, study PRJNA577476) | soil metagenome | isolation source: 80 cm soil or saprolite under Garry oak tree replicate 2 | place: USA:California | collected 2016-06-15
TGGGGCCGACGATTTCCTTGGCCAGCGTATGGCGGCCGTCGTATAAGTCGGCCGCCGCGGCGCACGTCACCCCCGGCAGCGAAATCGAGGTGCCGAGGAGTCCGGAGCCCTGCATCCCCACGCCCACCATCCCGAACCGGACAGTGTCGCTGGGGGCGACTGCGCGGAACTTGAACGGCTTCACAGCGAGCGAGACGCCGGCGGCAGCGGCGCCCATCTCCAGGAATTCACGGCGGGACCAGGTCGGTTTCTTCATGGCGACTCCTGAGGTGCGGGTTTGAGCAGTCTATTATGCCTGCGTGGCGGGCAGTGAGCCACCGATCGCATCCACCTCTCGTCCTAACTCGAGAATCTGCTCCCGGATCGCTCGGCGCTCGGCTGTCAGGCGCAGGAATGCACGGCGGCGAAAGAGGAAGATGCCCAGCGCCCGCGTCGCGCCAATCACGCGATCGAGCCGTTCCGCGAATTGCAATGCCACGTACCCCGTGAGGGGTAGCACCGGCGCCACGAGCGCGGCGGCCCAGGGGCCCCGCCACAGCCACACCGCCACGACGAGCGCCGCCCACGTGATAGGGAAGAGTAGCATCGCGGCGAGCAGTTTGACTGTCGCGAGCGCATCCTCCTTCTCTTTCGTTATTCCGGTGGCGACCCAATCAACGACCCAGTAGGCCGGGTAATGCACCACCAGGCCGACGACGGCGACCGGGAGTCCGAGCATCAGGAATAGCACGCTCTTCACCGCGTACGTGATGACGCGTATCCACGCGTAGCTCCGCGGCGCGAGCTGTTTCGCGTCCAAACCAGCGGCCGCGAGTGCTGCTGCATGGCGCTCGAGCCGCCCTTGGAGCGCAGCGACTCGTTCGGGCCAACGCTGACGCACCACCTCATATCCCGCAAGGAACCGGCGGCGTTGTGCGAACTCGTCCTCGAGCGACGCCGGCGCGCTCGTCGCGTCGTCAGCGGCGCTGAAGATGCGCTGCGCTCGCGCGATGAGCGCATGCACCTCCCCTGCATCGGCCTCGAGCGTGACTGCCCGCAACGCACTCCCAAGCCGTTCGGTGAGTTGCAGCACCGGCTCGGGCGGCGGCTCGGCTCCCGGCTGCAGCGGGATTCGCTCCACCGGCAACGGATCTCCGAAATGCAGCAGCGCCGCAGTGCGGAAGGTCTTCTTGGCCCGGTAATACAGGCCCGCCGGCACGATCTCCAGCGCCACGTCCGGCGGCAACGCAGCGGCAGCGCCGAGTGCGATACGGGCGGTGCCGGTCTTGAGTGGTCGTAGCTTTGGGTCGCTGTGGGAGGTGCCCTCGGGGAAAATGGCGATCGTGCCGCCACGCACGAGGACGGCACGCGCCGCCTCAAACGTCTGCGCATTCTTCGCAAGATCGGACCCCGCATCCTGGCGGCGGTGGACGGGGATCGCCTCGAACGCCCGCGCGATCGCGCCGATCACCGGCATACTGAAGAGCGGGGCCTTCGCGAGGAAGGATACGCGGCGCGGCGCGAGACACAGGAGAAACGCGGGATCGATGAGTCCGTTCGGGTGGTTGAGCACGAAAATGACGGGGCCTGCCGCGGGCACCCGCGCGACGCCGGTGACTTCGATGCGGCGGAAGAAGATCCGCAGCACCAGGCGGAGCAGCGGACGCAATACCGTCCTCATGCGACCAGCGCCACCGCCCGCGATTCGCGCCACGCCGCGTACGTCCAAATTGCCCCGCTCACCATGATCGCGACAGGAATGATCAGCATCGCCTGCGCCAGCGAGCGGGCGTCCGAGATCGCGCCGACCAAGGCGGGGGACGGCACGTCTCCCAGGATGTGGATCGTGAAGATGCTCAACGCCACCGCCGTCGCGCGCATGTGGGGCGACACGGCGTTCACGATCGCCGAGTTGATCGGCCCCGTCGATGCGAACAGACACAGCTCCGCTACGATGATCGCGACCCAGTACAGAGCCGGAGCCCGTGCGGCGAGAGCCACGAAGGTGAGGGGTGCCGCGACCAAAGTGACACCGCCCGACAGCCACATGTACGCCTGCTTCGAAACGCGCAGCAGCCGGTCACCCACCCATCCGCCGCCATAGGTTCCGAGGAATCCGGTGACCACGACGATCGCGCCGAACTGCACTGTTGCCCGCGCTTTGGGGATGCCGCGCACGCGCTCGAGAAACGAAGGCATCCAGAACGCCAGCGCACCGATCGCGAACGTATAGGCGGCGTACCCCAAGACGGTGCGCATGTAAGGACGATTCCGGAGCAGCACCGCGTACGCCGCTCTGGTCGCGCGGCCGAGCGAGAGTCCGTGGGCGCCTGGTGGAGGCGCGCTCTCCGGTTCCTGCGCTCCCCGCTGCGGCTCGTACAGCCGCCTCGCGAGCACTGCGAGGACGAGCCCCGGGAACCCCGCGACCCAGAACGCCGGCCGCCAGCCGAAGTAGTGGTCCATGAGCCCCCCCACCATGTAGCCCAGCGCTGAGCCGATCGGAATGGCGGCGAAGAAGATCGCGAAGACCCGCCCCCGCCGCTCGCGCGGGAAGTAGTCCGCGAGCAGCGCCGGCGACATCGTCCCGTACGCCGCCTCGCCGATCCCCACTGCCGCGCGGGCCACAAACAACGACGCGAAGTTCCACGCGAAACCCGCCGCCGCGGTCGCCAGGCTCCACACGCCGACGCCGAGAGCGATCAGGCGCGTTCGCCGGCGGGTGTCGCCGAGCGAACCGAATAACGGCGCGGCGAGCATGTACACGATGATGAACCCGGTCATGAGCGACCCGAGCTGCGTGTCGGAGAGCTGGAGCTCCGAGTGCTTCATGCTTTCCGCCAGCGCCGCGACGATCCACCGGTCCAGGTAGTTGAACAGGTTGATCAGCGTGAGTACCACGAGCCCCACGCGGGCCGTGCGCGCGAAATCGTGAGACGCGGTGGGAATCATGAGAGCCCGACAAGCATACGCGCCGCGCTGCCGGTCGGCTACCGAGGCTTGCCAACGTCGGGAAACGCCTGCAACGTCGTGACGTGGAGCCGAGGCCCTGGCACAAGTCCTACGAAGCCGGTGTGCCGCCAGCACTCGATTTCGAGCCGCTCACGGTGCCGCACTTCCTGGCCCGCGCGGCCGCCCAGCACGGCGAGACGATCGCCGTCATCTACTTCAATCGACGGCTTACCTACAAGCAACTCAAGGACCACGTCGACCGGTTCGCGACCGCGCTGGCGGGACTCGGTGTCGCGCGCGACACCCGCGTCGCCATCCAGCTCCCCAACATTCCCCAGACGGTGATCGCCTACTACGCGACGCTCTCCTTGGGTGCGCAGGTGGTCATGACGAATCCCCTGTACACGCCTCGCGAGCTGGAGCATCAGTGGTCCGACGCCGGGTGCCGCGTCGCCGTCGTCACCGATTTCCTGTACGCCAACCGGATTCAGGCCGCGCGGGAGCGGCTCCCGATCGAGCACTACATCGTCGCGTCCATTCCGGACTACATGCGCTATCCGCTGAAGTTCTTCGCGCGCCGCAAGCTCGCGCACGCCGACCCGCCGCGAGTGGCAAGGGTAGCACCCGAGCCCGGCGTGCATGACTTCCTGAAACTCGTGAAGGAGACGAAGCCCGCTCCCCTGCCGGCGGCCCCACGCCCCGATGACCTCGCCGTGTTGCAGTACACGGGGGGCACGACCGGCGTCTCCAAGGGCGCGATGCTCACGCACGGCAACCTGTCCGCGAACCTGCAGCAGTCGCGGGCGTGGTTCACCGGACTCGAAGAGGGGAAGGAGGTCTTCCTCACGACACTGCCGTTGTTCCATTCGTTCGGGATGACCGCGGCCATGAACTTCCCCGTCAGCATCCCCGGCACGATGGTTCTGATCCCCGATCCGCGGGACGTCAAGGCGATCGTGCGTGCCATCGCCACGCACCACGTCACCTTGCTGCCCGCCGTGCCGCCCATCTTCAACGCGATCCTCAATTACCCGAAGATCGGCGACGTCGATTTGAAGAGTGTGAAGCGCTGCTTTTCCGGTTCCGCAGCGATGGCGGAGGACGTGCTGCGGCGCTTCGAGGAGCTCACGGGCTCGCGCATCGTCGAAGGATTCGGGCTGTCCGAGGCGTCGCCCGTGACGCACATGAATCCACTGAACGGCCTGCGCAAGCCCGGAACCATCGGCGTCCCGATCCCCGATACGGACTCGCGGACGGTGAGCGTGGACGACGGGGTCACCGAGACCCGAACGGGGGAGCCAGGGGAGCTGATCATCCGCGGGCCGCAGATCATGCGTGGGTACTGGAACATGCCGGACGAGACAGCGCTGGTGCTGCGTGACGGCTGGCTATACACCGGAGACCTCGCCGTCATCGACGCGGACGGTTTCCACAAGATTGTCGGCCGGAAAAAGGAGATGATTGTCGTCTCCGGCTACAAGGTGTTCCCCGACGAAGTCGACGGGGTGTTGATGGCCCACCCCGCGGTGCTCGAAGCGGCGACGATCGGCGTGCCGGATCCGAAGCGCGGCGAACTCGTGAAGTCGTTCGTGGTGTTGAAGCCCGGCTCTCAGGCTACGGTTGCGGAGGTGCTCGCGTTCTGCCGGGAAAACCTTGCCGCGTACAAAGTGCCGCGCGCCATCGAATTCCGCGGCGAGCTTCCCAAGAGCGGTGCCCTGAAGATTCTCCGGCGGAAGCTCGTGGAGGAGGAGCTGGCAAAGACGCCGCAATAACACCCCACGATGCCGCAAAAACGCCCTAACAAGGGCAGGCCGCTCCTGCCAATGTTGTGGCGCGATTTCAGGCGAGGGCGGGTGGGGAAGGCGGGCGAGTTAAGCGTGCACGAACATCGAGAGGTGCTCCGACAGGCCGGCATTGCGCTCAACGGCCGCCTCGTGACCCTGTGGGAGATCTCGGCCGACTCCGAAGCCGTGCCTCTGTTCAGTGGGGTCGCGAACCCCGCGCCGCAGGACCTCCGTCTCAATCTCGATCGCACGCTCCGCCAGTGGGGAGCGCCCATCATCCGGCACAGTCGCTGGATCGGCTGTCGCCTGGATGACGGGGACCACTGGTGCGTCGCTCCGGTCCGCACCCGCCCAGCCGCTCCCCCGCCCCACGGGATCGAGCGGCGCAGCCGCGAGCGCCTGGTCCTCGAGCTCGCGGGGTTGAGTCTGGGCTCGCTCGGCGCAGCGGCGGAGGCGGCGCGTTCCCGTCTGCCGCCGGGTGATGCGTTGTGGGAGCTGGCCCGCCAGCCGAGTGTCATCGCGCACGAGGTGGGTAATCCGCTCACGGTGGCACTGGGGCACCTCGATCTCAGCGTCGAGGCGATCCGAGAAACCCATGCGCTGGATCCGCGCTTCCGCTATCAGCTGCTCGACGATCTGGGGCATGTCGCCCAAGGCATCGAACAGGCGGCGGACTATCTGCGGTCCATTCAAGACCGGCCATTCGGCAGCGCGACGAAGCTCGTCCGCTTCGACGTCACGCCGGTGGTCCGCTCCTGCGTCACCCTCGAACGGCCACTGGCCCGCAAGCGCGAGGTCACCCTCGAGTGGCAGTCGGCGGTGGATTCGCTCTATCTCGTCGGAGACGCAGGCGCGCTGTATCAGGTGCTCACGAACCTGATCCGCAACGCCGTCGACGCGAGTCAGCCTCGCACGGTCGTCTCGGTCACCCTGGAACGCGCCGGTGAGACGCTGCGGCTCGCGGTACGTGATCGGGGCGCCGGCATCGCTCCGCAGCATCGGAAACGCATTTTCGAGCCGGGGTTTACGACCAAGGCGCCGGGAAAGGGCTCGGGCATCGGCCTCGCGGTCGTCCAGGAGATTACGCAGAACATGTTTGGCGGGACCATCACGCTAGAATCGACGCTCGGCGTCGGTAGCACGTTCACCTTGGCGTTGCCGATTCCGCCGCAACGGCACTAAGCGACACAGGCGCTTCGTCATAAAGTGGCTCCGGGTACGTGGTTGCCCTCGCGAAACGGGCGACAGAGTGTGCGATGTGTCACTCCCTCGGGGACGGAACAGCGTTACGATTGTCCCCGTTTCGCATCTTAAATAGTTCCCTTTTAGTTCCGGCGTCCGACCACGGGATTCGCGCCCCCCCCCGCGATACGGCTGCCGCCCATGTCCTTGCACGGGGCTGCATGCACCCCAGTGGTACGGTCGCGCCCAGGCGGCCAGCTACGTGGCGACTCGCCGTTATGGCGCTGTTCCTTTCGGGAGCAGCGTTCGCATGCGTGTTGTCTGATGCCCTCACCGGCCCCAAGACCGCCGCCGTCGCCCTCCGCTTTACCGGGGACTCCGTGCTCGTGGTGGGCGACACCGTCGCCTTCGGCGTCACGGCCGAAATCGATGGCACCCCGCTGGCAGCGCCGCGTTTTCGCTTCACGATCGAGGATACGCTCGTGGCTTCCCGCACCGCCTCCGGCGATTCGATCGTCGGGCGGGGGCGCGGTCGCACCCACCTCATCGCCGCGCTGACCAGCCCGCTGTTGCCCCAACCGGCAACGTTGACCGTGGCCCTCGACGTCGTGGTCGGGGCCGTGACGGTCGTTCCCGCGAACGACACTCTCACCAGCATCGAGGACACGCTGGTCTTGGCGGCGCCGGCGTTCGACGCGCATGGCCTCCCGATCGGCGGCGTTGCCCCCGCGTGGGTCTCTTCGGATACGACGATTGCCGCCTTTGTTGCCCCCGGCCGTTTGGTCGCGCGGCGCAACGGCCAAGTGATGGTGCGGGCGCTGGTCGACAACGACACGGGGACGGCCAGCGTGATGGTGGCGCAGCGCCTCGCCCGGTTGCAGGCGTCGCCGTCCGTGCTTGTCTTGAGTGCGTTGACGGCCGAATCCACCGTCGCGGTCAGCGGCCTCGACGCGCGCGGCCATCCGCTGAGCGGGGTGCCGATCAGCTGGGCCAGTGAAGCCTCTACGATTGCCTCGGTGACCCCCGGGGGCCGTGTCCGCGCGGTCGACAATGGGACGACACGGATTTTCGCACAAAACGGGACGCTGCGCGACACGGTGACGACGATCGTCGAACAGCGGGCGACGCAGATCGTGATTCGGCCCGATCCCGTGCCGGCGATTGTGTCCCTGGGTGATCAGGTCTCCCTGACCGCGAGCGCAACGGACAGTCTCGGCTTCGTGGTGACGGTGCCGAACAAGACGCCCGGATGGGCGACGCTAGATCCAACGATCGCGACCGTGGACCGCAATGGTCTTGTGACTGGCGTGGGCGTGGGGAGCGGTCGCGTCGTGGCGGTCATGGACGCGGCGCGCGATACCGCCGCCGTTGCCGTCGGCGATCTGCCCGCCTCCGTCGTGGTCCAGCCGGCGAGCGCCACGCTGGCGAGCGTGAAGGACACGCTGCTGCTATCCGCGACGGTGCGAAACAGCCGGGGCAACCTGATTCAGAACCCCGTGATCACCTGGCGCGCCTCCGACACCACGATCACGCGAGTGGATACCGCGCCGCGCCCGCTCGCGGTGGCGGTCCGCGCCGGGACCACGCGCATCGTCGCGGTGGCGGGCAGCGTCGCGGATACGAGCGTCGTCACCGTGACGAACGCGCCTGTGTCTCTCGATATCACCCGGGCCGCCGACACGCTCACCAGTATCTGGGACTCGCTGCCGGTTCCGGCGGTGATCCTCAACGCGCGGGGCGACAGCCTCGCCTCGACGTCGGTGCAGTGGTCGAGCGATGCGCCGTTCGTGGGCAGCGTCGACGGCGCGGGACTCGTCGTCGCCCGGGATACCGGCCGAGCCGTCGTGCGCGCGAAGTACGCGATCGCACCGGGAGACACACTGCGGGATTCGATCGCCATCCGGGTGTTCAATCTCCCGGCATCGATCGTGCTGAGCGACGACCGCGACACGCTGACCGCCGTGGGGCAATCACTCAGCTACAGTGGCGCAGTGCGGAACGCGCGCGGCAATCCGATCGGCGGGTATACGATCGCCTGGTCGTCGACCAACCCCGCCGCCGTCAGCGTTTCGCCCGGCGGCGGCGCGACCGCAACGGGCTTCGGCGCCGCGTTCGTGATCGGCCAGGCCGGCGGCCTGGCCGACACCGTGATAGACGTCGTCGTCAACCCCACGCGACTGATCGTCGACAACGGGATCGCGATTGCCCCGCGGTTTGGCACGCGCAAGCGGCCGTATGCGCGCATCGGCGACGGGGTCAGCGCCGCCGATGTGGACGATACTGTCTTGGTGCGAAGAGGCACGGCGCCATACGCGGAGACCGTGGCCCTCACGCGGCGCGTGACGCTCCTCGGCGACGATTCGGCGTTCGCCGCGAGCGTGCCGAGCGATCCGCTGCTGCTGCCGCTCCTGTCGCACGATACCGGTGCGGCGGGAATCACGGCTTATACGGCGGCGACGGTCGTCATCAAGAATCTCGCGCTGCGGCATACGATCGCCGGGCCGGCCATCGATGCCCGCCAGGCGGATCTGCGCGTCGCGCGCTTCTACGTCAATCCACCGGGGACGGTGGCGGCTCGGATCGGCCGGGGGATCGCGCTCGACAGCGCCACGTCGTCGGCTGCCAGCATTACCAGTAGCGAGATTCGTTCCGTGAAGGGTTACGGGATTCGCGTGCGCGATGGCACGGGCGTCGTGGTCGACACGGTCTACATCGAATCGGTGGACTCGCTGCCCGGCGTCGAGGCCGGCGCGGGGATCCGCATCCTGCGCGGCAGCGCCAATGCCGTGCGCCACGCGACGATTCGCGGCACCCAGGGTCCGGCCATCCTGGTCGACTCGAGCGCGGGCGCCACGCTCGCCGCGAACGATCTCGCGGGCCGCCAGCGGCTGGCGCTCGTCCGTTGGAGCACGGGAGCGACGATTCAGGGGAATCTGCTCGACACGCGGCCGCTGGGCTTGAATGGCGAGGTCTACTCCGGCGGGACCCTCTTCGAATGGGCCGGGCTCGAAATGCAGTCGTCGTGGCAGGCGCTGGTGACGGGCAACAGCTTCCGCGACGTCGCGCGCGCAGACCAGGATCCGTACAACGCGATGCGCTTTGTCCTCGTGCGCAACCCGTCGTTCCCCCTCCAGCCCGGGGCGCAGGTTTCCAGTAACACCGCGATCGGCAGCCGCAGCGGCATTCGATCGGAGAACTCGAACCTCACCATTCAGGGCTCTCGCTTCGACAGCACGCTGTCCGGCGTGATCGGCACGGGCAGCGACGTCCTCACATTGCAGGACGACACCCTCAACGTCACGCTGCAGGGCGGCTGCGTTCAGGCAACCAGCGCGGGCGCGATCACGCTGACCACTAGCTGGTTCCAGCGCTGCACCGCTGCTGCCGCGCAGGCAGTGTGGGTCAGCGGCGGATTCTTCCGCGTGCAGCAATCTTCGTTCATGGACAATCGGGCCGCTCTTGCGTTTTCGGGGACCAGCTTTATTGCCACGGCGAACACGATATCCGGCGCGGGATTCACACCGGTGCCCGGCGACACGCTGGTGGCACGGGCGGCGCTCGATGCGACGGCACCCTTCATTAGCGTGGTACAAAACAGCGTGACCGGACACCGCTACAGTGCCGGGATTCGCGCTGAAGGAGGATCCTTCAGCGCGCGGCTGGACTCGAATCTCGTTTCGACCAACACCATTGGCCTGCGTCTGGGGTCATTGTCCAGTTTCAGTGCGCGCGACAATGACATCTTCGACAACGCGCCGGCGGGTGTCCTCAACGAGGTCGGCGCCTCGATCTCCATGCTGCCGACATGGTGGGGAGATGCGCGCGGGCCGCGCCGCCTCGCCGACCCCACGGCGACCGGCGATAGTCTGGCGGGCAACGTCAGCGCGCCCAGTTGGAATGCCGCGCCCCTGACTGGTGGAAGCACTGGCGTTGCAGCGCACAGTGTGCGTGGCGACGGACAAACCGGTCTCCGCGGGGTCGCGCTGTCCAAGGCTTTCACCGTGCGCGTCGTCGACCCCGCTGGACATCCTGTAGCGGGAGTGCAAGTGACGTTCAAGGTCACGGGCGGCGGCGGCAACTTCGGCGGGTCCGGCCAGGTGAAGATCACGACGAACGCAAGTGGTTTGGCGGAGGCGACCTTGACGCTCGGGGCTTCACCGGGGACTAACACGGCAACCGCGACCGCGCCTGGTGTAAATACGCTCACGTTCACCGCGACCGGCACGTGACGCGCTGCCCGCGCTGTGCCGCGCAGGTGCCGGTCGGCTTGCGGTTCTGTGGCTTTTGCGGAGCCGCAATCGCCGATTCCACTTCGGCGACCGTCGCTTTGATCGCGCAACACGAAGATCCGCTGCTGGCGCAAATTCGTGTCGTGCTCGGCGGCGAGTATGAGATCGAGCGCGAATGCGGCCGGGGCGGCATGGCCGCGGTGTTCAAGGCGCTCGACGTGTCGCTGCGCCGGCCCGTCGCGCTCAAGGTCATGTTGCCGGCTGCCTCCAACGGCGGCGCGGTCGCGGACCGGCTGCGGCGCGAAGCGCGCCGCGCCGCGGCGCTCGACCACCCCAACATCGTGCCGATCTTCCAAGTCGGGGAAGCGGGCGGCGTCCACTACATCGTGATGAAGTTCATCGAGGGACGCTCGCTCGACGCGATCGTCGAGGATCAGGGCGCCCTCCCGATTGCCGTGGTCGTCGCGGTGCTGCGGGCCATCGCGAGCGCGCTGGCGTATGCGCACGAACGCGGCACCGTTCACCGCGACATCAAGAGCTCGAACATCCTGATCGATCAGGAAGGGCGCGTCTACGTCTCCGACTTTGGCCTCGCCCGCGCGGCGGAGGATTCGAAGGTGACGCCCAGTGGCGCGGTCATGGGGACGCCGCAGTTCATGAGCCCCGAGCAGTGCGCCGGTGCCGCGGTTGGTCCGCAAGGCGATCAGTATTCCCTGGGGATCGTCGGATTCCAAATGTTGGCCGGCGAAGCGCCGTTCGAGGCGAGCTCGGTATTGGCCGTCGTGCAACACCAGTACTTCACGCCGCCGCCGGACCTCCGCAGTGTGCGCGCCGATGTCCCCGACGCGCTCCTGGCGATCATCACGCGCCTGGTCGCGAAGGATCCGGCGCACCGGTTCACCAACACGTCCGACCTCGTCACCGCCCTCGAAGCCCTGCCGTTCTTTTCCGAGGATCAGCGGGTCGCGAAAGACATCCTGCGGCGGCTGGCGCGCGGCTATCACGTCCCGATCGTCGAAACCGGAGTCCTTCCGCCGCTGCCGGACGCCCGCGACTCCCGTGCGGCAGCCGGCGTCGCCGCCCCACGATCGCTGCGGCAACCTCGCGTCCTGGTGCCACTTGGCCTCGGAGCCGTGGTGCTGATCTCGGGCGCGTGGTTCGCCATACAGGCGACGCGAGCGGAGACGCCCGCGCCAGTGGCAAGCGCGGCCGCGCCGCCGCTGGTCTCACCAGCTCCCGCGCCGGCTCGTCCCCGGCTCGCGGCGAATCCTCCGCGCGCCGCGACATTCGGTCCACCGGGCCGCGTGCGTTTGCGCACGGACCCGGCGGACGCCGTCATCTACATCGATGATCGCCAGGTGGGGGTGGGGACAGCCTTCGATGTCGCGGTACCGTCAGGAACACGCCGCCTGCGGATCAAGGCGCCCGGGTCGGCGACCTTCGACACGACATTCCACGTTGTTGCCGGCAACACGACGCGGCTTGGCCTCATCACCCTCCGGGATCTGCCTTGAGACACGCCGTCCTCGCCGGACTGCTGCTCGTGCTTCCGGGACCGGCGGTCGCGCAGGGCAACACCGCCGACCAGTTGGAGCAGGCGGCGCGCTATCACGCGGCCCTGGACGTCGAGCGCGAGCTGGTCCTGCTCAGGCGCATCATTTCGCCGAATTCGCCCTTCGTGGTCACACATGAGCAGCGCGTCCTCGCCTACAAGTACCTCGGCGCGGCGCTCGTCGTGCTCGGGCAGCGAGACTCCGGCATCGTGTACTTCCAGGCCGCACTCGAGCGAGACCCCTTCGTGGACCTGGAGCCGCAGAAGTTTACGCCGGCCGAGCTGGCCGCGTTCAGCGACGCAAAACGGTTGACCTTCGGCCTGGGCATCCGAGCCATCGCGTTCGACACGATCGATCCACGCACCGAGCGGCTGGGCTTCACGGTGCTCACGACACACGCCGCGGACCTGCGCGTCGAGCTGCGGAGCGCCGACGCTCAGGCAGGTGTGGTGCTGTATCAGGGCATCACCGACGGACCCCGCGAGCTGCGGTGGGACGGCTTGCTCGCGGATGGCCACTTGGCCGCGACCGGACGCTACGAACTGCTCCTGTCCGGCGTCAGCCAGCTGACGCATCGGCCGGACTCCGCGCGTCTGTATTTCAGCATCCAGCAAGATCACGCGCCGCTCGAGGACACCCTGGCGGCGCTTCGACCCGAGGACCTCCTGCCGGAGCAACATCCCGCGGCGATGGCTCGCACGGAGCTCTTCAAGGGTCTGGGCATCGCGGCCGCGGCCCTCGTCGTTCCACGAACGGTGGCGAACGGTCAGCTGCACGGCGGTGGGCGCACATTTGCGGACGGCATCGCGGTTACCGCCTCTGTGGCGGGCATTGGGGGTTTCATTTTTCGCCAGCGGCATCGTGAGATTCCGGCCAACATCGCGGCGAATGCGGAGCGCCGCGCGCAGCGGGCGGCCGCCAACGGCGCAATCCGCGATCGCAACCAGACACGGCTCGCTCAAGCGCGGCTGATCGTCGCACCGGCCGCCGGAGTCGGCCCGTGATGCCGAGGGTGTCGGGACCCGCATTGGCGATCCTGGTGGCCGTCCCTGCTCTAGCGGCCGGGCAGGTCTCCGTGCAGGGCGGTCTGCTTGTCGGGCGTGCCGAGCATCGTGTCGTCGACGCCGGCACGCTCGTGGCGGCGTCGGGCACGCTGTTCGGCGGCGCGCTGGCGGTGACAATGGGCGAGCGGTTTGAGATTCATGGCGAGGCGCTAGGAGGCCCGCTCACGAGTGCAGCGACGCCGAGCCTGGAAGACCACGACGTCGCGGAGGCGCAAATCAGCGGCGGGATGAAAGTACGCCCATGGCTCATCCTGGAGAGCGGGCTCAGCTTCCGCAGTTTTGCCAATTCATTGGCCCGACAGCACTGGACCACGTGGCGGATCGGCGCGGAAACGCGCGTGCCGCTTGGGTTTGAAAATGTGACGGCGGTCTTGCGCGGGTACTGGATTCCGCTCGTGTCCGTCAGCGGCCTCTCTAGTCCGGATGTCGGACTTGCCGCGGGCGTCGGCGTGGACTGGCGGGGACGCCGCCTGGACATCAGCGCGCTGTACACGCTTGAGCGCTACGACTTCGCGCCGAGCAATGGCGCGCAGCGGTTGGAAGAGCTGTCCACCTTCCGTGTGCGGGTCGGGATGTGGTGGCCGCGCACCGGCAGAGCAAAGCACTCGGCTTAAATCCGGATTAGCGCGCCGGATAGGTGCCGAGAACCCGAATGCTGGACGTGAACGCCCGCAATTCCTCGAGTGCCCCGCTGATGCCCTCACCAGTGACGACGACATCGAGATAGAACAGGTACTCCCACGGCCGTCCCGGAAGCGGCCGCGATTCGATCTTGGTCAGGTTCAAGCCGCGCGCCGCGAACACGCCCAACGCCCGATGGAGCGTGCCGGGCGTGTTGCCCAGCGAGAGCATCAACGACGTCTTGTTCGCCTGCTCGCGCGGCGCCGGATCAGCGGCGATTACGAGAAATCGGGTGTAGTTCTCGGCGTGATCCTCCAACCCCTCCGCGAGCACGTCGGCCCCGTAGAGCTCGGCGGCGAGTTTCGAGGCGATGGCCGCATCGGCGTCTACCTCGCCTGACATCACATCGCGCACACTGCCGGCGGTGTCGTACGCCGGCACGGCAACGACATCGGGGTGCGTCAGGAAAAAGTGCCGACACTGCGCCAGCGCGACGGGGTGCGAGGCGACTCGACGAATCTGCGGCAGCGTAGTGCGCGGCCGGGCGATCAGGCAATGACGGATCCGCAATTCGGTTTCGGCGACGACGTGCAGCGCGTGCGCGCTCAGCAGGTCGTAGTTCTCGTGCACCGACCCGGCGAGCGTGTTTTCGATCGGGACGATCCCACGGGTCGCCTCGCCCGTCTCGACCGCCCGAAACAGCTCAACGAACGTGGGGCACGGTACGAGCCGCAGTACGGGCCCATGGATCTCGAGAGCCGCGGCGTGACTGAACGATCCCGCCTCGCCCTGGATGGCAACGGCGTCAGGCATCCGTCACCGCGCCCTGACTGCTGCTCGACACGAGGCGGGCGTATTTCGCCAGCACGCCGGATGTGTACCGCGGCGCCGGCTCTTTCCAGCGCGATCGCCGAGCCGCGAGGTCGCGCTCGGCAACGCCGATATGCAGCTCGCGCCTGCCCGCGTCGATCGTGATGGCGTCGCCTTCCTGCACCAGCGCCAGTGGGCCGCCGAGCGCCGCTTCCGGCGCGACGTGCCCCACGACCAGGCCGTGCGTTCCACCCGAGAAACGGCCATCGGTGACAAGGCCGACCGCCTCCCCGAGGCCGGCACCGACCAGGGCCGCCGTCGGCGCCAACATCTCGCGCATCCCCGGCCCACCCTTCGGCCCCTCGTAGCGAATCACGATGACATCGCCCGCGTGAATGCTCCCCGCGAGAATGGCGGCCAGACACGCCTCCTCCGAGTCGAACACGCGCGCGGGACCCGTGATCGCGTGCGCGCCATGCCCGCTGACTTTCGCGACCGCGCCCTCAGGCGCGAGGTTGCCACGCAGGATCACGATGTGTCCCTGTGGGGCGAGCGGCCGATCCCACGGACGGATCACGTCCTGGTCGGGCGATGGGCGCACCGGGACACCCTGCACCACCTCGCCGACGGCACGCCCGTCGATCGTCAGCGCGTCGCCGTGCAGCACGCCATTCGCCAGCAGAATTCGCATCACCTGCGGAATCCCACCGGCGCGATGCAGATCGGTCGTGACGTAGCGTCCCGACGGTTTGAGGTCGCACAGCACCGGCACGCGCTTGCGGATCGCCTCGAAGTCCTCGAGCGCGAGCGGCACGCCCGCGGCGCGGGCAATCGCCAGAAGGTGGAGCACGGCATTCGTGGATCCGCCGATTGCCATGACGACGGCGATGGCGTTCTCGAACGCCTTGCGCGTGAGGATATGGCGCGCCAGGCGCCGCGCCCGCACGGCGTCGGCCAGCACCGCCGCCGAGCGCGCGGCGCTGTCCGCCGTCTCCTGATCCTCGGCGGCCATCGTGGACGAGCCCGGCAGGCTCATTCCCATCGCCTCGATGGCCGCCGACATCGTGTTCGCCGTGAACATGCCGCCGCACGATCCCGCACCGGGACAGGCCCGGCGCTCGATCTCGAGCAGCTCGTCCTGCGGCATGCGCCCCGCGCCGGCCGCGCCGACCGCCTCGAACACACTCACGACCGTCAGATCGCGCCCCGCGTGATGCCCCGGCTTGATCGTGCCGCCGTAGACGAAGATCGCGGGAATATCGAGCCGCGCGATGGCGATCATCGCGCCGGGCATGTTCTTGTCGCAGCCGCCGATCGCGAGCAGCCCGTCCATGCGCTGCGCGCCGCACGCCGTCTCGATCGAATCGGCGATCACCTCCCGCGACACGAGCGAGTAGCGCATCCCCTCGGTGCCCATCGAGATGCCGTCGCTGACGGTGATCGTCCCGAATGTCTGCGGCATGGCGCCGGCCTGCCGCAGCGCCTGCTCGGCGCGGCGCGCCAACCGGTCGAGGCCTGAGTTGCACGGCGTGATCGTGCTGTGCGCGCTCGCGATGCCAATGATCGGCTTCGCGAAGTCGCCGTCCGTGAACCCTACCGCGCGTAGCATGGCGCGGTTGGGCGCGCGCTCGAGACCCTCGGTGATGGCGCGGCTGCGGAAGTTGTCGCTCACGACAGTCCCTCGAGGGCCGCGGCGACCACGCCCTCGGCGACCCGGGCGCCCATCTCCGTGGTGCCGATCCTGGGCTCGCCGGGCAGGGCGATGTCCTGGGTGCGGGCGCCCGCGTCGAGCGCGGCGGCCACGGCATCGTCCACACTGTCTGCCGCGTCCACGAGCTTGAGGCCGTGGCGGAGCAGCAGCGCGACCGTCGCAATCGCGCCGAGCGGATTCGCGACGTCACGGCCGGCGAGCGGGGGCGCGGACCCGTGGACCGGCTCGAACAGCCCCGGACCGGTGCCGAGCGATGCGGAGGGCAGCAAGCCGAGCGAGCCCACCAGGACCGCCGCTTCGTCGCTGAGGATGTCGCCGAACATGTTCTCGGTCAGCACGACGTCGAGGGAGGCGGGGTCGCTCACCAGACGCATCGCGGTCGTATCGACGTAAGAGTGCTCGAGGCGCACGTCCGGATACAAGCGGGCGACCTCCGTCACGGTCTCCCTCCAGAGCTGTGACACCTCGAGCACGTTGGCCTTATCGACCGAAGTGACAAGTCGCCGGCGGGCCCTCGCGGCATCGAATGCGACGCGCGCGATGCGCTCGATCTCGGCGGTCGTATAGACAAGGGTGTTCACGGCCCGCGTGCGCTCGCGGCCGCGCGGTTCACCGTAATACAGTCCGCCGGTCAGCTCGCGGACGACCAGCACGTCGACGCCGCGCAGCCGGTCCGCCTTGAGGGGCGAGCAGGCCGCGAGCGCCGGGTGAACGGCGACCGGTCGCAAGTTCGCATAGACGTTGAGCAGCTTGCGGAGCGCGAGCAGCCCCGTCTCGGGGCGGAGCTCGCGCGGCGCGCCGTCCAGCGCGGGATCACCAACGGCCCCGAGCAGCACGGCGTCGCTGCGTAGGACGGCCGCCTTGGTCTCGGGTGGCAGGGGGTTCTTCGCCACGGCGACCGCTGCGGCACCGATCGGGAAGGTCTCGAGCGCGAAGCGCAGGTCGAAGCGCTCCCCCACGGCCTCGAGCACGCGCACCGCCTGAGCGATCACCTCCGGCCCGATGCCGTCGCCGGGCAGAACGGCGATCGAATAGGACTTCATGCGTGGCTCCGCTCGTAGGCGGCGATGCTCGGCTCCTCGAGCAGCGTGCGGCCGATCTCATCGAGCCCGCGCAGCAGCAGCTCGCGACCATAGGGCTCGGCGCTGAAGCGCGCGGAGAAGCCGCGGTCGTCGGATATCACCTGCTGCTCCAGATCGACCATGACTTCGTAGACGCCACCTTCCGTACTCCGGATCAGCGCATCGACTAGGGTGGCGGGCAGTCGCACGGGCAGCACGCCGTTGCGGTAACAGTTGGCCACGAAGATATCGGCGAACGATGGCGCGATAATGGCGCGGAAACCGTACTGCGCCAGCGCCCAGACGGCGTGCTCGCGCGAGGAGCCACAGCCGAAGTTGGGGCCGGTGATCAGGATCGTCGCCCCCTGCGCGTCCGGGCTGTTGAGCTCGAAGGCCGGATCGGGCGATCCATCGGGCCGGTAGCGCCAATCGTGGAACAGCGCCGGTCCGAACCCTGTGCGTTCGACCCCTTTGAGGAACTGCTTCGGAATGATCTGGTCGGTATCCACGTCGCGCCGCGGCAGCGTGACCGCCCGTCCCCGGTGACGCACGAACGGCGCTACCATGCGCGCACGTCCACGAGGTGTCCTTCGATCGCGGCGGCCGCGGCCATAGCGGGGCTCATGAGATGCGTGCGGCCACCGCGCCCCTGCCGCCCCTCGAAATTGCGGTTCGACGTGGCGGCGCAGCGTTCTCCCGCGCCCAGCACGTCGGCATTCATGCCGAGGCACATGGAGCACCCGGCGTTGCGCCACTCGAACCCGGCGTCTGTGAACACGCGATCCAATCCTTCGCGCTCGGCCTGCGCCTTCACGCGCTGCGACCCGGGCACCACCATCGCGCGCACGCGCGACGCCACGTGCCGGCCGCGCACGACCTCGGCCGCCGTACGGAGGTCCTCGATGCGCGCATTGGTGCACGATCCGAGAAACACCCGATCGATGGGAATCCCCTCGAGCGGCGTGCCGGGGATGAGCCCCATGTATTCCAGCGCCCGCGCCGCGGCCTCACGCTCATGCTCGGTGGCGAGCTGCGCGGGATCGGGGACGCGGCCGGTGATGTCGGCGACCATGCCGGGCGTCGTACCCCATGTGACCTGCGGCCCCACGGTCGCCGCATCGAGCCGGACTTGCGCGTCGTAGTGCGCGGTGGCGTCCGACCGGAACGTCTGCCAGCGCCCGAGCGCGGCCGACCAGGCCGCGCCGGTGGGCACGCGGGGCCGGCCCTCGAGGTAGTCGAATGTGACTTCATCGGGCGCGATCATCCCGGCGCGGGCCCCAGCCTCGATCGACATGTTGCACACCGTCATGCGCTCTTCCATCGACAGCGCGCTGACGGCATCGCCGGTGTATTCGATGACGTGGCCGCTCGCGCCGGCCGTGCCGATCTTGCCGATCAGCGCGAGAATCAGATCCTTCGCCGCCACGCCCGGCGCGCGGCGGCCGGTGATCCGCGCCTCCAGGTTACGCGGCTTGTTCAGCACGATGCACTGGGTCGCGAGGACGTGCTCGACCTCGCTCGTTCCAATGCCGAGTGCGAAGGCCCCGAACGCGCCGTGCGTCGCGGTATGCGAGTCGCCACAGACGATCAGCATGCCGGGCTGCGTCGCCCCAAGCTCCGGTCCAATGACGTGGACGATGCCCTGCCCCGGCGATTGGAGATCGAACAGCTCGATGCCGAACTCCCGCGCGTTCGCACTCAGCGCATCGACCTGTCGCGCCGCGACGGCGTCGGCGATCGGGACGGAGCGTTCACCGGTCGGCACGTTGTGGTCCACACGGTCCGTTTCTCGCGCTTGAGGCCCGCGAACGCCTGCGGAGACGTGACCTCGTGGACGAGGTGCAGATCCACGTAGAGCAGCGCCACGCCATCCGCGAGCTCGCGGACGACGTGGGCGTCCCAAACCCGATCGAACAGCGTCCGGGTCACGCCCGCGCGGGCTCCCGCTCTACCGGTTTGGTGGAGGCGCCTTTCGGCTTGGCACGCTTGCCTTCCTCGGTCCATGGCATCATCGCCCGCAGCCGGGCGCCGACCTGCTCGATCTGGGAGTTCTGCGCGGCGCGGCGCAGCTCGTTGAAACGGGGCGCGCCCGCGCGGGATTCGGCGATCCATTCCTTCGCGAACACCCCGTTGCGAATGTCGGCGAGCAGTTTCCGCATCTCCTCGCGCACCGCCGGGCTGATCACCCGTGCGCCGCGCGTCAGATCGCCGTACTCGGCGGTATTGCTGATCGAATGCCGCATGAACCCCAGCCCGCCACGATAGATGAGATCGACGATGAGCTTCAGCTCGTGCAGGCACTCGAAGTACGCCATCTCGGGCGAGTACCCCGCCTCGGTCAGCGTCTCGAATCCCGCCTGAATGAGCGCCGTGACCCCGCCGCACAGCACCGCCTGCTCGCCGAACAGATCGGTCTCGGTCTCCTCGGCAAACGTCGTGGCGATGACGCCGGCGCGCGAGCACCCGATCCCCGTGGCGTACGCGAGCGCGTTTTGCAGCGCCTTCCCGCTCGCGTCCTGATGGATCGCGACCAGCCCCGGAACGCCGCGTCCCGCCTGGTACTCGCTGCGCACGAGATGCCCTGGCGACTTCGGCGCGATCATCGAGACGTCCACGCCGGCCGGCGGCACGATCTCGCCAAAGTGGATGTTGAAGCCGTGGGCGAACATCAGCGTCTTGCCAGGACCGAGCGCGGGCGCGACCGCGGTCTCGTAGACCGCGCGCTGCTCCTGGTCGGGCACGAGGAGCATGATGACGTCGCCCGCTTTGGCCGCCTCGGCGACGGACCGCACGTCGAGTCCGTCCGCGGTGGCCTGCTTCCAGGATGCCCCATTGGGCCGCAACCCGACGATGACCTTGGCACCCGAGTCGCGCAGGTTTTGCGCGTGCGCATGACCCTGGCTGCCGTACCCGATAATGGTGAACACGCGATCGCGCAACCGCGCGCGCTCGGTGTCCGCCTCGTAATACACGCGCACCGATGAGGACATATTGTCTCCAGGAGATGAGGACGAGTGTAGGGGCGCAGCATGCTGCGCCCCTACCACGACAATGGTAGCCTTGCGGACGCCGACCACATTCTGGATTTGCAGCACCAGGTTTTGGATCGTCGCGTCGTCCGCGTCGATCTCACACGACAACCGCCAGACGCCGGGCGGGCCATGCGAATCGACCGCGAAGCCGCGGATCGGCACGTTGCGCCGTCGCAAGGCGCCGCACACGCGGCCGAGCGTGAGGAGGTCGCTGTTCAGCAGCACCGTCACGGTGCGCGCAGCGGTCATACCGGCGCCGCCTCGAGCGGCTCGGACAACGAGCCGCCGGGCACGATCATCGGGAAAACGTTCGCTTCCTGCTCGATCACCAGCTCCACCAGCGCCGGACCCGGGGCGGCGTTCGCCTGCCGCAACGCCTCGGTCACTTCACCGGCCTGCCGGACGCGCCACCCCGGAATGCCGTACGCCTCGGCCAGCTTCACGTAATCGGGACTCCAGATCGGCGTGTTCGAATAGCGGCCGCCGTGGAAGAACTGTTGCCACTGCCGCACCATGCCGAGGTAGCCGTTGTTGAAGATCGCGAGCTTCACCTCGAGTCCTTCCTGCACCATCGTCGCGATCTCGGCCATGTTCATCTGAAATCCGCCGTCTCCCGATATGGCCCAGACGGGCTCAGCGGGACGTGCCATGCGCACGCCCATGGCCGCGGGCACGGCGAACCCCATGGCGCCCAACCCCCCCGAGGTGATGTGCGTGTTCGGCCGCTGGAAGGGATAGCGCTGCGCCACCCACATCTGATGCTGGCCGACGTCCGAGACGATCGTGCAGCGGCCGCCGGTGACCGCGGCGAGCGCGGACAGAATCACGTCGGGCGACAACCCGCCGGTGTACGACTCCTCACGCTTGCGCATCAGCGCGCGGATCTCTTCCCACCAGCGGGCGGTGTCCCGCGGCGCCACCACCGTCAGCAACCGCTCGACGACGCGGCGCGCGTCCCCCACGATCCCGACCGCCACGGGCACGTTGCGGCCGATGGCGACCGGATCCACGTCGATTTGGACGATCTTGGCGTGCGGGGCGAACGTGGCGGTGTTCCCCGTGACGCGGTCGTCGAACCGCAGCCCGATCCCCACGATCAGATCGGCGGCCTGGATGGCCTTGTTGATGTGGACTTCGCCATGCATTCCCGGCATGCCGAGGTGCAAGGAGTGCGCTTGGGGGATCGCGCTGATGCCGAGCAGCGTCGTGATCACCGGCATGTCGGTGCGCTCGGCCAGCTCCCGCACCTCCGCGTACGCGCCGCTCACGATCACGCCGCGGCCGATCATCAACAGCGGGCGCTGCGCCTCGGCGATGAGATGTGCGGTTTGCTGGATGGCGCTCTCGAGGTCCTGGGTGTCAGGTGTCAGGTGTCTGGGCTTCCCTGGCCCCTGACCCCCGGCACCCGACACCTTGTATTCGGCTTTCTGGTTCTGGACGTCTTTCGGCACATCCACGAGCACGGGACCGGGGCGTCCCTCCATCGCGATCGCCATCGCCTCGCGCACGTCGTCGGCCAGCTCTTCGACGTCGCGCACGAGCACGTTGTGCTTCGTGACCGGCTGCGTCACCCCGACGACGTCGGTCTCCTGAAACGCGTCGCGGCCCAGCATCGGGCGCCCTACCTGCCCCGTGATTGCCAGGACTGGTGAGCCGTCCATGTGCGCCGTGGCGAGCCCGGTCACGAGGTTGGTGGCGCCTGGGCCGGACGTGGCGATGCACACGCCCACGCGTTGGCCGGCGCGCGCGTAGCCGTCCGCCGCGTGCGCGGCGGCCTGCTCGTGCCGCACCAGGATGTGGCGCAGCCCGGCGTGCCCGTGGAGGGCGTCGTAGAACGGCATGATGGCACCGCCGGGGTAGCCGAACAGCACGTCGACTCCCGCATCGACCAGGGTGCGGCACAGGATCTGCGCGCCCGTCAGTAGTTCGCTCATGGGTACTTACACTCCCCAGAAGTAGCTGCTGCTCAGCGCAGCGGTCTCGAGCCCGTCGGCGTGGTCCGCCTTGTTCAGCGCGTGCAGCAGGGCGCGCGCGCCTGCCTCGACGATATCGGTCGACGCGCCATGGCCGCTCAGCGACTTCCCGTCGATGCGCACCTGCAGGATGACACGACCCAGGCTGTCGCGCCCCGGGGTCACGGACTGGACCGAGAGGTCGAGCACCTCGATCGCGCGCCCGACCGCTTCGCCAATGGCGGCGAAGGCGGCCGCGATGGGGCCGTTGCCGGTCGCGGATGCGCTGCGCTCGTTGAATCCGGGACCGGCGACGCGCACGGCCGCAGACGCGGTGTCGGTCCCGCACGTCACGCGCAGCTCGGTGAGGCTGTACACCTCGGGGGCGCGGTGGAAACCGTCGTGCAGCAGGGTCAGCAGATCCTCATCGAGGATCTGCCGCTTCTTGTCGGCCAGCGCCGTGAACGCCTGATACAGCTGTTCGAGCGTCGCGGCGTCGGGCTCGTAGCCGAGCTCGCGATAGCGCCGTTCGAGCGCATGGCGGCCCGAGTGTTTGCCCAGCACGATGCTCGATCCGCCCGCCCCCACCGTTTCGGGGGCGATGATTTCGTAGGTCAGGCCGTTTTGCAGCACGCCGTGCTGGTGGATCCCCGCTTCGTGCGCAAAGGCGTTGCGGCCGACGATCGCCTTGTTCGGCTGCGGGAACACGCCGATCTCGTGCGACAGCAGCCGGCTCGTGCGCACGATCTCGCGCGGATTGACGCGGCACTGGAACCCGACGACTTGCGGCCGTACGCGTCCCGCCATGACGATCTCCTCGAGCGCGGCATTGCCCGCCCGCTCCCCGATGCCGTTCACCGTGCATTCGACCTGCCCGGCGCCGGCCTCGATCGCGGCGAGCGAGTTGGCGACGGCGAGGCCGAGGTCGTCGTGGCAATGCGCGCTCAGCACCACCGCCGCTGCCTCGGGCACGCGCTCGCGCACCGAGCGGAACAGCGACGCGTACTCGGCGGGCGTCGTGTACCCGACGGTATCCGGCAGGTTGATCGTCGTCGCGCCTTCGGTGATGGCGACGAGGACGACGCGACACAGGAAGTCGAGGTCGCTGCGCGTCGCGTCTTCCGCCGAGAATTCGACGTCGGCGGCGTAGCCGCGGGCGCGCCGGACCGCGGCGCGGACGCGCTCGATGCAGGTCGCGCGATCGATGCGCAGCTTCTGCTCGAGGTGCAGATCGGAGGTCGCAATGAAGACGTGGATGCGCTTGCGGTGCGCCGGTTGCAGCGCTGCCGCCGCGGCATCGATATCGCCGTCGTGACACCGCGCCAGCGCGGCGATGATCGGACGCCGCACGGCCTCCGCGACCTGCTGCACGCCGCGCAGGTCGCCTTGCGACGCGGCCGGGAAGCCGGCTTCGATGACGTCCACGCCGAGCGTGTCGAGTTGGCGAGCCAGTCGCAGTTTGGCTTCCGGTGACATCGCGTTCCCGGGCGCCTGCTCGCCGTCGCGCAGCGTGGTATCGAAGATGATGACATCCCTGGCCATGGTTTTCCTCCGCGGTAGAAAACAAAAGACCGCGAACCTGAAGGGTTCGCGGCGCCGGTGCTGCTTCGTCCTACTTTCGTGCGACTTCTAGACTCTTACCTCCGCGCGCGCCGCGACCCCCCTGCCGAGCGTAAGGCTCAGCAGCAGGACCAGAGTAAGCAGCAGGAACGCGAGTTGGCTCATGTGTACGAGCCTAATCTCCACAGTTGCCCGCGGTTGTCAAGTGAGGTACATCAACGCCGTGTTGCTCGAGCTCGAGAAGCGGATTCAACCGTGTATCGAGACTTCGCCAACTCGACAGGAAAGAACGAGAGGACCGACTACGCGCCCTCCACCACCTTGGGGCGGTTCAGGGCGCGAGCGGCGGGTTTTTCAACGCTACGCGCGCCGCGATGCGCATGCGGGCGTCGCCGTCCGTGGCGGCGATCGGTTGGAGCGTAGACCGTAACCGGTTCGCGAGCGACTCGGTCAGACGTTCCCGGCCGACGACCGGAGCGGGGTGATCGATCGCGCCGTAGTGGTGCACGAGCAGCTCGCTCGAATCCCCCACGAAGTCATCGAAGCCCGGGACGACGGCTGGATCGGCGTATGTGAGCAAAACGAGTAGCGCGGCGACGCGCGCGTTGAGGCTGCGCCCTCGCTGTTCCAGCGTCGTGAAGAGAGCGGAGACCAGCTCCGGCGTCACGAACCCGCGCGTGGCGGTAACCAGCAAACCGAGCTCGGCACGATCGTCTCCCGCCGCCGACCACACCTTCACTATCGCCGGAACCCCCTCGGCGCCGCACAGGCCGATGGTGTTCAGCGCCTCCGTGCGCTGCGGCCCCGGCACACCCGCGGTCAACACTTGCACCGCGAGCCGGCAGTCGTTGCGCAGCTTGACGCTGTCCGCGTGTGTCTGGGCCGGCAACGCGCCAGGCGCGGCGAAGAGCGCCCCACTCAGCACGACCGCGGTGAAGGACATTTCTCGGATCACGCGCATACGTTACCTCGGAACGGCCGGCGCCGGAAACAGGACGAGCGTGCACGGTATCAGACTGAAGCGTTCGTCGTCCGCTTTGTCGGATTCTCTGTTTGCCGCCACGATTACCGGCTCGAGCGCGGCCGTCGTCTCCGCATCGGGATTGTCCTGAATCACCAATCGCTCGATCACGGGGCCCGCCAGCTCGTTGAACCTGGCCGCGTATCGTCCAGCGTGTGATTTCGGATGCATGGTCTTACCCTCGTGCAGCTCGATCGTCCCTACCAGGCTAGATAGCTGTGAGCCCCGGCACGTCACCGTGGTTGAGATCACATTCGGATTGTCCGGCTGCAAGCGCGCCAACTCGCTGTTCGACTGCAGCTGCGACAGGTTGATGTGAATCTCCCAGCTGGGATCGTACGGATTCGCCGTGTAATAGCCGAGTCCGCCGTTCGGGCCTTCGTTGATGACGTTCAGCCTGTCCGGGAACCGCAGGAAATGAGCGGCCGCGTGAATGTGGCCGATGTGGAAGAGTCCGCGCTGGCCGGGGACCTGGTACGGACGCTCGGACATGTCGGCATCGTCGCTCACCGGGGGAGGTTCGAAATTCACCGTCAATGGCGGGCGATCCGTCACGGCGATGTGCGCCGTGCCTTCCCCCGGTTGGCCGTTGACCGTGCCATTCACCGTCACCGTGCCACTGGTCGCCATCGTGCCGGCCCATGTCACCTGGTCCTCGCCCGAGCTTCGAGAAAACGGCCGGAGACGGGCATCGTCGGGAGCGAAGCGCCACGCCTGCACGACTAAAGTAGCGCTCGACGGATCAGCCGACGCCGTACATCTCACGGATTGACCGCGCTGGACCTGTTCAGGTGTGCATTCCAGACGCAGCGTCGCCGCCCCACCTCCGCCCGAGCCAGACACGCGACGTTCCGCCGCCCTCGGCGTGTCATGCACGAGTGCCGTCGCAACGAACGTGCCCTCGGATACGGCAATGGTCGCGTGACAGGTGATTTCGCCATCGCAGGAAGACAGCGACGTCCAGGTAGCCGCAGCCGCGGCGATGCGCGGCGCGGCAATGGGAGCGGCGGGCTTCTCGCGGCTGCCACCTACGATGCGGATTCGAGGTTCGCCCGCCGCCTGGCTGGAGACGCGCGCGGCCGCGACCACCGGCGGTTCCCCGCCATCAATCACCCCGCCGCCGTCCGGCACGAAGTACCAGCGCACGTCCGCGGCAGGCGATCCGTCCGTCGTTTCAATTTCCAGATCCGCTGTGCCACCCGCGGACCCGAGTGACTGCGCCGTGACGTTCAGAACGAGATGTGCGGACTCGTCCCCGCTGTCCGCGTGCACCGTGTAGGTATAGCTACCGCCGAACGTGAAGCACGGACCGCTGCCGAAGTCCCAGCTGAACTCGCAGAAGAACTGCGAGCGGCCCACCCAGAGCTCAGACCCGCTCAGACCAGTGAGGATCGCGCCCGACTCCGGCGCGCGCTGACTCTCGCCGCCGTCCCAGGAGGCGAACGCAACGGCCGCATCGATCACCGGTACGCCGGACGGAGGCACCGGATCCTCGCCCAGGTAGAACGCGAAATCGGCACACAGGTCCACGAAAAACGAGCAGAAAAACTTCAGGCCGTCGGTTTGCGTGCGCGTGATTTGCCCGGTCACTGTCACCTTCACAGGAATGCCGGGTGGGAGCGTGAGACCTGAGGCTTGCAGCGGGACGTCGGGCAAGACGCTCCCGGACGCCGTGATGGTTACTGAGCCGCCGATGCCCATCGGCGGAGCGTCGGGGTCAGGGTCGACGTCGGCGACGGACGAGAAAAGGGGAGTGTTGGGGATGGCGTTCGATCGCTGCGGGTCGGTTGCGTCGCTGCACGCACCGAGTCCTAGCACAACCGTGAGCGACCCGGTTACCCACAGGTCACGGATTCGCATGGACCCCCCCCAGAGCCACCGGTCGGATTTGAACCGACGACCGCTCGATTACGAATCGAGAGCTCTACCACTGAGCTACGGTGGCGATGTGTTGCCGTAACGAGTTACTGCATCGGTCGAGAGGTCTACGCCGTGGTGCCAAAACCGAGACCACGGAGCGACTCCAACCGAGTCCCTAACTTAGCAACGTGTTGTTCGACACGGTACTCCACTACTTCGGAGCGATGCCGGACCTGCCCCAGGTGTCCGTAAGCTGAGGTCACTCCGCACGCGCTCGCTGCTGTTGCACGACGGCCGGGCGACGACCATCGCCGCGGCGATCAAGCTCCACGCCGGGCAAGGGACGGCAGCGCGCAATCGTTTCTTGCGACTGGGGCTGTTCGACCGCTTCGCGTTGCTCGCGTTCCTCCGCAGCTTGTAACGTTCCCGTCGGCGCGGCGGGTCCGGGGTAGTGTCCCCGGGCCCGCCGCTCGTATCTTCCGAGCGGGTCGTGGCTCCTCACTCGAG